>Ga0306922_10000041_pt1 | contig 77716 bp, 68 predicted proteins | sample sta12Cox44000082_FD_203758 | JGI IMG/M metagenome (GOLD analysis project Ga0306922, IMG submission 203758) | Lab enrichment of tropical soil microbial communities from Luquillo Experimental Forest, Puerto Rico - statoxic.12C.oxic.44.000.082 (v2)... | ecosystem: Environmental > Terrestrial >... | reverse complement strand
GAGCCGCTGCCACCAACCGTCTCCGCTCCAGAGCCTGAAAATCACGCCGTACTCCCGCTGGAAATCCCATGCCTGAAACATAGCACAAAATCCTCAAAAGTGTCAGTATATTATGTGATACTCAGTAATGTCCCAAAAGTGAATAGGGGTAAGGGGTAGGTGTACCCAAAATGCCACAGCGTCCTGGTCCACCGGACACACCTGCGTAACGCGCTGCTTGGGAGACTTTTTGTCTGCACAACGGTGTTAGCATCGATTTGAAAGGACACCATTTCGGCCGGTTCAAGGTGAGCCACTTGGCTGGGCGATGTTCGCAGTGACGGCTCACTCAATCCCTCCTGTCGGGCAGAAAACCACCTTGCGATTACCTTCGGAGATTGCTACCTGCAAAAGCCTCTTGAGTGGCGCGTAACCACGCCTCAACCCGATATATACTTCACTGCGCTCGGGAGAGGGGTGTCAACCTCCCGACCAACGGGTCATAGATGCTCGGAAGTCAGCTCGGGGAAAGCAAAGGCAAGACACTCGTCCGCTGGGTGTTGTCGAGCGAGCTGCTGAAGGTAGTGCTCATAATGTCGATTGGCGTTAGCCTTTATCTTGAGCAGAGGTCGGAAGTGCAGTTCGTCAGGAGGCTTCGATGAGCATTAAGGCGAGCACCCGGCAATTGGAAGACATAACAATTGTGAACCTGAGCGGTGAGATCAAGCTCGCCGACGGCGCCCGGTTCTTGCGCGACATTGTCAAAGACCTGCTTTCCAAGGGCGAAAAGAAGATTCTGTTGAATCTGGCTGACGTCAGCTACATCGACAGCTCCGGCGTTGGCGAACTGGTTGGCGCCTTCACCTCCGTGCGGAACCACGGTGGCGAGATGAAGCTGCTCCAGCTAACGAAGAAGGTCAAAGATGTACTCGTCATCACCAAGCTTCTGACGGTGTTTGACGTGAAAGATGACGAGGCAGCAGCCATAGCTGCGTTCAAACGCTAAATGGACGTAGTTGCGTAATGGGTTGGAAACTAAAGGCCCGCCGCGACCTAATGCCCCAAATGTGAAGGGTAAGGGTGAGGTGCGCCCGAAGCAAAATCCGTACATCAGCGAAAGGTGTCAGCGTTCAGTGAGCATTTTCTGCGCAGCATCTCACTCTCACAACTCCAAAAATCCATTGAATCTGCATAGACGCCTCCCCCATTGGCGGCTTCCTTCAAACGACTGTATCGGATGCGCCCCAGTGCCGAGCCCCCCGCCCGCCACGGCGGGAAAAAAACTCGTACCGGAATACTCGCGAATAGCACCCGGGGGGCTGTGAAGTGGTCATGGAATACGACCTGATAGTTGTCGGTGGCGGCATTGCCGGCGCGTCGTTAGCGCAACGCGTGGCGAAGAACGGTGCACACGTGCTGGTGTTGGAGCAGGAAACCGAATTTCGCGACCGCATTCGCGGTGAGTGTTTGCAGCCGTGGGGAGTAGGCGAGGCACGAAAACTGGGCGTCGCCGAGGTGTTGCACGACTGCGCCAACGAAATGAGATGGGCCGACTTTATCATCAACGGTCAGCATGCGAAGAAGCGCGATTTTCTTGCGACGACGCCGCAGGCTTCAGGGATGTGGGCGTTCTATCATCCGAGCGCGCAGGAGGCGTTGCTCTCGGCAGCAGCGGCCGCCGGAGCGGAAGTGCGCCGTGGCGCGATGGCGCGGCACATTGCCCGCGGAAATAAGCCGAAAGTCAAAATTTCTCAAGCGAACGGAACCGCTGAAGTGGAAGCTCGATTTGTTGCGATCTGCGCGGGCCGCAATCCTGCGTTGCGCGCCGAACTCGGCTTCAAGACTCAGCGCGGGTCGATCCCGCTGTTTCTCTCTGGAGTCTGGGTCACGGACCTGGCCGCCGACACGGATCCGGCGATTGCGCACATCGCGAACGACCTCGCCAGCGGCGCGGTGGCGGCCCTGTTTCCCCAGTCAATCACCAAGGCACGTGCGTATTTCGGTTTCCATCCACAGAACTGCCAGCGGCTGCAGGGCGACGCTGACTTTCCGCGCTTTTGCGAGGAGTTCAACCGTGCCGCGGGTGGCGCCATTCCTTTGGGCGGCGCACAGCCGGCCGGGCCACTGGCATCGTTTGAATGTGTTGACGTTTGGGTCGACCAGCCTTATCGCGACGGAGTGGCGCTGGTTGGCGATGCGGCCGCCTCGAACGACCCTTCCTGGGGACAGGGGCTCTCGCTGGCCCTGCGCGATGCGCGGGTCCTCTCGGATGAGCTGCTCGCCAACCAGGATTGGACAGTCGCTGGCGAGCGCTATGCGGAGCGTCACGACCAACATTACGGGGTCATCCGCATGGTGAGTGGCTGGTTCTACGACGTGTTTCAGCGCCTTGGCCCTGAGGCGGAAGCACGGCGCGCCCGCGCCATGCCTCTGATTGCCCAAGACCCGACGCGGCCGCCCGACATGTTGTTCTCCGGGCCTGACCTGCCCGTGGCTGTAAACGCTCGCGCCCGCTTCTTTGGCGAAGACGGTGCTGCAGAAACCGGCCCAGCTGGAGTGTTCGTTTGACTCACCATTCCCCAATGTATTGTGTGCTGCCCGCCGGTTCTTCCTCGCCTGTGTTAACGATCTGGTGGCGAGTGACCTTTTTCACATTTGGGGCATTAGGTCCTGACAGACGTTAATTAGACTTGCCTATGACTCACCAGAACTTCGCAGGCTAGAGGACAACGTTGCCGACGCCAGCGCTCGGGTAAGGCAGCACTGGGCGGCCTGCGCGGAGTGTAGACTCGCTACTTACCGCCTGTTCTTTGTTCATAAATCACCTTCCCACCCCTCACGGTGTACTTCACTTTCGCCAAATTCTTAATATCCGCCGCCGGATCGGCATCGAGCACTATGAAATTCGCGTCCATGCCCTTTTCCACACGGCCTTTCGTCGGCGCCTTGAAGAACCCGGCAGGGTTCGTTGTCAACGCTGCCAGAATATCCTTCCATCCCATCGCCAAACGGACCTCTCCCTTGACTTGAAACCCCTATCGCGAGGAAGTCTAAGGAATCTAGGCGCGGTTACTGCTGTTGGCTAAACACAACAAAAAAAACCATTACCACTTTTTACGGGAACGCAAAGAACCTCGGGGTGTGATCTCACAATTACCACACAAGTGCCAGTCTGTAAAAACCGCAAATTTTAGATAGTCGATCAAGATTCTGTTCGATACAGGATGGCTCACTTTGTTATTTGTGTCAGCAGCGCCTTTCGTCACAAACCTAACCTCTCGAAGGAAGGAGTAGATTTATGAAAACCATAGCAGCAGTTATCGCCATCGTTCTCGTTACGGCGACGCTGGGCTTGGCACAAAGCAGCGGAAACTTCAACTACAACGCGATCCAGACGTACTGCACCGACACGGGCGGCTTGCTGGGCAACGGCACCGCCCAAACCATGCTCACGACAACCATGAAGGTGTCCAGCGGCAACGGCGTGGCCTTAGTCATCCGCCCCTCAGCCGTGGTGGGGCTCCTGACCGACTTGTCGCTGGGTAAGCTGGGCAATGCTTCGTCGCAGGCCGGGGTCAACTTTCAGGTGAAGGTCACGCCGCTCAGCGGCCAAAACCAGCCGACGGTAACCCCTAGTCAGCCTGTTACCTATGACGACCGCTACATCTCGATCAGCACCAATCTGTTTAACGCGATCGCGACTCAGTGCGATCTCATTGGAGGCTGCTACTTCAATTTCAACGAGACGACGCTCTCTGCGCACAGCTTTGATTGGGTAGTCACCAATCTGAGCTCCGGCAATTATGGCATTACAGTTACGTGGACGCCCTACAGCACGGCGCAGGCGCCCAACGTTGCTCAGACTTGCGTAGGTCCGGTTGTGCTGACCGCCACACAGGCAAAAATCTTCGATCAGAACAACGGAATCTCCTTCTGATCATTGCGTTGTCTGAATTTCGGAACGGACTGCAACATCCAGATGTAGCAGTCCGTTTCCGCAATCTGGTGCCTCTGGTCAGTTGGTGAACGGCAACAAACCCTTGAACTTCGTGTCTCAGCCGAAGGGTGCAGTCCAAAGTGCAGCTCTTCCCCCACTCCTAGACGCCGTGCAGGGTGCGCAGTATCGGTATGGTGCCTACCCGAAGGCCGCGAAGGGTCATACGTCCACGGGTAATTTTCGCGTAGATTCACCTGCTTCAGAACGCATAACGCAACGCCAACGTGGTGTTATTGGCATGGAAATAACGCGGCGCCGTAGGTCCGACGAAGTCGTTCTCGGCATACTGGTAATAGTTATATCCGGCTTTGAAGGTCACGTTTTTGTGTATCAAGATGTCGACCGCGGCCAAAGGAGTCTGGTAAATCGAGGCCAGTGGACCTAAAGGCTGCAGTGTATTGAACTGAGTCGTGTTGCCCTGGTTGTCGACGATGCCATACCCAATGCGCAACGTCATTCGGTCGATCGGAGTAAAAGTGAAGGCCAAGTTCGCATATTGAGTGTGAGTCTGGTAAATACCGTAAACCTGCTTGAGACTACTGTCGCCGAAGCAAGTTGTCGTACCGGGAGGCACGAAACTGTCGTTGAAACAGATAAAGATGTTTTGCTGAATGGCGTCAAAGTTGTAAGCCAAATCGAGACCCCACCGCTTGCCGGGCATGATAGAAGCGGTGGCCATGGCAACGTAGTTGTGCTGATTAAAGTTGACGTCTCCGGAAGTGTTCTGGGCCTGCTCGAAAATGAAATTTCCTGCCAGCATGAGCCAGGGCCGTGGGGCGTAAGAGACGTTTCCTTTCACATTGAAGAACGTGGTCGGATCGATGCGATAGAGCCAATTGTCGGCGCCGCCAATCTGAGCAGTGAGATTGGCATGAAGGGCCCCCCCGCGGTACCAGGCACCCAGAACAGCGGAGTAGCGGTTGATTTCGGTGGAAGAAGTGTCCCAAGGCTCAATGACGCCGATGAAGGTGCAACTGCCGTTAGGATTCAACGGCACGCCAACGCAATTTCCGCGGTTCGGGGTATTGGGAAAGTAGACATCACCAAGCGCGGCAATGAATTCGTTGCGCGGCTGGATCTGAAGCTGGTTCCACACGAAGCCGACGCGCACTCCAAAGGCCCGCGAGACATCGTATTGCAACTGGATGTCGTTCTCGTAGCTTTTTTGCGCGGTCTGAGCAGTGGTGACCTCGTTGGTGAAATCGGCTGCCGAGCTGGAGCTGTGACTCAATATCGTCGGAGGAAATGTGGCGATCGGGTTCAAAAGGGAGCCCGCGCCCAGACTGGCGGCATTGAAATAAGCGGCTTCCTGATCCAGAAGAGTGCCGGCGACGCTGAAATTACGGAAACGAAATACTTCGACCAGGCGTAGCTGGTCGTTGAAGTGGATCGTCGCCGAAACGTCAGCGGAAGACGAATTCCACCGAGAATTTGCTTTGCTGCCGCCAGCGGTGTAACCGAGATTGTTGCTCCTGGTAGTCAGCCCGAAGAAGGTTTCGTTCAGCGGCGTGCTGGAACTAGCATGGCTGTACTGATACTGAGCGTTGAAGTCGAGCCATTTCAGCGATGATGACACAAGATTGACCTGTTCGGTCGGGATGGATGTGTTGGCGTGCTGGAAGAGGCTGTAATTGGTATAGCCATTGCACACCGGATTTGCGATTCCATTCTTTAAGGGAGCACTGCACGGGCTTCCGCCGTTGAACCATGGCAGGCCGAAGGTGACAGTAGAGCCGTTCGAGAGCGGCCACGAGTTGAACGTATTCAAGTTGTACGTGGAGCCACCGTCGTAGTACTGCAGCAGCTGCGTGTAGCTCAGGGTGGTCTTCTTCGTCACTCGAAAGTCGGCGCCGAAATGGTAGCCGTTTAGAGTGGTGTCCCAATTTTGATTGTTCAGCGGCTCGGTGCCCTGGTGAACACTGCTGAACGAAGGACCGGTGATCCGATTGCGGTTGTAACCAACGCGGAATGAGATACGGTGCGTAGGAAGAATTACCAAGTCAAAGTTATACAGGTTCTGCCGGTTATAAAAGGCGTGGGGCGAGTTGAGAATCGGGATGAATGGATTCGCCCCGGTTGACGGGTTCAGGGGATTGGCAAACAGATCGTAGTTGAAGTAGTTCTGCATGTGCTGGTAGGTGCCGCTGAACGAATACCAGCCCAGCTTGTTTACCCGCACACGTGCCGCCTGTTCAGGGTCTCCACCCCATCCGAAGCTGCTTGCCGTCAGGGTGTCGAAGATGTCCTGATGAGTCAGAGACTGCATGGTGAGCGACTGCTCGAGGATGCGCGCGCCGGTCTGATAGTCCACGAGAGTGTTGTACATGGGCTGGCTGCCGGTGACATTGGTGATCCGGCCGCCGACTTCGACCGACTGGATGACGTGATAACCGCCGATGTCCTTGCCTTCTACACTCGCACCCGGAGGATTAGGCGCACTCGGATCACTGGACTGATCCTGAGCGTAGCCACCCGTGGTGCAGATCAGGCAAATTGCGGTCGCGAAGAAGAGCCTCGAGAGCGATTTGGCGGATGTCGTGGTTCGCATGGTTTGCCTCGCTCATTAACGGAAAAATATGGGGCTGAAGTTGGAGCCGTGAATCTGCGTATGGCACATGGTGCACGCCTGATACTTGATGCTCTGGTCGTGGCTGGGACCGATGGGCCGTCCAGCTGCGGGCTTCATGTTGGGAGAATGACAACGCAGGCAAAGGAAGTTCACGTTGTTGACTTGCAGCATCCTGGAGTTAGTGGAGCCGTGCGGCGTGTGGCAGAAGAGGCAGCTTTCGTCCGTCTTTACAGGTGCGTGCTCGAAGACGTAAGGGCCCATGGTGTCGGTGTGGCATTTGGTACAGACGGCAAACTGTCCTGCAGCGGCACGCACTTGATGACCGACCTGCGTGCCGTGCGGATTGTGGCAATCGCTACACTGCACCAGCCCGACGTCGACGCGGTGACGGTACGGGCGAGCGAACTCTGCCTTCTGCGAGGCGTGGCACCCAAAACACAATTCCGTTTGCGGTTTCGCCAGCATGAAATTTACATCGCCGGACTTGTGTGGACTATGGCATGAAGTGCAACTGACGCCATTGGCAAGGTGCGCGGATTTGGAGAAATTTTGCGTTTCAAGACTGGATTGGTGACAGGTCGTGCAGATGGCGGCCGTTTGCGCAGGGCTTAAAGTCTCGAAGCGAATGATCTTGGTAACGTCACCGCCGCCATCAACGTGAGCTTGGGCGGGACCGTGGCAACTCTGGCATCCATGCTGGTTGCTTTTGAGCAGCGCCGAGTGAGGAGTTGTAGCGAAGTGTTTTTCCCAAAGCTCCTGATGGCAGGTTTGGCAGACGGCATTATCCGCATATTGCCCGCTGGCTTGGGCAGGTAGCGCATTGGACGTCTGTGACTTCGTAGTCTGTGCAGAGATCGTTTCAGAATTGAACAACGATGTTGCTGCGAGGGCCAGAAGCAGCAACCGGAGACCATTTACAGAAAAACATGCCATTCCCGACTCCCCTCATCAGTCTTGGTTTGGCTACGCAATGCAAACCTTAACAAAGACAGATGTCAGGTGTCGACCTGTTTTGTTTAGATCCGCCCCTGCGGACAACGTAAGGCAGCCAAACTTTACATGCTCCGGCCGCGCGGGGCGAGAACTGGGCCGGGGCATCGTGACCCTAGGCCACATCTTTTGCTTCCTCAAGGTCGGCTTGGATACGGCACTTTTTCAACGAGAGCGAAATGGCGCGCTCTTCGTGAACTCCGGGTTCTCCTTGGATCTTCAGTTCAGCGGAATCAACACAATGCAAACTGGCCTGCTGATGCCTGTGATTTGCGAGGCTGCGGTGAGGCGGCCGGAGCTTGGATCGACGCGAAAGAGCTGGATATTGTCAGAATCCTGGTTGGCGGCGAACAACCACTCGCCCGAGCGATCAAGCGCGAAACTGCGCGGATTTTTGCCACCGCTCGAGATGCGCTCAACGAAAGTGAGCGTGCCATCTGTTGGGCTGATGGAGAACCCGGTGATGTCGTTGGTCTGATCTCCGCGATTGGAAACGTACAGAAACTTACTGCTGACGTCGACTGCAATTTCTGCTTCGGTGTTCTCTCCGTGGAAATCTTTCGGCAGAGCTGAGATGGTCTGCTTGCTAGCCAGTTTGGCCGACTGCGCATCGTAGGCGAATACCGTGACAGTGCCTGTGAGTTCGTTGGCCAGGTAGACGAACTTGCCGGAAGGTGCAAAAGCAAAATGGCGTGGGCCTGCGCCGGGCATGACTTGGGCGAATGCAGGAGTGGCAGGAGAAAGAGTCCCGTGCTGGGCGTCGAAACGATACACATAGAGCTTGTCGGTGCCGAGATCGGCAACCAGAACGAAGCGGTTGTCAGGACTGGCTTCGATGTAGTGTGCGTGGGGCGCTTCCTGTCGTTTGCGATTCACGCTCGAGCCGGTGTGCTGGACGAAGGCCGTGTGCGGACCCAGCGTGCCGTCGGACTGGACGGGGAATGCCGCCACGCTGCCGGCATCATAGTTGGCTACAAGCAAATATTTTCCAGTCCGATCAAGAGCAAGGTGGGCTGGACCGGCGCCCAAGGAAGAGACCTGGTTCAGCAAGGTCAACTTACCGGTGTTGCGGTCGACAGCGAAGGCGCTAACACCGCCTACAGCCTGGCCATTCAAGGTTGAGACTTCATTGACGGCGTAGAGAAATCGTCCATCGGACGAAGCCGCGAGGAATGAGGGATTTTGCGTCTTGGCTGCCAGGCCGAGCGGGGTTGCGGTTCCCGATGCTGGATCGAAGCGATACGAATAGATTCCCTGGCTGCCTTTGTCGGTGTAAGTGCCGACAAAGACCAGATACTTCGTGTCTGCGGCGAGGAGGGAAGTGGTGAAACCGAGTAACAGAATGATATTAAGGCAAGAATTTCTGGTGATCCGTAGCTGACCCATGGTCGATAGTCCTCGGTTCCCCTACGAGTTGATCTCAGCAGCCCAAAGCAGTTTCGCACGTTTGTGCTAAGTTCTGGACATCGATGATTATTCTTCTTATGGGTGTGACCGGAGTGGGCAAGACCACGGTCGGGCAAGCCCTTGCGCAAGAACTGCATTGGCAATTTGTTGACGCTGACGACTTTCACACTGCGGCAAACATCGCCAAGATGCGAGCTGGCATTCCGCTAAATGATGCTGACCGCGCACCGTGGCTACAGGCCCTGCGTGGGGCAATAACACAATGGATTGCGGAAGCGAAATCGGTCGTGCTGGCTTGTTCCGCTCTGAAGGAAGCTTACCGGAACCAGTTGGCAGTGGCGCCTGAAGTGCGGTTAGTCTTTCTGCGTGCGGATTTCGAACTCATCGCGCAAAGGTTGGAGGACAGGCACGAGCACTATATGAATCCGGCCCTGCTGAAAAGCCAATTCGAGACGCTTGAGCCTCCGCAGGATGCGGTCTCGGTTGATGTAAGTCAGGATGTGGGGGAGATCGTGGCTGCCATACGAAGGGCACTGGGAGTATAGTTTCCTTGACTCCTATGAGCCGATTGGGGTGGCTCCCAAAGTTTACCTGTGCATGGTGGTTGCAGTATGTTCATGCGACCTTAATGGAACCGAAATATGGTGATAAGCATCGTTTGAAGATGAGGATGAGATTATGAAACCGACACAAGCATTGCACGAACTCGGACAGAGCCTCTGGCTGGATAACATCACGCGCGACATTCTGGACAACGGAGCGCTGAAGCGATATATCGACGAGCTGTCCGTGACTGGACTGACTTCGAACCCAACGATTTTCGATTTGGCGATCAAGCACAGCGAGAGCTATGATGCTGCGATTCGCGAAGGGCTCGCGCATGGAACGTCGGGCGAGGCGCTGTTTTTCGAGTTGGCGCTCGACGACCTAACCCGAGCCGCCGATCTGTTCCGTCCCACTCATAACCAAACAAAGGGAGTGGATGGCTGGGTTTCCTTAGAGGTTTCGCCGCTCTTGGCCTACGACACGGCAACAACAATTGCCGCGGCCAAAACCCTGCACGCCCGGGGCGGCCGGCCGAATCTGTTCATTAAGATTCCTGGCACTCCCGAAGGGCTTCCTGCTATCGAAGAAGCGATCTTTTCGGGCGTATCGGTGAATGTGACGCTGCTGTTTTCGCGCGAGCAGTATCTGGCTGCAGCCGAGGCGTATCTGCGAGGAATAGAGCGGCGAATCGCTGCGGGGCTTCCCACGAATGTGGGCTCGGTTGCGTCGGTCTTCATCAGCCGCTGGGATGTGGCTGTCTCGAAAACTGTGCCGGACAATCTGCGCGATAAGCTGGGAATCGCGATCGCGAAGCGCACCTATAAGGCTTATCGTGAGTGGCTCGACACGCCGCGCGTGCAGAAAATTATTGCGGCCGGGTACAACCCGCAGCGCCTGCTGCTTGCCAGCACAGGGACAAAGGATCCGAAGGCTTCTGACATCCTTTATATAACGGCACTGGCGGCGCCCGACACCGTGGACACCATGCCGGAGAAAACTCTGCTGGCATTCGCCGAACACGGTGAGGTGAAGGGGCCAATGCCTCCCGATGGCGGCGATTGTGAGCAAGTGCTGAAGGAATTCGGAAAGGCGAGCTACGAGGTTGACGCGCTCGCCGCGCAGTTGCAGAAAGAAGGCGCAAAGGCGTTTGTCGATTCGTGGAACGACCTGATGAACGTCATCACATCGAAGAGCGCCGCCTTGCAGACCGCGTAGGCGGACAGCCATCGCAGCAAAGGAGAATGTCATGTCCAGCAGCTCCGTGGCAGCGCCCGCGCAGCCCACGCCGCTGACTCGGCGGCGTGCCTGGAAGTCTCTCAAGACGCATTACAAAAAAATCCGCGACACTCACCTGCGGCAACTGTTTGCCGATGATCCGAAGCGGGGCGAAAGGCTGACGCTCGAAGCCATCGGATTGTTTCTCGATTACTCAAAAAATCGGGTGACCGATGAGACGCTCAAACTGCTATTAAAGCTGGCGCGGGAGTGCGACGTGGAAGCACGCCGCGACGCGATGTTCCGCGGCGAGAAGATCAATGTCACGGAGAACCGCGCCGTGCTGCATGTTGCATTGCGTGCCCCCAAAGGCGAGGTCATCAAGGTCGATGGAGTGGATGTGGTGCCGGAGGTCCACGCCGTACTCGACAAGATGACTGACTTCTGCAATCGCGTACGCAGCGGCGAATGGAAGGGACACACCGGCAAGCCGATCAAGAACGTGATCAACGTTGGCATTGGCGGCTCCGATCTCGGACCGGTCATGGCGTATGAAGCGCTGAAATTCTACAGCCGGCGTGACATGACTTTCCGTTTCATCTCCAACGTTGACGGTACAGACTTCGCCGAGGCGGTCATCGATCTGGATCCGGCGGAAACCTTGTTCATCATCTCCTCCAAGACATTCACGACGTTGGAGACGATGACCAACGCGCACACGGCGCGCGATTGGACACTGAAGGGGCTGGGCGGTGACGAGAAGAGCATTGCCAAGCATTTCGTCGCGGTCTCGACCAATGCCGAAGGTGTAGGGAAGTTCGGCATCGACACGGCCAACATGTTTGGCTTCTGGGACTGGGTTGGCGGTCGCTACTCGATGGATTCGGCCATTGGCCTGTCCACGATGATCGCCATTGGCCCGGAGAACTTTCGCGCCATGCTGGCGGGCTTCCACGAGATGGACGAGCATTTCCGCACCGCACCGCTGGAACGGAACATGCCGGTGCTGATGGGGCTTCTTTCCCTTTGGTACAACGACTTCTTCGGCGCGCAGACCATTGCCGTGCTGCCCTACGAGCAGTATCTGAAGCGCTTCCCGGCTTACCTGCAGCAGTTAACCATGGAGAGCAACGGCAAGCACGTGAAGCTGGATGGCACGGCGGTTGACGCCGACACGGGTCCGATCTATTGGGGCGAGCCCGGCACAAACGGCCAGCACTCGTTCTATCAGCTCATCCATCAGGGCACGCGGTTGATCCCGTGCGACTTCATCGGGTTCGGCAAATCGCTGAATCAGGTTGGCCGGCACCACGATTTGCTGATCTCCAACGTGTGCGCGCAGGCTGAAGCCCTGGCGTTCGGCAAGACCCCCGAGCAGGTGAAGGCAGAGGGCACACCGGATTGGCTGGTCCCGCATCGCGTGTTCGAAGGCAACCGGCCGTCGAACATCATCTTCGCGGAAAAGCTGACGCCCGAGGTACTGGGCAAGCTTGTTGCACTATATGAGCACAATGTGTTCACGCAAGGTGCGATTTGGGCTATCGACTCGTTTGATCAATGGGGAGTGGAGTTGGGCAAGAAGCTGGCACAGCGGATCATTCCTGAGCTAGAGAGCGCGCAGGAGCCCGACCTCAAGCACGACAGTTCCACAAATAATGTGGTCCGGTATTACCGCACGCTAAAGAACAGCTAAACGACGTTCGGCGCCAAGATGTGAGTGACGCCATGCAGGAGGATAGAACTATGCAACTGGGAATGGTTGGTCTGGGAAGAATGGGCGCCAACATGGTGCGCCGCCTCATTCGCGGAGGCCACAATTGTGTGGTGTTCGACTTGTTTCCGAAAGCTGTAGAGGAACTTGCGGCTGAGAAGGCCACGCCATCCTCTTCGTTCCAAGACCTTGTTAAGAAGCTGGCCAAGCCGCGCGCTCTGTGGCTGATGGTTCCGGCGGCCGCGGTGGATGAAACCATCGCGAAAATTCTCCCCAGCCTTGAGCCCGGCGACATCGTGATTGATGGCGGCAATTCGTACTACATCGATGACATTCGCCGGGCCAAGGATCTGGGCCCAAAGGGAATTCACTATGTCGATGTCGGCACCAGCGGAGGCGTGTGGGGACTGGAGCGCGGTTATTGCATGATGATCGGCGGCGAAGATGATGTGGTGAAGCATCTCGATCCGATCTTTGCCACGCTGGCTCCCGGAATCGGCGACATTCCTCGCACACCCGGACGGGAGAAGATTGGGGGCACAGCCGAACAGGGCTATCTGCATTGCGGTCCGAATGGCGCCGGGCACTTCGTGAAGATGGTGCACAACGGCATCGAGTACGGAATCATGGCGGCCTACGCCGAGGGCCTGAACATCCTCGAAAATGCCGACGTGGGCAAGAAGCAGCATGAAATCGACGCCGAGACAACGCCTCTTCGCGATTCCGAGCACTATCAGTACGAACTGAATCTGCGTGACGTTGCCGAAGTATGGAGGCGGGGAAGTGTTATTTCCTCCTGGCTGTTGGACCTAACGGCATCTGCGCTGGTCGAAGACCCATCACTGGCCAAGTTCGCGGGCCGGGTCTCGGATTCGGGTGAGGGTCGCTGGACGAACAAGGCCGCGATAGACGAGGGCGTTCCGGTTCCGGTGCTTACCAGTGCTCTTTACGAGCGGTTCTCCTCGCGTGGCAACGCCGAATTTCAGGACAAGCTGCTGTCAGCTATGCGGTTTGGTTTCGGTGGACACCTTGAGAAGAAGGCCTAGCAGGGCGCGCCACTGCTGCCAACCCGGAGTGAATTATGCAGATTGAAGTGCTGAAAGATGCCGATGCCGTGGCTTCCCGTGCTGCAGGAATCATAGCCGAGCAGGCGCGCGCTGCGGTTGCGGCCCGCGGACGCTTTCTGATGGCTGTCAGCGGAGGGCATACTCCCTGGGTGATGCTGCGCGAATTGGCGAACCGACAGGTGCCTTGGGAGAGCGTGCATGTGTTTCAGGTCGACGAACGCATCGCGCCTGCCGGCGACGCAGACCGGAACCTTACACAGCTGCGAAAGACACTGCTCGAGAATGCTCCCATTGCGCCTTCCCACATTTACGCCATGCCCGTAGAGGAGTCTGACCCAGATGCCGCTGCCGCCGGATATTCCCGCACGCTCGAGCAGTTGGCTGGATCGCCACCGGTCATCGATCTCGTACACCTCGGTCTCGGGCCGGATGGACATACTGCATCTTTGATTCCTGGCGATCGGGTTTTGCAGGTGATGGATCGCGATGTTGCCATCACCGGGGTGTACCAGGGTAGGAAGCGGATGACGCTCACATATCCGGTAATTAACCGGGCGAGACAGATTCTCTGGGTAGTGACGGGCGAGGAGAAGGTGAAGCCTCTGACGCAACTTGAAAACGGTGACACGTCAATCCCGGGGGGCCGAATTCGCCGTGAAGGAGCGCTGGTGCTGGCGGACGAGACGGCAGCGGGGGGAAAGCTACGAAGTGTACATTAACAGCAGGTCCTTCGACTGCGCGCTCCCCGACCCGCAAAAGAGGCGGAATCGGAATATTCCGCGCGAGCGCTCCGCTCAGGATGAGGCCTGAATTTTGTGAACTCGAAGGGCACGGCGAAAGCCGTGCCCTTGTCAAACCCAGCCTATGAAAATCACCGACACCCGCGAGGGTACCCGGCTCATCATGAACCGGGAAAAGAGAGGTCACTGGAACCGCTGGGGTCCCTTCCTTGCCGAACGGGCATGGGGAACCGTGCGCGAAGATTACAATCGCGACGGAGATGCCTGGAATTCCTTTACCCATGCCCAGGCGCGCTCGCGCGCCTACCGGTGGAATGAAGACGGTATTGCCGGCATATGCGACCGCCATCAATACATATGTTTCGCCCTGGCGCTTTGGAATGGTCATGATCCCATCGTGAAAGAGCGCACTTTCGGGCTTACGCAAGATGAGGGAAACCACGCGGAGGACATCAAGGAATATTTCTTCTACCTGGACAACACGCCTTCCCACTCGTACATGAAATATCTGTACAAGTATCCGCAAAGGGCCTATCCCTACGATGAACTGTTGTCTGAAGCCCGGCGGCGCACCAGAAACGATCCCGAGCAGGAACTCCTGGACACAGGTATCTTCAACGACAACCGGTACTTTGACGTGTTTGTCGAATACGCGAAGATAAATGCAGAAGACCTGCTGATTCGGATTACCGCCATCAATAGAGGACCGGCCGCGGCACCCTTGCATTTTCTGCCCACGCTCTGGTTTCGCAATACGTGGGCGTGGGGACGTGACCCTCGCCGCCCCTCACTGCTACGTGGGCCGGAACGGAAAGATAGCGTGGTGACCATTCTCGCCACGCACTGGGAGTTGGGCGATTACATCCTCTACTGCGCCGGCTCGCAGGAACTTCTATTTACAGAAAACGAAACCAACAACGAACGCCTCTTTGGAACCGCAAATGCCTCGCCTTACGTGAAAGACGCATTCCACGAATACATAATAGGCAGCAAGGCTGGAGCGGTTAATCCGGAAGGCACTGGAACGAAAGCAGCGGCCCACTGTGTTCGCACACTACAGGCCGGAGAAACGACGACGATTCCGTTGCGGCTAGCCGCCATGGTCGAGAAGCACCCGCTGGATACGCCGTTCGCTGATTTTGATGCAACATTTCGCGCGCGAATCGACGAAGCGGATGAGTTCTACAACGCGGTCTTTCCGGCCTCGCTGTCTCAGGAGGAACGGTTGATTTCGCGGCAGGCCTTTGCCGGGCTGCTGTGGAGCAAACAGTATTACCACTATGTCATCACTGATTGGCTGGAGGGCGATCCCGCAGCGCCGCCCCCTGCTCGTGAGCGTCTGAAGGGACGCAATCACGAGTGGACTCATCTATTCACGCGTGACGTCATCTCCATGCCTGATAAGTGGGAATTTCCGTGGTTTGCGTCGTGGGATCTAGCCTTTCATTGCATTGCGCTAGCGCATATCGATCCGCAATTCGCGAAAGAGCAAATCATACTCATGGTGCGCGAGTGGTACATGCATCCTAACGGGCAGATTCCGGCTTACGAGTGGGACTTCGGCGATGTGAACCCACCGGTTCTGCCGGTGGCGGCTCGGGCGGTTTTCGAGACGGAAGACGCTTGTACTGGCCACGCCGACTACCAGTTTCTGGAGCGCGTCTTTCAGAAGATGATGCTGAACTTCACCTGGTGGGTGAATCGCAAAGACGCACTCGGCAAAAACATCTTCCAAGGCGGCTTCCTTGGAATGGATAATATCGGAGTATTCGACCGGGGAAAGCTTCCTCCCGGATACCTGCTGGGACAGGCCGACGGTACAAGCTGGATGGCAACCTTCGCACGCAGCATGATGGCGACCGCCTTGCTGTTAGCTGAGCACGATCGTGTTTATGAGGATGTTGCCAGCAAGTTCTGGGAACATTATGTGTTCATTGGGGATGCCATGAACAGCCTGGTGAACCCTCATAAGTCGCTCTGGGACGAAGAAGATGGTTTCTTTTACGACAAATTGACATTGCCATCAGGTGAGCGCACGCCGATTCGCGCGCGGACGATGGTGGGGTTTGTGCCATTGTTCGGTACATGGACAGTCCCGAGTTCCATCTTTGATCGCCATCCGGGTTTCAAACGCCGGCGGCAATGGTTTATCGAGCATCGCCCGGACCTGATCGAAAGTGATGGTCCCATGGTAAAGCCGGGGGCCAATGACAATATCATGCTGGCCCTGGTGCGCGAACACCAACTCCGCCGCATGCTCACCTACATGCTCGATGAGGAGGAATTCCTTTCGCCTTTCGGTGTGCGCTCTGTTTCGAAGTATCACCAGGAGCATCCCGTGGTACTGCACCTTGATGATGAGGAATACCGGCTGGATTACGAACCGGGAGAGGCAGTCTCCAACTTATATGGCGGAAACTCGAATTGGCGCGGGCCTATTTGGGTGCCGATGAACTTTCTCATCCTGCACGCGCTGGAGCACTACCATCGTTATTTCGGAGATCGGTTTCTCATCGACTGTCCGACGGGTTCCGGAGTGAAGATGGACCTGTTGCAGGTTGCCGGCGAGCTGGCACGGCGATTATCGCGCATTTTCCTGCGCGATAAGGACGGCAAACGGCCGGTGTTCGGCTCGAGCAACGTGTTCAATAATGATCCGCACTGGTGCGATCTAATTCCGTTTTACGAGTACTTTCACGGCGATACTGGACGAGGCTGCGGCGCCAGTCACCAGACTGGCTGGACGGGATTGATAGCACCCATCCTCATGGCCATCAGCGCTGGGGAGGATTACCTTGGGTTCTCAGGAATCTATCGCTGAAGTAAACCAGAGCCACGGAATTCCAGGGGTCGCGAGTGTCCTAGCCGGCAACGGCGGCCTAGCCAAAGTGGTTGTCACGACCCCGCGGGCAACTGGGGAGATGTACCTGCATGGAGGCCACGTGACGTCCTGGCGGCCGGCCGCGACTGACGAAGTCCTCTATGTGAGCCCGAACTCAATTTGGCAGGAGGGCCACGCAATTCGCGGCGGAGTGCCAGTTTGTTTTCCATGGTTCGGAGACAAGGCCGGAGACTCTTTGGCACCGGCACATGGGTTTGTTCGGACGCGCGAGTGGAAGCTGGAATCCATCGCAGTGGAGGGCGACGATGCGGTGGTGACAATGGAAACAGCCAGCGCAGAAGATACGCGTGAGTGGTGGCCGAATGATTTTCGATTGCAGTGTCAGGCGCACTTTGGCGCCGAACTTAGAATCGACCTGCTCGTAACCAACCAAGGCAAGGCCTCATTTTCCTTTGAAGAAGCGTTGCACACGTATTTTCGAGTCGGCGACGTGCAAGAGATTCAGCTTCAGGGCTTGGACGCGACTAGCTTTCTCGACAAGACGGATCGGCGGGCGCAAAAGACACAGTACGGTGAGTTGCGATTCTCCGGGGAGACTGACAGCGTCTTCCTGAATACTCGACACGAAATTGAGCTGGACGATCGGTCGCTTCATCGGGTTGTCCGAATTCAAAAGCAGAACTCGCTGACCACAGTGGTCTGGAATCCTTGGGTACAGAAGTCAGCCGGAATGGCTGATCTGGGCGCAGGAGAATGGAAGAACTTCGTCTGCGTGGAAGCCAGCAATGTCATTCCGAGTCCGGGGCGGTTAGATCCGGGTAGGACGCATATCATGTCGGTGTTGATAAAAACAGAGGCCCGGTAAGAAGCAAGGGCTGCGTTCTCCCTTCGGCAGCCCTAAGGAATCGAAAAACTAGATTCGGCTAGCTTGCACGACGGCGACTCTCCTCTACTGTCGTAGGGATGTCTTTCTCGTAGGTACTGGGAGACCAGTCCCGAACTCGGCGGGTGGACTCTTCGCGGTGACGCCATAGCGCTCTTGCAATTTGCCCACCAGCTTGTCCTTCTGACCATCGATGATGTCCAGGTCGTCGTTAGTCAACTTGCCCCATAGCTGTTTGACGGCCCCTTTCACCTGTTTCCACTTCCCTTGAACCTGATCCCAATTCATCGGCTTCTCCTTTTCCGTTTGTTCTCGCTTGCTTTACTGTGAAGGCGAGTGCCAGCTTTCCGCCGAAACACCAATCGCGCGATTCCCTGAGCACAGTGCACACCGCAGGTGTTGAGATGTGATGCCGGGCTAATGACTGGACTGTAAGCGCGTGTGGCCACATAGCTGAATCGGGCTGAATCCTTAACAAAAGCGCAAAAACAACTAAGAGGGTTAACGACTCGCTTGGCGTAAGGGCAGAAACGAAACCACCTAAGGTAATCACCTGAGTGCCAGACCCACAGCCGATGAATACGTTTTTGAGAGAAAGCAGTTACAGAAGGGCTTGGGCTGATCAGCGAGATGCGGGATTTCCAGCGACATCCGCCGACTGATGGCTTGTTCCCCGGTAGCTTTAAACAGGAAGGAACCACCACGACTAAGCAATCGGCAGACCGAAATTACACACTTTGCCGGATTCTTCCGGAAGGTAAAAGCCCCTACTCTGCAACGCAGCCACCTCTAATGATCCACACACTCCCTACCGAACCGAATCTCCCGCCTTCAGCAGGCGTCGGCAAGCAGTAGCAGGGTTTTCACCCGCCGACGTCTGCTCCTACCTTTTATTAGCTAAGTCCTTGCACCCCACCGACTAAGACTGTACGGAGATCTGAAAGAGATGCTACGGGACCGCCCTTATGTACTCAGCTGCGCAACCGGATTAGATTGCAAATACGGAGGCTCCGACGTTGGGGCCTGTGAGTTCGAAATAGGCAAGGAAGGAGGCAAAGGAATGATCACGATCCTCATCATTTTGCTGGTCCTGGCAGTCATCGGTTCTCTGCCGACCTGGCCTTACAGCCGAGGTTGGGGTCACTACCCCAGCGGCGTCGTTGGGCTGATCGTTCTGATCCTGGTGATTCTGCTCTTGTTGGGCTACGTTCGGTTTTAACTGGAGGTCCTTCGAAAATACCCCGCCGGACTATGTGGGTGCTGAACGATAACCAACGTTAGCGCCCTTATTTTTTGGTTCTGCCCGACCGATCTAAGATGCAAAGTGGTAATACGCTGGAAAAATTTTCCCTGCTCTGCCTTGCTGTTCCTTGCCTAAGGTAATTCACGTATATACTGAGCTCACGTGTTTTCAACACAATACCTCTGGCGAGGTGTCAAGAGTTAGTTCGGCACACAACGTGCAACTTTAGTGGGAGAAATGGAAGTCGGTCGCAGTTTGCGGTGTGCAGTTCATTATTCGAACCCTGTGGGGTTTGACCTTGGGTAACAACGTTAGCGGTTTCGGGCCGAGCCTCTGAGCTCGGCCGAAGGTTATTTGGCGCGCAGCCGAATTCCCATACGGACGTTTTGAAATTCGGTGAAAATCAAGCCGCGCGTCATTAAGGAGCGCCGGCGAATGTTGTTCACTTTCCCCAATTCGCGCAGAGCGGCCGTGGTAATCGTGATGATCCTGCTAATCGGGATCGGGTGCGTTTCCTACGTGTGGGCCCGCCGATTCAGCGAACGCCAGAATCAGGTTGCGCACACCTACCGCGTACTGGCCGAGTTAAACGCCTTGTCGGCGAACTTGAGTGCAGCCTCCAGCGAGCGCTGGGGATACGTGATGTCGGGCGATAAGACGAATCTTGAAAATCTTGATGCGATGTTGCAAGCAATTTCGGAGCGAGAAAAATCGGTTGGTGCGCTCATGGCCGACAACTTAGGGCAACAGCAGCGACTGGCGGCGTTGCGGCCCCTGCTTGAGAGGCAGGAGCAAATTTTCCGGGAATCAGTCCGGCTTAGGGACCGCGATCCGCAGGCGGGCCCACAACAGCTCGAGCTGATGCTACAAAGCCGGGCCAACGGCGCTGAGATCGCATCTATGCTGGATTCGTTGCGAGAGGAAGAGCAGAACCTGTTGGCGCAGCGGAACGTGGAATCGCAACAAGTGCAGCACCGGTTCACCGCTGTGCTGGTGCTTACATATCTGATGGCGGCGAGCATTCTGGTTGCGCTCTTTTTTGTGATGGCGTCGGAGGTTACACGCCGCGCCGAGGCCGAGGCGCTCGCCAAAGAGAATGAAGAGCGCTTCCGCATGTTGGTCAGCGGAATACAGGATTACGCCATCATTCGCCTCGACCTTGAAGGGAACATTACGACCTGGAATCGCGGCGCCGAGAGCGTCTTCGGCTACAAAGACAGGGAGATTGTCGGCAAGCCGCTCTACCAGCTCTTCGACGAAGGCAACCGCGACAGGCCGGCGCGACATCTGAGCACTGCCAGGAGCACTGGGCATGTGCGGGATGAGTGTCAGCAGATACAGAAGGATGGAACAGTCTTCTGGTCTACGCTGGATTTGACGCTGTTAAAGACCGCCGATGGACAGCCTCGAGGCTATGCCCTGATCACGCGAGACATTACCGAGCGCCGGCGCCAGCAGGAAGAAATCGAGGAACGCAACGCGCAGCTTGATGCGTTCTTCTCAAATGCGCCGGTCGGTTTGGCCATTATCGACAAGAATCTGCGCTTTCAGCGTATCAATAGTCCCTTCTCGAAACTGAATGGTCTCTCACTCGAGGAAAACCGCGGATTGAATGTGCGCGACGTGAATAGCGAACTAAGAGTCCAGCTCGAGAGTATGATCCAACGAGTAGTAGACAGCGGAGTTCCAATTCTCAATCGTGAGATCAGAGGTCACGCGCCACCGAACTCAAACGCCGTAAGCTGGTGGCTGAAATCGATCTTCCCGATTTCGCAGGAAGATGGCTCGGTGACTCAAATCGGCGCGATCGCCCAGGACATCACCCAACTGAAGAAAGCTGAGAACACAGTGCGCTGGCTCAGCGGGCGATTGCTGCAGTCGCGTGACGACGAGCGTCGCCGCCTTGCGCGAGACCTCCATGACTCTCTGGGACAGATTTTAACGGCTGTAAAAATGAATCTGTCTTATCTCTCCAGGGACAGCGTACATCTCGATGAACGAGGCCACAATGCAGTCACTGAGAGCCGGGATTTAATCGATACCTGCATTAAAGAAGTGCGAACTCTCTCGCATCTGCTGCATCCTCCCATGCTTGATGAAGTGGGATTGTTACCGGCCATTCGCTGGTTTGTGAACGGCTTCTCGCAGCGCAGCGGTATCGATGTGAAGTTGGACTTGCCGCTCACCATGCGCCGCTTTCCTATTGAACTCGAGATCGCCGTATTTCGCGCCGTGCAGGAGAGTCTTACAAATGTGCACCGTCATTCCGGCAGCCCGACCGCGACCGTGCGGCTGAATGCGCAGAATGGCGAGATCATGCTCGAAGTGACCGACCAGGGATGTGGTATTCCCCCCCAGAAGCTGGCGGCACGTCAGGAGCAGGTCATGATCGGAATTGGAATTCTGGGAATGAGAGAACGCATGCGCCAACTCGGTGGACAGATAGAAATCTCGTCCGCTAATAAAGGGACGTCCGTTTACGTCAAGCTTCCAATGAAGGAGGTTGCATGAGTACGTTACGAATTCTGGTTGCAGACGACCACGATGTGGTTCGCAAAGGTCTTCGGATGCTGATTGAGGAACGCCCGGGCTGGACGGTTTGCGCCGAAGCGCGTTCGGGTCGACAGGCGGTGGACCAGGCAACACAGCTTCATCCTGACATTGTCGTCATCGATGTGAGTATGCCCGATTTGAATGGGCTAGAAGCAACGCGGTTGATTCGCAAAGCCAGCCCGAAGTCGGAGGTGCTGGTCATCACGCACCACGATTCCGATGAGATGGCGGCGGAAGTTATCGATGCCGGCGCTCGTGGGTACGTGCTGAAATCCGATTCGGACCAGGACTTGGTGCATGCCATTGAGGCGCTCAGCCGGCACAAACCGTATTTCACGGCGCGAGTGACAGAGATGTTTCTTGCGAACCGGGCAGACGGAGCGGCGGCCCCGGTCGAAGCCGTACGTCATCGCCTTACGGTGCGAGAAGTAGAGATTCTACAGTTGCTCGCCGAAGGGAAGACGGCCAAGGAAGTAGCTTCCATTCTCGGTATTGCCACGAAAACATCGGATACGCATCGCACAAACATCATGCGTAAGCTGAATCTGCACTCAATTGCCGAGTTGGTGCGATACGCGGTTCGCAACAAGATTGTGGAGCCCTGAAGACAGGTTGTTTCGCAGCTTTGCCGGATAAACCCAAGTGAATGAAGAAAGTGTAGGGTTTTTGCCGGATTTACAATATCGATAATCATGGCGTGAAATGACGCTTGGTGCTAGGGTCCCAACAGCTCCGGGTCCTGCTCGCAGACGACCATCCGATCGTGAGGCGTGGTGTGCGCACGATTCTGGAATCCAATGGTGAGTACGAGATCTGTGGTGAAACCGGCGACGGCAGACAAACTGTCGAGATGGCGATTCAGCTCCATCCTGATGTCGTCATCACTGACATTTCGATGAGTCCGACCAATGGACTTGAGGTCACCCAAGTTCTGCGCAAATCCCTCCCGGAAGTCAAAATCCTGATTTTGACCATGCATGATTCTGTTGAGATGCTTCGGGCTGCTGTCTTGGCAGGTGCGTCCGGCTATCTGCTCAAGTCGGATACCGAGGAACTGTTGGTGGAAGCTCTGACCAACCTTTTTGAAGGTCATCGCTTCGTCAGTCCTTCCTTTGAAGCTACGCTGGTTGATCACCTCTTCGCTGAATATTCCTAGCGGCTTGCGTACTTTTCGGTACATAACTTCTCCAGATTCCATAGGGCGTATACCCGATACCTGGTTTTTACGACGTGGGACTAGCCTTAAAAAAGAACGTCAACCTGCGCCGTATAGCGCAGGCAATCTGTCCGACGGAGTAGTTTAATGAAGCGGTCCCTGGTGAGTATGTCGGTTTACGTGACGGTGATTCTCTGTCTTGCCTCTCTGGCCTGGAGCATAGACAAGGAAGAAGAAACGAAGCGAATTAACAACGCCGCAACGGTGTTGAGCGAGATTATGACGACTCCCGACAAGGGAATTCCCGACAGCGTCATGAAGAATGCCAAATGCGTGGCGGTCGTGCCTTCCCTGGTAAAAGCTGGGTTCGTTTTTGGCGGCCAATATGGCCGCGGCGTTGCTTCGTGCCATAACGCAAAGGGCTGGAGTGCACCGGCGCCGATCCTGATCGGAGGCGGAAGCTTTGGCCTGCAAATTGGCGGAGAAGCCGTGGACTTGGTCTTGCTTATCATGAACGATAAGGGCATGGAAGGCCTGCTCTCCAGCAAATTCAAGTTGGGCGCGGATGCCTCGGCGGCTGCCGGCCCGGTGGGAAGACAGGCTGAAGGCGACACGGACTGGAAAATGAAGGCTGAAGTGCTTACGTATTCCCGAGCTCGAGGCATATTTGCCGGTGTGACGCTCAACGGCGCCGTCGTCAAGCAAGATGACGATGCGACGAAGGCACTCTACGGGAAAGATATTTCGTTCCCCACAATTCTGAAGGGCGAAGTGCCGCCACCTTCTGGCTCGGCGAGTTTCCTGGCTGCGCTGAAGAAGTTCTCAACCCAGGCGCAGACGGCCAGTGTGCGTGAGCCGGAGCACAAATAGTCGTTCTCCTAGGTTCAGAGACGCGACAGGAGTTTTCATGCTTTGGACGATATTCGTCATTCTGCTGATCCTGTGGCTGCTTGGCATGGTGAGTTCGTACACACTGGGCGGCTTCATTCACATCCTCTTGGTTTTGGCGGTGGTCGTTTTGCTGATCAGGATCATCCAGGGTCGTTCAGTGGTGTAATAAGACGTCAGCCGACTAGGTTCCATTGCCGGAGAGGGATAACCACCCTCTCTGGTTTTTGTTTTGCACAACTTAGTCAATAATCTTTCAACGCTGTTTCATCCTGGCATCTCAGTCGCCGGGTTCGTTTCTTTTCTGCTTGCCTTCCCAGTCAACGCAGTTTCTCCGATAGTCTCGACAAAACAAAATTCTTGCTTTTTCGCCGTCGTCGTGCCCACGATAAAGAGTTCCACGAGAAATGTGCGAAGAAGCGGCCGAGTTGGCCGCGTGCGCCGGGAAGGGCCATGAGGTTCGGTTGGGTTGTACTATCTTTCGCAATACTAGCGGGCTCGACGCTAGCCGCGCAGGATTTGGCGCCGCGGGCTTATATCATCACGCCCCTGCATGCGAACGCAGTGACCGTGACCTGGGCGTTCTACGATGGCGGACTGAGCTTCAACGGAGCGATTCCGGTGAACGACGCCAAGGGCACTTACAATGTACCGGTAATCAGTCTGTATCACTCGTTCAATTTCTTTGGGCGCTCCGCTAATGTTCTGGCTTCGCTACCCTATGCCGTGGGAACCTTCACCGGTGAACTCTTCAATCAGCAGCGGTCGGTATATCGGTCAGGGCTAGTCGATTTCAGCGCCCGGCTGTCGGTCAATTTGTACGGCGGCCGCGCGATGCCGGTACAGGACTTCCGCAAGTGGAAGCAAAAAGTGATTCTGGGGGCGAGCCTGAAAATCGTTGCCCCCACTGGACAATACGATCCGGCCAAACTGGTGAACTGGGGCATCAATCGCTGGGCGTTCAAGCCGGAGTTGGGCTACTCCCAGCGCTGGGGCAACATCATCCTCGATGGTTATGCCGGCGTGTGGTTCTACACCACCAATCCCGCGTATTACGACATTCCCAGACCCTCGCCGCAAACACAGGAGCCGATCGGCAGCCTGGAGGGCCACCTCAGTTATGACTTCCAGAAATTGAAGGGACTTCGCAAGATGCGCGGATGGGCCTCTCTGGATGGCAATTTCTGGTGGGGCGGTATCACAGCTCTGAACGGTATTCAAAATCTCGCTACGAAACAGACGAGCTCGCGTATTGGTGCCACGATTTCCATCCCCTATTCAAAGCACCAGTCGATCAAGATTGCATACAGCGACGGCGCCTACGTTCGATTCGGCGGAAATTACAACAATGTTTCCGTGGCCTGGCAGTACTCTTGGTTCGGCCGGCCGAAGTAGTGCGATGATCGATCGTCTGAGCCACTACATGTCTCCAAACTCTGTCCCTGGTGGTACAGCCATTCGCGCCTAAGCCGCGAATCAGGTAACCTTATACCGCCCAAAAAATCTTAGTGCCGCCCCACCGGCGGCCGAAGGAGCTCGGAGGACCTCATGTCCCATTCCCGCACACCGAAGTCGCGGCGGCCTCGTATTGTCGCGTCTATCGCAATCGCAGTGTTTATCTCTTCGGTATTTCTAACCGGAACGGCCGGCCTGGCCCAGAATCAGCAGATGGTCGACAGACTCATGACTCTCAAAGCAAACCAGGAAGCGAATAAGCAGAAGCTTGCGCAGTACACCTGGACGGAAACCGAAACCATCAGCATCAAGGGCGACGTGAAAGATACCAAGGTGTATCAGGTGCAGATGGTCAATGGGCAACAGCAGAAAACCCTCGTCAGCAACCAGCAGGCACAGCAGGGAGGACGTCAAGGTCGCTTGAAGGAGCACGTCGTCGAGAAGAAGAAAGAGGAGTTCCAAGAATACGGACAGCAGATCAGCGCGTTGGCCAAGCAGTACACCACGCCGAATCCGAACGCCCTGATGCAAGCCAAGCAGGCAGGCAACATATCGTTGCAGCCGGGAGCTGGAACTGCGAACTTGGTGATCAAGAACTATGTCAAGCAGGGCGACACAGTCACATTCACGATCAACGAGCAGAATAAACAGTTGCAGGGATTGAACGTCCAGTCCTTCCTGAACGACCCGAGCGATGCGGTAACGATCAATGCAGTGTTCGCGCAGTTGCCGGACGGCACCAATCACGTTTCCAGCACGCTGATCAACGGCGTCAGTAAACAACTGGCCGTCAACGATGCAAACTCGAATTACCAGAAAAGATAAAACGACGGCCGGCCCAGTGCCGGCCGTTCAGTTCTCCAATTGGAATGGTGCAGCAATATGAAACGCAGCGGTTCTGTGCAGCTCCTTGCGGCACTTCTGGTATTTAGCGTCAGCCTAGGATCTCCTAACTTCTGTTTCGGACAAACCCCACCAGCAACGTCGCCGGCGCAATCGGCCAAGGCGACGACTAATACTTCATCTCCGCAGGATCCCAATGAGCCCTGGCCGCGTGTGACGACTTACCAGGGCGCCACCATTTCTATCTTCCAACCTCAGATTGAAAGCTGGACGGGCAACCAGCTAACCGGGCGCGCAGCCGTGCGTGTGAAGTCGGCTTCAAGCACGGATTACGGCGTCATCTGGATTTCTGCTCGCACCGAAGTTGACAAAGTCAACCGCGTTGTCACGCTGGAAGGTCCGAGCATCACAAAGCAGAACTCTCCGACGCTCCCGAACAACGGATACACCTACACGACTGCGCTATTGAAAGACCTGCCGTGGAATAAGACGGTTCCGCTTGACTTGCTGGAAGCTGATCTGTCAGTCACGAACGCCGAGCGCAGCAGAAGACGTACGAGCTAGAAAACAACCCGCCCATCATTTATTACAGCATGACTCCGGCAGTGCTAGCCTTGATTGATGACCAGCCGGTGTTAGCTCCTACTGCCGACAACCTGCAAAAGGTGGTCAACACCCGTGCGCTGATCATCTTCGATCCCAAGAAAGGCAAGTACTATCTCGCGTTGATGGACGGATGGATGGAGGCGTCCGTTGTCCAGGGGCCGTGGACCGTCGCCAAACACGAACCAACCAAAGACCTCAACAAGATCAAGCAGGGTGCGGTCGAGACCAATTCCAACCAGCCACTTGGTAATCCCACCCAATCAATGAAAAATGCAGAGGAAGACGGAATACTTCCCAGTGTTTACATCAGCACTCGTCCGGCCGAGCTGCTGGTGACGAATGGGCAGCCGCAATTGACGGCAATTCTAGGCACAAGCCTGCAATATGTGTCGAACACCGGCTCCGACATTTTCTTCGACTCCGCCAATCAAAGCTATTACGTCCTGATCGGCGGACGCTGGTTCCAGTCCGGCACATTGGAGAACGCGCAGTGGAGTTACGTGCCGGGCAGCAGCCTCCCGCCGGATTTCGCAAAGATACCGGCATACAGTCCCAAGGCCGACGCCGGAGGCGAAAGAAGCTGTTATCGCCAATAGCATTCCGCAAACCGCAACCATCACGCGGAGCGCTGCCCAGCTGAATGTGAACTACTACGGCAATCCGGACTTTCAGCCCATCCAGGGCACAACGCTGACTTACGCCGTCAATACGGCAACGCCGGTCATCTATGTACCAGGAACGGCGTATTACGCGGTCCAGAATGGAGTGTGGTTCACCTCGGCATTACCGAATGGGCCCTGGGCGGCCGCGACCTCCGTGCCACCGGCGATTTACAGCATTCCGCCCAGCTCAGCTTTGCATTACGTCACGTACGTTTACGTCTACGGCTCCACCCCTAATGTCGTATATGTCGGATATACACCGGGATACTACGGAACCGTCGTGTCCTCCAGCGGTGTCGTGGTCTATGGAACCGGCTATTACTATTCGCCTTACGTGACCACCTACGCTTGGGTACGGCTCCGTACACTTACGGAGTCGGAGCGAGCTTCGCTTGGAGCACGACCGCCGGATGGGCGCTGGGCTTTGGCATGGGCATGGCCATCGGCTCATGGTGCAGTCCATGGTGGGGCCCCGTGGGAGGCTGGGGATGGGGCTATTACGGCGCACCGGCATGGGGCTGGGGCGGCTACGGAGGCGCAGCAGCGGCGAACGTTTACGGTCATTGGGGCAACACAGCCTATGCCGGCAACGCGCGCTGCATGGGCGAATCCATACACCGGCAACGTAGGAACAGGAGGGCGGAGGCGCGTACTACAACCCTGTCACGGGAAACAGCGGTTATGCAGCGCACGCGCAGAACTACAACGCCTACACCGGGAACTACTCGAGCGGCTCGCGGGTGAGCGGCTATAACCCCACGACCGGCAATCGTTATGCGGGAGGAGCTGGGTCGGTCAGCAACGCTTATACCGGAAACTACGCAGCTGGTGCTCGCGGCATGGACTACAACCAGAACACTGGTGTGGTGCGGGGTGGCGCTGCAGGTACCTACGGCAACGCGTACACCGGGCAATCCGTGAGCGGCGCTCATGGCTTTGCCTACAACACCAATACGGGTAACGGTGTTGGGCACTACGACAACAACACCTACGCCGACCACGACGGAAATGTGTACAAGTACAACCCGTCAAGCGGCTGGCAGCAGCACACCAGCAGCGGCTGGTCGCAGCCATCGTCTAGCTTCAATCGCTCTGACGCGGATAACTGGGCCTCGGCACGCGATTCGGGCGCGGGCCGCTGGGGCAACTTTCACTCCGGGGGGGTGGGGCGGCTTCGGCGGCGGAGGTTGGGCTGACCGCGGGGGCGGCAGCTTTGGTGGATTCCGCGGCGGAGGTTTTGGAGGCGGTTTCCGGCGGCAGGCAGCTGTGGGAGCCAGAAGCACAAGGCGAAGCAAACATGCGCGGCAAGGCTAGTGTTAGCAGTTTTTAACCTTTCCGAAAACTGGGATATGAACCTACCGTCTGGTCGTGGTGGTTGTGCTGACGGCAGCCGGGTTTACTGCTACCATGGCAGCCACGCTGACACGCGAGGAGACTAGCGATGAAACCTTACTACGCATTCGCTCTGTGCCTGGCCTTGTTGTACGTAACCATTGGCAGTGCTCAGCAGTACCCCATCATGGACAAGATTGCCAACAAGGTGATCCAGAAGTACCAAACATCAACCTGTGAGCAGCTATGGCAGAAGAAGAGTGCGAAAACTCCTCCTTCGTCTGAAGAACAGAAAGCCATTCAGGTCCTGAAAGGCGATCCGCAGATGCGGGAAGCGTTCATTAATAAAATTGCGGCACCCATCGCCAACAAGATGTTCGAGTGCGGCATGATTCCGTAGGTCTGGCCGCAATGACGATTCTGGAGAAAACCAATGGCATTCCATAAGGCAATTCGTCGGCGTGGCTGCTTTCTGCTTGTGGTGATGTTCTCACTAACAACGTTACTGGCACAGACCGTCCCGCCTGCCAAGAAAGCGGCACCCACAAAGAAGACGACTCTTGCGGCCGCTCCCACATTGCAGCTCGATCCCAAAGCACTCGAAATTCTCAAAGCCGCGAGCAACAAACTCTCTAACGCCAAGACGCTCAGCTTCACAGCCGTCGAGCTGTTCGAACAACTGAGCCGCCAAGGCGCACCGCTTGCCTACACCAACAAATACGAAGTCACCATGCAGCGTCCTGACAAGCTGCGCGTGATCCGACCGGCGGATGCCCAGGCCGCTGATTTCTACGTGGACGGCACGTCGATGATGGCGTACATACCGGGCCAGAATCTGCTGGCCAAAACCGATGCGCCGCCAACCATCGAAGGAGCGTTGGAAAAGGCATATACGACGGCGGACCTCTATTTGCCGTTTACCGACTTCATCGTCCCGAATCCCTACGGGGACATGGAGAAAGGCTTACGGCACGCCTATTACATCGGGCAATCGAACGTCGTCGGTGGCACTACCACTGACCAGGTCGCATTTGCCGGCAACGGTATTTTTGCCCAAGTCTGGATCGGTGCTGACGACAAGCTGGTGCGCATGATCCGGGCAGTCTATCTGGACGATCCCAATCATCTGCGCCACGAGCTAGTCTTCTCAAACTGGCAACTGGATCAATCGGTGCCGGCCGACACTTTCGTTCTGGCCAACGCAGCCAGCGCAAAGCCCATACCATTTGCGCGTCCCAAGCAACTGACAACCCCAACCGACAAGCCTCCGGCAAAAAGTAAGCCGGCGAAGGCGCAGCAGTAAGTGAGGAGGTAGACATCATGAAGCGGCTCAGTATCGCATTGGCAACATCGGCAGTTCTGCTGCTCGGTGCGCAGACCGTTCTTGCATACGGACACGCCAACGCTTGGGGCGGTCACTCATCGTGGGGAGGGGGAAGTGGGTCTCACACCAATCGCTATGGCGGCACCACCTCGCACACAGAGGGAGGTGATACCACCCACAGCAACGTTTACGGCGGCTCCACAACAGGTAAGTACGGCGAAGGCGCGACCCACACTAACGCTTATGGCGGAACGACATCCGGAGCCTACGGTGAAGGCGCGTACCACAGCGGACCCTACGGGGCTACGGCTTACCATCCGCCGGACACGGCATATTACGGCGGGGCGTACTATCATCCGCCTACGGCTGTTTACGCCGGATGCTACGATTGCGGCGGTTATTCAGCCGGCGCAGTGGCTGCAGGGGTTGCGGTCGGAGCGGCCGCGGGAGCAGTAACCACAGCAGCTGTGGCTAGTGCAAACAGCGCCAACGCACAAGCTGCCTACGCCCAGGGGTACAACGCCGGGGCGACGAACAACGCTGCGGCCAGCGCAAACTCCTACAATGCGGGATATGCCGCGGGTGCCACAAACACAGCGGCTGCATACAATGCCGCTGCGGCTGCAGCACCAAAGCCTGCGCCAGTGAGTTACTCGATGGGGCAAGTTATCTATAGTCTGCCGACCGGATGCCTGACACCGCCTGTGTCCGGAGGGGGAACCTATTACCTTTGCGGCAACACCTGGTTTGCCCCCGGCTATGCAGGCAACGGCGTGTATTACACTGTCGTACCTGCTCCGTAATCTGACTGATGGCATTCGGGAAGGACGCCAGCCAAGCGAAGAAGCTAAGAGGAAGCTGGCTCGGCAACCCGGCGAACGGGAAGCTCAACCGTAAAGCGCGTGCCTTGTCCGAGGGTGCTTTGGACGCCGATGGTGCCTCCGTGCGACTCGACCATACGTCGAGCCAGCGACAGACCCAATCCGGTTCCGTGACCCTTAGTGGTATAGAAAGGCCGGAAGATGTTGGTTAGCTGCTCTGGAGGGATACCCCTGCCTTCATCGTTCACAGTGATTGCGACTAGATCATCTTCTGTCTGCTGTAACACGACGCGAATTGTGCCGGGCTTGTCCATCGACTGAATCGCATTCAGAAGCAGATTCAGCAGCACCTGGTTGATCTGCCCCGGATCGTGTTCGACAAGCGGAAGTGCCTCTTTCACTTCGAATTCAATCTGGATTCTCTTTGTTATCGCTTGCTGACGGGCAAACATCACAGCGTGTTCTGCGGTGCCGACGATATCAAGTAAGCGAAACTGTGGAGGCTTTGGCCGCGCCGTGTCCAGCAGTTCAGTGAGAATTCGGTTGATCTGCACCGCTTCCTGCTTCGCGTCTTCCATGACATTGCGGGCCGGGCTGGTGTCGGGCAAGTCACGGCTGGCGATATCGAGTACCCCAGCAATGCCAGCCAGAGGATTGCGAATCTCATGGGCTAATCCGGCTGCAAGCTCGCCCAGCGTAGCGAAGTGTTCAGCACGCGACATCTGCGTCTGATGAAGCCGCGTGATTTCTTCACGACTGGCTTTCAGTTGTGCAACCATATCGTTGAAGTCGCGTCCCAGGTCGCCGATTTCATCGTTACGGTTGGCGAAACTCACTCTTGCATCCAAGTCACCGGACTGCACCCGGGCGAACTTTTCCTGGAGTTCGATCATGGGGCGCCGCACCATTACCGCAAGCACCATCAGCACCGCAACACAGATCACAAATGCGCCTGCGGCCGCGACCGCAATGACATCATTGCGGGGTCCGGGTGCCAGCGAGGATGACACCAGCATGAACAGCAGCAAACCATTTAGCAAGACTGCCGCGATCGGTAGTACCGCCTTCAGGGCCCAATTGATGTGACGTTTGCGGACAATCGTGATGGGTCGTTCAGGCGCGGCCAGGCCTTCGGTTTGTGCGGTTACTTCCATAGAAATTCGACGATGCTCTATTATCCAACAATTCTTCCGCACACTTGAATAGCGGGCTGGTAAGAGCCACGGATGGAATGGATCCGTAATAGCGGGCTACTTTACCAGCCCCTGGCTGTCCTCATGCGTATGCGTGTAAGCCGGGAAGCAGATACGTTACGCCGAGGAAAGTGAAGATCACGACACCGAAGCCGAGAATTGCGAAGTACGCCGCTCTGCGCCCGCGCCAACCGCGCGTTACGCGCATGTGCAGGTATCCGGCATAAATCAGCCAGGTGATGGCTGCCCAGGTCTCCTTGGGGTCCCAGCTCCAGTACGAGCCCCACGTGCGGTTGGCCCAGTAAGCGCCGGCCGCAATCATGCCGGTCAGGAGCGGGAACGCGATGCAGATCGTCTTGTACGTAACTCGGTCGAGAGTGTTGGCACTGGGCAGCAGGGCTTCCAGGTCAGCGCGCCGCCAGAGCAACATGAGGTACAGCAGGGAAGCGAATATCCCAGCTACCAGCCCTCCGAGGATGAAGGGCGATGCTGCTAACGACGTGGGATAAAGGCCTTCCTGGAAGGGCGAAGCGTAACTGGCATCTCGTACCCGCATTAAGAACGCAGCCAGCACAACCGTTTGCAGCAGAATTCCAACAAACACCACTTTATTAGCGACGTCATAGTAAGAATCGTTCTTCCGCCAGCGCGCAACTGCCCACAGGACCAACGGAAGCAGCGCTGCCGTAGCTGCCATCACGAACAGCCAGCCCAGATCAGGTACAGTTACAAACAACCGCATGCCTTTGCCGAGAAAGATGTCGCTCTTCTCTTTGGCATCCCACGCTGTTACTGAAAGACCGCCCCATTTCTCGAAGCGCGTAGCTACGATCGATACATAGATTGCGCTCACCAGCGCGCTTGTCCATGCCAGAAAGGTCTCAGTCGTAACGTGATCTTTGATGAGGAACATCATGGCGAGCGCAAAGCTCACAGCGCAGGCCGCATAGCTCAACATTGCCAAGGTGACGTGCACATGCAACCAGGTAGATTGCAGTGCCGGAACCAGCGGCCGCACTTCCGAAGGCAGAAGTTGCATCAGGATCACGCACACCACAGCTAGCGGCATCGTGATGCTGCCTATGATTTTGACCCCGAATTTCTTTTCGGTCACCAGCGTAAGTGCCGCCAGTGTCCACACAAAGCTGAGCAGCATTTCATAAATACTGGCGAAGGGAGGACGCCCCGCCAGATACCAGCGATGCCCCACCGCCAGGGTGTTGGCGGCAAAACCAACGGCGGTTGCTACCGAGGCGAACTTCACATACTTGGCTACGCCAGTGACTCCAAAGCCCATGTACAGGGCACCGGCGCCGGCATAGAAGATCAACACAACATAAAGAAGATTGCTTTCGTTATATAGAGGCTCGTTGGACTTAGCGGCGCCCAGCAGAGCGGTGATCAGAAGAAATGCCACTCCCAGTGCGACCAGCACCAGCAGCGCATTTCCCCCTGTTGTGGACGGAGTCTCCATTTGCATGACGCGTGCACGCGTTGCCATTGCTTCTCTCCTCAAATCCCCTCGTTAGTTCTTACTTGGTCGCGACGAGTGTCAGCTCGGGTTTCTCGTCGCTCTTGTGCGCAGAACGAGGGGTGATCAATGCGCGGCCTAACTCCGCGCGAATGCTCTCCACCACTTCATCGAACTTTTGTTCAAAGCGGTCCTTGTTTTTGTTGGCCTGGCCACCAACCCACAGCACGAGCTTGCCGTTGTTATCCGGTATGGCAGTGACCCACAACCGCATGTGCACCATGTAGAACGCAACAAACAGTCCTACACCCATGAGGATGCACCCAGCCCAGACCAACCACTGTCCCGGCTCGAAAGAGACTTGCAGCCCGGTGAAATATCCCATCTGCATAGCTTGATACTGAAAGCGATAGTTGGCCTTCTGTCCTTGCGATGCGGGATCATAGGCTGGGAACAGCCATTGCACGGTTTCGGCGCCTGTCGCTAGGTTTTTGACCATCAAGCGGAAGGCAGGATTTACAGGATCGTCGGAGCGCTTGAACACCTGGTTGTCGCGAATGAAGAAGTCGGGAATGAACTCTGCCAACGTGACCTCATTATTGGAATCAAGCTGGAAGGGCTGGTTCATGGCAAGCGTGATTTCCTGTGGAATGCCACTTTCCGGCACGGCAGCGACCTTCAGGGACTCAATGGCTCCCGTACGGCCAAAACTTGCCTGGTAGAAACGCAATCCGTGGTACACCAAGGGATCGTTAACGACGATCTCCTTGCTACGGACTTCCTTGCCGTCCTGCACGACCGCCAGTTTTGACCACCACTTTTTGGGCGAGCCGTCTGCGTAGTTTTCCTGGCCGGCGCCAAAACACTTCACGCCAAACGGAAGAGTCTTTGTGCGCTCGCCTTTCATTTCGATCACGTTTGCCGTCTGACCCTTCTGCAGCGCCATGAAACCGCTGTAACCAACGATTCCGTCGACGATTCCGCCGAGGAAGATCAGCAAGAGACTGGCGTGGATCACATAGACGGCCATCACCGAGAAGCGGTAGCGCTCACTGTAGAGTGAGATATCGGTTCCCTCTGTGATTCGCTCAACCGGCCAGCCCAGCTTCTTCACTGCACGTTCGGCGGCGTTCAAACCATCTTCCGCATTCCTGATGGGCAACTCGATCTTCGTTGGATTGGCATTTCGAAAGTGAGAGTCCGTCCGGCGATACGGGCGGGCGTAGAATCTCCATGAGTTGGGAAACCGGTCAACCGATACGAACACGATGCTAAGGCTGACCAATGTCAACAGCGTCAGGAACCACCAGGAGTGGAATACGTCCGTGAGTCCGAGGCGGTCCAGCACTCTGAGAGTTTCGGGAGAGTATGCAGCTTGCAGTTGCTGGAGATCGGTAATGGGCCGCTGCAAAATAAACGTGCCCAGCGCAGCGGAAACCCCTGCCAGAATAAGAAGTACGATGCCGGTACGCAGATTAGAAAGTGTCTTGTACAAACGTCTTGGTATCGATGCGATGTCGACAGCCATGCGTGCTCCTTAGGTGCCACTAATTCCATGGCACGTAGGGAGCCAAAGCTCTAAGGGCCATAAGTTATTGAGAAACTGGATCGTAAAGCCGAGAATGTGGCACACCGACGAGGTATTGCTGAGGCATATCACGCAAGCCAGTGATTAAAACCCCACTAGCATTCGCAAATGGGGACGACCGGCTTGAGAAGCTTCAACCCGCCACAGGAGTCGTCGGATGTTTCGGCTCAGAACGTAACGGTTCCTGTCAGGTTTCTGTGATGGCTGGCGTATCAGCCGAAAAGGCGGAGACGTAAACCACCTTTTCCCGTGCGCGGAGTGCGCGATTTCACTGTGCGGCTGTGGGGTTCGACACATAAAGCCGTCAGGGCCAAGGGTGTGTCAGGCTGGTGAAAAATCCGGCCGATAGAGCTCATGTCCTTTGTTTTCTCCGTGATAGTGCCAATTCAGAATTGGCACGGAGCCACTCGCAACTGCGGCATCCTTATTGCTCATATCCACTTGCTAGCTGGAGGCAAGTGTGACCAAAGCAGTACGGTCAATCGTGATCGCGATGGCGGCCCTGCTGAGTGCGAGCGCCCTGTTCGCGGCCATTCATCCGGTTCCGCTCGACAAAAACACCGACTCCGCCAAATGCATCGAGTGCCACGAGGACAAGAGTAAAGGTAAGGTCGTGCACGGAGCAGTGGCGGCCGGGTGCACGAGTTGTCATGAAATTCGCGTCAACAAAGACGTAACCCGAGTCAAACTCACCACCGCGACAACCCAGTCCCTTTGCCTGAGCTGCCACGCCGACATGAACGCTGCCGACCTGAAGGGCAGGGTACACCCTCCAGCGGTTCGTGACTGCATCAAGTGCCATAGCCCTCATACTTCAGACAACAAGTATCTGCTAGTCAAGACCGAGTCGGGCGACAAAGACCAGAACATCTGTCTAACCTGCCACCAACAGGGACTGAACGTCCCCAAAGACGGCAGCAAGCATGCGGCTCTGGAAATGGGCTGTGAAACTTGCCACGTCACCCACAAAGTTGGCGATGTAACCAAGATTGAATTCCAGTACCACCTGACGAAGGCGACTCCGGCACTCTGCTTGGATTGCCACGATGCGACCTCGGCAGACCTGATCAAGGCTCATCAGGGACAGCCGTTCGGCAACGCCAACTGCGTGCAGTGTCATGATCCGCATCAGTCAACTCAGAAGAAGTTGATGCAAGCCCAGACTCATCCTCCGTTTGCTGGAGGACAGTGCGACACCTGCCATCAACCTGCCAAAGATGGCAAGGTTGTCCTAACGCAGACCGACGTGAAGCTTATCTGCGTCGGCTGCCATAGCGAGCAAGCTGAGAAGATCGAGAAAGCGAAATTCCAGCATCCAGGTGCGCAAGGCGATTGCACCGCCTGCCACAATCCCCATGCCGGACGCACGCCGGGATTCATCCAGCCGGATCCCGTAAACGCCTGCCTCGCCTGCCACAGCGAGCAGGCCGAGCAGATGAAGAAGGCGCATCTGCATCAGCCCGTGTTCCAGCAAGGCTGTGCCACCTGTCACGAACCGCACGGCAGCCAGAACGTTCATCTGTTAAGAGCCGCGAATCCGAACCCGCTCTGCCTGGAGTGCCACGGACCGGATGCCAAGCCGCAGAAGCTCGAAGCCGAGCACATGATTGCGATCTTCAACGGCGAGGTGAAGCTGCCGGAGAACTACTTCGCGCAGGTGCCCATCATCCCGATCAAGTATGGACTGGGACACCCGATCGCTCGCCATCCGGTAGTGGACCAGATGGATCCGAAGAATCCAGAAAAAGTGAAGACAGAATTGAACTGTGCCACCTGTCACCAGCCGCACTCCTCAGCCCAGCCGAACCTCCTGGTGAAAGATCAGTCAACGAACACAGCGTTCTGTGACACATGTCACAAGGCCGTAGGACAACCGCAGTGAGAACAAAACCGATGATCGAAGTTCATAAAAATTCGACACGAAGCTGCAAACGAAGCTTATTTGCAATCTGCGCTGTGATCCTCGTGCTGGTGTTATCGACAACGCTGGCAGCGAAGGAAAAGAAACAAGTAGCGGCGACTCCGGCCCCCAACAAAGGCCCGAATCCGCTCGATGTGCTGGATTACTCCAAGATCGTGTGGCCTAACCCACCGGCGATTGCTCGGATAAAGTTCGTCAGCCAGTTCTTCGGTGAGAAGCGCGAGACCAAGCAGCAGCAGAAACAAAAACAAGGCTGGATGGACAAACTAGCCGGTGCGACAGTCGGTGACGTGTCGCCGAACGAGAAGCTGTACTTCCAGTTGGTACAACCATACGGACTTGCAGCCGATTCGAAGGGCCGCATCTACATCGCTGACGGCAAAGTGCGGGCCATCTTTATCTACAACCCCGAGACAAAAGCTGTCGAGCTGATCAAAAACGGCGTGCAGGCTAGGTTGCATCTGCTGACCGGGCTGGCCATCGACGACAGCGACACGCTCTTCGTGGCCGACAGCGAATTGAAACATGTCCTGATCTTCGATAAAGAGCACAAGGTGGTAGGCAGCATCAGCCAGGGACTCGTAAATCCTGGTGGAATCGCCATCGATAGCGAGAACCGCTTCCTCTATGTAGCCGACACAGGCGTTGACCAGGTGGCCGTGTATGACGCGGATCCGCCCTACAAACTCCTGCGGATGATTGGCACGCGCAGCGGCAAGCACGACTTGACGAACAAAGGCGACTTCTCGCAGCCGACCAACCTCGCGGTGGACAGCGACGGCAACCTGTTCGTCAGTGACACCTGGAACAACCGCATCCAGATGTTCGATGCCGACGGCAAATTCATCCGCATGTGGGGTAAAGCCGGTGACGGCCCCGGCTATTTAGCCCGGCCCAAGGGGATAGCCATTGACGCAGACGGCCATGTCTGGGTGGCCGACGCGATGCAGGACCGCGTACAGGTGTTCAACAACGAAGGTCAGTTGCTGATCTGGATGGGCGATAACGGTTTGCTGCCGGGCCAGTTCAGCGCCCTTGCCGGGCTGGCGATCGACAAGAACAACCGGGTTTTGACGTCTGAGCAGTATCCCGGACGCGTACAGATTTTCCGCTATGTTACGGACGCTGAGGCCAAGCTGGAATTGGCCGAGCGCGACAAACTTGCGGCTGAAAAGAAATCTGCGCCCGCAGCCAAGCAGGCTGCGCAGGTAAAACCGACTGAGACCACGCCCAAGTGATTGGGTATCGAGTTTGGCTGTCCGCGCGGCAGCCAAAAACCATCCGGGCAACCGGGGCTTTCATAAGAGGTAGATGTAACAGCTGTTACTAATCAGGAGGTCTTCAAAGAACAGTCATGAAGAAAACGTTACTTTTAGTCCTCGTAGTTCTGCTCGCCGCTACCGTAGCGATGGCGCAGACCTACACTCAGGGCAATGGCATCACCGGTGTTGATAAGTTGGGCGCTCACCAGAACGGTGGACGCGGATGCACCGGCTGCCATGCCCCGCATAGCGGCGCGTTCGGCGCGGGCGGCAACGCCACCACCGGACAGACCGTTGACAAAACCAATGCCGGTAACTACGCACTGTGGGGCCAGGACCTTGGTCCCCTTTACGGCTATGTCCTGAACCAGGGCGACAATGTGAGCGGTGGCCAGCAGTTTGTTACCACGCTGCCGGCGTCGAGCGCATTCTTCAGCTTCCCCGAGGAAATTGCCGGCATCATGACGTGCCTGAGTTGCCATGACGGCAACATCGCCAAGGGCGCCATGATGACCAACAAGTCGTACGAGCAGGCGGCGAGCCTTCTGCCGCCTGGTGTGTATGGCCCGAACGCCATTCCGACGCTGCTCGGCAACGACGGCACGGCGGCCGGCAACTACTATAACGACCACCCAATCGGCTCGCAGGCCAACCTTGGGAATGTGGGCGTTGCCAGCAAGCTGCAGTACCTTGCAACCGGCTGCACTTTCCATGGGACTCCGAGCCCCTGTCTGAAGGACGCCGCAACGGACCCGAACTTCACAACGTTTGTCCAGCACTATGGCTTGCCTAGCATTACTTCCAACGGACACAGCTCGCCGGTAGTGTTGCCGACTATCAACCCGAGCGATGCGTACTTGACGTGCACCACCTGCCATACCCCGCACAGCATGTACATCGCCAGCGCCAATGCCGATGCTCCGATCAACAACCTGCCCAAGGGCACATATCCGAGCTTCTTCTTTATCGCAGCGCCTTACAACATGGGCTCGCACCCGACTCCGCAGCAGGCGTCTTCCGCCACGCAGTTCTGCCGTCAGTGCCACTACAGTGGCGCGGGTGGTGCGAACGAAGCCAGCGGAATCCTGAGTGTAACGACTGCTTTCTAATCTGAACTCCTCAGGGGAGGGACTCCCTCCCCTGGTTTTAGCCAAGAGACGGACAACCACAATGAAGCACTTATACTGCGCGACACTTCTACTCATCACCGGAATCATAACCGCAGGAGCACAGGTCGCCTCACACGCTCCATCTCTACCGGCCGCCAAGCCAGCCTCGAGCGGTGCTACCACTCACGGTGCGGCTCCCAATGCCAAGAACGTGAGCATGACTCCCGCGATGCAAGTCACTGGCAGGCCAGTGGCAAAGGTGAACGGTGCGGTATTGACTGACCGCGATCTCCTGCGCGAAATGTATGCGATTTTTCCTTATGCAGCACAGCACAATGGATTTCCCAAGGAGCTGGAACCGGAAATCCGGCGCGGCGCGCTGGAAATGATCATCTTTGAAGAATTGGTTTATCAGGATGCCAAGCGCCACAATATGACCATAGCTCCCGAGAAACTGGCAGCCGCGGAGAAAGAGTATCGCCAACAGTTTTCCAGCCAGGAAGCTTACAAGCAGTTCTTGCAGACTGAGACCAACGGCTCAGAAGCCGCCATGCGGGAAAAGATTCGCCGGGCGATGCTCATTGAAGCAGAGCTCAACCAGGAGGTCAATGCCCCGGCCCGCATAACCTCCCAACAGGTAAGGGCGTACTACGAAAAAAACATCGGGCAATACAAACACGGAGAGATCCTGCACCTCCAAAGTATTTCCATCATTCCTCCTAACGAGACGCCAGCTGTGCTGAAAGAGGCCAAACAGCGGGCCGAGGATGCAGAAAAGCAGGCCAAGCAGGCCAAGAACTACCGCGATTTTGGGCTTCTGGCAGAGAAGCTCTCTGACGACGACTACCACGTAAACATGGGCGACCGCAGGCCGCAGGACGCGAGCATCTATCCTCCGCCGGTTCTGAAGGCGGTGGAGGCGATGAAGCCGGGCGATGTGAGTGACCTCATCCAGATGGGCAATGCCTACACCATCATCCGGCTTGAAGGACGCACCCCGGAAGGTACGACCCCGTTTGTAGAGGTTAAAACCAAGCTGCAATCGGATATGCAGAAGGAAAAGACGCAGCAGCTCCGCTCGGCGCTCAATCAGAAGCTGCGCAAGAACGCCACCATCGAGGCGCTGTAGGAAGGACAGGATGTACCGGGCATGGCACAGAGCGCTAGAAAAGATCGGCGGACTCGGCGTGCTAATAGCCGTTTTCCTGCCGGGGCTGGTCAATGCGCAGGTTACGATCGGAGACAACACCAACCTATCGTTAAGCGGTCAAATCGGTGCAGGCTATTCCGGCGCCTACGGCAACGAGAATTTTGCCTCCAGTCACGGAATGTTCTTCACTGGGCTCGCCGATTTGAACGGCTACTATTACAATCCTAGGTTTCTTAACTTCAGCGTCTTGCCGTTCTATAACCGTAACCAGGACAACAGCTCGATTCAGTCTATATTCAACGAGAGCGGCATAGGCGCAACCGTGAACCTGTTCGGCGGCAGCCACTTTCCGGGGTCGATTGCCTATAGCGCGGGCTGGACCCAGGGAAGCCAGTTTGAAATCGCAGGCCAGCCCGGTCTGTCGGCTAATGGCACTAGCCAGAACTTTTCAGTGAACTGGAGCGCATTGTTTCCAAAGTGGCCAACTCTGACAGCCACGTTTTCTGACAACTCCCTTACGGACACGATTATCGGCGAAACCGGCACTACCACCACCAAGGGGCGTGTCCTGACACTTAGCTCGAACTATAACTGGGATGGTTATCAGTTCTTCGCGTTATATAGCCATCAGAATTTCGATTTCGTCGCCCCGCAATTCATTTCGGGTAGCAACTTCGAGACAACTTCCAGTAACAATTCGTTCGGGGTTTCCGTGTCACATCCTCTGCCGCTACACGGTAGCTGGTCGGCAGCTTATAGCCGATTCACGTACGACAATGGTGGAGACGTCGCAGTAGGAAATACTGGAGCCTCGGACACGGTGATTGGATCGGTGGCATTGAATCCGACACGCAGGCTGGGAGTCTCCGGCACGTTTCGGTATTACGACAATCTTTTTGGGACTTTTCAGAATGGCACGCTTCCCCCGGGCACGGTGCCGATCGGTACTTTCAACACGGGAGTGAATGGTTACACGCTGAATACCTTTGCCAGTTACGGCATCGGCAAAGGGTTCACGCTCGTAGGCTATGCCAACGAGCAACGGCAACATTTTCAAGGCCAGGAATACACTAATTCGCAATACGGAGCGACGCTCACCTACAGCTATGCGCGTCCTTTGCTGGGCCTGCTGTACTTCAGTTTCGGGATGGTGAATACAGCCGGCAACGGTAACCAGGGAACGATTGCCTTTGTGGGTAACCTCGGCCTCAAGAAGAATATTAATGGTTGGGACATTAGTGCCGACGGTTCTTATGCGCAGAATGTGCAAAGCAGCATTGCCCTCTTTACTACCAGTAACTATAGCTACGGCGGCGCCGTACACAGACGCTTCCGCGACGACATAAACTGGGTTGTTTCGTACCGGGGCGTCCAGAGCGGAATTACACAGATAACTGGGTACAATAACCGCTCCGATACCGCGATTATGAACATCACCCGTCGCTGGCTGGGGTTGTCAGGAAGTTATTCGCAGTCGAACGGCACATCGGTTCTGACGAATACGGGTACACTTGTGCCCACACCGCTACCGCCAATTACGACCTTGGAACAGGTGCTCTACAACGGCACCGCATATGGCGCGGGTCTCGGCTTGTCGCCTTTGCGAGGGATGGTGATCAACCTCAACTGGTACCACGTGCACAACCAGACCAATTCGACCCTCGGACCGAACGCTATAGGAACATTCTCCAACAACGACAACAACCGGATTTACGGGGAGATGCAGTACAATTTTCGCAAACTTATATTTCGGGCAACTTACTGGCGCATCAATCAGTTTGTCAGCGTCTCGGGAACTCCCCGGGTCGTCGAGAACACGTACACATTCAGCATTTCGAGATGGTTCAATTTCTTCTAACCCGCATGCGCACTTTGGCAGTGCGCGCTGCGGCGGCCCTGCTGTTAACGCTCCTGCCCGTCGCTGTTTTCGCCAGAGACCAGAAACCCAAGGAAGTGCAAATTCCTCCGGATCTGCTGCTGGAGGGTGGGCGCAAGCTCACCTTTGAGAGCGTCATCGCTTCTGAGCGCGACATTCGCGGAGAGAAGAGCTTCTGGCGCAAGTTAGTCGATGTAGTGGCCGGAGAGGCGGTCTATCAGCCGATGCGGCGTCCCTACGGAGTCGCGGTCGATTCGAAGGGAAGAGTGATCGTTACCGATCCCGGCCTGCAAGGCGTGCACATCTTCGATCCGGTCCAGCACAAGTACAAGTTCATCGAGCGCCAGGACAAGCACAAAGACCCTATGCTGGAGCCGCAGTGCATCGCGGTGGATGCCGGCGACAACATTTATGTGAGCGATTCCAAGGCCGGCAAGATCTTCGTCTTCGAGCCAAGCGGCAAATACAAGGGAGTGTTCGGCAGTCTGAAAGGCGGCGAGGGTTTCTTCAAGCGTCCGACCGGCATCGCCATTGACCGCGATACCCACGAAATTTACGTCACCGACACACTGCGCGATAAGGTCTACGTGCTTGACGGGCGCGGCTCGGTGATGCGTACGATCGGGCAGCACGGAAATGGAAACGGGGAGTTTAACTATCCCACCGAACTGCTGGCAAAAAATGGGGTTCTGGCGGTCGTAGATGCAATGAACTTCCGCGTGCAGAGCTTCGATCGCGACGGCACTTTTCAGGGTGCTATTGGATCGCTTGGAGATTCCAGCGGCGCGCTGTTTCGGCCGAAGGGAATAGGGTTGGACTCGGAGAACCACATTTATATGGTTGAAGGTCTGTGGGGCTCAGTCCAGGTCTTCGATCGTGAGGGGCAGTTGCTTTATACCTTCGGAGGACGCGGTACCGCACTGGGACAGTTCCAGCTTCCGACGGGTTTGTTTATCGACCAGAACGACAGAGTGTACGTAGCCGATTCGTACAATCACAGAATCCAGATTTTTCAATACCACGGCTTGAAGGCTGCGCCCGCCACAACCGGATCGGGGCATCCATGAAATTGGGGTCACTGGTTCTGGTGCTAGCTGCGACAACACTGGGGTTCTCGCAAACGCCTCCGCCGACAACGGGTGATGTGCTGGGATCGCATGATCTGTCGATGAGTGGCACGTCGCATATCCAAGGTGCGATGTCGGCGGCTTGCCTCTACTGTCACGTGCCGCACTCGGGCAGCGGCAAGAGCGCGCTGTGGGGACAGACGCTCTCCAGTCAGATCTATTCCACGTATGTCAGTAATACGGCGCAGAATACAACAACACAGCCTCCACTGGGTCAGGACAGCTCACTCTGCCTGAGTTGCCACGACGGCACCGTCGCTGTCGGACAAGTGACACCTTATGGTCCGTACATTATGCATGGGAGCCTGCCTCCGATTGCAACCATGGGCTCGCAATTGCAGGGATCGCACCCTTTTAGCCTGCAGTTGCCGCTAAAGGATGGTCCGAGCCTGGTAGCGAGTTTGGCGGCGAACGGCACCACCGCGGATCAGACCGGTGCAGTGAAGCTGATCAAAGGCAATATCGAGTGCTCGAGCTGTCATAATCCCCACATCCAGAGTACGGACAAACTCTCGCCGAACTTTCTTGTACTCGACAACCGAAAGGGTGCAATCTGCCTTGCCTGCCACGATCCGAATCCACGCACCGTAAACGGTCACGACAATCCGCTGGCGATGTGGTCGATCGGAATTCATGCTATGTCGGGTACGCTGGTCAACCCGGCAGCGAACCTGGGAGGTTATTCGTCGGTTGCGGATTTCGGCTGCCAGTCCTGTCACGTTTCCCATAACGCCGGTGGGAGCGGACTGCTCCGTAACAGCAACGAAACTGACTGCGCCGTCTGCCATAGTGGCGGAGTGAATCTGTCACCGGCAGCGCCTAACGTTTTTGCCGAGTTCGCCAAGCAAGGTGTGCACCCGTTTACGACCAGCACCGGATCACACACCCCTGGCGAAAGTGTTCTGCTGAATCAGAACCGCCACGCTACCTGCGCTGACTGCCACGATTCGCATGCCGCCGACCATGTGCCGTCGTTTCCGCTGCCGCCCACGATTCGGCTCTCGCAACAAGGGATAAACGGAATCAGCGCGGCCGATGGTGTAACCGTGCTAAAGCCGGCAGTCAACCAGTATGAAAACTGTTTGCGCTGCCACGGCACCAGCACCGGGAAGACCACGAATCCTGCGGTCTTTGGCTATTTGCCGGTGTGGGTCGTGAACTCGCTTGATCCGCTGAACGTCATTCCACAATTCAGCCTAACTTCTACTTCGAGCCATCCAGTGACGCACGATCGTACTAGTCCGTTTCCGCAACCCAGCTTGCGTGCGAACATGCTAAACCTCGACGGTGTCACTCCGGGCCGAGCCATAGGAACGCGCATCCTGTGTACGGATTGTCATAACTCTGACGACAATCGTGAATTTGGTGGCACCGGACCGAATGGACCGCATGGATCACAATATTGGCATCTGCTCGAGCGGCGGTACGAATTTAGTCAAGCTGCCGTGCCCGGCGGAGCTGTGACGAACCTGTTTCCGAATCCGGACCTGAGCGTTTCTGGACCTTATAGCATGTGCGGTAAGTGTCACGACCTGACACAGGTTGTAAGCAACACAAGCTTCAGCGGGCACGCCAACCATATCAATGACGGATTTTCGTGCTCAGCTTGCCATACTGGACATGGCATGGGAGGAATCTCTGGGGCCATCACCGGCGAGCGGATGGTGAATTTCGATGCTGGAATCGTGGCGCAGAACGGCACTACTCCAATCACTTATAACCGCTCCAAGAATACGTGTACGCTGACCTGCCACAATACTCCTCATTAGTTGGAATCAGGCGCGATTTGTGTGTTGCGAACGCAGCCGCCAGGTGTGAAATCCCGCGATTGTGCGTGGAAACACCCTTTCGCATGTTCCAAAATTCCAGCTCTGCGGGTTCGAAACGCCTAAGGACTAACATTTGTAGTTAGTTACAGGTATGACTCAAAACGGACGACTCTGGCAATCAGGATGCAACGGAAGTTGGTAGCCTGTACTCTTCCGAAAGCTACCGTTGTCTCGATGCGGTGAGGAATTGAATGGACCAACAGATTGAGCCCTCTGGCCCTAACAGAACCAGCACGATCTGGCGCCCTCTACACGCTTATCTGATGGCGGCCATCTGCTTGGCCATTGGATTCGCGATCGGATATTTCCTGCGTGGCTCAACGCCCCCAAAGACCACGGCGGCTGTCGTGGCTCCAGAGACCAGTCCGTCTGCTGCGAATCACGAGGCTACAGAACCTAATACACCTACGCTGGACGACATGAAGCGCATGGCAGACAAGCAGGCACAGCCGCTGCTTACCGAACTTCAGGAAAAGCCGAGAGATGCGGCACTATTGAACAAAACAGCGCTAACCTACAAAGCCGCACATCAGTTCGACAAAGCTGCGGAGTACTTCAAGAAGTCTCTTGACAGCGATCCCAAAAATGTTGCCGTGCGTGATGACTATGCCTCATGTCTGTTCTATCTAGGAGATGTTGATGGCGCATTGGCGCAACTGCAGAAGTCGCTGACATTGGACCAGAAGCATCCCGGAACGCTCTACAACATTGGAATGATCGAGTGGAAAGGGAAGGGCGACGTGGATGCCGCCGTGGCTGCATGGGAAAAGCTGCTCGAGCTGAATCCGACTATGCCGCAGAAGAACCAGATCCAGCACTTGATTGAAACAGTCAAGCAGAGCAAGACGGCAGTGGCGGCGAAGCAATAGCGGTTGCCGTCTGATTTCTACTGCCCTTGTACTAGGCACTTTCGTGCATGCAGCAACTGAGAACAATGCGGCCAGTCCTAAATTCGCCATTTATGCGAGTTTTGGCTCTCGCACTGATCATGGCGTTGCTGGCCTGGTTCAGCATGGAAGCCAGGAACCCGGTTCGCGACCCCGATGTCTGGTGGCATCTTGCGGTTGGAAATTGGATCGCCGAGCATCACTCCGTTCCGCAAGTGGGCATCTTTTCTCGTACCGCGGCAGACCGTCCTTGGATTGCTTACAGTTGGGGGTATGAAGTGCTCTTGTCCCGAGCCTATTCCTGGTTCGGGCTAATGGGCATCGCATGGTTTGGGTTGCTGGTGACGCTGGCTGTGGCCGCCGTTCTCTTTTGGATGTGTTATCGCCTCTCTCGAAGTTTCTGGATCGCCTGGGTGGTTGGGACAGTGGGATGTTTCGCCTACCTATTCAGCCTCATGCCGCGGCCGGTCTTTGTTTCGATGGCCGCTTACACGATACTGCTTGGGCTTCTGATCGAGGCACGCCAAAAAGGTGATCTGCCCAAGCTCTATTTTGTGCCGCCTCTTTTCCTGTTATGGGCTAACCTGCACATTCAATTTGTTTACGGATTGTGCCTCTTGGCACTTTTCACCTTTGTGACTGGCCTGGAACACTTTTGTGAGCAGCGAGAGCTTTCCTTCAGATGGCTCCCTCCGCCGAAGCTATCGTTCAGCGGAACGCTCTTCGTTTTTGCCGCCTCGGTTCTCGCTTGCTGCATAGGACCGTATTTCTTTCGGGTGTTTCGGGTTGGGCTCGAATACGCGAACTCCCGCGTGCCCTACACGTTCATCTTAGAACTACAGCCACCAAAGTTCGTCTATTTCACTGACTACTTCTTGCTGTTTCTGACAATCAGCGGATTCGTCGTGCTCTTGTGGAAGCGACGTTTCGATCTCTTCAGCGCTACGCTGCTGATCGTCACAACCATTTCCGCATTCCGCCATTCTCGCGATGCTTGGTTGGTCTCCATCTCCGCTGCATTGTTAATTGCTGACGCCTTGAAGCGCACCCCCGGCGGCGAGGACCGGTTCAGTCCCCTCGAACTCGCTGCAACTTTTGCGGTCGTCCCCTTGTTGTTGATCGGAGTAGCTAAGAGTACTGACTTCTATCCCCGCGAACTCGACAGAGCAATCAGCTACGATTATCCGGTCAATGCGGCAAATTTCCTGCGTCGCCACCCACTCGCGGGACCGATCTATAACGATCTGAATTGGGGTGGCTTTCTGATTTGGTATATGCCGAACTATCCAGTGGCATTCGACGGCCGCACTGATTTGTACGGGGATGAATTGACAGGGATCATCGCCCGAAGCAGGGAAGGGGATTATGCGTCTGACCCGATTCTCAGGGAATCACGGCTCATCCTACTCCATAAGGGACTCCCCCTTGCAGCGGCACTGGCCCGCGATCCGGAATTCCGGCCAGTGTACGAAGATCAGATTTCTGTTATCTTTGTTCGCACGAACTAGTCAGGACCAATGGGCAGGAACTCGACAACCGCAACGCCATCGAAGGTTCCCAGTACACGCATCTGATGCGTCTGTGAGGCCCGATTCGCAATCCAATCCAGGGTCGGGTAGGAGGGTGCCCACCCAACCGCAAAAAAGTGTTGGTGTCTTGTCGTCGGGTTCTGAAGAAAAGCAGCCGCCACCCGAACGGCTTCTTCATTCAGTCCCCTAGGCAACGACACCACCGGTACGCTGAGCTTGTAATACGTAAGGGGAGCAAACAGTTCGCTGTCTTCGGCTGGTCCGGATGGCATTGGCTCGTAATCGGCTTCGATCACGCCGCTGCACATCAGTACGGGCGCATTGTCCGGGGCGGCGTGTTTTTCTAACACGTCGAGTGCATATTTCCACGTATAACCATGTTTTACAGATTCGGGATTGCTGACGTAGCGGTAACTCGTAATCGCTACCAGGCCTGCGCAAAAAAGCAGCCGAAGTACGCGAGACTCAACCCGGCTTAAGATCCAGCCCCAACATAGCGCAAGGCCTGGAATGGCGACCAGACAATACCGATACGCAAAAATGTGAATGGGCGTTACGACACTCACGCCGAAAAGAATAACGATCGGTATCAATCCCAGGGCAGCACAGAACACCACGCGCCAGGCTTCAACCCGGCTTTCCAGGTCGAGCTTCCTGGTGGCAGAGGCAAGGAACGCGACGATCCCGCAGCAAACTGCTACCCACACTGGGGCGACAGTCCAAAGCAGGTCTGCGATACTTGGCGCCCGGTCAGACACGTGGGATCCGCTCGTGCGGAACATGTACAGCAAGGTTGGTACGGACGGTAGAAAAGCTACCGTGAAGGCGGCGAGCGCAATCGCGAGCGGCCGACCAAGCAGCTTGCGGTTAACGCTTGCGACAGCGAAGAAACAAATTACCAGGGCCGGCAGGATCACAGCGAACAACGGCTGAAAGTTTACGATAAACGCGGCCGAGACACCCAGCAGCGCAGCCAACCAGTTCGAGTCGCTGCGCCGCATCCGTACGAGCGTGAAGATGGCGGCATTGATTGCCAGCGCGGCGAACGCGTAAGGGCGCACGTCGATCGCGGCAAAGACGATCACCGCGTGCAGGGAGAAAATAGTGCAAACAATGAACGCGATGTCACGCTCGAACAGCTCCGATGCCGCACGATACAACAGGTAGACTGCGCCCAGCATCGCTAGAATTGAGGGGACCCTGAGGGCGATCTCGCTTGTGCCTGTAAGTTTGGTGAAGAACCACAAGATGTAGGCGTATTCCGGGGACGAGAGACCTCGACGGAGCCAGATACTGGAGATACCGCCGTTGATCTGCCAAAACGAAATCGTTTCATCAAGCCACAGCGGCGCTCGGATAGCAACGAACCACAGGCCAACGGACACCGCCAGCGCGACAAGATAGAGCACGCTATAGGGCTGCTGGCCCAGGAGAAAAGGTCTTGTGGCAGGTGTGCCAGCTGGGTGAGGGCTCTCGCGTGCCGACTGCACTGAATCTGCACCTGCTTCGTTTTCCCCCAAACTTTGGCTCTGAGTGCCGTCGTTGAATTGGGCAATGTTCACGCTTCACCTTTAGCCAATCATCTCAGTCCTCACCGCGAGCGCACACGTTAGACGATTCGCGAATCCCGCATGTATATGTGCCACCCACAGGGCCCTCACGATAGGAACTTAGGTAAAACGGCAAGTCTTGGGCCGGTTCTCCCCACTCGGCTCGGCGGCCATCGATTGGTTAACGGCAACCGATGCCATTGCGACTGACTCTACAGAAGCGCTCCGCTTTGGGGTTAGCAGCGAACTCGGAAAATGGCGAGCTAGGATTAATGTCAATTATTGTTGCCATTGGTTACCCTGAAATGCGCCCCAAAGGCCAGTGCGCCCACAAAACACTAACTAGTGGGAAAGCACGCAGGATGCCAAACTGGCTCGTTGGTAGCTATAGTGTTATCAAACACCTAGCCGAATTCTCGAAGGCTAAAGGAAGAGGCCAACGCGACTTTATCCGCAGAGTGCAGCGCCATTTCCCCCGCTAGATTTCGATGTCGGTCTTTACCCGTCAGGCTTCGGCGAAGCGTTGACTGACGTGATAATGGCGGAGTGCTTAGGAACAGGTACTGGCTGGGATTCTTCTATGCCGACGTGTGACAGAAAAAGAAAGTCATCTTCCTAGTTTTTGCCTTTCTTCATGGTTCGCGTAGAAGACCTCTTAGTCAATTTTCTAAGCCTTGCACCGAGAAGCGCCAATTCAGACTCGAGTGTGAGAAATGCTTGTTGGGCAGGACTGAGGTCTCCACTTTTGCCAACGCTTTCCATGCTCTGAGCAGCTGCGAATGCCTTCTGCGCCGCGAAGTTGCCAGCTGACCCTTTCAGCGTGTGCGCTGCTCTCGCCACTGCTTCTGCATCACCGTGGCTGATCGCTTGCTTGATTTCAGCTAGACGTTGGGGATAATCGGCGAGAAAAAGACGAACAATTTCGCGCAAGAGTTCTTGGTTACCGTCAATACCTGCCAGAAGTATTGCCTCATCAATCACGTCCGCTTCACATTTCGGTGTTGATTCAGATACATGCGTCGATTGTGCTGACTGCGTCAGCTGATCAATCACGTCCTGAAGCTCTTTGATGCGGATCGGCTTGGAGGCATAACCGTCCATACCAGCTTCCAGGCACCGCTCGCGATCGCCCTTCATGGCGTGCGCTGTCATCGCTACGATGAGAATGTGGCTTCCTGTAGTCTTCTCCCAAGCACGAATGGCGGCGGTGGCCTCAAGCCCGTCCATCTCCGGCATCTGCACATCCATTGCGACCAAGTCAAACTTGCGACCCTGTACAGCGCTAACTGCCTCTTGGCCGTTGCCCACAACTGTAGGCTCGTAGCCCAGCTTCTCAAAAATCCGCGTCGCCACCAACTGGTTCACTTGGTTATCTTCCGCGATTAGCACCTGCGGCCTGCTCCGCGCCGATCGAGCTATTTTGCGTCGTTTTGGGGGCTGTTCTTTCTCGATCGGCGGCTCGCCGAGGGCGGTAATAATCACATCGAAGAGCTCGGATTGCTTGATTGGTTTCGTGACGTATTCTGAGATGCCCAGACGGCGACAGCGCGTGACGTCGTCAGGCAGCCCAGCCGACGTCAGCATGATGATTTTGAGGTTAGCGTAGCGACGGTCCTTATGGATCTTCTCGGCTACTGCAAATCCATCCATGTCCGGCATATGGCCGTCTAGTAATGCGATGGCAAAAGGTTGGTTTGCACGTTGGGAGTCTTCCAGCATGGCGAGGGCGGCTGCGCCGCTCTCGACAGCGATGGGACTCATGCGCCAATTGGTGAGCACCTCCTGGAGAATACGGCGATTGGTTGCGTTGTCGTCGGCGACGAGGATCGGCAAATCGGTCAACGTGCGCGAGGTGGACAGCGACTCAGTTCCGTGCTTCTGAATCTCGAACCGTGCATTGAAAACAAATGTACTTCCGCGGTCGGGTTGGCTCTCCACGGAGATGCTGCCGCCCATAAGTTCCACCAACTGCGCCGAGATGGCCAAGCCCAGACCGCTTCCGCCGTAGCGTCGTGTGGTTGAACTGTCGGCCTGTGAAAACGCTTCGAAGATGACTCCCTGCTTGTCTACTGGAATACCAATCCCTGTATCGCTTACTGAAAAGCGCAATTCGATGTCGCCATTGAGCTCCGATCCCACTTGGACTCCGAGCACAACTTCGCCGCGCTCCGTAAATTTGATGGCATTGCCCACCAGATTCACAACGATTTGCCGTAGCCGCAAAGGATCGCCGACCAGCGCGTCGGGCACATCAGTATTAACGTGACCCGCCAATTCAATGCCTTTTTGGTGGGCCCGCGGAGCCAAAACCCGCAGACTGTCTTCGAGTGCGTCACGCAGGTTGAATCCGACGTGATCGAGTTGCAGCTTGCGGGCTTCGATTTTGGAAAAGTCGAGAAGATCGTTAATTAGCGAAAGCAAGGCATTAGCTGAGTTTTGAATGGCGTTCAGATATTCCCGCTGTTCGCGAGTTATGTGGGTCCCGAGTGCCAGTTCAGTCATGCCGATCATTGCATTCATCGGCGTCCGAATCTCGTGACTGATGTTGGCGAGAAACTCGCTCTTCGCGCGGGTCGCTTCTTCTGCTCTCGTTCGGGCTGATTCCAAATCCCGTGCATAAACCCGAAGTGCGTCTTCGGCCTCCATGCGCTCGATGAATTGACCGATCTGGCTGCCAATAGCGCTCATCATTTCTAGCAGCCTGCTGTCGGGCTTTTGGATCTGGTGGCTAAAGAATTCGAGTACACCCAGAACTTCATTTCCGAGAAGGATTGGAAATCCGAACGCTGCATGCAGGTCCTCCTGAGCCGCGATCGGAGAGCGTGGAAAGTTTGAGTCTCGTGTGACGTCTTCGATCCAAGCCGGCGCTGCTTGAGACCACACGCGGCCCGGCAGACCCACTCCTCGAGCGAATGTACGAGAGCGCGTCTCTCGGTCGAACTCCTTTACCTTCGCTGACGGAGCATCCCAGCTCTCCACGCAATGCAACAGGCTATGTTTTGGGTTAGGTCTCCAAATGGATCCGACGGACCAGCCGAGGCTTTCGCAGATAGCTTGTAGAATCCGCGGCGTAGCTTTCGCCAGCGTTGGCGCCTCGGCGAGCACACGTGTGACCGCGTGCTGTGCGGCCAAACGCGTTTCTTCGCACTTTTGATCTGAATAATCTACTCCGACCGCGTATATCAGACCTCTTTCCGGATGAACAACAGCCGACCACAACAGCCATTTGAAGGAACCGTTCTTACAAAGATAACGGTTCTCGAAGGAGATAGTGCTCCGCCCGGATGCGATATGCGAGGCCTCTCGAACGGTGACCTCTCGGTCTTCAGGGTGCACAAAGTCCAGGTAGGGATGAGAGAGTAATTCTTCTTGGGTGTAACCGAGTGTTGTTTCCCAGGCAGGATTGACATACTTGAAGTAGCCATCCACGCCAGCGATGCATAACAAGTTCAGAGACAGGTTGACAAACTCGCGAAGCTCGTCTTCTTTCGGCGGACGGAAAGGGGATGGCCTGCTCACTGTTTCACGATTCAAGTTTACAAGTCCGGATGAGGCAATCATTTTGGTACAAGGACGGGATTCGCGCAACCTCAACGGCCCCAGAACCGCTTCTGCGATCTCCTTCGGTTGACCTGTCAGTCTGTTAGAAGTAGCATTCGGGGCGCAGTACCGGCTTTGCCGAGGTCAATCAGTTAAGGTAACTTCCATGGACGACACCCAGCCCGTAGCAAAAATTCTTGTAGCCGACGACGATCGCACGACGCGTTTTGCCATCTCCAGCATGCTCAAAAATGCCGGATATGCGGTTACCGCGGTGAACGACGGTGCGGAGGCGTTACGCAATATCCAAGAGAATAGTTTCGATCTGGCCTTTCTCGACATCTGGATGCCGAAGTTGACCGGCCTTGAGGTTCTTGCGCGGATTCGGGCGGGGGAATCTCATCCCAAAATTGTGATTATGACATCCGACAATACTCCGGAAAATTTGCTACGCTCTGTGCGTGAGCAGGCATATGAATACCTGACTAAGCCCTTTCCACCAAAAGAAGCCGTGGAGGTCGCACGGAGAGCGCTCAAGAGTGATGCTTCTCCACCCATCGAAATCATTTCCGCCAGGCCTCACTGGCTGGAGCTGCTTATTCCCTGCACTCGTGAGGCAGCCGAACGCATTCAATCGTTTCTCGTAAGTTTAGAAGCAGACCTTTCCGATGATCTGCGCAATACCATCGCGCTGGCATTCAGAGAACTGCTGCTCAATGCAGTGGAGTGGGGAGGAAAGCTGGATCCCAATCGCAAGGTGCGGATCGCCTACGTACGTTCCTCGCGCATGCTCCTATATCGCGTGGCAGACCCAGGATCTGGTTTCAGCTTTGAGAACTTGGCTCATGCCGCAGCTGGTCAACCGGAAGAGCAACCGATTGCGCATGTGGCCGTGCGCGATGAGCTTGGCATACGCCCTGGTGGATTTGGCATCGCAATGACTCGTGCCATAGCCGACGAGCTGCTCTACAACGAAGCACAAAACGAGGTTATCTTCATTAAGTACCTGATCTAGGAAAGACGAAAAAGAATGAACGACGGGCATGCTGCTAATGGCATTTAGGCAAAAACAACGCGCTGGAGCCGCAGATTCCGTCAACGATCCCGCCCAATAAGTGGAAAGAGAAAAGGGGGACGTAGATGCCGTCATGCCACAGGGGAAAGCTGCTCAAGCTGAATCTGAATATACCCACAGAACAGATCAGATCCAGCACTTGATGAATGCGGTCAAGCAGAGCAGGACGGCAGTTGCTGCAAGCAAAGCGCAGCTTAACCTGCCCCAAGGAAATTTCCTAGACTTTTATGCCTTTCCTCGGCTAGACTCTGCAGCATTCCCACGGTTTGTGGGGCTTCATATCCCTCTCCTCCGGCAACACTTAAGATGTCGCACGGGGATTTTGCGCCAGACGCTATCGTCGAAGAGCTTCGCCTCAGTCATTCACGCGAAGATTGGGCGGAATTCCTGCGCCAGTACAGTCCTCTAATCTTCAGCGTATGCCAATTCTCGACTTCGGATGCGGAACATGCCGCCGACTGCTTTCTGTTCGCCTGCGAGCAGCTCAGCCGCAACCACTTTCGCCGGTTGTTGCGGTTCCGCCCGCACGGCGCCGCCAGTTTCCCCACATGGCTGCGGGTGGTCGTGCGCAATCTTTGCCTTGACTGGCGACGAAGAGAGTTTGGTAGGCCGCGACCGTTTCACTCCATCGCTCGATTACCGCACCTTGAAGGTGAGGTTTACCGCTATCGCTACGAGCAGAGTCTCTCCTTGGATGAAACCTTTTTGATGCTGTGCCCCAGCTTCCCTGGACTGAGCAAACAGCAGCTTATGGATGCCGACGCCCACGTCCGGGAGTCACTCAGTCCGCGGCAGCTCTGGTTGGTCAGTGTCCGAAAGGCGCGGGCGCGAGGAGCCTTGCAGGCGCTTGTCGTAGGTCTAGCGGAAGAAGACGATGCCCAGGAGCAAGATCCGGTGGATCCTCGTCCCAATCAGGAGTCGGTGCTCGCCCGCCAGGAACAAGAAGAACACCTACGATTGGCGCTCGCCAGCCTTTCTGCGCCCGAGCGATTGCTGATTCGGCTGCGTTTTGAGGAGGGGCTCTCCCTAGAACAAATCGCCGGACTGACGGGGCTGGGTGACGCGCAGAGGGTCCACCGCCATATTGCCGACGTTCTCGGAACGTTGCGAAAGAGAGTCACATGAAATAGCGGAAAAACGATGGGTAGTGTCCGTGAAATAAGGTAGGAGCACCAAATGTCCGACATCACCTCCCCTCTCACCAGCATGGATGAGCGCGAAATAGTTCGGATGATCCGTATGCAAGCACGGGACCAGTCGGCCCGCCGAGGGTGGAGATGCCCTTCTGCCGAACAGGTGGCTGCCTATCTCGACCAAAGCCTTGCCGGAGAAGACAAGGCACGCTTCGAAGTGCATCTTGCTAGCTGTGACTTCTGTATCAATCTTATAAGCTCCCTTGTTCATCAGCAGGAGACGAAGGAACCAATCGACGTCCCGGCACCCCTCCTTCGGCAAGCCATCGCAACGGTGCCGGAGGGAGTTCCTGCAGGCCGATCCTGGCGCTGGGTCTTAGTGCCGGTGTTGGCGACCATCGTCATTGTCAGTGCAGTTTTGCTGAAGTTGCCGCAGCCCGCCCTGGTGACGCCACCCGATATTCCCGCTCCGGCTGTGGAAAAAGCAACGCCGTCGGTACCAGTTTCCAAATCTCAGTCCAAATCATCAGGGACGCGCGAAGTCCGTAGTCTGAAAACGCAAACCACGAATCTGCAGTTATTGGAGCCTCGCTCCGGGTCTATCGTACGGGGCCAAGGACTGAGCTTCCGCTGGAAAGCGGTAGCCAAAATCATGTATTACGAAATCCGCGTTGTGGATTCTGAGGGTGACCCGGTTTGGCAGGCAGAATCCACAGCACCTGCCGCACAAGTTCCGAGTAATGTCTCGCTTCGGCCTGGGAAATACTTCGTTTGGGTGCGTGCTTATCTGACGGATGGCCGGACGCTGAAGTCCGAGACCATTACTTTTCAGATAGCCAGTTCCAGCTAATTTCCTCTAGGGGCAAGTTAGAGTGAAAGAGGTTTTTCGGCTGCTGATTTTTCTCTTCATTGCGCTGGTCGCAGCAGCGCAGTCCCCCAGTCCGGTCGCATCCGCGCCTGACGAGCTTCTAGTCCACGCGCGCCAGACCTACACCCAGCAAGGTCCCAAAGCGGCGTTGCCGGAATTTGAGCAGGCATTGACTACATTCCATGAGTCAAAAGACCGCAGGCGTGAAGCCATTACGTTGGGTTACATCGGCAATTGTTACCGTAGATTCGGTGATCTCCCTCGAGCGCTCGACTTCGTGCAGCGTGGCATGGATATCAAGGTGGAGCTTGGTGACAAGCTGGAAGTAGGGAAGTCGCACAATCAGTTCGGTCTCATTTATTGGGACATGGCCGTTTATGCCAAGGCCATCGATCACCTGCAGCAGGCGATTGCCATCGGTCGCGAACTTGGAAATCAGGAACTGGAAGGCCAAGCACGCAACAATCTCGGCTTGGTCTACGACGAGATGGGCGACTACCACCGCTCGCTCGAACAGTATCAGCATGCCCTGGAAATTCACCGCGCTTCCCATTTTGAGCGCGGCGAAGGCGACACGCTGGCCAATATCGGCGGGGTTCATCTGCTGCTGGGTCAATATCGAGATGCGCTGAATTATTACCGGCAGGCCCTTGCCATTCACGAGCGCCTTGGCCTGAAGCCCACGGCCAGCATTGAGCTGGGCAACATCGGCGTCTGTTACTCGGCAATTGGGGAAGGCCAGAAAGCGCTTGCGAGCTTTGATCGAGCGCTGGCGCTGGCGGAAGAGGCCGGGCTGAAGAAAGAGCAGGCTGACTGGCACAAGGGAAAGGGCACGGCGCTACTGCGGTTGGGAAAGTTCGATGAGGCGATGGGGGAATACCCGCAAGCGCAGAAGGCGTACGAAGCCGCCGGCCTTAAACGTGAACTGGTTGAGGCTCTGAACGAGAGCGGCGGCGTGTATCTGATGTTGGGAGACATTTCTTCCGGCGAAAAAGACTTCCAGCAGGCATTGGATCTGGCGCGGTCCATTGGCAGCGACCACGGGATCACGACCAACTTGATGTCGCTGGGTAATTTGGAATGGCGGCGTAAGCGCTATCCACAGGCCGAGATCTATTACCGTGAGGCTCTGGAACGTGCCCAAAAGGTGGATGATCGCGGCAGCATTGTGGCCGCCCTAGTGCAGCTTGCACTCGACCATCGCGAGCAGGGCAAGCTGGATGTGGCCGAACAGGAAGCGAAGGAAGCAGCCCAACTGGCAAAAGCATCCTCTGTTCCGCCAGCAGAAGTGCAAGCTCTCTATGCTTGGGCGGAAGTACAGCGTAGCCAACAACATTTCGAGCAAGCTTTGCGACAGTACTCCGCGGCACAGGAAATCGAGAATGCCATACACGATCCTGATCTGGACTGGCGATTAGCCTACGGTCGCGCGCAAACCTGGGAAGCGATGAACCGCGATCAGGAGGCGCTTGCTGCCTACAAGCAGGCGGTCGCCATCATCGAAGATGTGCGTAGCCAACTCGCGGAGGAGCGCTTCCGCGCCGGTTATATCGAGGACAAGTACCAGGTCTATGTGGCGCTGGTTGAGCTGCTCCTGAAGCTGGGAGAGCCGGACGAAGCCTTCTTCTATTCGGAAAAACTGCGGGCGCGGGCCTTTCTCGATCAACTGAATCGTGGAGCGCCGCCAGCATTGACTGAGGCGCAGCGCCGAGAGGAACTCGAGCTGCGGGAACGGATCCGGCAGTTACGACGAGCCGCTCAGACGGAATGGGAACGGCCGGAGAAAGAGCGTCGTAACGATGCCTTGGAACTTTTTGCCAGCGAACTCGTCTCCGCCGAACAGGCCTATCAGAATTTGCTCGATGGGCTGCGTCACTCCGCTCCGGCTTACGCCATGATGCATGCGCTATCGGTACCGTCCAGTACCGAAGTTCAGCAACTGCTTCCGCCCGACACCGCTCTGGTGGAATATGTCATCACTCGGGACAAACTGGCTCTGCTCGTGTTGACCTCCGCTCAGGTACGGGGGACCACGGTTCCCATCTCTGCGGAAAGGTTGGAGTCGCGGGTGGAGCTCTTGCGGGACTTGATTGTACGCACCGAGGACAACGACTGGCACACTTCGGCGGCTGGATTGCGAAACGTACTGATCGGGTCGATTGAGGCGCAGGGTTGGCTCAAAGGAATCCGGCGGTTGTACCTCGTGCCCAACGGATCTCTGAACTACGTTCCTTTTGCTGCGCTCCCGCGTACCGTCGCCGGTCGTTCGCGCTTCTTGGCGGATGATTACGTTCTCGCTTACCTCCCCTCAGCGGCTGCGCTGGTTTATGTGCAGGGCGATCCCGCCCCGCATCCCAAACTGCTGGCGATTGCCCCAGAGCGCGCCCACCTGCAATATGCCGAGCAGGAGGCGCGAGATGTCAGCAGCCTATTTCGTCCGAGAGCGCTGCTTCTCACCGGCAAAAGCGCCACGAAGGATTCTTTCGAGCGCATGGCCGGAGACTACCAGCTCCTTCACCTGGCGACGCACGGTTACTTGAACCGCTATACGCCGTTGCTCTCAGGACTGGAGCTGGAGCCGGACGGCAAAGACGATGGTCTTCTGGAGGTGCATGAGATCCTTGATCTCAAACTCCATGCCAACTTGGTAACGCTGAGCGCCTGCGAGACCGCGCTGGGCAGCGGGTATTTCAGCGAGATTCCGGCGGGTGACGATTTCGTTGGCTTTACGCGCGCCTTCCTGTCGGCGGGTAGCCAGGCCGTGCTCGCCAGCCTGTGGTCGGTCAACGACCGCTCCACCTTGGAGTTGATGGTGGATTTCTATCGCCGCCTGCCGAAACAGAGAACGGCAGCGGCGTTGGCAGAGGCCCAACGGGCGATGAGGCTGAGCGGCGGCCGCTACAGCCATCCTTATTTCTGGGCGCCGTTTGTCCTGGTGGGGAAGATGGAGTGAAAAAGAATTCGCGGAAAAATTGCGAGGGCGTCCGTGTAGTAGGAACAAAGCAGGTTTTACGGGAGAGGAAGACAGTGACAAACCACTTGCTGCGCTGCTGGGGACTGTTGGGTGTTTGGATGTTTGTCAACACGATTTTTGCGACCGCACAGATCCAGGTGAACTCGACCAATCCCGAAGCCGCGCCCCAGGGAACCACGAACCTGAATGTGACAGTGAACGGCAACGGCTTCAAAAGGGGCGCCAAGGCGCAATGGTTTGTCAGTGGAACCACCAATCCGGGCGGCGTGACGGTCAATTCGACCACCTTCAATGGTTCCACCAGCCTGACCGCAAACCTCACCATCGCGTCTGACGCCGTCACTTCCGGCTTCGACGTAAAGGTGATCAACATCGATGGTCGGACGGGTATTGGAAGCGATGCATTTACGGTTACCACCAAAGGAACGCCCATTGGGTGTTACACCACAGGCACCCCTAGCGGAGCGAGCCTGATAACGGTGCTCAACCCTGTTCAGGGTAGCGGCGCAGCTCTAATCACGACGTTGCGGCTGGGCGATGCAATCCGCGTGCGGCCACTGGACCTGAACAGTGACGGCGTGGTGGACACGCTCGTGGTCTTCGTTACCTCGGGAGCGAGCAGCAGTTCCATCCCAGGAACTTATGTATTCTTTCTGGATCCCGTAACCGGGCTGCCGCAGGCATCGAACCCGGTCAACAGCCTAGACGCAGCATGGCAGAACCCGATGTTGCTACTGACGGGGGTTCGCGCTACGCAAGCTGCGGCCGGCGATGTGAACGGCGATGGCATCCCAGACTTTGCTTTTACCGGAGGCAGTACCACTCCGTACCTGTTCGTGGGCAGTGTCAGCAGCGGGACTTCAGCCGATCCGTTCCATCCCAATTGGACGGCTTATCCGATTTCGCCTCCCGCCAGTGCCTCAGTAGCCTTGGGCGATGTGGATGGCATTGGCGTTGACGAAATCGTCTTTGGCGGGGGCTCGACCAGCAAGAAGGGCCCTCCTGGAGCAGTGTTTATCTACAAGTACGCCGCGGGAACCGTCAGTTACGTGCGGCAAATCCAAGACCCGACCGGTGCTTTAGGTACGGGTTTCGGCAACGCCGTCGCGGTTGGGAACATTGATGGAACCGGCAAAGACCTGGCCGTTGGGGCCCCGACAGCTACCAGCAACGGCCTCGTCTATGTCTTCTCGCATCCAGTGCAGCAAGCCAACTATTTCACGCTCACAGGATCAGGGCCGAACTTCGGGCGTGCACTGGGGATTGCAGACGTCACCCTGGATGGCAAACCCGACTTAATGGTTATCACTGGCAAACAAGACGACTCCACCGCTCAAGCCCTGCTCTATCCTGGCACGGTTAATTCGAATTCAACCTCCGATCAATTGCTGCCTGCCCCTGGTTTGGGAAGCGGCTGGGGAATGCCAAACAGCGACCTGGGCGACATGGCGGCAGCCGGCGCAATTGCGGTCGGTGCACCGAACGCCATCCAAGGTTCATCGTGCAGATCGATCCAGGGAGGAGAGGGAGCGGTGCATCTCTTTACTTCTGCGTTCTCCTCTTCTCAATATCCAAAGTACGTGTTCGAAACGCCAAGCCTGGTGGGATCGAGCCAGTTCGAGTTTGGCTATGGCGTCGGGATCGCCCCCGGATATCCGTTCCTCGTTATTGGCGAACATTTCCGCGACGTGGGCACCACAAGCCAGGCGGGACAGGTGTATGTGTACAAGTTGAACTAGGGGATCAAGATGAGTGGTATGGCTGAAACGAATTCCGGCCCGGCGATGCGCAGAGAGTCGGAAGCTCGGGCGAGCACTAGCGTGCATCCGGCTTGGTTACGACTGATGCGTTACTGCGCCGAGTTGGGCCACGGCGAGATTGAGAAGCTGAAGATCCAGGATGGCTTGCCGATGACTGCAGAGGTCACGACAAGGAAGGTGAAGTTCGGTTCCTAGTTGGTTTGACAAGTAGCAGGCTGACCGTATCCACGGAGGCCGTCACGCCGGCGCAAGCTGGTGGGGCGGCCTTTTGTACTTTCAACAGACGAATTACGCAAGAGGAGGTGTCACATGAACATGTCTAAGTGGGTCAAGAAATCAGTTGAGTGTCTGAGTTTGACTCTATGGCTGCTTATTCCTTGGAGGAGTCACGCTCAAAGCCTGCAAGCGGTCGCGGTCGTGGCCGAAGGCACTACCGGTGGCACCTTTGATCTATGCGGAGACACGGAAAACAGCACCACAGGGCAGACGGCAGTAACGGCAACCTGCTCGGGTTCCTGGAGCGACACAACGGGTTCCGGCTCGGGCAGTGGCACGGTAACCGCCACTTACGGCTACGTCCGCTCTGCCGGAAGCGCCTCAGAGACAATCGTTGTGGCGACGGGCGGTACCCAGACGCAGACGACGCTGGGCGGCTACTTCCAAGACACCATGACATTCCCGAGCCTCACGACCGGCGCGTCGCTCAGGGCCATCCTCACGGTGCAGGGCTCCTTGACTGGCGATCCCACGTCTGTCATCAGCTCGAACATCGGCATGACCGTCAACGGTGTCACAGGGCAAAGTTGCCAAGTGGTGGCGCCCATGCTGGTTGGGAGCTGCACGGCCGATGCTTCCGTAAATCCTGGCGACTTCGTCCAAATCCAGGGGACGCTTGACATCTACCCCACCGCAACCATTAATCCTAACTCGACTGGGTCGACTTCGGCGACCATGAACTATGACGGCAAACAGAAGAAGAATGGAGCTAGGTTTGCCTTTGTGCTGGTGGACTCTTCCGGACGTGTGATCAACAGCGTGCCCATCGTCACGGCTTCGGGAGCAACGTACCCTACGAAATGATTCTTTCGTTGAACGCAAGTCAGGTAAGCGTAGCTGTAGAGAAGAGCATGCCGTAGCTCGGGTTGAGTAACGGGGCTGACCGTATCCACGGAGGCCGTCACGCCGGCGCAAGCCGGTGCGGCGGCCTCCTTATTTTTGAATGAAACGAAATTCAGATGAGGAGGATGGAGATGAAATTTCACAGTTTAGCTCTTGTGTTTCTGGCAGCGACGGCGTTCGCCAGTAAGCCCAGCGCAGATGTTCCTTTGACGACGTATCTCAGCGACTTCAACGCCACCGGCACGGCTTACTACGTCCAGAGCGACGGCCAAGCAGGGCCGGCACGTGGCGTGGCCGGTGAGTATGACAACAACTATCAGAACGTAATCTCCGTTCTGAATGCCAATACCTACAATGGGCTGCCCCCAGGCGATTGGACGCTTGATCTGCTCAGCTCAACCTCACGCACGATGCGGCTAACTCTCAGCTCGCTGAACGAGATTCAGCCTGGCCAGCCAGGTTACACCGTTCCACCCAATCCTCCTTTTCTTGGAACGACCTCGTTGGTATCGCGCTTTGCGGAATATTGCACAGCTATTGGTTTGGATTTGGGAACGATGACCGCCGTGAATCAGACCATCCAATGTCCGGCGATCTTCCGCTTTGACTGGAACAGCAGCTTGTACTATCGCGTGTACATGACGGGTACATGGGGCGGCAGCGCGCCTGAGTCGACCTATGTCCAAATCCAATGTAATGGCTTGGGCACAAACGGCTATTGCAACGACTGGTACATTGATCCCATTCCGATGTCGAATGGAGATGGCACCTTCAGCCCTGGCCACGCGATCGGCAGGCTGGTTGCTATAACGACCAAGGGAACAGGGACTTTCACCAATGAAGGCGATTTTTATATGACCTTTCACATTCACGTGACCCGGCCTTGAGGGCATCGCAATAAGCGTCGAACTCACCGACAGGGTGGCGCGCGGTTACCGCGCAGTCGACGACCAAATTAACGCAGCTCCATAATTTGCGCGCCGCCCGACGTTGTTTGTTGAAAAGCACAGGACACGTTGCACACGTTCACGCTTAGTCATTCGGAGCCCTTGGGTCGAGGCTTTGGATTGAATCGCTGAGCTTTGGAGAGCTGGCATCAACGACTCTTCAGATCCGGCGGGCCTCGCGGATTGTGCCTGAGATTCTTCGTCATGATACTTTCTGATCGACCTGAGAGAGGAATACCGCGCGTTGCTGGGCGGGCACAAGCTGCAAGCTGAACCCCGGCCTGTCGTCTAAACAGCAGTTGTAGATGTTGTGAAAGATGATCGACAAAGCGGAATTAATGCCGATTGGCTACAGCATCCGCTTGGCAGAAATTGCTGAAGCTCAATCCCGATCTTCCGTAGAAAACCAGGCGGAGCACCCGATCGATGTTAGCGGAAGCAGAGTAAGACCGCGGTTGCAGAACAGCAGTACGTAAGGTCCTTACTCACTGACTTTGCTTGGTGTTCATCGGAACCTTTTCATTCAGCGCTTCCAATACTCCGAGTCGAGCAGTCTCATTTTCGCCTCCGATCGAGGGCGGCTGAACCTCTTCCAGGTAACGCCATGCAGTGTGAGAGGGCAGGGAATTGCCGTCCGCATGCCCCTCGCCTGCCCTTTCACATAAGAGAGCGAATCCCAGGGTCTGGCTGAGCTGATGCAACAGCTTGCGCGCAAATCGTTGCGCAGTTTGCTCGTCGCGCAAGGTGACCGCCACCGCATTGCCATCATCTCTTAGTCGCTGCGCCAGAGCTGCACGCAAACCATCCAGCAGTGCCGCAGCTGATCAATTACGCTTCGAACCCGGTCGCGATAAAGCTCCCAGCCTCGATACCGAGGCGCCAGTATGCGGAGCAACTCTAGCGCTTGAAGGTTGGCAGGGCCTTCCCACACGGTTAATACCTGAGCATCGCGCAGCAAGCGAGCTACAGGATAATCGCTGGTGTAACCGTTGCCGCCAATCAGCTCGAGCGCTGAGCGTGCCGACTCGATCGCATATTCCGCAGTCAGATATTTCGCGAGTGCGGTCACCAGTCGCAGCCAATTGCTATGCTCCGGGGTTTGCTGCACGATGTCGAAAGCCGCGGCGGCTTCGAAGGCCAGCAAAGCTCCAGCTTCGAACTCCACACGCATGCGCAGCAATTCGTCCTGCACCATTGGATAGTCGGTCAGAACGTGACCAAACGCAGTGCGGGTTCGCGACCATGCCAATGCTTCTTGCAGGCAGCGTCGCTGAACTCCCACCGACCCAACTGCGTTGTGTACGCGGCTGTATTCCAGGGCTTCCATCATCAGCTTGAAACCGGCCGGTGGCGGCGCAACTTCAATCGCCTCGGCGCCAAGCAAGTCAATCTCGCCTGTCGCCAGACCTCTAGTTCCGAGCTTGTCTTTGAGTCTGCGAATTCGAAAGTGGTTCGCTTCTCCATTTTCCAAATGGCTCGGCACGAGATAGAGGCCAAGACCCGGCGAGCCCGAAGGCGCTCCCTCAGGGCGCGCTGTTGCCAATGCCAGGCCGCTGTTGGCGTTGCTTGCAAACCACTTCAGGCCGTGCAGAGCGAAGCGCGTTCCATTAGGTACGGCGACCGTAGTCGTCGCGCCCACATCGCTGCCACCAGTCAGTTCGGTTGCCCATGTTCCTCCAGTCTTTGCATGCCCGTCCATGCGAATCAAATCGTAGAGATAATGCTGTCGAACATCTTCCTGCGCGTGGCAACCCAAAACGTACGCGACCGCTCCCGTGAGTGTCACCGGGCAATGCAGGCTGATGTCCGCCTGCGCCAGCAGATATCCCATGGTGAACGTGAGCAAGTGTGGTGCCTTGTCAACGAAGGGCAGTCCAATGATTCCGCGACGGTAAAGTTCCTGGTGCTGCTCCTCATACCAGCGATTGGCTACGATCCGATTGACGAGCTCGCCTTTGCGATCGTAGGTCTCGACTGAGGGAGCCGCGTAACGATCGGTGTAATTCGCCTGTGCATCTACCTCCGTGAGTACCCAGTCGCGGAACTCCGCCAATTGGGCGGAGTACTGCGCCATTTGCGGCACACGAGAGTTCAAACAGGGTTCAAGGTAGGGATCGTAACTGTGCGAGCTGTTCATGACGTGCCTTTCGGACAGAAGAACCGACCACGAAGAGCTTAAACCTGAAGGCGCAGGGCAGGGCAACCCGAAGATAGGTTGCTACCCATCCGAGCGGTGAAGCAATGGTATACGCCGTTGGCAACCAACAGGCCATCGAATGACACGCTTAACCATTCTTCGCGAGCACCGTCTTCTCAGATTGATACAATTCTCAAGTTCGTGCAGGTAACCTGCTGCGCAGGTAAGAACGTTGCTCACAACTGAACCAACGATTTCCCATTTTGGACTCATCCATGGTATCCGCTGTGCAAAATGCCACAGTGAACAAGGCCATCGGCCACTACCGTTGGACCATCTGTGCGTTGCTGCTATTCTCCACCACCATCAACTATATGGACAGGCAGGTCTTGGGGTTGCTCAAGCCCGTCTTGATGCCGAATCTCCATTGGACCGAAGCTGACTTCGGTGACATCGTTGCCAGCTTTTCGCTGCTTTACGCTTTCGGTTATGTCGGCGTCGGTCGATTCATGGACAAAATTGGGGTCAAAATCGGACTTCCCACGGCAGTGGCTTCATGGAGCTTGTTCGCTTGCCTGCACGCCGCGATGAGTAGTGTGTTTGGCTTCAAGGTTGCGCGCGGATTGTTGGGCCTCGCCGAAGGCGGCAACTTTCCGGCTTCTATCAAAACGGTAGCCGAGTGGTTCCCCGCACGAGAGCGCAGCCTCGCCACCGGCATCTTCAACGCTGGCAGCAATATCGGGGCTGTTGTGGCACCGATCATGGTGCCTCTGATTGTGGTGCACTGGGGCTGGCGACCGGCCTTTGTAGTCACCGGGGCAATCGGATTCGCGTGGGTAATCGTGTGGCTGCTTATTTACAGAAACCCAGATGAGAATCCCAAGCTCTCCGCCGCGGAATTAGCTTACATCCGAAGTGATCCCGCATCGCCAATGATCCGAATTCCATGGCTGGAATTGCTTCGTTATCGTGGGACATGGGCCTTCATAGCCGGAACCTGCCTGAGCGCGCCTGTTTGGTGGTTCTATCTCAATTGGGTGCCGGGCTTTCTTGACGCCCGCTATCACGTAAACCTGATGGCAGCGATGCTTCCCTTGATCATCATCTACTGCATGGCCGACATCGGGAGCATCGGCGGAGGTTATCTTTCTTCGCTCCTCATTCAGCGTGGCGTCAGGACGCTGCGCGCGCGCAAGATCGCTTTCTTGGTCTCCGGTCTCTGCGTGGTGCCCGTGTTTAGCGCGGCACGGGTGTCAAACGTTTGGATCGCAGTTCTGCTAATTGGAGTTGCCGCTGCCGCCCACCAAGGCTATTCGGCGAACTTGTACACCATTGTTTCAGACACCATGCCGCAAAACTCAATCGCCTCGGTAGTTGGGCTAGGCGGCTTCAGCGGCTATATCGTGGGCGTTTTCGTCTCCATGGGAATCGGCCGTTTGCTGGACACCACCCGTGGAAACTATCAAGTCCTTTTTGCCATCGCCTCATCGCTCTACCTGATTGGATTGGCGATCATGCACGTCATTCTCCCGAAGACCGGATCGGGTCTAACGCCCGCCGGCATTGAGGCGTAAAGATCATATAAGCCATGAGCATTCTCAATGACGACAGGTTACTCCCGGCCGAAACTGAGACTCGCCGTATCGCCCGGCGGCTCTACGCCGAGATATGTGCTCTTCCCATCCTGAGTCCGCACGGGCACACCAATGCCGAATGGTTCGCCACGGATGAGCCATTTCCCAATCCCGCTCAACTGTTCATCGTTCCTGACCACTACATTTTCCGGATGCTTTACAGCCAGGGCATTCCTCTTTCCAGCTTGGGCATTGGTCCAGAGTCCTCAGCCGACCCAAGGAAGGTCTGGCGACTTTTTGCCGAGCATTACTACCTGTTTCGCGGAACTCCGACTCGCATCTGGCTCGATTACGCCTTCGAAACGCTCTTCGGGCTAGAAACGCGTCTGGGTGCAACGAACGCCGACGAATACTACGACTCGATCTCCGAGCATTTGCAGCGTGCAGAATTTCGCCCTCGCGCATTGCTGGCTCGGTTCCGAATCGAAGTGCTCGCCACCACCGATTCGCCGCTCGACTCACTCGAACATCACAAGACGCTCCAGTCGCTGGGCCTGCAAACAACTGTCTTGCCAACGTTTCGGCCCGATCCTGTTGTGGATCCCGATTTCGGCGGGTTTCAACAGAATGTTGAGCGTCTGGGCCACGCGACCAGAGAGGACACCGCAACCTGGTCGGGCTATCTTACTGCACTGCGGAAAAGCCGTGAGCGCTTTAAGGCTTTGGGCGGCACAGCGACGGATCATGGCCATCCGACTCCCGCCACAGCCGATCTCAACCCGTCAGCGGCGGCTACGCTGTTTGAGAAGATCCTTGCTCGCAAGTCCTCGCCCGAGGACCATGAACTGTTCCGTGCGCAAATGCTCACCGAGATGGCCGCTATGAGCCTCGACGATGGCCTCGTCATGCAGATTCATTCTGGCAGCTTTCGTAATCACAACACGCGTCTGTATGAGCGATTTGGCCGTGACATTGGGGCCGATATTCCCATGGCAACGGATTACGTACACAACTTACGGCCGTTGCTGCAGCGCTTCGGCAACGAGACGGCGCTCACTATCATTCTCTTTACGCTTGACGAATCGACCTACAGCCGTGAACTCGCGCCATTAGCCGGGCACTATCCGTGTCTGAAGCTTGGGCCGGCATGGTGGTTTCATGACAGCCCGGAAGGCATGATGCGCTTTCGCGAGCAGACCACCGAAACCGCGGGGTTCTATAACACCGTCGGATTCAACGACGATACGCGGGCCTTCCTTTCTATTCCGGCGCGCCACGACGTTGCTCGCCGCGTGGATTGTGCTTTTCTAGCGCGATTGGTCGCCGGCCATCGCCTCGACGAAGACGAAGCCGTGGAGGTCGCCAGAGACCTTGCCTACAACTTGGTTCGTCGCACGTATCATCTGTGATTTGGCAAACGCGTATCCTCTAGCTAAGGGAGGTGCATGAGCCTTTACCTCAGCCTCGGCAACCACCAGGCAGCCCTGACATCCTCCGAGCTGCAGTCGGCCCTGTTTCAGGCGCTCAGCAAACTCGGTAAGAAACATCGTGTACTTGTCGTACCTCCAGACATCACCCGCCTACACTCTTACGCCGGCGATCTTACGCGCTTCGTCCACGTTTACTACGGCGATGTGCTGAAGACCATCCTTCCCGCAGTCGGCACGCACAGAGCAATGAGCCCGACGCAGTTGACGCAGATGTTCGGAGACATTCCGCACAACTTGTTTCGTGCACATAACTGGCGAACCGACGTGATCACGCTGGGCGAAGTACCTTCCGAATTCGTTCACCAACAGTCCGAGGGCAAACTCAGCTACTCCTGGCCCGCCGAGGTAAACCACCTCATTGTGGAGGGCGGCTTCGATCTCGTGCTTTCCCTTGGTCAGGTCGTGCCACACGAAGTCATCGGCATGGCCAATTACAACAAGAACATCCTTGTTGGAGCCGGAGGTTCATTGAGCATCGGACGCAGCCATTTTCTTGGCGCAGTTTACGGCATGGAGCGCATTATGGGTCGGGCCGACAACCCAGTGCGTCGCGTCCTGAATTACGCTGCCGATCATTTCCTCAGCCACATTCCGATCGTTTACATTCTTACGGTTATCGGCACGGATGCCGATGACAAACCCGTCGTACGTGGGCTGTTCATTGGTGATGACAACAAATGCTTCGAAAGGGCCGCTGACTTAAGTGTGCAAGTGAACATCCAAATTCTTGAGCGCCCAATTCAAAAGGCGATCGTGTACTTGAACGATGCCGAATTCCACAGCACATGGCTGGGCAACAAAGCCATTTACAGAACGCGTATGGCGCTTGCGGATGGTGCCGAGCTGATTGTCCTCGCGCCTGGTGTAAAGGCGTTTGGCGAAGACTCTTGCATTGACCAGTTGATCCGCAGATATGGGTACCGTGGAACGTCGGCCACCCTCCGGGCGGTAAAAGAAAACCCCGAACTGGCGGAGAATCTGGGTGCGGCCGCCCACCTCATCCACGGTTCTTCCGAAGGGCGGTTCACGGTGATCTACTGTCCCTGCGGATTGGGGCGTGAGGAAGTCGAAGGTGCCGGCTTCTGCTATGGCAATTTGGCCGCCATGATCTCGCAGTATGATCCGGCAAAACTCCGCGATGGGTACAACACCGTCTCAGGCGAAGAAATCTTCTATGTTTCGAATCCGGGGCTTGGGCTCTGGTCGGTGAAAGAGCGGTTCCAGCAGGCGTAGCGGGTGCCCAAAAGCGGCTGGTAACTGGTCGCCTGTAACTAGTGATTAGTAACTAGGCGCGGCGTAGCTCCCGGATAAAAAGTACCGCCAGCACGGAGTGGAATAAGACGGCAGGCCACAGGAGGAGCCCGGCGCCGCCGCCCTCGCCCACCATGACGAGATATAGCGTTACCACTATGGTGTAGGTCAGCATTCCGTAGGCAGGCTGGCCGGGCGTATCGCTTGGCCAGCAGGCGACACCGAGACCCAACAATCCTATGCCAGCGATGCGGCTCACGAGGATGCCCGCACCAGTGACGTCCGCGGCGAACAATATGCGCCCCACGATCGGTGGATACGCGAGCAAGGTGAGACCAGTGTTGGCCTCGGCGAGAGGGTCAGTCTAAGTAGCGTCTTCACTGCACACTCCGTTTCAAATTTCGCTGCGGCCCCTCGAAAGCTTCTAACTCCCTAGGAGCCCAATGGCACGCGAGGCGATGGCCAGCACCGTTATCAGCGCGATGAAACCTTCTGCCATCATTAACAGTTTGGCGCGGGTGGTCATGGGCATGGCCTCGGCTGGTGTGAATGCCGCCGCGGTGCAGAAGGCCAGGAACAGGTAGTCCACGAATGTGGGCCGCCATGGAGGTAGCGACTCATCGTCGGCTCCTTCGCGAGGAAAGAGCCAGTCGGGCGCGCCGGGTTTCTGGTTCGCACGGGCCACACTGCCGCCGCGGTCCACGCGCCAGTACGCGACCGAGAACACCAGCAGGTTACTGGCCCATAGCGAAATACTAGAATTCAGCAGTTGAATCCCTGTGATTCCGTTTGGCGGCGTAACCATTTTGACGAACAGATCCTTTAGATCGAAGACCATCCCCACGACACCAAGGACAACAAAGAGCATCGTGATTATGCCCTCAATCTGCAGCCACCGCTGTTTCGCGGAACTCAACCACAGTCCGGCCATCGGTGCAATCAACACGCCAGTGAGGAGAAGAACCATCCAAGGAGGAAACGCCCTGACGCGGCCGGGGAGAAGACTCAAGGCAAACGCAACGATGATTGCCAATACGATAGGCCACCGTGGTTCGAGTTCTAATTGCGGGGCGGTTTCTGTCATCACTCACCAGCTTGAAGTTTCGCGCACTTTTAGGATCCATGTGAACAGCAAGTCCCTTTCGACTCGCTGTGCTTGCTCAGGGTCTCGCCTGCCGGCTCTCTCGCTCCGCTCACGCCAGCACCCTGATCGACTCTGATTTCAGCGTTTGCTGCATCCGCAACAGACGCGGATCGGGATAGAACAGGGCGAGCGCTCCGCTCAGGTTGATGCCTACTTACCGTTCCCACCCTCTCAAAACGGAAAAAAGATGGGGACCCGATGATCATTTCGCGGTACATGAATGCCACCCTACCGAAAGAAGGCAGTAAGGGGTGGGGTACCCGGCACTATTTCCTACTTCTTGCTCCGCGCATGCTGATCGAAGAACTGTATATGGCAAGCGCCTCGCGATACAGGACCTCCTCGCGGACCTTGTCTTCTACCATGGCGTTGAACTCTTCGACGGTCGGCTGGCGGTGCCATTGCGAGACGAAGTACAGATCCATCTGCCGCAGTTCATCAAGGCTCACAACGATCTGATGCGGGGACTCGATGCCCATGCGTCCACGATGCAGATAAGCATGGATGGCAAAGAGGGCAGCGCCAATCAGCAGGAAGTGGACTAGCGGCTCGCGCAGCCAGCGCTTGAGCGCCCGCGGAATCGTCAAAGGGTGCAGCTTGGACTGGGTTCCTGACTGCCCGGCAGGCTCAGCAACCGAAGGAGAACTCATTGTTCGGATTACCTTGTTCAGTAATTGTAATGCCTTGTATGAGGTTGGCGGGGGCCGAGACGTGCCGCTTCAATCGAGTCGACAGTAGCAGTAGAGGAATTGCTGTGTGGTTTCAGATGGGGTGTGGTGCGACTCCGTGGAACTCTCGACTAACCGGAAACGCGTGCCAAACTCACGGTGGAGCGAGTCGGCGTCATAGCGCATCACTTCGAGGCCGCTACATTTTGTGGGGCCTTCCGGGCCAAATGCGCTGACAATGACGTGTCCGCCCGGCTTGACGCTGCGCGCGACCTGCCGCACATAGGCAGTCCGTTGTTCTGGTGCGGTAAGAAAATGAAATACCGCGCGATCATGCCAGACGTCGTACGCTCGCGGTTCCAGTTCGACTTTGGTAATGTCGGCGACAAGCCAATGCACCTGCTCGGCGGCCAATCCCAATCGGCTTTTCGTGACGTCGATTGCGGCCTGAGAGATATCAAGGATGGTGATGTTTGTATATCCGCGAAGGAGCAGATCGTCAACGAGAGTGGATTCGCCTCCGCCGACATCGATGATGGAGGGGGAGCGAGCATCGGCCGCTCGTTCGATCAAGGCGAGGGATGTCTCCAAGTGCTCTCGATACCAACTGACCGCGTCTGGAGCCTTGGTCGTGTATACCTTGTCCCAGTGTGACTTTGTATCCATGGGAACACGCTACGCCCAACAGTTTACAACTCATCTTGCCTGGGAAGTCTGCGAGCCGCGTCTTTTGGACATGGCATGGCAGCTCCGGAACAGCCGACGAAGATTTCCGCCAAGCAATCACGGCCGGGATCAACATTGTGCACATCAACACTGAATTGCGGCTCGCCTCGAGGCAGGGATTGGAGCGGGGCTTGTCCAAGCAACCAGGAGAGGTAGCACCCTACAAAATCCTCCCACTGGCTGTCGAATCGGTGAAGCAGGTGGTTATTTCGCGCTTAAAACTGTTGAACGGAAATTGAAGGTTCGACCAACGGAGGGTCTCATAGTCGCGAAACGACCTCTTCGATCTCATCGCGGGTAGTTGTGCGGCCAAGGCTGAAGCGAACTGCGCCCATACCGATTTCCAGTGGAACATTCATAGCTTTCAATACTGGCGAAAGCTCTACGGATCCAGAGTGGCAGGCGGAGCCCGTGGAAGCAGCCACCCCTTCCAGGCCACCGAGAATGGTCGATCCGATCTTTCCCCGGAAGCTGATGTTCAGGGTGTTGGGCAATCTTTGAGTCGGGTGTCCATTCAGGACCACTCGGTCGCCAAACCGTGCCTGCAACGACTCCCAGAAGTGATCGCGCAGTTGGCGTGTCGATTCCACCCCCACCCACGACCGCGCCAGTTCACAAGCCGCACCTAACGCGACATCCAGCAGGATGTTTTCGGTACCGGCGCGGCGGCCTGATTCGTGGCCGGCTCCGTGAATCAGCGGCTCAAGGCGAACACCCTTGCGGACATAAAGAGCGCCAACGCCCTTCGGCGCATAGAACTTATGGCCGGCAATCGACAGAAGGTCCACACCCAGTTCGTCAACGTAGGTAGGGATCTTGCCTACAGACTGCGCCGCATCGGTGTGAAAGAGGACGCCGTGCTCATGGGCAATACGCGCAATTTCGGAGATCGGCTGCAGGGTCCCGACCTCGTTGTTGGCGTGCATCACCGAAATAAGGATGGTGCGAGGCATCAGCGCCCGGCGGACATCGTCCGGATCGACTCTGCCAAAGCGATCCACCGGGAGGTAGGTGACCGCCGCTCCCAGACGCTCAAGAAAACGACATGGGTTGAGAACCGCGGGGTGTTCAATCTGAGTGGTGATGATATGGCCGCCTTGGCCACCCTCGGCGAAGAACACACCTTTCAGCGCGTGGTTATCCGATTCGCTTCCGCCGCTGCTGAAGACAACCTCGTCCGAACCGCAACCCAACAAAGCCGCGACTTGTGTCCGTGCTTTCTCGACGGCCTGTCGCGCCAGCAAGCCGGCCCAGTGCCCACTCGATGGATTGCCGAACGGCTCGCTCAGTACCTGACTGATTGCGGTTGCCACTTCGGGCGCGATTGGCGTCGTGGCATTGAAATCGAGATAGATGTGGTGGGGCAGCATTGCTGTTGTCAGAAGTTGGCTTGTTCCGCAGGGCTAACGATGTGTCCTGTCGCAAGGGTAGCAGAGAAGCGCCCTAGCAGACGCTCATATAGATGAAACTGCCTTTGCGGAAAGCGTATTTGCCGCGGCTATAGCCGAGAATCATTGATGATATGGTTCGCCAGGCTAAGGCCCGGCGCTTTTCGCCTAGTACTTCGGAACGCTCGGGTCTACCTTGTCGGACCAGGCAAGGATGCCGCCAGCAAGGTTCTTCACCTTCGTGAAGCCAGCCTGGCGAAGCAGCGTCACCGCCTTGGCGCTGCGTGCTCCGCTGCGGCAGTGGGTCACGATTTCGCGGCTCGAGTCCAGCTCGTTCATGCGCGCGGGAAGGTCGCCCAGCGGAATGAGATATCCGCCGAGATTGCAGATCTGATACTCGTGTGGCTCGCGGACGTCGAGGATGAAGACGTCATCGCCTGCATCGAGTTTGGATTTCAGTTCCTCGGGGCGAATTTCCGGAACGGTGGAGATCTGCGGAGCTTCCTCGCCTCGGATACCACAGAACTGGTTGTAGTCGATCAGCTCGTGGATCGTGGGATTTGCACCGCAGGCTGGGCAGTCCGGGTTTTTGCGCAGACGGAGTTCGCGGAAGTGCATGCTGAGTGCATCGACCAGCAGTAGGCGGCCAATGAGTGGCTCGCCCGAGCCGAGAATGAGCTTGATGACCTCGGTCGCCTGGATTACGCCGAGCAGTCCGGGAAGGATTCCAAGCACGCCCCCTTCGGCGCACGACGGCACCAGCCCGGGCGGTGGCGGCTCGGGATAAAGGCAGCGATAGCAGGGGCCGTCTGCGACAGCGAAGACGCTGGCCTGTCCTTCGAAGCGAAAGATGGAAGCGTAAACGTTGGGCCTGCGCGTAAGCACACAGGCATCATTTACCAGGTATCTGGTAGGGAAGTTGTCGGTGCCATCGGCAACGATGTCGAACTCACGAAACAGGTCGAGCGCGTTAGCGCTGCTGAGCCTGGTTTCGAACTTGCGAATGTTGATGAAGGGATTCATCGCAGCGAGCTTCTCCGCGGCTGAATCGAGTTTGGGGCGGCCCACGTCGTCGGTGGTGTGAATGATCTGGCGCTGCAGATTGGTGGAGTCCACCACGTCGAAATCAACCAGGCCGAGGGTGCCAACACCGGCTGCGGCGAGATATAGCGCAAGTGGCGAGCCGAGTCCGCCGGCGCCTATGCAGAGCACGCGCGCGGCTTTCAGCTTCTGCTGGCCGGCCATGCCAACCTCGGGCATGATCAGATGGCGCGAGTAGCGCAGAACTTCTTCGTTGGTGAGGGTCGGCGCTTGCGGGCTGGTGAGCGTTGCCATTAGAAACTCCTGGGAAAGACGCGCGATGAATCTGGCCTCTACTTGAGGCAGCCTCCAGCGACAGAAGGAATGATCGACAGCGTGTCGTTCGGTCCCACTGGCGTGCTCTCGTTCTGGAGGTAGCGGATGTCTTCGTCATTCACGTACAAGTTCACAAATCTGCGCAGCTTGCCATCGTCGGAAAACAGTTGTTTGCGCAGGTCAGGATAGCGGGAAGTCAGCTCGCGCAGGACTTCGTCAACCGAGCCTGCGGGAAGTTCAACGCTGGCCTGCTTGCCCGCATAAGGGCGAAGTGGGGTAGGGATCAGGATCTTCATATTTGGTTATTAATGATGCCACATTCGGCGGGCCGGATTCATGGAGGCGGTCGTAGCGACCTCATGGCATCTTTATCTCTTCATCTTGAAACGACTTGCTCTCGTCTAGTCCCGTGAGTTCAAAGGAATTGGTTTCCGTTGCCGCGCCATTCAGCACGCTGGTGATGACGTAGGAGCAGCCCGTCCAATATGCTTCTTCAAGGTCGGTTTTCGACCAACGAGCGGGATGCTGAGGGTGAGAGTGATAGAAGCCCACGATCTCCTGATCGCGCTCGCGGGCCTGCCGCTGGACGCGGACGAGCTCACGCGGGTCGATGACGTAACGATTATGCGGCGAGTCGGACCGCTGATTGGCGCATCGTACAGTTGCCTGCACGACTTTGGATCCATCTTCCTCGAAGTTGCCGAGTAATACGCCGCAACATTCGTGGGGAAAAGTCTCTTCGCCGTGCTTGCGGAGGTCACTCCAATGAGCTTTCGTGAGTGAAAGAGTCATGATTTAGATTTCGAAGTCGTCCCAGACCCGCTCGCTCCAGTACCGGTCAGCGCCATCGGGACAGATCGTCACGATCACCGAATCGCGCTCGGCGTCTTTGGCTACGCGAAGGCTGCCAACCATCGCAGCTGCGGCTGAGATGCCGACCAAAACCCCTTCTTCACGGGCCAACCGCTTGGTCATGGCGTAGGCGTCTTCGGTGGCGATGAACAGGTTCTCATCGGCAATGGTCTCGTCGTAGATTTGCGGGACGATGGAAGTTGACATATGCTTCGCGCCTTCGATGCCATGGAACGGGGAATCCGGCTGTAACGAAACACAGCGAACGTTGCGGTTTAATTCCTTCAACCGCCGTGATGTGCCGACAAACGTGCCGCTGGTACCGAGCATAGCAACGAAATACGTGATGCGTCCTTCCGTCTGTCGCCAGATCTCTTCGGCGGTGCCGTAATAATGCGCAAGCCAGTTCGCAGGATTGGAGTACTGATCCGCATAGAAATACTTGTGCGGTTCGGAAGCAGCGATCTCTCGAGCCTTCCGGATGGCACCGTCTGAACCTTCACCCGGATCGGTGTAGATGATCTCCGCACCGTAGGAGCGGACGATGCGTGAACGTTCCGGCGACACGTTTGTAGGTATGCACAAGGTGACAGGGAAACCTTCCGCCGCTCCCAGCATTGCGTAAGCAATTCCGGTGTTGCCGCTGGTGGAATCGAGGAGGATTTTGCCAGGGCCGAGTTTTCCGGTTCGCCGGGCGTCGGCCACGATACTCGCGGCTGCCCGGTCTTTTACTGATCCGCCGGGATTGACCCACTCGGCTTTGGCCAACACCTCTACGCCTTTGGAGTTTCGGGTCACGCGTTGAAAGCGCAGCAAGGGGGTATTGCCAATTCGCTCGAGCAGAGTCAGCCCTAGTACTTTCGACACCGGTGCGATCTTGCGAGCCGCCTCACTCATAGTTATTGGATTGAGAGACAACCTAGCGGATGATCAATCTGTGGCGAAGTCAGGCCTGAAACGGGCGAAACCAAGGAAATTAGCTCCGAAGCGGGCTAACAATACCCGCTTCGGGTTCCTAGAGAAAACAGGTTTCAGGCCGTTCACGACCGCTTACGCCTTCGGCTGTGGCACGATCCGGAGATAAGGCCGGGGCGCCTTCCATCCGTTGGGATACACCTTCTTCGCTTCTTCGTCCGAGACAGAACCTGAGATGATCACGTCATCACCCTGCTTCCAGTTTACCGGCGTGGCGACCTTGTGCTTTGCGGTCAATTGCAGCGAGTCGATCACGCGCAGCACTTCATCGAAGTTGCGACCGGTCGTCATCGGGTAGACGATGACCAGTTTAATTTTCTTGTCGGGACCAACCACAAAGACGTTGCGCACAGTCATGTTGTCGGCCGGAGTCCTGCCCTGGCTGGTCCCTCCCGAGCTCGCCGGCAACATTCCGTAGAGCTTCGCGATGCTGAGATCCGGGTCGCCGATGATCGGGTAATTGGGCGCATAGCCCTGGGTTTCTTTGATGTCGCTGGCCCAGCGCTTATGGTCGTCCACAGGGTCGACGCTGATGCCGATAATCTTGACGTTCCGTTTCTCGAAATCGGGCTTCATCTTAGCCATGTATCCAAGTTCGGTGGTGCACACCGGCGTGAAATCTTTGGGGTGTGAAAACAGAATCGCCCATGAGTCGCCAATCCAATCATGGAACCGGATGTGGCCATCCGTTGTTTCGGCTTCGAAATCCGGAGCCACATCACCAATTTGAAGAGCCATTGCTTCCTCCTTGAACTTCGCACGAGAAAATTACTGCTGAATTTAGACAAGTATATCTCTACCGCAGGCGGGGAATGCAAAGCCGAGGTAGGGAAGCCACTTGGCTGTGATGATGCGATGTAGCCGGGGCTGCAGAGGAGATGATCGGGGCTAAATTGCTGAAAAGAATGGGGACACGAGCGAACCGCTGAAAGCTGTATCAAGGTGCCCATGGTGACCAGTGAAACCTAGGCGGCACCAACAACCTATTCGGGCGTCGCGAGCCCAAAAATAAGGGCACTTCAAGAATCGCGATCTGCTGCCGTGGACCATTCGCTATCCACATCGCTCACTGGCTGTTACCTTGCTTTAACACATTGTTCACAAAAACTCGTTCTAATAAGGGCGAAATCCCAATCCATCCGAGAGAGCAGCAAGGGATCCAGAACACACTTAAACGCTAGCTATGGTGGAGCGGAACTGATGCGCAATGTGGTGCATGAGCTGGGCTCATTGCTGGCGTATTCACGATAAGGGAGGATGCATGCAGCGGGCCCTGAAAGCGCTGTGTATTGGTGTGTTGCTGGCTGTGGCCTTTGCCGAGAGCGGCTTTGCCCAAAGGGCACTGACCTGGCAGGAGGTTCGCGACAAATTCCGCGTCGCCAATCCCACCCTTCGTGCAGGACAAATTGCCGTCGAAG
>Ga0306922_10000034_pt1 | contig 84230 bp, 81 predicted proteins | sample sta12Cox44000082_FD_203758 | JGI IMG/M metagenome (GOLD analysis project Ga0306922, IMG submission 203758) | Lab enrichment of tropical soil microbial communities from Luquillo Experimental Forest, Puerto Rico - statoxic.12C.oxic.44.000.082 (v2)... | ecosystem: Environmental > Terrestrial >... | reverse complement strand
CGGCGCAAATGATTTGCGGTGGTGAATGGTCGGCCCAAGGCGAGCCAGCGCAGCAAAATGCTCCGGTACGCTGTATCCCATGTGCCGTTCGAAGCCATAACCGGGGCAGGCCCGGCCCAACTGTGTCATAAGTCGGTCGCGCGTCACTTTCGCAACGATCGAGGCTGCGGCAACCGACACGACCAGCGCATCGCCAGATACGACCGCCTCGCAATCGCACCCGCAATCAATCTTCTGGTTGCCGTCGACAAAGACCAGCTTTGGCCGCACCGGCAGCGCCTTGACCGCACGGGCAAGTGCCCAAAGGGATGCGCGCAATATGTTGTCGCGGTCAATGCGATCGACAGCGCCAAACGCCACCGCCACCTGGGCGGTCGCACAGATTTTGGCATACAGTTTCTCGCGCGCCTCGGCATCAAGTTTCTTGGAATCGTTAAGGCCACGGGGAATACGTTCGGGATCCAGCACGACCGCCGCTGCCACCACCGGTCCTGCGAGAGGCCCCCTTCCCGCCTCGTCACACCCCGCAACCGGATAAATTCCCTTAGTGAGCGCACGGCGCTCGCGCCGAAATGTCGGGCGCAAAACCGGCTCATTGAGCGGCAGTCGATCGCTCGGCTTCAATTTCTTGGCCATCGCCGCGATGAGGGCGCGGAAGTGGGGCCAAGTCAATGCAAAGCCTCGCTCAGGTGTGGATGACTGGAGTTCGCGCTGAGCCTAGAGCAGGCTCAATTGCTGAGTGGCAGGCCCTGGTTTTCTGAAATGCTCCGTCGTCAGCGCACTTCGCGTTACATTCAACCCCAATTTTTCACAGGCCATCTCGAAACGGCGGCCGATCATCCACGCATAGGGACCGGTGCCTTTCATGCGGGTTCCCCAAGCGGCGTCGTAGTCCTTGCCGCCGCGCATGTCGCGAACCAGTTTGAAGACGTGGCGGTATCGATCTGGATAATTCGCGATCAGCCATTCGCGAAAAAGGTCCCGTACTTCAATAGGCAGCCGCAATAAAACGTAGCCGGCTTCCTTCACACCGGCCGTTTTAGCTGCCTCAAGAATGCGTTCGATTTCCATATCGTTGAGTGCGGGAATGACCGGTGCCACCATAACCGTTGTTGGCACGCCTGCCTGGGTCAGACGCCGCAGCGTCTCGAGCCGGCGCATGGGCGTCGCCGCTCGCGGTTCCATCTTGCGGGCCAGTGTCGGATCCAGTGTGGTCACCGACAGCGCCACCTTTGCCAGTTTCCTTTCAGCCATACGGGCCAGGATGTCGAGATCGCGCAACACCAGGGCCGATTTTGTAACGATGCCGACCGGGTGGCCCGCTCGGTCCAGAACTTCCAGGATCCTGCGCATGACTTTGTAGCGACGCTCAATCGGCTGATATGGATCGGTATTGGTACCAATCGCGACGACCTTCGGCTCGTAGCCCGGTGCCGACAATTCCTTTTCCAACAGCGCTGCGGCCTCGGGCTTAACCAGCAGCTTGGATTCGAAATCGAGACCGGGCGACAAGCCGAGGTATGCGTGCGTCGGACGCGCGAAGCAGTAGATGCAGCCATGCTCGCATCCTCGATACGGATTGATCGACCGGTCGAAGCCAACGTCTGGCGATTCATTGCGGGTAATAATCTTTCGCGTTGCGTCGACCGTGACCGTCGTCTTAAAGGGTGGAAGCTCGTCGAGCGTCCTCCAGCCGTCGTCGAAGGCCACGCGGGCGTGCTGCTCGTAGCGCCCCGACGCATTGCTCTGTGCACCTCGTCCCCGCCGACGCTCATGGTCGACGACGACGCCAAGGAGTTCACTGACGTCTTCATAGGCGCCCGCCGGTGCGGAGGGCAGCTCCTTCACCGGCGAGCGTCTTTGGGCTGCCTTTGATCGAGCCATGGCTGTAACCTAATCATTGAATGTGAACATAACAAGAACATTGTGCGTGCCCGTAATTTGGGCATCTGTACCTTGATCTCGTAGGGTAGACGTCCGCGCCCACCTGATATGGTGGCAACCGGGACCGGGGGCTACAGTTCCATGTTGGCCGCGATCATTTCGACCCACGATTCGGAACGGTCTTTGGTGCCCACACTGGCTGCGCTTGTGCCTGGGGCGGCAGCCGGGCTGCTCGCAGACGTTGTAGTTGCTGACGCAAACTCGCGCGACGCGACAGCCGAGGTGGCCGATATCGCCGGTTGCCGCTTCCTGGCCTCAGGCAAGCCTCTTGGCGTGCGCCTAAAAGCGGCTGCCGCAACAACGCGAAGTCCTTGGCTGCTGTTTCTCCGGGCGGGCGCAACGCCGCAGTCAGGCTGGATTGAGGCCACCGATCATTTCATCAGCACATCGAGTGCGGTCGATGACAAGTCAAAGGCTGCGGTTTTCCGTGCCATCGACATCACTGACTGCGCGCGTCCAAGGCTGGCGGAAATTATTGCACTGTTTGTTGTGGCCCTTGGCGCGCCAAAGCCTGAGCAGGGTCTGCTCATTCCTCGTCGGCTTTATGAGGCGATTGGCGGGCACGGAGATGGCGAGAATGCAGAGGCGGATCTACTGCGTAAACTCGGCCGGCGCCGACTAACATTGCTGCCGGCAGCGGTTACAACCGTTCGGTAAATATACTTGACTTTGTCAATTAATTTGTCGACGCTTCCAGACCATGGCAAGCCTGACTAGCATTGCGGCCGTACGCCAGTTCAATCGTTTCTACACGCGGCAGATTGGCGTCCTGCGCAAGACATATCTTGATAGCCCCTATTCGCTTGGCGAAATGCGCGTGCTCTATGAGCTCGCGCGTGCCGACGAGCTCACTGCGAGCGACATCGCGCGCGCCCTTGACCTCGATGCCGGATATCTCAGCCGCCTTCTGCGTAATTTCGAGAAGCGCGGCCTGATCAGCCGCAAAACGTCGAAGAAGGATGGGCGGCAGAGCCACCTCGCGCTCACGGCACGCGGCAGCAAGCTGTTTGCGCCGATGGAGGAACGCTCGCAGCGCGCTGCCGGCGCCATGCTCGATAGGCTCAAACCTTCGCAACAAGCACAGATCGTCGCAGCCATGACATCGATCGAAACTCTGCTCGCCAATGGACAGGCGGTGAAATCCGACACAAAGCCGCGCTATACGTTGCGCGAACCGCGCGCTGGCGACTTCGGCTGGGTCATTTCACGCCACGCCGAGCTCTACTTGCGGGAACACGGTTGGGGCGAGCCGTTCGAAGGCCTCTGCGCGCAGATCGTCGCCGATTTCGTCAACAACTTCGACGCAAAGTGCGAGCGATGCTGGATCGCCGAGTTGGACGGCGAAAACGTCGGCTGTGTCTTGTTGGTGAAGGATGATCAGCCCGGCGTCGCACGCGTCAGGTTGCTTTTGGTCGATCCGAAGGGACGCGGACTGGGTCTGGGCGCGCAGCTCGTCGACGAATGCGTGCGCTTTGCGCGCTCCGTTGGATATACAAAGATCACACTCTGGACGCACAGCGTGCTGAGCGCTGCGCGCCATGTTTATGAAAAGGCTGGCTTCACGCTCACCTCCAGCGAGCCGCGACATAGTTGGGGCAAAGACGTCGTCGCCGAATTCTGGGACCTTGACTTATAGCCTACAACGATCAGGCGGTTGCGCCTTTAGCCTTCGGCCTGCGCAGGTGTTCGTCGAGCCGCGGCAGAATTTCCACAAAATTGCAGGGCCGATAGCGGTAGTCGAGTTGATGCACCAATATTTCGTCCCAGGCGTCCTTGCAGGCACCCGGTGAGCCCGGAAGGCAGAATACATAAGTCGCATTGGCGACGCCGGCCGTCGCACGCGTCTGAATCGCCGAGGTGCCGATCTTCCTTTCGCTTACCAGCAGGAACATGGTGGCAAAGCCGTCCATGCGCTTTTCAAACAGCGGCTCGACCGCCTCGGGCGTCACATCCCGTCCAGTGAAGCCGGTGCCTCCCGTAGTGATGACGACGTCGATAAGGTCGTCGGCAATCCAGGCCTTGACCTGTTCGCGGATCGCTTTGACCTCGTCCCTGACGATCGCGCGAGCGGCAACGGCATGACCGGCCGCGCGAATGCGCTCGACCAGCGTCGTTCCAGATTTGTCGTCGGCGGCCTCGCGCGTATCCGAAATCGTCAGCACCGCGATCTTCAGCGGCACAAATTGTCGGCTTTCATCGATGCCCGCCATCGCGGTTCCGCTAAACCTGGCCGGAGAAGGTATTGCACGCCGATACCTTTCCCTCTTTCAGCCCAGTCATGAACCAGCGTTGCCGTTGCGCAGACGAGCCGTGGGTAAAAGCATCCGGGACGACGTAACCGCGCGACTGCTGCTGAAGACGATCATCGCCGATCGCCGCTGCGGTCTGCATCGCCGCCTCGACATCGCCCGGCTCGATCGAATTCCAGCGCTGGTTTGAATTGTTCGCCCAAACTCCGGCGAGACAATCGGCCTGCAATTCGACCCGCACCTGGATCCGGTTGGCCTCGACCTTGCTGCCTGCCGAGCGCTGCGCATTCTGCACCTGCGGCAAAATGCCGAGCAGGTTTTGCACATGGTGACCGACCTCGTGTGCGATCACATAGGCTTCGGCGAAGTCGCAAGCCTTGCCGCTGCAGCCACGGAAGCGAGCCTGGATGTCGCGGAAAAACGAGGTATCGAGATAGATGCGACGATCATTCGGACAATAAAACGGTCCCATCGCCGCCTGCGCCATGCCGCAGCCGCCTTGCACAACACCTGAATACAGGCGCAACCGCGGCACTGTGTATGTTTGACCGTTGGCCTTGAAAATTTCCCGCCAAGTGTCCTCGGTATTGCCAAGCACGGCGGCGACGAAATCGCCCATCTGGTCTGATGGCTTGCTCGTCGCCTGCGGCGATTGCGGTTCGTACGGTTGCTCTTTGTGGAGACCGCCGTTCACGATCTCGGCGCCGCCGATCAGAACGCTTGGATCGATGCCAAGCGCCCAGCCGAGCAAGCCGAGGATGATGACGGTTCCTATCCCAAGTCCGCCACCGCCAACCGGTATACCCATACCACCGCCGCCAAAGCCGCCTCCCTCACCGCGTGCGTCTTCGATATTGTCGCTGCGGCGAAAATCATCCCAACGCATGACGGGCTCCTCCAGACATTTGTCGCAATAATCGCTGAACTGCGCGCGCTCGTCCAACTCTGATCGCGAACGGCGCCACCAACTACTTTTAAGCCAGTATTAAATAGGCAGCTTTGCCGGCTTTGCGAGGCGCCATCATAAACCGCTTTTTTACTTTGCGCGCGCAAGATGCGGGCCTGTCGGTTGTGGGTCCCGCGTCGCCGACCGCGTCGCCTGAGTCAGAGTCCTGGGTCATGGTTGTGTCGCGTCGCGGGGCGCCCTCGAGGGCGCCCCGTGAAGTTTCAGAGAGTCCGCAGCCGCATCGCATTCTCGTCGGCGATTGCATCGCCGGAATGCAAAGCCTGCCGGCGGCCTCGGTCGATCTCGTCTTCGCAGACCCGCCCTACAATCTGCAGCTCGCAAATGATCTGAAGCGACCGGACGACTCGCACGTCGATGCCGTCGATGACGCCTGGGATAAATTTGGCAGCTTCTCCGCGTACGACGATTTCACGAGGCGCTGGCTTGCAGCCTGCCGTCGCGTGATGAAGCCGGCGGCGACCATCTGGGTCATCGGCTCGTATCACAATATTTTCCGCGTCGGCACGATCATGCAGGATCTCGAATTTTGGATTCTCAACGACGTGATCTGGCGCAAATCGAATCCGATGCCGAATTTCCGCGGGCGCAGATTCACCAACGCGCATGAAACTTTGATATGGGCGTCACGCGACGCGAACGCGCGCGGGTACACTTTCAATTACGAAGTGCTCAAGGCCGGCAACGAGGACATTCAGGTCCGCTCGGACTGGACCTTGCCGTTGTGTACAGGCGAGGAGCGTCTGAAGGGCAGTAACGGCAAAAAACTTCATCCGACCCAGAAGCCTGAAGCCTTGCTTGCGCGGGTGCTTGTTTCGAGCACACGCCCCGACGACCTGGTGCTCGATCCATTCTCTGGAACGGGCACCACGGGAGCCGTCGCCAAGCGGCTCGGCCGCCGCTTTGTCGGGTGCGAGCAGGATGCGAAATACGCAAAGGCAGCCGAAAGGCGCATCGCCGCGACCAAGCCTCTTGAAGCGCCGACGCTAGCGCCGTTCGTCACCGCGCGCGAAGCGCCGCGCGTCCCCTTCGCAGCTTTGATCGAGCGCGGGCTCGTGACGCCGGGTGCGCAGCTGGTCGACTCAAAAAAACGTCACAAGGCGCTCGTGCGCGCCGACGGCGCCGTGTCTCTCGATGGCACCGTCGGTTCGATCCATCGGATCGGCGCGATCGCGCAAGGACTCGACGCCTGCAACGGCTGGACCTTCTGGCACCTCGAAACGCCGAAGGGGCTCACACCCATCGACGAGCTGCGGGCCAAAGTACGCTCGGAGATGGCCTAGCTCATCTGACGGAAAACGGCAGCGCGTAGGGCCGGCCGAAAGCGACGCCTGCCGCGACCGTCTGCACCGGCTTGAGATAGGCCTTCCCCTCACGTTTGTTGTTGCGGGTATCGACAAAGGACACCGGTCCTTCCACCAATTCCATGATCGCGACATCGCCGGGCGCGCCGGCCTGCAGAGTGCCTAGCTTTGGCCCACGATTGATGATCTTCGCGGGATTGATTGTTGCCATCGCGACAACCTGCTCGAGCGTGAAGCCCATTCCCATGAACTTCGACATCACCCACGGCAGATAGGGCATGCCCGGCGTGTTGCCGGAAACAGCGTGCAGATCTGACGAGATCGTATCGGGCCCGCAGCCGCCCGGGATCGCGACTTCGGCGACAGTGTAGTCGAAACTGCCGCCGCCATGCCCGACATCAAAGATCACGCCGCGCTGTTTCGCGGCGAGCGCCGCCGGCAATAATTTTCCATCCTGCACGATATTGGTGAAAGCGCCGGCAATGTTGGGGGCGCCCGAATAGGCATGGGTCAGGATGTCGCCTGGCCGCAGCAAATCGAGAATCTGCGACATGAGTTCGCCGGTCTCGACGCCGCCGATATGGCACATGATCTTCGCCGGCGTTCCGGATCGCTCGCACGCGAGGATCGCACGCTTGAGCGGCTCGGTCCCATGTTTGGCAATGATATTCTCGGACATGCGGACTTTGGCACCGAGCGCAATATCGGCGTTTTCGCCGATCGTCTTGGCGCAGGCATCCACTTGCGCGAAATCGATGTTGTAGAGCTCCGCGATGGGAAACGGCGTCAGCCCGATATTGGCGATATGCACGAAGGCGTAAAGCCGCGTGCGGGTCTGGGCCACAATGAAGCGTCGGAAGGCGGCGAAATTGTTCGCACCGGCGTCACCCGCCGAAACACAGGTGGTGGCGCACTGGTTCACGACAGACTCGTCGGCAGGAAGGCCGATGGCTGACCCATAGGGGTAAACATGGCTGTGCAGATCGACCAACCCCGGCGTCACCAGCCTGCCGGACGCATTGATCACGCGCAGGGCACGGGCCTCGGCAATATCGGGCTCGACCGCCTCAATCACGCCATAGCGAATGCCGATGTCGCGGCGGCCGCGCAGCGACTGACTGGGATCGAGCACATCGCCGCCCTTGATAAGCAGGTCGAATTTGTCATTCGGCCCCATTGCGGCATGCGTGCCGGTGATCCCGGCAGTAACGGCGAGTGAAGCAGTCGAGGTGAGAAACGCGCGGCGTGACAGCATGATCGTCCCCCCGGTTGGAACTCGGAGGATGTTATCGCCCGCAGCGGCGCCCAGTCGAGTGGATCAGCCAGATATCGTTTCGTAGAGAAACGCCAAGGCGCGCTTGGTGAAGGTATCCATGTTGGCCCGCCTGTCGTTGCTGCCGGTACGGAGGGTCGTCGCTCGCTCTATCGATCCGGCCACCGCCATGCACGTGTGACCGGCCGGATCGCCATATCGATTGCCGGTCGGTCCGCTTGCGCCAGTTTCACCGAAACCCCACGTGGCGCCATGCCGCTCGCGAACCCGTCGCGCGATCAGAAGCGAGTAGTTCTCGGTCGCAGGCCGCAGCTCCGCCATGTCGGCGTCGCCGATATTGAGCAGCGCCATGCGCGACACCTTGGTGTAGACGACCCCGCCCCCGACGAAATAGGCCGACGCGCCAGGTATCGCGAGCAAAGATGCTGCAACGAGACCGCCGGTCGAGGACTCGGCTATGGCGATTGTCTCGCCACGCTTGATCAGATGCGCCGCTATCTTTTCCGCAATCGGCTGGAACAATTCCATCAGTCCGTCCCCTTGGCACGACTGAGCTGGCAAAGCACGCGAAATACTCCAACGTCCGCCTGGGGAAATTGGCGCGACAGGTCCGCCCCGATTTTCTCCGCATCGGCCTGGCGAAGCGTGTCGACCATCAGGCAAGCCTTGATCTTCTCGTCACCGCCGCGCAGCTTTTCTTCCAGCGAAACCCCCTGACCCGCCGGATCGACCGCGTCCCAGATTTCGCAAGCCGCAATGGCAGTGTCCTGCACCAAATCTTCAGCGAGCCGGGCCAACGTGGCTGCGTCGGGCGGGTCTTTGACGAAGCGGCCGGTGACGACAAATACGCCACGGAAACCACCGCGCCGCAGCGTTCGTCGACACACGGTTCGGCTCGCGTTGACGAAGACTTCCGACATCACCTTGCGCGTCATCGGTGTCGGATTGTCGAGCCGTTCGAGATAGGGCTTCGACGTCAGGACGGCCGGCGACTCAACCTGGTAGAAATTGAAATAGGCGGAGCTCCCGGAAATTGCCTGGTGCCGTCGCCCATACAGAAAACCGGGAACGGCGAGGCGTTCGAGCAAATGCTCGCCCTGAAACCACGCTTCGAAATCCGCCTCACGTCCCGCGCGGCAGTCATTAAAGATCGCAAGAATTCCGGGTGGTCCGGCCATCGTTATTTCGCCGCCACCACCATGATCTCAACCTTGTAGTCAGGCGAAGCGAGCTTGGCTTCGACCGTTGCGCGTGCCGGCGTGTTGCCGGGCGCGACCCAACCGTCCCAAACGGCATTCATTTCGGCGAAATTCGCCATATCCGTGACCCAGATGTTTGCGGAAAGAAGCTTGCTCTTGTCTGTGCCGGCCTTTGCGAGAAAACCGTCGATCTGCCTGAGAATATCTTTGGTCTGGTCGCTGGTGCTTTTGCCCTTCGGGGCGTCGGCGACAATGCCGGCTAGATAAACGGTATTGCCGTGGACTACGGCCTTGCTCATGCGCGGTCCAATATCGTGACGTTCGACAGTCATGCTTTTTCCCCATAGTGAATTTGCACTCGTTTCGTAGCGATGTTTGATGCGTTTGGGAACAGCCACCGGCCGCGTGATTTTGGCTTCCGGAATTCCGGCGATCTAACGCCGGTCGAGGGCGTGCGCGAGAACTTTTCGCATGAGGTTCGGCAACGCCCCATCGGCTAAATCGGCGACCTTCACCCATCGTGCACCCTTTGGCGCGGCGGTCGCACGTCGCACGTTGGCGACGAAGACGGTCAGCTCGAGAGGGAAATGAGTGAACACGTGGCGCACCATGCCCGGCAACGGGCGCCATCGCACTCCCGCACCCAGTCGTGGCGCCGAACGGTCAGCACTGGCTTTGTCGAAATCGTGCGTCCACTCGCTCCCCGGTACTTCCATCATCGAGGCGAGCAAGCCCTTTTCGGGACGTCGACGCAGCAACACGCGACCGTCGGCGCGCAGCGCTACGAATGCTGATCCCCGGCGCAATTTGCCTTCCGCTTTTGGCAGCTTGCGTGGAAACGTTTCCTGATCGCCGCGTGCGTGGGCAGCGCAGTCACCTTGCCAAGGGCACAGCTCGCACGCGGGACGCTTCGGCGAACAGATGGTGGCCCCGAGATCCATGAGGGCTTGAGCGAAGTCGCCCGCCCGATGTCTTGGCAGTAGGGATGCTGCAAATTCTCTGATCGCCGGCTTCGCAGCCGGCAATTCTTCCTCAACAGAGAAAAGCCGCGACACGACACGCTCGACATTTCCATCGACCGGCACCGCCGGAAGATCGAAAGCGATTGCCGCAACCGCCGCCGCTGTGTAGTCGCCGATCCCCGGCAGGCCGCGCAAGGCTTCGACATCACGCGGAAACTGTCCGCCATGGTGCTTGACCACGGCATTCGCGCAGGCATGCAGATTGCGAGCGCGCGCGTAGTAGCCGAGCCCGGCCCAGGCACGAAGGACATCATCGAGGCTCGCCGCAGCAAGCGCGGCAATTGTCGGCCAACGTGACAAGAAACGGACGTAGTACGGACCAACCGCCTTCACCGTCGTCTGCTGGAGCATGATTTCGGACAGCCATACGCGATATGGATCCGGGCATTCGCCGCGCCGCGCTCGCCATGGCAGGATTCGTGCGTGCCTGTCATACCAGGCAAGCAAGGTGTCGGAATCCGGCGTTGGGGCTTTCTTCCGCGAAGCCCAGCGGACTGCTACGGTCATGATGCCAACGATGGCACAAGGCACGGACCCATGAGCAAGTCCCCGCGCGGTTTTCCCCGACCACTTTCGGAGTTGCTGAGCGCTACATTGGGAGACGTGCTCAAGGCGCAGGGCTTTGCATCGACCGAGATCATTTCACGCTGGCCCGACATCGTCGGCCTCGAGATCGCCGCCCATAGCGAACCGCTCAAGATCAACTGGCCACGCCCGGTCGGCGGCGAAACCCCGGAACCCGCCACCCTGGTGCTGCGGGTTGAAGGCCCCGCGGCACTCGAAATCCAGCATCTCGCAGCCGTCATCCTTGAACGGGTCAACCGCTTTTTCGGCTGGCAGGCGATCGGTCGCATCGCCTTGCGCCAGGCGCCCCTCAGGCGTCGGGAAAAAACCACGCCGCAAATGCCCGATCCTGAAGTGGCGGCGCAGGTCGCCGAAACCTTGCCGGATATTAATGACGAAAATCTCCGTCAGGCGCTTGCCCGGCTGGGCGCGGCGATCAAGCAAAATTGAGGCCACTGCCCGCCTTGGCAGGCTGGCTCGGCATTGCCACAATTGTGCTGTCCAGCTAGCCAGTGACGGTCTAGACCGGCATTTCAGCCCCAGGAGCCTCCGTTGCAGATCACCCGACGCGAATTTTGCCTGACCACGTCTGCCGTGGCGCTCGCCACAGCAGTGTTCGGTGTTTCCTCGTTATCGCCTCTGACGGTCGAGGCCTGGGCCGACTCCGTGCCGACCGGCGAACTGATGCAGCCGGAAGCCTTGCCGGAAATGGCGATGGGCGACGAGAAGGCGCCCGTGACGATTATTGAGTACGCGTCGATGACTTGCCCTCATTGCGCACACTTTCAGGAAACCACGTTTCCTGAAATCAAGAAGCGCTATATCGACACCGGCAAAGTCAGGTGGATCTTCCGCGAGTTTCCGCTCGACAATCTCGCCGCCGCCGCATTCATGCTGGCGCGCTGTGCCGGCAAGGATGACAACGCAAAATATTTTGCCCTGATCGACACGCTTTTTCGCCAGCAAAGGCAATGGGCGGTCGAAAAGCCGATACCTCCGTTGCTCGCCATTGCCAAACAGGCTGGCCTGACGGAACAAAGTTTCAATGCTTGCCTGGCGAATCAGCAAGTGCTTGACGGCATCGAAAGCATCCGCAAACGCGCCGTCGACAAATTCAAAGTGCAATCGACGCCCACTTTTTTCATCAATGGAACGCAGTACCCGGGCGCCCTGTCGACTGACGAAATGGCAAAGCTAATCGACCCCTATCTCAAGAGCTGACAAGGGTTTTTTGGCGCTGAGCGTCCACACGCGATAGGCGTTTTCGCGTCAGCCCTCCCTGAAAGGTATGGAAAACCGCCCCCAGGTTCCGCGGGGTAGTTGCCCTTGCGAGCGCGCCGATTCATTCTGCGGGTGTGCCCCCTTTAGATTCGGGCCAAGCCACGGAACGACCTAGTGATTCGTTCGAAGCGAACGTGTGCCGTGCTGCTCTGTCCGTGACCCCAAAAGATGAGATCCGGAACGTTGCGCGCCGCCAATAAAGACCCACGAGACCTTAACGTATGAAACTTACACGGTTGCGGCTGCTCGGCTTCAAGTCATTCGTCGAACCGACGGATTTCCTGATTGAACCAGGCTTGACTGGCGTGGTCGGTCCAAACGGCTGCGGAAAATCGAACCTGGTTGAAGCGCTGCGTTGGGTCATGGGCGAATCTTCGCACAAGTCCATGCGCGCGGCATCAATGGACGATGTGATCTTTTCCGGCTCCAACAGTCGGCCCGCCCGAAACAATGCCGAGGTCGCGATCGCCATCGACAATTCGACGCGCTCGGCGCCGGCCGCCTTCAACGATCAGGACTCACTGGAAATTGCCCGTCGGATCGAACGCGACTCCGGCTCGAACTATCGCATCAACGGCCGGGATGTCCGCGCACGCGATGTGCAAATCCTTTTTGCGGACGCCTCCACCGGCGCGCGTTCGCCCGCGCTCGTCCATCAGGGCCGGATCGGTGAGATCATTCAGGCAAAGCCTGAACAGCGCCGCCGTGTGCTGGAAGAAGCCGCAGGTATTGCCGGTTTGCACGCGCGCCGCCACGAGGCCGAACTGCGGTTGAAAGCGGCTGAAACCAATCTTCTGAGGGTCGAAGACGTCATTGGTCAGTTAGCCGCCCAGATCGATGGTCTAAAAAAGCAGGCACGTCAGGCTATCCGATACCGGACCGTATCGTCCCAGGTGCGCAAGGCGGAAGCGACCCTCTATCATTTGCGGTGGACCTCTGCGAACACCGAGGTCTCCGAAGCCGAGCGTGCAAAAGATCTCTGCGTGCGAACAGTCGCAGACCGGGTCGGTGCCGAAGTTGAAGCCTCAAAACGTCAGGCGCTCGCGGCGGCATCCCTTCCGGAATTGCGCGAAGCCGAGGCGCGTGCGGGCGCCGCGCTACACCGCCTGAACCTCGCTCTGCAGGATCTTGATCGCGAAGAAACGCGGGCAAAAGACCGCATCGTTGAACTTGACCTAAGGCTCGCTCAATTCGCCGCCGATACGGAGCGCGAACAACGCCTTGCCGCTGATGCCGAACAAGCAATCGCGCGCGTTTCCTCCGAAGAGGAAACCATTCGAACCGATGCTCGCGAAAGCGCCGCCCGCAGAAGCGGAGTGGATGCCAAAGTGGCGGAAGCTGCCACTGCGCTTGGCACAACTGAAAAGATCTTTACCGATCTCACGACCGAGCTTGCTGATCTCGCCGCCCAACGTAACCGCTTTGAAAACGCTGCCCGGGAACAGGGCGAGCGGCTCTCAAGAATTTCTTCTGAAATCGAGGCCATCGAGCGCGAATTGGTAACACTTCACACCGGCGACGTCGGTCCGCTTGCCGTGGCCATGGAAGGTGCTCAGGCCGCCCTCACCGAAGCGGAAGCTGCAGCGGTTGCAGCCGAGGCAGCGCACAATGTCGCGCGCGCTGAGATGGAAACGGCGCGTGCAACATTGGCGGAATCGGAAAAACGGGTGCAGCGGCTCGAGACTGAGGCGAAGACCTTGTCAAAGATGCTATCGCTCGAGACCCGCAGCCTTTGGCCGCCGGTCATCGACCATATCTCCGTCGAAAAAGGCTACGAGAAAGCGCTTGGCGCCGCCCTCGGCGATGATCTGGACGCACCGGTTGACCCGTCAGCGCCAATGCATTGGAGCGAGATCACGCACGAGGCCGGCGATCCTGCCCTGCCCGACGGCGTGGAAACGCTCGCCCTATACGTCAAGGCACCCGCCCAACTGGCGCGCCGGCTTTCGCAAATCGGAGTCGTCGAGCGCGATACAGCCGTCCGAATTGCCGGTTCCCTCAAGACCGGCCAGCGGTTGGTGTCCCGCGATGGCGACCTCTGGCGCTGGGATGGTTTCGTTGCGGCCGCGCATGCTCCAACGGGCGCCGCCCGCAGGTTAGCGCAGCGCAGCCGCTTTACAGAGATCGACAAAGAACTCGAAAGCGCGCGCAGCGAAGTTGATGTTAATCGTCGAACGCTTGAAACCGCACAAGCGAGTTTCGAAGCCGCCAGTAGCGCACAAACTGAAAAGCGAGCACGCGAGCGCGACCTCAATCGACAGACTGCACGGCTATCGGCACTGGTCGAAGCGCGTGCACGCCTAAGTACGAGCCGAGATGAAGCAGCAACGGCCAAAGCAGAAGCTGAAAGCTCTCTGGTCGGTCTTGCCCCGGCCGCGCACCTCGAAACAAAGCTCGCGCAGGTGCGCGATGAAATCGCCGTGAAACGCACCAAGCTCGCGGAGGTTCAGGCCGAGTTGCAAGCGATTGTCCGTGAAGCCGAACTTGCCGATCGCCGGCTCGCGGCCTTGGCGGCCGACGGGACAGGCTGGATCGAACGTCAACATGGTGCGCGAGATCAGATCGCCACGCTCGAACAGCGAATTGCCGAAGCGAAGCGCGACCGCACTGAGTTGGAGAACGCACCGCAGATTTTCGCCAAGAAACGGCGTGCACTCACCGCCGAGGTCCAGACTGCTGAAGGCTCGCGGCGTGGATGCGCCGACCGGCTGCAGGCCGCCGAAATGGCACTGGCCGCGGCTGATCGCGATGCGCGGGCGGCGCTCGAAGCCGCCAGCGTCGCGCGTGAAGAACTTGCGCGCACCGAGGAGCGCTTCGAGGGCGCCAAACGTCGGCTCAGCGATATCGGACGCGAAATCCGTGACATGCTGGAAGTTGAACCGGCTGCCGTTGCAGAGCTGGCCGAAATCGGTCCGACCGATCCCTTGCCGGATCTGGCGGAAGTCGAAGAGAAGCTTGAGCGCCTGCGGCGCGAACGTGAACGGCTTGGTGCGGTCAACCTCCGCGCAGACGAGGAATTGCGAGAAGTTGAGGCCCAACACTCCTCCCTCACCACGGAACGCGACGACCTGGTTGAGGCGATCAAGAAATTGCGGCTCGGCATCCAGAGCCTTAACCGCGAAGCACGCGAGCGCCTGCTCACCTCGTTCGAGCAGGTGAACAAGCACTTTCAGCATCTCTTTACGCAATTGTTTGGTGGCGGAACGGCCGAGTTGCAATTGATCGAAAGCGAAGATCCGTTGGAGGCCGGTTTGGAAATTCTGGCCAAACCGCCGGGCAAAAAGCCCGCGACGCTGTCGTTGCTTTCAGGCGGGGAACAGGCGTTGACCGCACTTGCCCTTATTTTTGCTGTGTTCCTCACAAATCCCGCGCCGATTTGTGTGCTGGACGAAGTGGACGCACCTCTCGACGACCACAACGTCGAGCGCTTCTGCGATCTGCTCGACGAGATGACAAAGTCCACCGACACGCGTTTCGTTATCATCACGCACAATCCGATTTCGATGGCGCGCATGAATCGTCTGTACGGTGTCACGATGGCCGAGCGTGGCGTGTCGCAGCTGGTGTCAGTGGACCTGGAAGCCGCGGTTCGTTTCCGCGAGGCGAGCTAGCGCAAGATCGTCGCGCCTTGCCGGGGGAACAGACGCCCCTCTTGTGATCCCATCCAACCTCTTGGAAATACTTGGAAAGCTGTCGCCTCACGTCTGCCCGGAACCAATTGCCAGGGGACGGAGTTAGCTCGGTGTATTTTAGCTGGGCGGCTCCCCCCTTACCCCCCGAATAGCCGTCCGGCTAAGAGACCCCGGGTTCAGGCTCGGGGTCTTTTTTATCCTGTCCTCAAACAAAGCGACCTCCCGGTGCCGTTAGCGATCGGGCTCGCGCGGGGTTAGACTAAATTTTGTCCGACCTACCCCCGCTTCCCGAATTTGGAGCTTTTCATGTCCACCACCGGTTGGGTTGTCCTTGGGATCATTGTCGTCCTCGTCATATGGGCGATCAGCATTTACAACAGCCTCGTCGCAATGCGTCAGAGGACCAACCAAGCCTTTGCCGACATCGACGTTCAACTCAAACAGCGCCACGATCTCATTCCCAATCTGGTCGAGACCGTTAAAGGCTACGCCACGCATGAGCGTGGAACCTTGGAGGCCGTGGTTCAGGCGCGAAATGCGGCAATGGCTGCTCCTGGAGTCGAGCAGAAGGTCGCTGCCGAGAACGTACTGACCGGAGCGCTGCGCCAGCTGTTCGCGCTCTCGGAATCCTACCCGGATCTCAAGGCCAATCAGAACTTCCAGCAATTGCAGGCCGAACTGTCTGACATCGAAAACAAGCTTGCGGCGTCTCGTCGGTTCTTCAACAACGCGGTTCAGGAATACAACACGGGAATCCAGCAGTTTCCCGCTTCGCTGTTTGCGGGAACCTTCGGCTTCCAGCCGCGGACCTTCTTCGATCTTGGCGAAGGTCGGGCGCAGGTCGAACAGGCACCAAGTGTGAAGTTCTGACGTCCATCGCTCCGGAGGCCGCAAAGGACGGCTCCGGATTGTAAAGGATTCCAAGCCTGCGCTTTTCGGCGCGTTGTACGATGACGTAAGAGCTGATCGGACATCATGGCCGCGTACGGGCTCTATTCGCACATCCAGTCGAACAGGCGCCGATCGATCGCGCTCCTCATCGGCTTGTTCTTTCTCGTTTACCTGCTGGTGTTCGCCGGTGCATTACTCGCGGAAGCGCTGACCACCGATGCTCCGATCGACTATCTCGTGCGGGCCGCCCTGTACGATCTCACCAAGTCATTTCCCTTCGCGACGATTGGCACCATCGTCTGGATCCTGATCGCCTATAAGTTTCATCAGTCGATGATCGATGCGGTGACAGGCGGCCATGAAGTCACGCGCACCGAGGAGCCAAAGCTCTACAATCTTCTGGAGAATCTCTGTATTTCGCGCGGCATCACGATGCCGAAGTTGAAGGTCGCCGACGATGACGCGCTGAACGCTTTCGCCACCGGCCTCAACGAAAAGCAGTATTCAATCACGGTGACGCGCGGCTTGATGAATGCGCTCAATGACGCAGAGCTCGAAGCCGTTCTCGGTCACGAGCTGACCCACATCCGCAATGGCGATGTGCGTATGCTGGTGATCGCCGTGGTGATCGCCGGCGCGATCTCGTTCTTCGGCGAGATGGTTTTCCGCCTGTTTTTTCAGAGCGCGTTTTACGGCGGATTTCGCCGCCGCGGCGGCGACAGCGACCGCAAAGGCGGCGCCGGCCTGGCCCTTGTCATTGCGATAGCGCTGATTGTTGTCGCCTGGATATTGTCGATCGTCATTCGCTTCGCCCTCTCGCGTCAGCGGGAATATCTGGCTGACGCAGGCTCTGTCGAGCTCACAAAAAATCCCGACGCCATGATCTCGGCGCTGCGCAAGATCGAGGGGCGCGGAGAACTTGTCAGCGCCAATTCCGCGGTCATGGAAATGTGCATCGACAATCCGCGTCAGGGATTTGCCGATCTGTTCGCTACTCACCCTTCCGTGGATTCCCGCGTCGAGGCCCTGGTCAAATATGCGGGCGGCCACGATCCAGGCCCGATCGCGCTGGATGTTCCGGCAGAGCCTGGGCAGCTTTCAGCGCCGGTGGAAGACGGTCCATGGGGACCTCGTGACCAACCCGAACAGGCCGGCGATCCGATCCGGCCTGGCGAGCCACCAGCCAGCTTAGGAGGCCAGCCGGACGGACCCTGGGGGCCGCACCGTGGCTAATGTCCCTCGAATGAAATCAAGGTGCGTACCGGCACGTCCATCTTGCGCAATTTATCTGCGCCACCGAGCTCCGGCAGGTCGATGACGAAACAGGCGGCAAGCACATCGGCTCCCAATTGACGCAGCAATTTGACCGCGCCCTCCGCCGTGCCACCGGTGGCAATCAGATCGTCCACCAGGATCACGCGTTCGCCCTTCTTCACCGCATCTTCGTGCATTTCCATCTCGTCGATTCCGTACTCCAGCGAATAGCCGATGGTGACCCGTTTGTAGGGAAGCTTGCCCTTCTTGCGGATCGGGATGAAGCCTGCCGAAACCTGATGCGCCACGGCTCCACCCAGAATAAAGCCGCGCGCTTCGATTCCGGCGACCTTGTCGATCTTCATGCCGGCCCAAGGCTGCACCAGTTCATCGACCGCGCGCCGAAAAGCGCGCGCATCGCCCAACAGCGTCGTAATGTCGCGAAACATGATGCCGGGCTTCGGGTAGTCCGGGATGTTTCGGATCGCCGCGCGCAGATCGTCTTTGAGTGAAGGAGAGGTCATGATCAATCTTTGCTCCTTCAACTCGGCAGCCAACGACGCGGCGTCTCTCGCTTGTCGTCATACGCCGCCTCGAACACCGGAGCCGCGAGTGTCGACTCGATATGCAAGACCGTTTTGCCGATATTTGAAAAACCATGTTTGCGACCGGCCGGAACGATGACCAACTGGCCGTTGGTCAGCGTGACATGTTGATCATCGATCCACACGTCAGCCTGTCCTTCTCGGACGCATAGAATTTCCTCGACCGCATGCAGATGGTTTGGCGCACCGTGTCCCGGGTCGCACCATTGCTCGAAAAGGCAGAGTTGAGTGGCACTGTTCGCTGCGGAGGCCTTCATGCGCGTCCTGACACCCGCTCGCCATTCTTCGTTGGACTGCCGGTTCACGTCGACGATTTGCATGGGGCCCTCAATAACTTGAGCAACATGTGAAAGTTCATTTGCTAGCCTTGCGGCTGAGACCGAGACGATCGATCACTTTGGCATAGAGTTCGAGATCGTCGTGCATGAAGCGCGCGTAATTCGCCGTGCCGTTTTCCTGCAAATCCATGCCGAGAGTTTCCATGCGTTCGGCCATCGCCGGTTCGCGCATGATCTTTGCGATGGCTGCCTGCAATCGCTCCACCGCCTTTGGTGACATACCGGCAGGCGCCTGCAAGCCCAACATATCGGCGATATCAAAACCCTTGATGCCGACCTCGTCGCAAGTCGGTACATCGGGCAAGGATACGGCACGTTTGAGAACGCTCACGCATAAGCCTCGCAGCGTTCCCGCCTTGATATGCGAAATCACGTTTGGCAGACCTGACCATCCAGCCTGGATCTCGCCGGTCAACAAGCCGTTCACCAGCGCAGTGCCGCCGCGGTAAGGAACGTGCAGCAGGTTGATCCCAGTCCGCTCGGCGAAAATTTCCATCGTCAAATGATGGATCGATCCGGCGCCCGCAGAACCGAAACTCATCATGCCCGGCTTTGATTTTGCCAGCGCGATGAATTCGTTCACATTGCTGGCGGGCACCGATGGGATGATCACCAGCGCGGTCGGCACCGTCGCCAGCGCGGTAATCGGTGCGAAATCCTTCAGCTGGTAGTTCGCGTCGGGACTCATGTTGATATTGATCGCCAGGGCCCCGGAATCATTCAGCATCAGGAGGTAGCCATCCGGTGATGCTTCGGCGATGCGTTTTGCCGCCAATATGCCTCCGGCGCCCGGGACGTTTTCGACGACGAATGGTTGGCCAAGAACATCTGCAAGGCGCTGAGACAACAGGCGCGCCAAAACATCTGGATTGCCTCCCGGTGCCGCGGCCGCAAGCACATGCACCGGACGATTGGGATACTCCTGCGCATCGACCGTAGCCGCGAGATTCGCCACAGCAAGTCCGATTGCAAGGTACAAGACGCCGCGTCGCATGCTCCTCCTCATCAAAATCGGCTAGGCCTCGCCCCAGATATCGTCAGCCAGTTCAACAACAAGGCGAAGCTTAGCTTCCTGCACCTCAGGCGTCACTGGATTGCCGGTGTCCACGCTGGCAAAGCCGCATTGCGGGCTCACCGCCAAACGATCGAGTGCCACGTGACGGTTCGCTTCCTCAACGCGTTTGCGCAGGACAGTCTTGTCTTCCAGAGTTGGCGTCTTGGACGAAATCAATCCAAGCACGATCGATTTGTGGTTGGGAACAAATCGCAGCGGGGTGAAAGTACCCGCGCGTGGGGTATCGAATTCGAGAAAATAGAACGGAATTTCCAGTGCGTTAAACAGCCGTTCGGCGACTTCCTCGTAGCTGCCCTCGGCGTGCCAATGGCCGCCGCGGTTACCCCGACAGAGGTGCATTCCAATGTGTAGATCTTTGGGTGCTTTGCGCAGGACGCGATTGGTAATTGCAATGTACGTATCGATCAACTTGCTCCAATCATCGCCTCGTGCCGCCAGAGCCGCCTGGACGTCCGGATCACCAAATTTCGCGAATGCAGTTTCGTCGATCTGAACATAACGACAACCCGCCTGGGCCAGCGCGACCAACTCGCTTTCGAAGGCTTCGACGGTATCATCCCAGAATTGAGCGATGTCATGATAGGCATGCGCGAGTACGGCGGCATCACCGCCTCGGAAGTGCAGCGCACACGGTCCTGGGATCGTGATCTTGGGAAGCAGCCTCGTTCTGCTTTTGAGAAAATTGAAATCGGCGACGTTGATTGGATGCGTCCACTTCACCCGGCTTTTGACAAGCGCGATAGGCTGCTGCCCTCGCCCCGCACCGGCCGCCCCACCTTTGGCATCGACACCTGCGACCGTATCGATGCTCAGCTCGCCGAGCTGTTGATAGAAAAAACTGTGATACGAGCGGCGACGAAATTCACCGTCGGTGACGAACCGGAGCCCAAGTCGCTTCTGCAATGCGAGCGCATCCGAGATTGCGGCGTCTTCCGCCGTCGTTAATTCAGCTCGTGAAATCTCCCCGCGCGAGAAGCGCTCACGCTTCTGCAGAAGACCTTTTGGCCGCAACAGGCTCCCGACGTGTTCCGCGCGAAAAGGCGGCTTCTCGCGCGTGACCGCGCCGGCGCGAATGTTCATGGCCGGGAGGCTAACGTCCGAGCACCCTGCCCGCAACGGCATCGAGCCTTTTGATCAGCTGAGGGTCGCGCGCCTGCGGCGCCGTGATCAGTGCGGTGTCGAGCGCACGATCGGAACCGACCGGACACGGCTCATGTTCGCGCGGAAAATCACGGGCCAGCCGTGCAACAAGCTCCTTGGCTTTGTCCGCGTTAGCCAACAAAACCTTGATGATGTCCTGAACCGTCACCGCATCGTGATCCGGATGCCAGCAATCGAAATCCGTCACCATGGCGACGGTGGCGTAACAAATCTCGGCCTCCCGCGCGAGTTTGGCCTCGGGCATATTGGTCATTCCGATCACGGAATAGCCGAGTTGTTTGTAGGTGATGCTCTCTGCATAAGTTGAGAACTGCGGACCCTCGATGCAGACATAGGTGCCGCCCCAATGCGGTGTAATACCTACGGCCGTAGCCGCCGCACGTAGGTGCGCGCCCAACAATGGCGCCACCGGATGAGCCATTGAAACGTGTGCCACCAATCCCTTGCCGAAGAAGGAGCTCTCGCGCCTGTAGGTACGATCGACAAATTGGTCGACCAGAACAAAAGACCCCGGTGGCAGCTCTTCCTTGAATGAACCACACGCAGACAAGGACACCAGATCAGTGACGCCCGCGCGCTTCATGACGTCAATATTGGCGCGATAGTTGATGTCGGACGGCGAAACTCGATGACCCTGATCGTGGCGCGAGAGAAATACGACGGGCATCCCTGCGATTTCCCCGATGCGCAAGGGACCCGATGGATCTCCCCACGGGCTTGCTATCCGTTGCTCTCGTACATTGCCAAGGCCCGGTAAATCATAAATCCCCGAACCGCCGATAATGCCAAGAACAGATTTGGCCATGCACGCTCGCGAGTGTGAAAGAAAAGTACCTTGAGCCTATACGAGCCAGTAAAAAAACGAAGGGCGCCGAGCGGGCCCAGGCGACAACAATTTAAAGCCGTCAGACCGTTGTCTTCTTCGGGTCTTGCCGGCGCGCGATTTCAGCCGGCTTCTCAAGGTCGTGCCACACCTTCTTCTTGGTGAAATACATCAGTCCGGCGAGCACGATCAGAAAAATCATGACCTGCATGCCCATGCGCTTGCGTGCCACCAGGTGCGGCTCCGCTGTCCACATCAGGAATGCGGCGATATCTTTCGAATATTGCTCAAGCGTCTGCGGTGCACCATCGTCGTAGGTTACCTGGCCCGCCTGCAGTGCCGGCGGCATCGCGATATTGTGGCCCGGGAAATACTTGTTGTAGTGCCCGTTTTGCGGCAGCTGGAAGTCTTTCGGCGGCTCCTCATACCCGTTCAGCAGCGCTGCGATGTAATCCGGCCCCTGTTCCTGATATTGGGTGATCATATCGAACACCCACCAGGGGAAACCACGCTCAAACGTGCGGGCCTTTGCCAGGGTCGACATGTCGGGCGGCGCAACGCCGTGTACCGCCTTGGCCGCGAGTTCGTTCGGGAACGGCGGCGGGAACGTATCCGCGAGACGACCCGGGCGCTCAGTCGGTTCGCCCTTATCGTCGAGATCCTTGATCTTGTACTCAGAGGCCACCGCCGCAGCCTGCGCTTCCGAGAAGCCCGGCCCACCTGGATCGGCCAGGTTGCGGAAAGCCAGCATCTGTATCGAGTGGCAGACCTGGCAGACTTCCTTATAAATCTTGAAGCCGCGTTGGAGTTGTCCTTGGTCGTACCGGCCGAACGGGCCGGAGAATGACCACTTCTGTATTGGCGGGTTCGGCGTGTCGTGCTCCTGGGCGATCGCCGGCGCGACTGCGGCAAAGCAACCAGCAAGCGCGAGAGCGACGATGGTGCGATGCATCTTCATAGTCATATCCTCCCGCTCACGCTTTCGCGCCCAGAACCGATTCCGAAATTGAATTCGGCAGCGGCTTGGTCTTCTCGAAGATGCCGAGGAGCGGCAGGATGACCAGGAAAAACGCGAAGTAGTAAATGGTGAAGACCCGCGCGAGGATCACGTAGATCCCCTCAGGCGGCTTGGAGCCCAGCCAGCCGAGCCCGATGCACACAATCACGAATAGCCAGAAGAACTGTCTGAACAAAGGCCGATAGCGGGCCGAACGCACCCTCGAAGTGTCGAGCCAGGGCAGAAAAGCCAGAATGAAAATGGAGGCGCCGAGCGCGATGACGCCCATCAGCTTGTCCGGAATTGCGCGTAGGATCGCGTAGAACGGCAGGTAATACCATTCAGGCACGATGTGCGTCGGTGTCACCGCAGGATTGGCCGGGATGTAGTTGTCCGCGTGGACGAGGAAATTCGGGATGTAGAACACAAACCACGCGAAGAGGATGACAAACACCGCCATGAAGAACCCGTCTTTCACCGTTGCGTAGGGAGTGAAAGCAACGGTGTCTTTTTCCGACTTGGGCTCGACTCCTGTGGGATTGTTCTGGCCGACCACATGCAATGCCCAGATGTGGAGCACGACCACGCCCGCAATCACAAAGGGCAACAGGTAGTGCAGCGAGTAAAACCGGTTGAGCGTCGGATTTCCGACCGCGTAGCCACCCCAAAGCCACGTAACGATTGTGTCGCCAACGCCGGGAATAGCCGAAAACAGATTGGTGATCACGGTCGCGGCCCAGAAGCTCATTTGGCCCCAGACGAGTACATAGCCCATGAAGCCTGTGGCCATCATCACCAGGTAGATGATCACGCCGAGAATCCAGAGCACCTCGCGCGGCTCCTTGTAGGAGCCATAATAAATGCCGCGGAACATATGGACGTAAACGGCGAAGAAGAACATCGACGCGCCGTTGGCGTGCAGGTAGCGCAACAGCCAACCAAAATTGACGTCACGCATAATGCCTTCGATAGATCGGAAGGCGAGATCAACTTGGGGAGTATAATGCATCGCCAGCACGATGCCGGTGACAATCTGCACGCCGAGCATGAATGCGAGGATGCCGCCGAACGTCCACAGATAGTTCAGATTGCGCGGCACCGGGTAGACCACGAAGGAAGAATGTACCAGGGCACCGATCGGCAACCGTTTCTCAAGCCATTGCAGAACCTTGCTCTGCGGTTGGTAGGTCGAGTGTCCGCTCATGATTGAACCTTGAATGCGACGCTTCGCTCAGCCGATTTGGATTTTCGTGTCGGAAACAAACGTGTAGGGCGGGAGCGCGAGATTTTTCGGCGCCGGACCTTGGCGAATACGACCCGAGGTGTCGTACTGGGAGCCGTGGCATGGACAGAACCAGCCGTCATACGCACCCTGATGAGGAAGCGGAATGCAGCCGAGGTGCGTGCAAATGCCGATCACGACCAGCCATTGATCGTGACCCGCCTTGACACGGGCTGAATCGGGCTCGGGATCAGGAAGCGTGGCGACGTTGACCTTCTGCGCCTCTTCGATCTCTTTCTTGGTGCGGTGGAAGACGAAGATCGGTTTTGACCGCCAGAACACCTTGATGATCTGCCCATCGGCAACGGGCGCTAAATCAACCTCGATCGGGGCGCCGGCCGCGATAGTCGAGGCATCCGGATTCATCTGCGCGATCAGCGGGACCAGAGCGGCGGCGGCGCCGACGGCTCCGACGGCCCCAGTTGCTATGTAGAGAAAGTCGCGGCGTGTGTGCTCCGCCGAAGACACGGTCGTCACGTCTGAGGTCCCTCTCCTCCGGTGGCTTATTCATCCGCCCTCGGCTGGAGCCCAGACCGAAGTCCTTGGGCGGCGGGGCGGCCCGGTTGCGGCAGCCCTAAAAGGCAGGACAGCGCGTCGGTGGCGTTCTATTGGCACCCTTGCCGTGCAAGCGCAAGCCCGCAAAGGCCCCATTGCCTAAAGTAGACACCGGTTTTGCGCCGGTCCGCGCTTTAAATGTTACATTGTGTGCACGTTCGGGCGGCAGGTCGGTCTCTGGTCGGCCCCCGATTGGAAGTCCGCGGCTGCGAGGATAAGTCGCATAATCGTTCCTCCAGCGGCTTGTCGCGACCGAGGAGTCCCCCACGCCTGCCATGCGGATCGCCCTCTACGAGCCGGACATTCCCCAGAATACCGGCACGATTCTGCGGCTTTGCGCCTGCCTGGGCATCGAAGCCCACATCATCGAGCCCGCCGGATTTCCCGTGACCGATCGGGCATTCCGCCGGGCCGGTATGGACTATCTGGACCAGGTCACCCTCAGCCGGCACACGTCGTTTTCGGCCTTCGAGGAGTGGCGCACCCGCGAGCGGCTTTCGCTTGTGCTGCTAACGACGGCGGCCGAGCAGTCATACGTTGATCACGTCTTCACTACCGAACAGGTGCTGCTGTTCGGCCGTGAAAGCGCCGGCGTTCCCGCAGCGGTGCACAGGGCGGCCGACACGCGCCTGCGCGTCCCCATGCGCCCGGGCATGCGTTCGGTCAATGTCGCGATCGCGGTCGCCATGGTAGCGAGCGAAGCACTGCGGCAGACAGGCGGCTTACCGCGGTGATAGCCGCGATAGCTTTTCCGCAGATATAGTTACGTCGGAGCCATCAATGGACGCAGGACAACTGGAAGCCCGACAGACGCGCGCGCGCGCATGGTTCGAGGCCTTGCGCGACGATATCTGTGCCGCGTTCGAGGCCGTGGAGGATTCGCTGCCGGAAAGTGCGCCCTTTGCGGACCGAACACCGGGTCGCTTCAGGCGAACTCCTTGGCAGCGTACCGACCATACCGGCGCACCCGGCGGCGGCGGCGTGATGGCCATCATGCACGGGCGCGTTTTCGAAAAGGTCGGCGTGCATTGCTCAACGGTGCACGGCGAATTCGCGCCTGAGTTCCGCAACGATATTCCTGGCGCCGAAAAAGATCCTCGCTTCTGGGCATCCGGCATCTCGCTGATCGCGCACCTGCACAATCCGAACGTGCCTGCTGTTCACATGAACACGCGCTTCGTCGTTACGAGCAAATCCTGGTTCGGTGGCGGTGCCGACCTCACGCCGGTGCTCGACAGGCGGCGGTTGCAGACGGATGCCGACAGCATCGCTTTTCATGCGGCGATGAAAACAGCCTGCGACCTGCACGCCGAAATCGCGCCTTATGACAAATACCGAAAGTGGTGCGACGACTATTTCTTTCTCAAACACCGAAGCGAACCGCGCGGCGTCGGCGGCATATTTTATGACTATCTCGAAACGGATTGGGATGAGACTTTTGCGTTCACACAGGACGTTGGTCGCGCGTTCCTGCGTGTCTATCCGGGGCTGGTGCGAAAGAACTTCACGTTGCCATGGACCGAGGAGGACCGCGAAGAACAGCTGATCCGCCGCGGCCGTTACGTCGAATTTAATCTGCTCTATGACCGCGGTACCATATTCGGCCTCAAGACCGGCGGTAACGTGGAGTCCATCCTCTCTTCCATGCCGCCCATGGTGAAGTGGCCGTAAAATTCGCGTGAGCGGCGCAAAAGTCGAAAGAACTTCAGCCGCCGGGAGCGTGCCCAAACTGATCCGTAAATTCGGCGGGTGGAACGTACCGCTGCGATTGAGCTGACATCAGCCGGTCAGTGCAGCGCACCCCAGACCAGAAATATCCCGCCCAAAAGAACGACCGCGTCGAGGATCGCCGTGTGAATATGCACGGGCATGCGTTCGACAAACGTCTTGGCGAGAAAGGCGCCGGGCAGAGCCACCAATCCGGTCAATAGCGCAAAGGCAATCACCTGCGCGGTGATCATGCCGGCAATTCCGAATACAGAGATTTTCACGATGCCGACGACTATCGAGATAGCCGCGTCGGTGGCGATAACGCCCGCACCTTCAACTCCGGCCGCCATCAAAAGCGACAGCAGAATCACGCCTGAGCCGGCGGTCCCGCCAACCACGATGCCATAGGCGAACGAGCCGAGCCCCAGTCCAAGATCGCCGATCTTGACGCCGTGATATTTCAAAAGCCGCCGCAGCGGCACGCTCAGCATCAGCATGCTGCCAATGACCAGCGCCGCGCCCGCACTCGACAGCCGGGTATATCCCCATGCGCCGAGGACGCAGGTCGGGATCGCCATTACGAGCACGATCGTGGTGCGCCGCCAGTCGACATATTTAAGGAATGCGAAGACGCGGCTCGAATTCGTGAACATGGCCGAAATGGCTATGATCGGCACAACCGGCTCGGCGCCCACGAGCGGAACGAGCACCAACGGCATCAGCGCGCCAGTCCCATAGCCGGACACGCCGCCGACGATTGACGCGAACAGCGCGACCGCCGCCACTGGAATCAGTTGCCAGAACGAGATGTCGTGGAAGCCGGCAAAGAGATTCATGATTGCGGCGGCGACGCTGGCATCCGGATGATTTCGTCCGCGATGGCATCGAGAGCGGCTTGATCGCTTGGAAATCCTGCGGCGATCCAGGCTTGCTCCGCCGCGGCAATTGCCGCGCCGAGCGCCGGGCCTTGCACAACTCCTCGCCTCATGAAATCAGCCGCCTTGAGGGGAAATACCGGCGCGGTCCAACGTTGCGGCAGCGTTGCGAGCGCATGCCACTCGGCATCGTGCGCGGTCGCTTGTGAGCGTGCCCAGCCAAGCAATACGCGATCGGTGAATTGCTGCGGTCGCAGCCGATACAACAACGCCTTCGCTGCCCTCTCCCCAAACAGCGGCGAAATGCGCCCCCAACTCTCTCCCATGGATGCAAGACGTTCATGCTCGCTGTTGGCAAGCCTCAGTCTTAGCCACAGCCGGTCGGCATCTTCCGGAACGGCGACCGCAAGCGCGCCGAGCCGACGCGCGGCATTCGGCTCGGCACCGATTGCCGCCTCGACCTTGGCCATGTTCTCGAAACTCCCCAGATAACTCACGCCGCCAAGCACACGCAGCAGCAATCCCGCGTCGGTCATTGAAATAAGCGTGGGCACCGCGTGCGGGGCAACGACAAGCTTCATCATCTCCATTCGCACCCGCTCGCGCGAGAGTTGGTCGAGGCCGTCGCGACCTTGAATACAGGCAACAAGGCCGGCGGGATCGGGGTGTTCGCTTGTGCCATAGGCCGCGTGGAAGCGGAAAAAGCGCAGAATGCGCAGATAATCCTCGGCAATGCGCCTGCCGGGATCGCCGATAAAGCGCACGCGGCGATGCGCGAGATCATCGAGGCCGCCAGTATAATCGAAGACCGTGCCGTCTCGCCCAGCCGACAGCGCGTTGATGGTGAAATCGCGCCGCTCGGCGTCGGCTTTCCAGTCGCGGCCAAACTCGACCTTGGCATGGCGGCCATAGGTTTCAACATCCTTGCGCAAGGTAGTGACTTCGAAGGGGTGCTTGTCGATGATGACGGTGACTGTGCCGTGCTCGATGCCGGTCGGCACATGCTTGAACCCGGCGGCCGTCACCCGTTTGATGACCTCTTCCGGCACGGCGGTCGTGGCCACGTCGACTTCCGCGATCGACATGCCCAGCAATGCGTTGCGGACCGCGCCCCCGACCGTGCGGGCCTCCTCACCGTCGCAATCCAGCACGCCGAGCAGGCGCGGAAGCGCTCCCGATGCCAGCCAAGGGGCGTCGCTCAGCCTGCGACCGGTGCGGCCTTCCTGCGACGACATTACTTCGTGGTCCCCGGCACGAATTTGCCGTTTTCAATATGCGCCGGCACGTAAGTGGACCCCGGCGGCGCGCCGGAAAAATGGGCAAAGTAGATGAAGCTGCCAACCACCAAAGCCAGCGCGGCGATGGCCAGCGTCGCGACCCGCACCAACGGCCAGGAGTTAAGATCCAGTACGCCGGCCTTGGTCGCCCACAAAAACACCGCATAGAGCACGAACGGTGTCAGGAAGAGGGCGATCTCGGTAAAGATCGGGCGAATCATCGATAGATCCGGTCGTAGAGGTTGCGGAGGATACCAGCCGTCACACCCCAGATGTAGCGCTCGCCGAACGTGATCGCGTAGTAGTGCCGCGTCATGCCCTGCCATTCGCGCGAATGGCGCTGCACGTTAGTCTGATCCATCAGGAAAGCGAGCGGCACCTCGAAAGTTGCATCCACTTCGGCTTTGTTGAGCCGCAAATGAAAGCCGGGCTTCACCCTCGCGATAACTGGGACGATCCGATAGCCGAGCGTCGTCATATAGAGGTCGAGATAACCCATCGGTTCGATATGCGTGCGATCGATGCCGGTTTCCTCCATCGTCTCGCGGAGAGCCGAAGCGCACGGATTGACATCGCCTTTTTCAATCTTCCCGCCCGGGAAGGAAACTTGTCCCGCATGGTCGGGCAAATGTTGCGCCCGCTGGGTCAGAAGTACGGTTGGTTCGGGATGGTCGATGATCGGCACCAGTACGGCGGCAGGACGGATCGGCCGCACCTCGGCGATCTTGCGCATCACCGGATCGGCATCGTGATCGCCCCGCGCAGGCGTCACACTCGCATCTGTAAGGCCGGCCGGCACATCGAGCGTCAGACGTTGACGCACGCGTGCAAAGAATTCCGACGCCGCAAGATCAGTGACTGCTTCCCGCATTAGAATGAAATCCGTCTGCAATTATTCATAGTGTCGACTCTTCGGAATCATACGTCAGGCAAACTCTCGCAGCGCGCTTGCTTCCGCCATGGCGAAGAACTCGCCTCGCGAGAAGACACCGAACATTGTCGTTCCTTGGACGTCGCGCTCCTCGCCGAGCGCGACGAGATCGTAGAACAGTGCGCGGGTGACCTTAGCCCACAAGTCGCGACGCACATGTAAATACGGTTTCAGTCCACCGGTTTCCGGCTGCGTCTCAAAGCGCAGTGCATGATCTGGCCCGGCCGCGATCCAATCATCGACATTGGTGCGAAATCGAAGAACGCGACCGGCCTCGCCCTCCGACGCGCTCATTTCCACCGCAAGAAACGGCGTATCATCGACGACGATCCCCACCTTCTCGACCGGCGTGACCAGGAAATATTTGTCGCCTTCCCGCTTGAGCACCGAAGCGAACAACTTCACAAGAGCCAGGCGCCCGATCGGCGTCTTCTGGTAGAACCATGTGCCGTCGGCGGCGATCCGCATGTCGATATCGCCGCAAAAAGGCGGATTCCATCGTTCCACCGGCGGCGGCCCCTTGTTTTCGCGGGGCAGACCTGCCGCGATCCCTTCCAAGCCGCCCTGCCCTGCCTTCGCCATTGTTTTCCTTCGATAATTGGGCCGCTATCGGCCTGTTCGCATCTTCGTGATTCAACCGGTTCGGCTATGGAAGATAGCGTAAGCTTGGCCATAGATTGAGGCAGATTCGCCCGAAATGACGCAGCAAGTTCGCCTGTGGTGCGTTTGTTGCATGGCTCGCGGGTGAGGTTTCAGGTGCGCAGTGAAAGGAAATGACATGGCGAAAGCCGGCGGTGAAAGTCTGGAAAAGCTGGAAGACATGATTGTTCGGGCAGCCGAGTCGACGGCCGCGCACGTGCGCGCCGCAAAGGCTGCGATCGGCTCGGTCATCTTCGGGCAGGAGCGCGTTGTCGAACAAGCGCTCGTCACCGTGCTCTCGGGTGGCCACGCGCTTTTGGTCGGCGTGCCTGGTCTTGCGAAAACCAAGCTCGTCGACACCATGGGCACCGCGCTCGGACTTGACGCACGCCGGATTCAGTTCACGCCCGACCTGATGCCATCCGACATTCTCGGCACCGAGGTGCTGGAAGAAAGTCCCGGCGGCAAACGCAGCTTCCGCTTCATCGCCGGCCCCGTGTTCGCGCAATTGCTGATGGCCGACGAGATCAACCGCGCGTCGCCGCGAACGCAATCCGCGCTGCTGCAGGCCATGCAAGAGCAACACGTAACCGTCGCCGGGGCGCGGCACGACCTGCCCAAGCCATTTCACGTGCTGGCAACGCAGAATCCACTTGAGCAGGAAGGCACCTACCCATTGCCCGAAGCACAACTCGACCGTTTTCTCATGGAGGTCGATGTCGATTATCCCGATCAGGAGGCGGAGCGCAAAATTCTGTTCGACACTACCGGTGCAGAAGAATCTCGCGCCAAGCCTGCGATGACTGCCGAAGACTTGTTGTCGGCGCAACGGCTCGTTCGCCGCCTGCCGGTCGGCGAGTCGGTGGTTAAGGCAATTCTGTCCCTCGTGCGCTCGGCGCGACCCGGGCCCGAAGCCGGCGAGATCGGCAAGCTGATTTCCTGGGGACCCGGCCCGCGCGCCAGTCAGGCGCTGATGCTGGCGGTGCGCGCGCGCGCACTTCTTGACGGTCGCTTTGCGCCGTCGGTTGACGATGTGCTCGATCTCGCCGAACCCGTGCTCAAGCATCGCATGGCCTTGACCTTTGCGGCACGCGCGGAAGGCGAAACCATCCCCAACGTGATCCGGCGGCTGAAAGCTCGCATCGGATAATTGTAATGGCGCAGTCACCGCCGAAGAACGAGACCACTACGGTACGACAGGCGACGGTCGGCGCCCGCAAGCTGGCCGACGCCATGCCGCGACTTATTCTTGAGGCGCGCCGTGTTGCGTCGAGTGTGATTCACGGCCTGCATGGCCGCCGCCGCGCGGGTCCGGGCGAAAATTTTTGGCAGTATCGCCGCTTCGTCTCCGGCGAACCCGCGCAGCAGGTCGACTGGCGACGCTCCGCGCGCGACGATCATCTCTACGTTCGTGAGCGCGAGTGGGAAGCCTCGCACACGGTGTGGATCTGGCCGGACCGGTCACCGTCAATGACGTTTGCATCCGCCTTGTCGACCGACAGCAAGCTTGAGCGCGCGCTGGTTGTCGCATTTGCGTTGGCCGAAGTGCTCGTGCAGGGCGGAGAACGCGTGGGCGTCCCTGGACTCATGCGCCCGACTGCAAGCCGCAATGTTATCGAGAAGATGGCCGAATCCATTCTGCATGACCCGACCGAGCGGGCCAGTCTGCCGCCTTCGTTCGCGCCTTCGCCACTGTCCGAGGTCGTGATGTTGTCTGACCTGTGGTCACCGATTGCCGACGTGCGCGCCACAATCGCGCAGTTCTCCGCCACCGGCGCGCATGGTCACGTGGTGCAGATTGTGGACCCGGCGGAGGAAAGCTTTCCATATTCCGGTCGCGTGGAATTCATCGAGCCGGAAGGCGCCGGCAGCGTCACCGCTGGACGCGCCGAAACGTGGCGCAACGACTATCAAAACATCGTCGCGCGCCACCGTGCCGGCATCCGCACCGAGACCGATTTGCGTGGCTGGAGCTTCGCCATTCATCGCACCGACAGGCCGGCGAGTGAACTCCTGCTCGTGCTGCACTCTCGCATGGGTGACAACACGCAAGCGGCCGTCCTTGGCAGCCGGCATGCACCGGCCAGTCCCGCGAGCGCCGCATGATTGGCTCCTTGCCCCTCGGCTTTGCTCAACCACTGGTTCTCCTCGGCCTGCTCAGCCTGCCGATCCTCTGGTGGCTGCTGCGGCTCATACCGCCGCGCCCACGGCGCATTGACTTTCCTCCAACGCGCCTATTGTTTGAAATCGCCCCCAAGGAAGAAACCCCGGCTCGTACACCCTGGTGGCTCACGCTTCTGCGACTGACACTGGCAGCACTGGTAATCATCGCCGCCGCCGGGCCTATGTGGAATCCGCCGCTCGCAGCGATGGACCGGGCCGCACCGCTGCTGATCCTCTTCGATGACGGCTGGCCTGCGGCATCGACCTGGGATGCCCGGCTACGCACGGCCGATGAGATGATCGCGCGAGCCGAGGCCGACAATCGCGGCGTTGCACTGCTGCCTTTGTCTGAGGCCGACCGCGACGTCTCCCTGCAAATCGCCGGCGCCGCACGCGTTCAGATCAAACAGTTCAAGCCCAAGCCGTATGCCGTCGATCGCACGGACGCGCTGCCGGCCATCGAGCGCTTCCTCGCAACCGCCCCCAGTGTCGAAGTGATCTGGCTCTCCGATGGAGTTGATCTCGGCAAGGGTGCCAATTTCGTCGAGGGCCTGAAGCGCATCATTGGTAGCCGCCCTCTGACCGTCGTCGAAGGAGGTTTGCCGGTATCTCATGCCCTTGCGGCTGCCGATAACGCAGCAGGCGCGCTGACGGTGAAGGTACTGCGTGCCCAGGCGACTGCAAGTGATGTCGGCGCGGTGAGTGCGATCGACCTCAAGGGTTTGCCGCTGGGCGAAGCACCTTTCAGTTTCAAGTCCGGCGAGCGGGAGACCGACGCAGTGATCGATTTGCCTGTCGAAATTCGCAACGACGTGGCACGACTGGAAATCGCCGGTGAGCGCTCGGCGGGCGCCGTGCAACTGCTCGACAAGCGTTGGCGCCGTCGAACAGTCGGTATCGTGTCCGGCTCCACTGCGGATCGCTCGCAGCCGCTGATCGGCGCAACTTATTACCTCGCCCGCGCGCTCAATCCATTCGCCGACGTCAGTCTTGCCGAAGGTGTGGCGCCAACGGAAGCAGTGATGCGCTTTTTGGACCGTCATTTACCGATGCTGATCCTCGCGGATGTCGGCAATGCCACCGATGCGCTGGATCGTCTGAACAAGTGGATCGACAATGGCGGGGTTCTGATACGATTTGCCGGGCCCCACCTTGCGCGGGGCGATGACAATCTGGTTCCGGTAAAACTGCGGCGCGGCGGCCGCATCCTGGGCGGCAGCTTGAGCTGGGACAAGCCACAGCAACTTGCCGGCTTCTCGCGCGATAGCCCATTCAACGGAATGGCGGTCCCAACCGACGTCACTGTTACCCGCCAGGTGTTGGCTGAACCGGATTCCCAACTCAACGACCGCACCTGGGCTACGCTGGCTGATGGCACACCCCTGGTGACCGCGGAGCGCCGCGGCAAGGGGTTGATTGTACTTTTCCATGTGACGGCCGACAGCCGCTGGTCTGACCTGCCTCTGTCGGGCTCCTTCGTGGACATGCTTCGACGCCTCGTGTCGCTCGCAGGCGCGACTGCGACCGCCGAAGGCGATAACGCCACAACAGAGAATGCGGGTGGCCGGGCCGCCCAGGTCGTTCCACCGACACGAATACTTGACGGTTTCGGTGCCTTCACCACTCCACCCGCGACTGCCCGTCCCATTCCGAGCAACTTCACCGGACGCGGCAGTATCGATCATCCGCCGGGCTTCTACGGTCCGCCAGAAGGTCTTGTCGCCGTCAACACACTCATACCCGCGGACCGGCCGGTTCCGCTCGACACGTCGTCGCTGAATGCACGCACTGATGTCTACCGGCACGGCGAACCTCTTGATCTGCGTGGGCCAATCTTTCTCGCCGCGCTCGCGCTGCTCGTTCTCGATGCGCTGGTGGTCGTGATGTTGTCTGGTGGGCTGAGTGCCTTGCGACCACGCCGACGTGCCGCGGCCGCGTTGCTGGCGATCGGTCTGTTCGGATCCCTGTCCCTTCACCAGGGGGTGCGCGCGCAGACTGCACCACAGGCCCCGCCGCTTACAGCGCAGCAACAGGACTTCGCCATGAAGGCGACCCTGCAGACGCATCTTGCGTACGTCATCACCGGAGATCCGGCCGTCGACGAAGTGAGCAAAGCCGGGTTGCAGGGACTTACTCTTTTTCTGGCGCAACGCACGGCGCTGGAGGCTTCCGATCCTGTCGGTCTTGATCTTGCGCGCGACGAGCTTGCGTTTTTTCCAATAATCTATTGGCCGATCTCCCCGAACGCCCCGAAGCCTTCGCAGGCCGCGCTTGAAAAGATAGACGCGTACATGAAGCGGGGCGGCACCGTACTCTTCGACACGCGCGATGCGATCGATGCGCCGGCTGGTCCTGGCGGCGAGATGCGCGGCCCCGGCATGGTCGCACTGCGCTCAATTCTGTCCTCGCTTGATATCCCTGAGCTTGAGCCGGTGTCGCACGACCACGTACTGACCAAGACGTTTTTCCTGCTGCGCGATTTCCCCGGCCGCTTCACGACCGGCCAGCTTTGGGTTGAGGCGCTGCCGGCGGAGAATGAAGATGAAGAGCCCAACCGACCGGCGCGGGCCGGCGACGGTGTTTCCTCGATCCTGATCACTTCGAACGATCTCGCCGGTGCGTGGGCGATGCGACCTGACGGTCAACCGATGCTGCCAATGGTCCCGGGTGAGCCGCGCCAACGCGAATTCGCCTTCCGCGCCGGCGTCAACATCGTGATGTACGCGCTGACCGGCAACTACAAGGCTGATCAGGTTCACATTCCGGCGCTGCTCGAGCGGCTCGGGCAATAGGAGCGGCCTGGTGAACCTCGGTATCTCATTTGCTCCTTTGGTGCCCGCCTACCTGGTCTGGGTCGCCTTTGCGGTCGCCCTGCTGATCTCGGCGATACTGCTGATCGTGCGCAACCGCGGAGCCCCGCTACGCGCCGCAGCGCTCGGCCTGATGGTGCTCGCTTTGGCAAACCCCTCGCTCACTCGCGAGGATCGCGATCCCATTCCCTCAGTTGCCGCCGTCATTGTGGATAAAAGTCCGAGCCAGAATTTCGGCGATCGCACCCGGCAGACGGAACAGGCACGCGACACTCTGGTAGAGCGGCTCAAGCGAATTCCGGGTCTCGAAGTACGCGTCGCCGAGGCCGGGGCTGCTGATGGCGAAACCGATGGCACCAAGCTGTTCTCGGCACTGTCGTCCACGCTCGCCGATGTCCCGCCTGACCGCGTGGCCGGCGCCGTCCTGATCACCGATGGTCGCGTCCACGACGTCCCGGCAGATGCTTCCACGCTGGGATTGTCCGCGCCGCTGCACGCCCTGATCACCGGTCACAAGGACGAGATTGATCGCCGTGTCGTGCTGACGCTGGCACCACGTTTCGGCATCGTCGGTCAGTCGCAGACCGTCGGTTTCCAAGTCGAGGATCAGGGCGCCAAGACCGGGGCCGCCGAAGTCACCGTCCGCCGCGATGGAGAGATCCTGGAAAAGCGTGTCGTCACCACACACACTGACATCAAGTTCAATGTGCCGATTCCGCATGCCGGACCGAATATTGTCGAAATAGAAGCCTCCCCGCTCGAAGGGGAACTTACACAGGTGAATAACCGCGCGGTGGTTTCGATCGATGGCGTGCGCGACAAATTGCGTGTGTTGCTGGTATCTGGCGAACCGCATGCGGGTGAGCGCACCTGGCGCAATCTGCTCAAGTCCGATGCATCGGTTGATCTCGTGCATTTCACGATTCTGCGCCCGCCAGAGAAGCAGGACGGCACCCCGATCAACGAGTTGTCGCTGATCGCTTTCCCAACCCGTGAGCTGTTTCAGCAGAAGATCTCGGAATTCCAGTTGATCATTTTCGACCGATATGCGCGGCAAGGCGTGTTGCCCCTTATCTACTTCGATAACATCGCGAAATATGTGCGCGATGGCGGCGCGGTTCTGATTGCCGCCGGCCCGGATTACGCAAGCCCGACCAGCATCTGGCGAACACCTCTTGACGGAATCCTCCCCGCAGAGCCGACCGGCGAGATCACCGAACGCAGCTTCCAGGCTCGGCTCACCGAGGCCGGCCAGCGGCACCCGGTCACACGCAACCTTGAGGGCTCAGATACCGATCCGCCACACTGGAGTCACTGGTTCCGCCTCGTGGATATCAAGCGCAGCACCGGCACAAACGTGATGGAGGGCCCTGATGGCAAGCCGCTTCTTGTCCTCGCGCGCGAGGGTGAAGGTCGTGTGGCCCTGTTGTTGTCCGACCACATTTGGCTGTGGGCGCGCAGCTACGAAGGCGGCGGACCGCATCTCGACCTTTTGCGCCGATTGTCCCATTGGCTGATGAAGCAACCGGATCTGGAGGAGGAGGCTCTGCGGCTGATCGTGCACGGACACGACATCACCGTTCAGCGTCAGACAATGGCCGACACCGTCAATCAAGTGACGCTCACCTCTCCGACCGGCGAAACCCGACCGATTGATCTTCAGAAAGTCGAGCCCGGACTGTGGCGCGCGACAACGACGACCAACGAACTCGGCCTCTGGCGCGCGACGGATGGCAAGCTGACGGCGCTGACAAACGTCGGCCCGGCGAACCCGAGGGAATTCGCGGAGGTGACGTCCACGACCGAGGTGCTGAGTCCATTGAGCAATGCGACCGGCGGTGACGTACGGCGGATCGCTGATGGTGATCATGTGAACGTGCCGCGCGTGGTTCCGGTACGCACTAGCACCACGTTCAAGGGCGATGATTGGATTGGCCTGAAGATGCGCGATGCCAGCGTCGTGCGCGGCATCGGCGTCTTGCCGATCTTTGCCGGACTTATCGGCCTTCTGCTGCTGATCGGCTCGCTCGCTGCGACGTGGGCACGAGAAGGACGCTAGTCACGCTATTTCCCAGTCCGGCCGGATCAGTCCCGCGACACCATCAAAGGCGCCCCCCGCAAGTTCTGCCACCAACAGCCGCGCGGGATCTACCGGTCCCGGCATTTTCACTTGCCCCTTCGGGATGCGCTTGAAACCTGACTTGGCGTAGATCGGTTCGTCGCCGACCAGCACCACCAGTTTGTGGGCATTGGATTTTGCTTCGCTGAGCGCGCGCTGCACGAGCGCGGTGCCAACGCCGTGCGAACGGAAGGGCGGCTCGATCGTCAGTGGACCGAGCAGCAATGCCGGTGTTTCACCGATACAGATTGGTGTCAGCCTTACCGAACCGATTAGAAGCGTGCCGATGCGTGCCGTGAACGACAGGCTCAACACATGCCCTCGTCCCTCACGGATGCGAAATGCCGTACGCGCGAAGCGGCCAGGCCCAAATGTGCGCTCATGCAACCGCTCGATCGCGGGCGCATCGGCGGCGGTCTCCGGCAGAATTGTCAGCGCCAGCTCGCTCATGGCGTTCCACAGTCCGTATCACGCGCGCTGCCGCTTAGCATCTCGACCGATTTCGGTCCATTGCCCGTGGCATTTCACGTAGCAAAAGACTAAATGAAAGCACTCAGGTTTAAGGAGTTAGTGCATGGGACTTCTGGTCGATGGCGTCTGGCAGGATGACGTTTCGCGTACGAAAGACGGCCATTTTATCCGGCCCGCCGCGCAATTCCGCAATTGGGTGACGCCGGACGGAAGTGCCGGCCCTTCAGGCCAGGCGGGCTTTCCCGCAGAATCTGGCCGCTATCATCTTTACGTTTCGCTTGCCTGCCCTTGGGCGCACCGCACGATCATTTTCCGCAAGCTGAAGGCCCTCGAGAACGTGATCTCGCTCTCGGTCGTGTCGCCTCAGGTGGGCCGTGAGGGATGGACCTTCAACAAATCCGAGGGCTCTACGGGCGACGACGTGAACGGCAAGAGCAAGCTGTCCGAGATCTATCTGCTCGCGAATCCCCGCTACTCCGGCCGCGTCAGTGTGCCGGCTCTCTGGGACAAGAAGCGCAAGACGATCGTCAACAACGAATCCCCCGAGATCATCCGCATGCTCAACTCGGCCTTCAACGCCTTTACTAACGTGGGCACCGACTACTATCCGGAAAACTTGCGGGCTGAAATCGATCGTTTCAATGAGATCATCTATCCGAATATCAACAACGGAGTCTATCGTTCCGGCTTTGCCACGATGCAGGCGGCCTACGAACAGGCATTTCGCAATGTCTTCGACACGCTCGATGAGCTCGAGCAGGTCCTGTCGCAACACCGCTATCTGGTCGGCAATACGACCACCGAAGCTGACTGGCGGCTGTTCTGTACTTTGATACGTTTCGATGCCGTCTACTACTCTCACTTCAAATGCAACTGGCGGCACATCTACGAATTTCCGAACCTTTCAAACTACGTGCGCGATCTCTATCAGGTCCCTGGCGTTGCCGAGACGGTCAGCGTCGAGCAGATCAAGCGGCATTATTACGGCAGCCAACGTCAGGTGAACCCAACCGGTATCGTTCCTATTGGGCCGCAACTCGACTTCGCCGCCCCCCATGACCGGGCGCGATTCGGCTGAGCTTCACCACAATTCGCTGACTACTGCCCCGCCGAAAACTTCGGCTACCCGGGCGCGTGTCGCGCGCGTTGCATCCTTTGGTAGCGCGTCGTGCGGAAAGAACCCGTGCTCGATGATCTCGTAGTTCGGCTTCGGGGTCTCGTCCTGCCGAAAGTCGCGAACGATGAACAGCGCCACGTGATCGCGTCGTGATACGCGCTTGTTGAAGTAGATGCCGAGGAGTTGCGGCTGGGCCCCGAGCCGGATGTTGCCCTCCTCGGCCAGCTCGCGCGTCAGTGATTCGAGAAGCGTCTCCCCCGTCTCCACGCCGCCGCCGGGCAGATGCCAGCCGTCGACATAGGAATGCTTGACCAGAAAAATCCGGCCGCTTCCGTCGATCACCATGGCGCGGACCCCGAGTGTCGCCGCGCGCGAGAACCGCCAATAGAAATGCATGCCCCGCCGGATGGCAGGTTCGAACATGAGGCGCAGGCGGTTGACACCCATGGGTCGTCTCTCGTGGACCAGTCTTTCTAGCGAAAGTCCATTCACAGGCCTTAAAAAGCGGGTTCTCTGTTTAGAATAATTCTAATATAAAAAGCCTTTGCTACGCACCTGAAGGGACCTTCCGTGAAACGTTTTGCCGATCTGACCGAACAGGAAGTTCTGGCCCTTGCGATCACCAATGAAGAAGAAGACAGCCGCATCTATCGCGATTTCGCGCAAGGCCTTCGCGAGCAGTACCCGGCGTCGGCCAAGGTCTTCGACGAGATGGCCGAGGAAGAGGTGCACCATCGCACGATACTGTACGACCTCTATCGAGATAAGTTCGGCGAACACCTGCCCCTCATCCGCCGCAACGACGTCAAGGACTTCATCCCGCACAAGTCGACGCCCTGGCTGACACGCCCTCTGATCCTTGGCGAAGCGCGCAAGTTCGCCGAAAAAATGGAAGATGAGGCGCAACGCTTTTACCGCAAGGCAGCCGACGGCGCGCGTGACATTTCCGTGCGACAGCTTCTGCTCGAACTTGCCGAGGCCGAAGCCGGTCATGAAAGCCTTGCGCACAAACTCAGCGAGCAAATTCTCACCGACAGCGCACGCGCCAAGGAGGATGCGGCATCCAAACGCGCCTTCATGCTGCAATATGTGCAGCCGGGGCTTGCCGGCCTCATGGACGGCTCGGTGTCGACGCTTGCACCGCTTTTCGCCGCCGCCTTTGCCACCCACAACACCTGGCAGACATTCCTGGTCGGTATCGCCGCCTCGGTCGGCGCCGGGATTTCTATGGCTTTCGCGGAAGGCCTTTCTGATGACGGCTCTTTGACCGGCCGCGGGTCGCCGTGGATACGCGGCCCGGTCTGCGGCCTTATGACCGCCGTGGGCGGCCTCGGTCATACATTGCCCTACCTCATTCCCCACTTCACGACCGCCACCATTTTCGCCGTAATTGTCGTTGTGATCGAGCTCGGAGTGATCTCCTGGATACGCATGCGTTACATGGACACGCCCTTCCTGCGCGCCGCATTTCAGGTGGTTGTCGGTGGGGCCTTGGTCTTCATCGCCGGCATATTGATCGGCAGTTCGTAACTGTCATTGTCACGCTGCACATTGTACGAATCTTCTCGACAGGAACGCTGAACTTGTGAGCGGGATGGCCGAGGCAAACCCGACCGCGACCAACACAATGTTCACCCTCGCCCATCTTTCCGACCCGCATCTCGCACCGCTGCCGACTCCCCACTGGAAGGAACTGATCGGCAAACGTGTGACGGGCTATATCAACTGGCAAAAAAAGCGTCGTTTCGTTCACGACGCTGAAACGCTCGCGGAGATCGTTGCCGACCTCAAAGCGCAAAAGCCAGACCACATCGCGGTCACTGGCGACATCGCCAATATCGCTCTTGCTGCGGAATTTCGACAGGGTCGCGATTGGCTTGAGGGCCTGGGTTCCGCGGAGGACGTCAGTCTTATTCCCGGCAACCACGACATTTACGTGGGCGAAGCTGCCGCTTTTGCCGCTCGCCAGTGGGGACCGTACATGAATGGCGACGAAGACGTCGGCGGCTTCCCTTATGTACGCCGACGCGGCAATGTCGTGCTGATCGGGCTTTCGAGCGGCGTCCCGACTGCGCCGTTTCTGGCAACAGGGTGGTTGGGTGCCAAACAGCTCGCCGAGCTTGCGGCGATGCTTAATCAACTCAGCAATGAAAAGGTCTTTCGCATCGTCCTGATTCATCACCCGCCCGTCACTGAATCCGCGCAGCACAAGCAGCTCATGGACGCGCACGTCCTGAAGCGCGTGATCGCCGCGCACGGCGCAGATCTGTTGCTCCATGGGCACGACCATCTTCACATGATCAATTGGCTTGAAGGACCGAATGGCACGCAGGTTCCCGCCGTTGGTGTGCCGTCGGCATCAACCAGACCGGGCACCGATAAGGATCCCGCCGCATACAATCTCTACCGGATCGGCGGCGAACCCGGCGCCTGGGAGTGCGAACTCATATCGCGCGGTCTCGCGGCCTCCGGCGAGGTTTCGCAGCAAAAGCGCTTTATGTTGACTGGCTAGGAGTGCGGGCCGCTGAGCATGGCCAGCGCGGAAAGTGCGACCACGCCAACAATCAGACCGTAAATGAAAATGCGGATAGCGCGCCAGCGACGCTGATTGCGCGCTCGTCGCAAGACCAACTGCGCGACACCGCGCCCTTCATCGTCGCTAAGGGCACGCTCACGCTCGACCAGTCGACGTGCGACGTACCGGGTGATTGCGTCGACCATGGCGGGCACTTCATAAGATTCCGCCAACACGGCGCGACCGTACCGCGTGTCCTGCACGAAACGATACTGCCGCTTGTCGCGACCCATCTCGACATGTGCGACCACGTCGATCCAGAGTCTTGGCACATCGCCCTTGCTCACCGCGCGGTCGAATAGTTCCACGTCCCCGGGCACATCCTTGAACAAGGGATCGAGAGCATCATTGAGCAGTTCGAGTCGCGCGACATCGGCGTCACGCAGATCGACGACGACGCCCGACCGCTCGGCCGCCTCGATGCGCGCGTCGCGCACGGCCTCCTTCAGCGGATTTATCGGCGAAGTTAAATTGGGATCGTCTTTCTGACCTTCGAACATACCATCAATCTAGCAACGCCCCGCCCGCAGGCAAGGAAGAGAGCGTTAGTTTTCAAGAAGTTTGTTGGGATACTTAGCGTGACGGCATCACGCCGTATTTGCGTGCCCAACCCAGGCCGTCTTCCGTTCGCGTACGCGGCCTGTATTCGGCTCCGATCCAGCCTTGGTATCCGAGCCGGTCCACGGCCTCGAATATGGCCGCATAGTTGATCTCACCCTCGTCCGGCTCGTGCCTGGACGGTACGGCCGCGCATTGCAGGTGTCCAATCACGGGGAGGTATTTCTCGAGACGGTGGATCAAATCGCCGCCCACGATCTGCACATGATAGAAATCGAACTGCATGCGGATATTGGGCTTCGCGGCGTTTTCGATGATGGCAGCAGCATGCTCGACGTGATTGAGAAAATAGTTCGGCCTGTCCCGACCGTTGATCGGCTCGATCAACAGCTTAATTTTTTTGGCGGCAGCAAGATCGGCGGCGTGCACCAAATTTTCGAGGAAAACGCGATCGGCGGCCGGACGTTGTTCGGGGGCAACCTTGCCGGCAAGACAATGGATCGCGCTCGCGCCGATTGCGCTCGCGTAGTCGAGCGAACGGGTGAACAATGACTGCCAATCCTTCTGCCGCCCTGGCACGGCCGCGAGTCCGAATTCGCCTTCGCGGCCGGGTGGCGTGTTGAGTCCGAGAATGGTGAGCCGATTTCGTTCGATGGCCGCTTTCACTGCGGCGGCCGGCACGTTGTAGGGAAACTGCAGCTCAACGGCCTTGAAGCCCGCGGCCGCAGCAGCGTCGATTCTTTCAAGCAGCGGCCGTTCCGTGAAAAGATAGCCGAGGTTAGCGGCAAAACGCGGCATTGGTGGCCCTCAAAGATCTTCAATGATCTCTTGCGCGCAGAGGTGTCAGCGTATTCATTAGCGCCGAGACCCACACAAGACCATCCGGAAAATCAATGTCCACCAATACTGCTTTTCATGTTGCGGTGCTGCCTGGAGACGGCGTCGGGCCCGAAGTCATGGCGCCAACGCTCGAAATCTTGCGCCGGATCGAGGCGACCACTCCGAGCCTCGCTTTCCGTTTTACCGAGGGCGCTGCGGGGGCGGGTCACTACCAAGAAACAGGCAAGTCAATGCCGAATTCGACCATCAAGCTTTGCGAGGAGGCCGACGCCATCCTGCTTGGTGCCTGTGGTTTGCCGAGCGTGCGCTATCCCGACAATACCGAGATCATGCCGCAGGTCGAACTACGATTTATTTTCGATCTTTATGCTGGCGTGCGACCGGCGCGTCTCATCCCCGGTGTGCCCAGCCCGATCGTTGATGCGCAGACGCGCGGCATAGATTTCATATTGATCAGAGAATCGACGGAAGGCCTGTTCGCATCCATGGGTAAGGGTGTTGTCACCCAGGATGAAGCACGTGAGACGCTGGTGATCACCCGCAAGACGTCACAGCGTTTGTTCGATTTCTCGCTCAGGCTCGCAGAGCGCCGCAAGAAGCGCGGCAAGGCGGGCCTGCTGACCTGCGTCGATAAAGCGAACGCATTCAAGGCTTACGCTTATTTCCGCTCGATCTTTGACGAGCGCGCTAAAAATTTCCCTAACGTGAAAACAAGCCATGTGTATGTGGACGCGTGCGCCGCACTGATGGTGCGAAGGCCTTGGGATTTTGACGTGATGGTGATGGAGAATATTTTTGGCGACATTCTCTCCGATCTGGCGGCCGGACTGATCGGCGGGCTCGGCATCGCTCCTTCGGCCGACATCGGTGATAAACATGCGGTGTTTCAGCCATGCCATGGCACTGCGCCCGATATTATGGGTCAGGGCAAAGCGAATCCGACCGCCATGCTCCTTTCCGCGGCAATGATGCTTGATTGGCTTGCCGATAAACATGACCACCAACCGGCAGCCGACGCCGCGCAACGCATCGAGCGTGCGGTCGACAATGCCTATGCTTGCGGCATCAAACCTATGGAGTACGGCGGCAAGGACGGAACCGCGGCCATTGCCAAGGCCGTACTTAACGCCTTGGGCTGACTACAGCCCGACAAAGTCCTTGATCGCCGCAATGAACTGATCGGGTTGTTCGAGCGGCGGACAGTGACCGCAGCCGGGTAGCTCGACGTACTTGGCGTCGGGAATTTTCTCGACGATTTGTTTGGCGAGCGCCGGCGGCGTGGCCTGGTCAAACTCACCGCACACGACCAGCGTCGGGACTTTCATGTGGTGCAGCAGGGGAACCAGATCGGTTTCCTGCAGTATTCTGCAGGCCGCCTGGAATGCCTTTGGATCGATGCCCATCAGGACTTTCTTGCGTTCCACGATCTTCTCGGGATGGGCGGCGAGATAGCCCGGCGAAAAAACCCGTTTCGCGGCGATCTCCGCAATGCTGCCCAGCCCACCTTCGGCGACTTTCTGCGCCATGACCGCGAACGCTTCGCGCCCTTCAGGAGGAAATCCGGCCGCGGCATCGCTGATCACGAGCTTGGATATTCGTTCCGGATGGGCGAGCGCAAATGCCAGCGCGACGGTGCCTCCGAACCCATTGCCGATCAATACCGCGTCCTTGGCTATTCCAAACTCGTCGAACCCGTCTTCGATCACCGCGAGATAGGCGTCCATCAGCGCCAACATTGCCGCCTGCGATCCGTGGAAACCCGGCAAATTGAACAGCGTGACGCGATGCTTCGCCGCGAGCTTTGGCAACACCGGGTCAAAGGCAAAACGATCGGCGAGCAATGAGTGCAACAAGACCAGATCCCGGCCCTCGCCCGTCCGCACTGCGGTGAGCGCGCCGCGTCCGGCGCTTAGCTGTTGCAATTGCATTGCATCCTCCCTTTGGACCCTGGTCTATTCCCGGCCGGGTAAATTTTATCCCGTGGGCACCGGCCCGCCCAACACGGCAAACTATAACGTGCGGCTCGCCTTGCTGTTCGACCCGTGTAGAGTTGGAGGTAGAATAGCCGTACGAAGCCACGGCGTGCGCAATCCGGAAACCCGACGCTTATAAACAGAATGTTCAGGGAGGACTACCTCATGTTGACGCCGCATCTGGCACGGGGATCTCGCACTCTTCGCGCACTCTCAGCTGGTCTTGCGATTATTGTGCTGAGCGCAGGCCTCGCCGAAGCTCAGACCTTCGGCTTTGCGACGATGCAGCCGGGCACGCTCAACCACACGTCGGGAACGGCGGTTGCAAAAATCCTAAAGGAGAAAGCTGGATTGAACGTCGTCATCCAGCCTACGGCCGGCGAGTCCGTGCTCATTCCTCTCGTGGGTCGTGGGGAGGCAGAGTTCGGGATCGCTAATATTTTTGAGGTTGAGGTGGCCAAAGCTGCCAACCCGAACCTGCGGCTGATCGGCTCGCTGCACGCCCTACGAGGCGCGTTTTGGGTGCGCAAGGACACGAATATGAAAACGATGGCCGACCTGAAGGGAAAAAAGGTGGGCATGGGCTATTCCGCGATGAGGACCATAGACCCAATGGTCAAAGCGATCCTGGCAACCGGCGGGCTGACCGAAAAAGACGTGACGCCGGTGTTGATCCCGAATGTGATCCGCGGAGCTGACGATTTCACGTCGGGCGCGGCCGACATGTTCTTCTTTGCATTTGGTGCGCCGAAAGTGCGTGAAGTGGACGCGACGGTCGGCGGCATTCGCGCGCTCGAAATACCGGAAAGCGGAATGGCCGCGGCAAAGAAAATCCTGCCGGAAGGCTATCTGACACCCGCCGCCCCGAATCCATTCTTTGTCGGTGTCGAGAAACCGATGAACGTCTACACCTGGGACAACATGGTATTCACGAACGCGAAGGTCAGCGACGACACGGTCTATAAAATCATCGAGACGCTCGAAAACAACAAAGCCGACTTGATCTCAATTCAGCCAGCCCTGCGGGAGTTTTCGGCGGCGGGACTCTATAAGAACTACAACATTCCCTATCATCCCGGCGCGTTGAAGTACTTCAAGGAACACAATATCCAGGCCAAGGCCCTTCAGTGAGTGAAGAGCGGATCATTCCGGATGCGGCGGAATTTGCTTCCGCCGCATCGAAAGCCACCGTTCTCTGGACGAATGTCTTGCAGTCGCTGCTTGTGGCTGCAGTGGTGCTGTGGGTGCTCGACATCCCCCGCCAGGTCTTCAATGTCTCTTTCTATACTGAACAGCTGCTTACAGTCTGCCTCGGCCTGACATTGGCTCTTGCGTACATCGCCGACACCTCGCGACCGCGCCACTGGACCGACTGGGCCGCCATGGCTCTCTCGCTTGTACTCTGCGGCTACATCGCCGCGCGTTATGCGACGCTGACCGATGAAGCGGTAATGATCCCGTTGAACGGCTTGATCGTCAGCGGTTTGCTCATCGCGCTGATCATGGAGGCAAGCCGTCGCACAAACGGTTGGGGCTTTGTCGGCATGATCGCCGCCATGGCCGTCTACGTTTACATCAGCCCTCACCTCCCCGGGGACTTTCAGACCCGTTATGTCTCGCCCGAGCGGATGACGGTCTATCTCGGCCTCGACATCAACGGCGCGATAGGGTCGATCCTGCAAGTCGCCGTCATGGTGGTGATCCCCTTTACCATTCTCGGTCAGGTGCTTGCACGCACCGGTGGCGCGGACTTTTTCGCCGATATTTCTATGGCAGCCATGGGTCGCTTCCGCGGTGGTGCGGCCAAAATTGCGGTCATTGGATCGGCGCTGTTCGGCATGATCTCGGGCAGCGCGGTGAGCAATGTCCTTGCGGTCGGCATCGTGACCATCCCGACCATGGTGCGATCCGGATTTACACCTTATCGCGCTGCCGCTATCGAGTCGGTCGGTTCAACGGGTGGACAGTTGATGCCGCCGGTGATGGGCGCCGCCGCATTCATCATGGCGGAATTTTTGCAAGTGCCGTATGGCGCGGTCTGCGTCGCGGCCGCCATTCCGGCGGTCCTGTACTACGCATGCCTGTTCTTCCACGTCGACCTCGAGGCCGCCAAACACAAGATCGGTGCGGCACAGATAGCCGACGCGCCGAGGGTGTCCGAGGTGCTCAAATCCGGTTGGCACTTTCTGGTCCCGATCGTCTTCCTGGTTTTTGCGCTGATGTATCCTGACGTGACCCTTCTCACGCCGGAGAAAGCGGCCATCGTCTCGACCGGCATACTGATCGTGCTGGCGATGATCTTTGGCTATCGCGGCAGGCGGCTCGGTCTGATCGACATCTTGAAGGCGATCATGGAAACCGGCCGCGTATCGCTCGATATCATTCTGATCGGCGCGGCCGCCGGCATCATGGTCGGCATCATGAGTATTTCCGGCCTTGCCTTCAGCATGACAATTCAGTTGCTGGCGCTGGCGGGCGGCAACGTGTTCCTGCTCTTGCTTCTGATTGCCGTATTGGCCTTTGTGCTCGGCATCGGTCTGCCGACGGTGAGCGTCTACATCCTCACCGCGACGTTGCTTGCCCCGGCATTGGTCAAGCTTGGCGTCACGCCGATGGCAGCCCACATGTTCGTCATGTACAACGGCATTCTTTCGATGATCACGCCGCCCGTCGCCTTCGCTGCTTATGCCGCGGCCAACATCGCCCGCACCGATGGCTGGACAACTGGCTGGATCGCCTGCGTGGTCGGTTGGAGCACATTCATCCTGCCGTTCCTCTTCGTACTGACGCCGAGCTTGCTGATGGACGGAACCTGGACCGAAATCGTGCTCAATTCCGCGCGCGTGACATTCGGAATCTGGCTCGGCACCACGGCTGCCGTTGGATTTGCGCTGGCGCCGCTTGGGCGCTTGGGACGGCTACTCTATGCTGTCGTGTCGCTCGCGGTGGTGCTGCCGCCGGAAGCATTCAACGGCGCAATTTGGATCAATGCGGCAGGTCTTATCGGCGCAGTTGCCTTGCTTGCGTTCGATAGGTTCCGCGGCAAGCAAAGCAAGCCAGCCGACGTGCCCGCCACGCCGTACTAGTTGCGTTCAACTGCCTTCGCGCCAGAGCCCGAGAGCTTCCTGTGCCGGCCGATCGGAAATTGAGAAGAGCACCGCGTCGCCACCTGTTACGGTGTGCGAGTAACGCTTCCACGGCGGCGCAACGAATACGTCGTTCACGCCCCACTCGAAGGGTTTGCCGTCAATCGTCGTAGTGCCTTGGCCTTCGGCCACGGCGAAAATGGTGCCGTCGGTCGAGCGGTACGGTTGACCTTTGAAACCCTTCGGTAATAGCGCGAGATTTGCGCCCATGGTGGGCAGGACCGGCCCGCCATTGATTGGGTTGGCATAGCGTACGCGTGCACCGTGATGGGCGTTAACGTCACCGGTCGATTTCAGCCGCTCGAGGATCGGGCGCATCCTGGCGTAGGGATAATTGATCACCGGCGAACGGTTGAGGTGGATGGGCGCGCCGTCCGGCAGCACACCGGTGGCGTAGCGCGCAAAGGAATCGCCGTCCTCGTGATTGACGTTCTGCATTTTCTCATCGAAGTGCGAAGCGAACGACGCCTGGAAATGGTTCACTGTTGGCATGTCGAGCACGTCGAGCCACATGACCGGCTCCTTGCCCGGATTGCCGTGATCGTGCGGAGCCCAGTTGGCGGTGATGATGAAGTCGCCATGCTCCATCAGCGCCTTCTCGCCTTCGACCGCCGTATAGGCGCCCTTGCCTTTGAGCACGAAGCGGATGGCAGATGAGACATGCTGGTGCGCGTCGGCAATCTCTCCCGGCATGATCAGCTGGATGCCCGCAAACAGCGAATTGGTGATGCGCGATTTCCCGGGCTCGCCTGGATTCTCTAATACCAGCACGCGGCGCTCCGCCTCCTCAGCCGTGATGACATCGCCGGCCTCGAGCATCAGTTTTTCAACCTCGCCAAACTTCCACAGCGCCGGAAGCATCTGCGTCTTGGGCTCCTCCGTGACGAGGCCCTTGAGCACTTCCCACAGCGGCGCCAGGTGATACTTGGAGATCTTGTCGTAATAGGCCTGCCGCGCGCCTGTAATGTTGTGCTTGGAACCGGGAGTGTCGATTGCAAGCGTCATGGGTGTGCTCCTTCCAACGGAATGTCATTTTGCGGCTTCTATAGCCGATTTCGCCGCGGGTCGAAACCCGGCCCGGGCATGCCTTCTATGAGCTAATTATTGACCGAGCCGCCGTCCACAACGATCGACTGCCCGGTTACGAAATCGCTATCGCTCGACGCCAGGAACAAAAGCGCACCGAGCAGATCCTCCGGATAGGCGTCGCGTTTGAAGGCACGGCTATTGCGCACCGGCACGCGCTCCTCTTCGACATGCGTTGCGTTTTCGAGACCCGTGTCGCTTAGGATGTAGCCTGGCGACAGCGAATTGACCGCGATGCCGTATTCGCCGAGCTCGCGCGACAGCGAACGTGTGAAGGCGAGCATTGCGCCTTTCGACGTGACATAGGGCAACATCCGCGGGATGCCTTTATAGGCGGCGCCCGATGCGATGTTGATGATCTTGCCGGTGCGGCGCGCCATCATATGCGGCGCCACATGGCGGACCATCAAATACGGTCCGCGGATATTGATCGCCATGACGCGATCCCAAAGCTCCGAATCCCATTCGTTGAAATTTCGTGGTTTCAACCCGGAGTAAAGCGCTGCGTTGTTCACCAGCACATCAATTTGACCAAAGCGATCAATCGTCTGCGCGACAAGATTCTTCACAGCCTTCTCGTCGCTGACGTCGAACTTGCTGCTTGCAACGGAGTTCGCCCCGTAGCGACCGGCAATTTCCTCGGCAAGCTCACGGCCATCGGCAATATCGGCGATCATCACACGCGCGCCTTCGGCGGCAAGCGCCTGCGAGTAGTGCCGGCCGATACCTTTAGCACCTCCTGTGACGATTGCGGTCTTTCCAGCGAGCCTCGGCATGACATTTACTCCGATATCCGTTCATCGTGCTCATGCTTGTCGCGAGCAGTCATGTCTTGCAAGATCACCACCATAAATGCGTGGGTGGCCGGTACAAGCCCGGCCATATGGAGGGGCCGTCTATGTCAAGCGCTGCAGCAGACCGCGTGGCGATCCGTGAGCTGATCGAAAACTGGGCGCTCTGGCGCGATGCTCGAATGTGGGATCGCTTCCGCACCGTCTGGCACAAGGATGGACAGATGTGGGCAACGTGGTTCCAAGGTTCCCACGAGGAATTCATCCGGGTGAGTCAGGAAGGTTACGATCGCGGCGTGCGTCTCATGCACATGCTTGGCGGCATAAGCATTGACATCAAGGGGGCGCGTGCAATCGCGCAGACCAAGATGACGATCTCGCAACGCGCGCCCGTGGAAGGCGTGATGTGTGACGTCGTTTGCACTGGCCGCTTCTACGATTTTCTTGAAAAGCGTAAAGGCAAATGGGGAATTGTGCTGCGTCGTCTGGCTTATGAAAAGGACCGGCTCGACCCCCTCGACCCTTCGGCCAACCTAAAGCTTGATCAAGCTCTGCTGGCGCAATTCCCGGAAGGCTATCGCCACCTCGCCTATCTGCAGACAAAGATCGGCTACAAGGTCAAAAAGGATATGCCGGGTCTCGACGGCCCCGACCTCGATGCGCTTTACGCAAAGGGTGAAGCGTGGCTCAAAGGACGCAAATTATAACGGGGTTGGCTCTTACGCCGGGAAGTGCGAATTTGATTGAAGGTGGCTGCCTGACGCAAACCACCAGGGGGGATTGATAGCATGTCGCTTGCCGACAAATTCAATCTGTTCAACGAGTTCAACATCCTGCGCATTACCTGCGCGGTGTTTTTCATCCCTCACATTATCGGAAAGATCACCGTGCCGGCGACGCTCGAGTTTTTTGTCAAGGCCGGCTTCAAACCGCCAGCAACGTGGATGTATATCGCGGGTACAATCGAAACGGTCCTCTGTATCGGATTGTTTTTTGGCATCTATCTACAATACGTCGGCTTCATCGCTTTTATTCACTTGCTGGTCGCGGCCGCGGCCACCTACAAAGTCACCAAATGTTGGATCTGGGTTATCGGCGGGGTCGAATATTGCATCTTCTGGGCGATCTGTTGCCTTGTCGTCGCCATGCACGCCTATCACGCCGGCATCTGAGTTCTCCGCCCTGAAAGGAAGTCCAAACAATGGCTAGCGTACTTTTCTCTCCGATCACCATGCGCGGTCTGACCTTGCCGAACCGGGTCGTCGTGTCGCCGATGTGTCAGTACAACTCGGACAACGGCTCGGCCAACGACTGGCATCTGATGCATCTCGGAAACATGTCGCTTGGCTGCGCCGGACTGGTGATGTGCGAGATGACTAACGTCAATCCCCAGGGTCGCATCTCGCCGAGATGCGCAGGGATGTGGTCGGATGAGAACGAAAAGGCGCTCAAGCGCGTGTTTGATTTCTGTCGCCAATATGGCGTCGCAAAGCTTGGCGTGCAGCTCGCTCACGCCGGGCGCAAGGGCCCGACCACCCCGCCCGCCGCCGGCGGCAAGCCGATCATGACAAAGGAAGAAGGTGGCTGGACGCCCGAGGCGCCGTCGACCATTCCATACGATACCGGCTGGCCGATCCCGCATGCCATGACCAAGGACGACATCAAGCGTTGCCTTCGCGAATTTGCCGACGCCGCCAAGCGCGTCGATCGCATCGGTTATGATGTGATCGAACTGCATGGTGCGCACGGCTATCTGGCGCACCAGTTCCTGTCGCCGCTCTCCAATCAGCGCATCGATGAATACGGCGGATCGCTTGAGAATCGAATGCGCTTTGCAATCGAAATGTACGAAGCGGTCCGCGCCGTATGGCCCGAGCATAAGCCGCTCGGCATGCGCGTCTCGGCGACGGACTGGGTCGATGGTGGCTGGACGCCGGAGGAGACGGTCATTCTCGCCAAAGAGCTCAAGAAACGCGGCTTGGATTACATGGACGTGACAAGCGGCGGGCTTGATCCGCGTCAGAAAATTCCACTCGCGGCCGGCTACCAGGTCCCCTTCGCCGAAAAAGTGAAAAAAGAGAGCGGCATTACGACGATGACCGTCGGCCTGATCGCCGGTTATCGGCAGGCGGAGGACATTGTCGCGTCCGGCAAGGCCGACATGGTGTGCCTAGCCCGCGGCGCGATGTGGGATCCGCGCTGGGCGTGGCACGCGGCGGAAGAACTGGGCGCGGAAACGCCATACGCGCCAAAGATGATGGCCTGCCAACCCAAATTGCGGCCTCAGCTGTTTCCGAAGCGCGCCCAGGCCGCAAGCTAAGCGCCAGCTTTCAGTCGCTTGATGAACTTGGCAAACGCCGCGAGCTGCGTCTTGATGATGTCTTTCGTCGGCTGATCCGTCAGCTCGAGCGTGGCCTTGTCGAATTTTGCTGCGGCATTGCCGACGAATATCTCCGGCGTGCCGAAGATGAACGCAGCGAGGAATGTCATAGACATACGCCAGTGATACTGCATGCGTGCGCCGCCGAGCGGGCCTTGCGAGCACGACTGAATGGCCACCGGCTTCTCCTTGAAGGGTTGATCCTTCATGCGAGAAAGCCAGTCGATGGCGTTCTTTAACCCGCCCGGCATCGACCAGTTGTATTCCGGAGTGACGAACAGAACGCCGTCAGCAGCGCGAATAGCCGCCGCCAGATCCTCCGCCGACTTGGGAAAACCCGAGGATTCCTGAATGTCGGCGTTGTAAAGCGGTAGCGCCGCGAACGACGGCGCGGTCACTAATTTTATTTCTGACGGCGCTAACGCGGGCAATGCGCGGGTCAGCGCCGCATTGTACGAACCCTTGCGGAGCGACCCGCAGATGACGAGCACACTAAACTGATCGGCCATTTTATTCCTGTATCGCTTTGTTGGTTGAAAAAAGAGTGCGCTACTTCGGCTCCAGGCCAGCGGTCTTCGCGACCTCCTGGAAGCCTTTGATGTCTGACACTATAACTCTTTGGAATTCCGCCGGAGACGAGAGATTTACGGCGGCGCCTATGTCCTCAAGCCGCCTTTTAACGGCATCCTTGGCCAGCGCCTGTTGCATCGCCTTGTGAAGTTTGTCGATGATTGGCTGCGGCGTGCCCGCGGGAAATGCCAGTCCATACCAGCCAAGATACCCGATGCCGCTCACGCCGCTTTCTGCCAGAGTCGGTACGTTGGCGATCGCCGGCCAGCGCTGCGGCGTCGCTACTGCGATGACCCTCAAATCCCCTGAGTCCACCTGCCCGCAGATCGGATGATAGAGCTCGACCGCGAACGCGGCATCGCCACGAAGCAGCGCGCTTACCACCTCACCTGTCGTGCGATAAGATACCGCCTGTGCATTAATCGAGGCGCGCTGGCGCAAATGCTCCGCAACAAAATGCTGAGTCGAACCAAGACCGACAGTCGAGTAGTTCAGTTTGCCCGGCTGTTTGTTGACGAATTCGACAAGACTCTTGATGTCGGTTGCGGGAGAATTTTTCGGCACGACGACTACGAAGGCCGAATTGGTGAAGATCCCCACCGGTGCAAAGTCGGCGACAGGATCGTAAGGAACCGGCTTGACCGTAATCGCTGAAACCGAATGCCCCATACTGAGCGAGATGATGGTGTACCCATCTTTCGGTGCCTTAGCGGCTATCCCGCCTGCGATGGTGCCGCCGGCGCCCGGTCGATTTTCCACGGTAAATTGCTGACCGAGAGCTTCAGAAAGGCCATCAGCCAGAATTCGGGTGGCGACGTCGGTCCCGCCACCAGCACCAAAGCCCACCAAAATGTGCACGGGCTTCGACGGCCAATCCTGCGCGGACACGGGCAACGCCGCGATTGAAAGAAAGCCCACGGCCGTCGCCACGATGAGATGCAATCGCTTCACGACGTCCTCCCTTCGTCCAGGCGCCTTGATGCATTGTTATTGTCATCTTTGGTCTTCGATCGGATTCCTCAGTACGCCAATTCCCTCGATCTCGATTTCGCATGTGTCGCCGGCTTTCATCCATACCGGCTCGGGCTTGCGTGCGTGACCAACACCGGACGGCGTGCCGGTGAAAATGACATCACCGGGCTCCAGCGTCATGCCTTTGGTGAGATAAACGAGCGTCTCGGCAAGCGGGAACATCATGTGGTCGGTGTTGTCGGACTGCATGGTCTTGCCGTTGAGCCGGCTTGCAATCTTCAGGCCCTTCCCGCCCGACGGAATTTCGTCGGCCGTGACCATCCATGGCCCAAACCCACCCGTACGGTCGAAATTCTTGCCCATGCCCCACTGCGTCGTGTGACGCTGGAATTCACGCACCGATCCTTCGTTTGCGCAGGAATAGCCTGCGATGCAATCGACCGCGTTCGCCATGCTGAGATGTTTCGCCCGCTTCCCGACAATGGCGACCAACTCGGCTTCATAGTCGAGTTGGGTCGACTCTTGCGGCCTGACGATCGCCTGCAGGTGTGGCACCATCGAGGTCAATACGCGGAAAAAGATTGAGGGAAATTTTGGAATATTGTCGCGCTGCGGGCCTTCCTTGACGTGATCGAGATAATTCAATCCGAGACAAATTATTTTTCCAGGCCGCGCAACCGGCAATGCAAATTTCAAACCGGCCAGTGGTCGGCGCGCGGAGGCCGGGGCATTCTTTGCCAATCCCGCGAGAGGTTTGAGATCGCCATTGCTCCGGCGCAAGACTTCGCCCAGGTCGCCAGGCAAATTTGCATCCGCCGCCTGCAGATCGATGACATTGTCGCCGTCGACCACGCCAAGCCGCACGCTGTTTTTCGATTCAAAACCGACGATCTTCATGAGCCCTGCCTTGCTTGAATAAAGCTATCCGGCCATTGAAGGCCGGACAGCCGCAAGGCTTAGCGCAGGCGGGCGAATTCGAGCAAGTCAGGCGATGAGCTTCAAAGCCTGAATTGAGAAGAATTTGTGGGTGTCGGTCCAGGCCCCCAAGGGAAGCCAGCCCACGCCACGCGCGAGGGCTGCGAGTGACTCGACACTGTACTTATAGCTGTTCTCGGTATGGAGGGTTTCGCCGGCGCGAAATTCAATGGTCTCTCCAGCGACCCTGACTTTCTGTCGCTTGAGGCTTGCCAGGTGCATTTCAACGCGATGCCGTTCGCGATTGTAGAACGCGTGATGTTCGAAAGTCGAAAGCTGAAACGTGCCACCAAGTTCACGGTTAATCCGGGTCAGAAGATTGAGATTAAACTGCGCGGTGACGCCCTGAGCGTCGTTGTAGGCCGCGTTGAGCACGTCTGCGGACTTGATGAGATCGGCGCCGACAATAAGGCTCGAGCCGGGTCCAAGAATATTTGCCGCATTACGCAGAAAGCCCGACGCCTCATGTGGCTCGAAGTTGCCGATGGTCGACCCAGGAAAAAAGCCGATCCGCACCGCAGCTTGTTTCGCCTCTTCCGGCAATTCAAACGGTTTGCAGATATCGGCGGTCACCGGCAACACCTTCAGTGGGGGAAAATCGGACCGCAACTCCGCCGCTTCCTGCTCGATCATCTCGCCGCAGATATCGACAGGCACATAGGCCGCGAGTTTCGGAGCGACACTGAGCAGTATGCGAGCTTTCTTGCTTGATCCGCTGCCGAATTCCACCAGGGCCGCCCCGGCCGGAATGCGTTTTGCAATATCTGCACCACGGTCACGCAGAATGCTGATTTCGCAACGAGTCGGATAATATTCGGGAAGCTCGGTAATACGTTCGAACAACTGCGATCCGGCAGCATCGTAAAAGTATTTTGCCGGCACATGCTTGGGAATGGCGCGCAGGCCTTCAAGTACATCGGCTTCAAACTCGGAAACGTCGACTCTTTGCGAAGAGAGACGCTTGTGGGCTACTGCTGCGACCATGGTGACGCCCTCACACGAATTCGGCCAGACGCAAGCTACTGAATTGCCAGCGTGCCGATGCATAAAAGAAGTTACGGTAACTAACGCGCTCATGGCCGGCCGGGGTCGCCAGCGAGGATCCGCGCAGAACCATCTGATTGATCATGAACTTTCCATTGTACTCGCCGAGCGCACCTTCGGCTGCTCGATAGCCCGGATACGGTAGATAGGCGCTCCGCGTCCATTGCCAAGCGATGCCAAAAGCGTCCGCGATCACGTTCGCGCGCGCAGCTACCTCCCACTCCGCTTCGCTCGGGAGATGCTTGCCGGCAAACCGAGCAAACGCATCCGCCTCGTAGTAGCTGATGTGTTGAACCGGCGAACCAGGGTCGACCGGCTTCAAACCAGCAAGCGTCATTACATGCCAACCGTCGTCTTTGTGACGCCAATGACCGGGCGCTTGCCATCCTTCGGTCTGCACTGCCGCCCACCCGTCGGAAAGCCAAAGCGATGCAGATGTGTAGCCGCCGGCCGCGATGAATTCGAGCCACTCCGCATTGGTCACCAGATGCCTTGCAATCCGCACATGCGGGATCAACTCGTCATGCGACGGAGTTTCATTATCGAAACAAAAACCGTCTGAGTCGTGACCGATTTCGTGAATGCCTGGCGGCACTTCGACATAGCCGCGCGGACCTTGTGTCGCGCGCGGTTCCCGCCAATCCGGATCATAAGCCGGGTCAGTCGGGTTTTGCGCAAAGGCGTGCAGGATGTCGGTAATCAACAATTCCTGATGCTGTTGCTCGTGATGGAGCCCGATTTCGACGATGGAAAAAACGCGCTCTGCGTCCTTTTCCGGCACCTGAGCAATGAGGCGCTCCACGGCCGCGTCAACATGCGCGCGATAGCCGGCCACATCCTCCCCATTCGGACGAGTGATGAGGCCCCGCTGCGGTCGGGCATGCCTGGGGCCGGCCGCGACATAGTAAGAGTTGAACAAAAATGGAAATCGTTCGTCGAAAGTCTTGTAGTTCGGACCGTACGGCACCAGCAGGAATTGTTCGAAAAACCAGGTGACGTGCGCGCGATGCCATTTTGCAGGACTCGCATCAGCCATCGACTGCACAATCTGGTCTTCGGGGGAAAGACGTGAGGCGCGGCTTTCTGTTTCAGCGCGCACCTGACGAAACGCCTTCAGCCAATGTTCGCGGGCTTCGTCCAGGGAACGCTTCGGCCTCTGCGCCGGCTCACTGTGTATCGCCGGCGACGTTGCGCTACGCACCATGGTGGAGCTCCACAAACAATAAAGAGGGTTTCGGCAGTCGATATAGGTACAGATACGATTTAAGGATACGATTGTTCCATCGCCCACGAGCCCGGGCAACCTAGGATTGCCAGCAAGCCGCGAGGTGAAGGGTTTTTTATGGCGAACGGCCGTAATAGCGTCACAAATTGCCAGAGATCGACTTTGGTAGCGGGGGACCGCCACAGCTCTCCGGAACACCGGATTTGCTGAGACAATCTCTGAGCTTATTGCCTTCGCGACCCCAAAGCTTTCTCTGAACAACAACTCGTCAGCAGTTCCCTTGTTACGTAAGCAATGGCCCCGATCGCGATGTCACAAATGTTACATTCAGACGTATCCTCGCTCTCTCAGCTATAGGCAATGGTGGCACGCGCGGTGATTTCTCCACTCGCGTGCCGCGTTCGAGTTAGCGAACCTGGATCAATTGTGGTGAGCAATCGGCGCCGGAGATCGGCTTTGGTAGCGGGGGAGGGACTCGAACCCCCGACCTCCGGATTATGATTCCGCTGCTCTAACCAGCTGAGCTACCCCGCCATTCCGAAATAACGCTGGAACGAGCGCGATATAGGGAGGCGCGGCAAACGCTGTCAAGCAAGTGTCACTGAACCGCCCGATAGCGGCTACTTCGGCTGTATCGACTGATCCCCGCCGGGGGTCCCAGGTGGCGGAATGACGGGCATTGCGCCGCCTGGTGGCGTCGGTTGCTTGATCTCCGGGTCGACATTTTTCGGTGGGCAGATTACGCCGCCAGAGCGCGCCAGCTTGTCGCTCAAATTTCCCTGCGCGTCCTGCGTCTGGTCGACAGATTCCGCGCCCTTGCCCATTGTGCTTGGCGTGTGCGATTGCGCGCATGCATTCGGGTCGAGCTGTTCAGCTTTCGGAGCCACGGGTGGTTTGGTTGTCGGCGGAGCCTGAGCGACTGCCGCCGTGGAAAACAGAACTGCGGCCGTCGCTATTTCAAACATGCGAATTCCGCGGATCATTGCACGCTCCCTTCCGCGCTCAGTGACGCGGACCCAGTAATAACGGCTTGACGGGAGCGAGAGTTCCTTCAGTTCGCGGTGCCGGCCACGCGCTGGAAGCGGATCAATGAAAAATGCCCGAGTGGAGGCATTGGCCGATTCTCGACCAATTGCACGCCACCGTGACGTTGAGCCCAATCGGCCAGCCGACCGAAGCGGAATTCGGGACGCCAGCCGAGCCGGCGCGCGATCGGGGCAAAGCAGATTTCGAATGCACGACGCGGCCCCGCCTCCGCGCCGATATGATTGACCAGTACGATCTCGCCGCCCGGCCGTATGACACGCGCGAATTCGTCGAGAGTGGCTTCGGGCTTCGGCACCGCCGTGATGACGAATTGTGCCACGACCACATCAAAGCACCGGTCCGGTAACGCCATGCGCTCGGCGTCCATCACAGCCAGCGTCTCGACATTGGTCAGCTTGTGTTCGGCTACGCGTTCGTGAGCTTTGCGTAGCATGGGTTCGGACAGATCGATACCAACCAGCCGGTTTCTGCGGGCATATTCCGGAAGCGAAATGCCGGTGCCTACACCAACTTCGAGGATGCGCCCGCCCGCCGGTCCACAGGCCTGCTCGGCGGCTTCGATTGAAGCGCGTCGCCCGGCATCGAACACCGCACCGAACACGAGATCGTAGACGGGTGCCCATCGCGCATAGGCACGTTCCACGCTCGTTTTGTCGATATCAGCCCTCATGCAGCCCGCTTAACCGCGCATGACGGACGCCGCTATGCGCTCATCGTCGCGTTGATGGTCCACCGCCGCAGCCGCGCTCTTGATGAACCCGCCGCCAAGCACACGCGCTTGGCCTTCTCCGCCATCATAAAACACACAGGCCTGCCCAGGCGATACGCCATGTTCGCCATCCACCAGTTCGACCTCGCAACCCGAGGGTCCGTGCCGCAGCCAGGCCGCCTGAGGCGGACGCGTCGAACGGACCTTCACAAACACCTCGCGACGATCATCGGCAAGCGCTTCGTCGAGAGAGCCATCGCCGATCCAGTTGACGTCGCGTAACACGATCCGACTCATGCGCAACGCTTCACGCGGACCGACGACAACGCGCCGACGATCGGCATCAAGCTGCACCACATAAAGCGGCGCACCGGTCGCAACACCCAGACCGCGACGCTGGCCAATCGTAAAATGAATGATGCCGGAATGTGATCCAAGCACCTTCCCGTCGAGATCCACGATCTCGCCCGCTTCCGCCGCGCCCGGCTTCAGCCGTTCGATCATATCGGCGTAGTGACCCGACGGCACAAAGCAGATGTCCTGGCTGTCGTGCTTGTCGGCAACAACCAAACCGAAGCGTCGAGCGAGCTCGCGCGTTTCCGTCTTGGTTCGTTCACCGAGTGGAAAGCGCAGGACGTCGAGTTGCTTGCGCGTGGTGCCGAAAAGGAAATAGCTCTGGTCGCGCTCCTGTTCGCGCGCACGATAGAGCGCACGTCCGCCGCCTGTCAGCGGCCGCGAGGCGACATAATGCCCAGTCGCCAGAACCTCGGCGCCCAACTCCCGCGCAGTGATCAACAGGTCGTGGAACTTGATCGACATGTTGCATTCGACGCACGGAACCGGTGTTTCGCCGTGAATGTAGCTCTCGGCAAAGCGGTCAATAACCGCTTCCTTGAAACGGCTTTCGTAGTCGAGCACGTAGTGCGGGATGCCGATGCGCTCGGCAACGCTCCGCGCATCGTAAATGTCCTGGCCAGCGCAACAGGCGCCCTTGCGATGGATCGCAGCGCCGTGATCGTAAAGCTGCAACGTCACCCCAAGCACGTCGTAGCCTTCCGCCTTGAGCAAGGCGGCCGTCGCCGAGGAGTCGACACCGCCAGACATGGCAACGACGACACGGGTATCTTCAGGCCGGCCATGGAGATCGAGGCTGTTGGGCATGATGCTACTTAGTACAGGTGGTGATGGCGGAGGTCCAATTGGAGGTGAGCGGTCCGGCAGATTTTGCCGCTTTGCCGTCGCCGCTCCCTGGCAACCATCGAGAGAAGCCGCTCAGGCGATCCCCAAGGCGCTGAATAAAAACAGAAATTTGACCTTTCGAGGGCTGGCCTGACGATTGCACGTGGAAACATCGAAATAGCGGAGGTGCCACAGATGCGTCCGATCCGACAATTCACGCCCCACAGCCCCACAACGCCTCGTCCTGCCAAGCAACCGGACCGCGCGCCTGCTCGACGACGGCGCATCACCAGCCGCCGCGCCGGAAACTGCGTCCGCGGACCGGGGCTCCGCCCAGAGCAAATGGCAGCATAGCCAAAGAGGCGAACAGGCCTGGTCGTGCCGATACGGAAGCCCGGCAGGCGCAGGGTCCGCCGACACCGTTCAAACGACCTTTGCGGCGGCCGTCCAGACTGTACGGGGCAGTACCCGCGCCAATAGCGCCATCGCCAGATCAGAACGACGCGGCGGCGCAAATCGTAGCGGCAGACGCTGTGCCTCAATTGATTGCGCTGGAACCGACCTGCCCAACATCAACAAACCGCGACGAAACCGACGATACTGAAAAAGCCCGTCGAACCCGAGGAAAGGACTGATGAGGCGGAAAGCGACGCTCAGTCCGCGATCAAGTCCACTTCGCAGACGCATTCGGCAAATCGCAATAAGAACATCGCAATGGCTCAACCGCGCGGGCCGACAACTTGATTGCGGAACGGTAAAGGTTGCCTACGTTCATTTTTATTACCGGCTGTTAATGCGACGGCTTGATCTGTGACCAAAAAGGTTATCGGATACCGGGTAAACATTGTCCGATGCTTTGTCCTGCTTAGGCAAATTTTAAGCCGGGACCTGTAGTTTTTCCGCAGTAACTGTTAGTCGAGTTTTGTTTTGTGAGTGTACCAATGACCGAACCTCATCGCCCGAGGGTCAAATATGTAATCGGGCCAGATGGTAGTCCGCTGACCATCGCGGACTTGCCGCCCACGACGACCAAACGCTGGGTTATTCGCCGAAAGGCGGAGGTGGTCGCAGCGGTGCGTGGCGGCCTGTTGTCACTCGAAGAAGCATGCGCGCGCTACACGCTGACTGTTGAGGAATTTCTGTCTTGGCAGGCCTCAATTGACCAACACGGTCTTGCCGGTTTGCGCACAACACGCATTCAGCAGTATCGCCAGTAGCCGTCGGTGTACCCTTCACAATCGAAACGCCGGCCATATGACCGGCGATTTCATTTGCGCGCTCCCTGGCGACTTCTTTCGCACCCGGGTACGCTCGACTTTTACCGGATGCTAACCTTCACCTGAGAATACGCGGCTGACGGCTCGCCGATTTCTCCGCCTCTCGGTGGTCCGGAACTCAACGGCCGCTTAATCTGCCGTACAGTGACGACAATTTATAAAATTTGTCCCGTCCGGCTGTGGAGAGCAGCCGAGCGCGCGGGCGTATTTCGCGGCTCCGAAGTCGATCGCCGCGACGGCTTCATTCATTTTTCGAACGCGGCCCAGCTCGTCGAAACCGCGGAGATACACTTTGCCGGTCAAAGCGGCCTTCTGCTGCTGCGGATCGACAGCGCAAAGCTCGGCGATCGCCTAAAGTGGGAGCCATCGCGCGGTGGCGCTTTGTTTCCACATCTATATGGCGATCTTGATCTCACGGCTGTTATGCTCGTTGAACCATTGCCGCTCGGCCCTGACGGTCGTCATATTTTCCCGATCTCCGAGGATTGATCGTCTAGCGAGCCGCAATTGTGGCCGCGCGCTAAGGTCAGCGACGATCGCCGCCGCGCTTGGCCGGTCGGCGTCCGGACAGCATTGCAAACAGTGTATCAATTGCCTTGGCGAGCTTTGTGGCGTCGGCCTACCTATCTTAGGCGAGCGCGCAGAGGTGGAGGACATGCTGCAGGTCCGCGAACGCTTCGAAGAAGCTGCGCGGGAGGGCGAAGCGCCGGCGCTCGCGGTACATCCAGAGCGGCGGTTGAATAATTCCGGGCACATTGGTGCTCTCGCAAGGCGAGGTCCACCCGCGCTGCACGCCTTAAGACGTGAGCATCTAGCCGCCGTTCTCCGGCGCGACTGATCGCCGCCACCGAACCGACGATCACGCTGTAAGCCACCGTAAAGACAAAAGAATTTCTCCGAGCTCACGACGATTCAATGATCTGTGATGGGTTCTTGGGAACCGGAGGTTCATACCTACGTTAGTTCACACGAATTTCGGGACGGGGCGGGTGCAGAGCCCCGGAGAATGTTATGAACTGGTCGTTATATACGGCGGACCGCAGCACTCACCTCAAGATTGTGGTGGTAGGGCTCGCAGCTGCGCTTTTGATCGCCGTTATCGGCATCTCGGCGCGTGAACTCAATCTCGGCACGGACGTCATGACCGCGCAAAATCCAACCGTCATCAAGGCGGGCGGTCCGGTTGTGTATACCGACCGCGATGGTGCAACTGTCCGTTAAAACTACCGCCGATTTTCGTTCTTTCGTCCGACGCGCCGCATTTGCGGCGCGTTATTTTGTGAAGTGGTCGAATCGACAAAGATGACCGAAAACAGCCCGGCATGAACAACCGTCGCTTCCGCTTGGATTGGATTTGCCTTCTGGCAGCGTGTGTGCTGCTGGCTCAAACGGTCGCGCACGCCCAAGGTGCACCACCCGGGGCGATCGGCGATTACCAGACCGGGCTGGCGCAATATCAGGCTGCGCGCGGAGCTTACGAGGCCGAAGCGACGGCCTATTGGGACGCGGTCTCGGAAAAACGGCGTATACGCAACGCAAAACGCCGCGACAAACAGACAATCACGCTCGACGACTACGTGCTCAGCCAGCCACCCGTTTACACAGGCCCGCCTCGACCAGTCGACCCGTATGCACCAGCCACTCCTCCGCCAGAGCGACCTGAGATTCCAGTTGTTGCCGACTTCCTCAAGAATGCGGCCGAGCAATTCGGCTTCATCCCGAATCGGCCGGCAACCGATATGGACTTCAAGCGAGCCTATGCAAAGGCAGCCCTCGCAGGCGGACTGACCCGCGATCAGATCGTCGGCATCTACGCCTTCGAGACCGGGGGCAACGGCACATACGATTCGCAGGCCGGACTCGTTCCCTATCGGCCGGGCGCTCGCGCGATTTCACCCGCCGTCGGCTACAACCAGCTGCTCAGCACCAACACGGTCTCGCTGCTTGCCGAAGACGGCAATCGTTATCTCGCGGCGCTCCGCCAAAAGGCAAAAGCACTATCGGGCCCCGCAAAGGTTACGATGGAGCGCAAGATCGAGGGTCTCAAGCGAATGATCGCGTACAGCCGCACGGTCCCGAACCGCTGGAGCGAGCATGATCGTCTCGCCAAGACGACGCCGGGAGGCTTCGGCATCCATGCGGCGGTGCTTGATCTCGATCTCGGTCCCATCCTGCAGGTGCAGAAGCTTACGAATTCTGTCCGCTTCGCCCGCGCCAAAGGCTACTTGCGGCCACTCACCGCGGCCGAACTCGAACTGATGAATCTCACCGGCGATGGCAATGGCTTCGACATGGTGACGATGCCTCAGACCTTGCGCGCGCGTGTCCCTACGGCGAATTTTTTCCAACGCGAAGGCTACGAACGCAACCCGGTCGCGCGCCGCACCGGCGTTGTGGCCAACCTCATTGCCGATATCGACGCCAAGATGGCGCGCGGCGCGCAATCGCAGGGCGCGCGCGAATTGGCGGCGGCGTTCTAGAGTCTACGAAACAAAGTTATCGGCGCGGATCGCCGGCGATCTCTTCGACCAGATCCACAACGCGCCGGCGCAACCTCGCGTCCTTGATGTTCGTGAAGGCCTTGGTCAGCGCCAGTCCATCGGAAGTCGACAGGAAATCGGAGACGTAGTCGGCGACTGGAGCTTTTGATGATCCGTCTTCGGCTTGTTTGCTGACGGCCCCGTCAAAAAAGAAGGATACCGGCACTTTGAGAATTTGCGCGATGTGCTGAAGCCGACTTGCGCCGATTCGGTTCGTCCCTTTTTCGTATTTCTGCACCTGCTGGAAGGTCAGCCCCAGCTTTTCGCCAAGCTTCTCCTGGCTCATTCCCAGCATCAGTCTGCGCATGCGCACTCTTGAACCAACATATTTGTCAGTCGGATTCGGCGATTTTTTTGCCATCATCTGAATTCGATCCCTCAACGTGAGGTTGGAGGTCAAAAGGTCGTGTCGGAATCGGCGAAACAAGGACAAGTTGCGCCCCAGCAAAGTACATCGCAAAGCTGGAGATAGATGTCATTAAAGCGGATGCGTCGTTTTATTAGACTGTATCTAACAAAACACGGATTACCTCCGTAGGGTTCCACCCGGCAGGGTGGAACCGGATACCGGCCAAACACGAAGCGGCGCCACTGGGGCGCCGCCGAAAATTCGCGAGGAGTTAAGCTTTAAGCCGGCGCGCCGCCGGCGTTGAACCGCAAGGCCGCGATGCGATCGAGCTCGGCTTGTTCGCGCGCGTTTTCTTCCGCCTTCTCGCGCGCCTGATCCCGCTCGTCCAGCATTTCGATCTTCTTGAGTTCCTCATAGGCCTCGCCCGAAGCGCTCTTGGCGTCTTCGAGCTGGACGCGCAACTCGTCGGTCGAGTGCTTGAGATTCTGCCGACGCGTCGTCGCGGCCTTGGCGTAAGTCGGATAAGCGAAATGCGCCGGGTCGTGGATGCCTGCGCGATCCTGCTCGACCTTGATCTCGCGCTCGAGCTCGCCGGCGATGCGGTCAAACTCGGCAATCATCGCCTCGATCTGGGCGACCTTCCGACGCTTCTCGTCAACTTGAAATTTCTTCAGACGGATGAGGGTTTCACGTGACTTCATCGACTAAATACTCCCCGAAGTCTCCGAAAACGCAGCCCTAACCTGGCGACACCGCCCCGGTTCGGACCGCGCTCTGGACCATTCGGGGCTGACTGTGCCGCAATAACGTTAGTTTTGTGTTTCTTCACCGCGCAGGATACGCTCCGACCGGTCGTAGCGTCCGCCATAGTCGTAGCTTCTTCCTTACTTTGCGACAGAAAGGCCTGAAGCGACTTATGAAGCGCGATGGCTCATCCACTTCCTCGCTGGATATGGCCCGCTAAGTACCCAGGCGGATGACGACCCAGCCATCGCTCGGACGGGCGAATGGCGCCAGCGGCTGTGGTAACGACAGCCTGGCAGCCGCTGCGCATCCATCGAGCGCGGCGAGCGCATTCGTCGGTCCGCTTTCAGTGACCCGCGACGCGCAAGCCATAAACCTGCCCTTAGGCTTACCGGCTCATGCGTTGCATTAACTCGGTATTTACCCGCGTCGTTAATCATTGGGTCATTCGTCCACGGGACTAAGGCTTGAGATTCGCCCAGCCAGGACGGAAGGGGCGAGTCATAAGAGTCGGTTAGAACAGACTCTTAAACTGGGACTTGAGACTGAACGTGGCCAAAAAAACCACTCGTAAGCAACATCTTACGCCGATTGGAGTGGCTGCTGCCTACGGCACGCTTGCATCCGAGAATCAGTTTTTGTTAACCATGGCCAGATAGTGTCGAATCGGTTTGTCCCACCGCGTTTTTTAACACTCGCCGCCTATGCGGCGCTGACCTGAAGCCCGGCTGCGGCGAGAAGGGGACTTAAATGCGCGTTTTACTTATTGAAGACGACAGCGCGACCGCACAATCCATCGAGCTGATGCTCAAGTCCGAGAGTTTCAACGTCTATACGACGGACCTCGGAGAAGAGGGCGTCGATCTCGGCAAACTCTACGACTACGACATCATCCTGCTCGACCTGAACCTTCCGGACATGTCGGGCTTCGAGGTGTTGCGCTCGCTGCGTGTCTCGAAGGTCAAGACTCCGATCCTGATTCTGTCCGGTCTGGCCGGCATCGAGGACAAGGTCAAAGGTCTTGGCTTCGGCGCCGACGACTACATGACCAAGCCCTTCCACAAGGACGAGCTGATCGCGCGCATTCACGCGATCGTTCGCCGCTCGAAGGGCCACGCTCAATCGGTCATCAATACCGGCGATCTGGTGGTCAATCTCGACACAAAGACTGTCGAAGTCGGCGGCCAGCGCGTCCACCTCACCGGTAAGGAATATCAGATGCTGGAGCTTCTCTCCCTTCGCAAAGGGACGACGCTCACGAAGGAGATGTTCCTCAACCACCTCTATGGAGGCATGGACGAGCCGGAACTCAAGATCATCGACGTTTTCATCTGCAAGTTGCGCAAGAAGCTCGCAAATGCATCGTCCGGCAAGAACTACATCGAAACGGTCTGGGGCCGCGGCTACGTTCTGCGCGAACCGACCGATGCGGACGAACGCATTCCGGCCTAGCGTCAGCGTTTCCCCCGCGTTGCGTCTGCGTGACGCGAGCCTTCTGGCACCCCTCCTCCTGAACCCCGCCCGAAACGGCGGGGTTTTTTATGGCTAGGGCTTGATGTGAACGATCTTCCAGCCGTGTTGCCCGATTTCGGCGGCGGCCATCGGTGTCACCGCGCCGGTCGTGGCCAGCACCGGAACGGCGCCCGGGCTCATCCGATGTATTTCCGAGGTCGCCGCAAAGAACGTGCGTTGCTGTACGTCAGTCCACGCGATGTCGTCGACGGTAAAGGCGGCGACGACATTGCCATCGCGCGCGACGTTGATCGGTTGTCCGCCAAAGTTGACGAACGAAATGATACCCCCCAGCTCGTCGCTGCGCGCGGCAAGGATCTGCGCGCGTCGACGATGGTAGAATGCCACGTTGCGCGAGCCCGCGCCTGCCGCATGCTCGACGAATACCGTCGTGTTCTCCGCATTCAGTTTCTTGAGCGCACGCGCCATGATCAGGAGATCGGCCGGCGTGTAGTTCCGGTTTTCCACCAGCAGGCTCACGTTTTCGTCGGAGATACCGAGAGAGAGCAAAGTGGCGCGTGTCTCGGCAATCACCTGCGCCGCCGTTTTGCTGCGCAAGGTGTCCCGTGCATCGCTGACAGTTGCGACCGATGATACGGCGATGCCTAGACCGCCAGGGACGAACGACAACCCCGCCTTCACCGGCAATCCCCCACCCGCCATGACGCCGGCCATCTCCTTCAACTTTTGCGCCAGTGGTAGAAAATCGGTGTAGGGGTCGACGTCGAGATCCACCGCGAGTTCGCGCTGCGTATCGCTGACGCCGAGCAGGCTGTCGACAAAACCATCCCTGTCCGCGCGGTTGTTCGAAAGCCCGGCGCCGACACGATCGAACATGTTGCCGATGCCGCTCAGCGAGCGCTCGACGGTCCCGGCGGGATTGGTGATGAGGTCGGCACCGAATTTGATTGGCCCCAGAGCAGCGCGACCAAAAGCTTTGCCGAATTCCTCCGACTGCGACATCTTCTCAATCGCGGCGATGGCATTCAGCTCGTGAATGCGCAGCTTGGTGAACTCCACGCCATCGAATGCATATTGTCCATAAGGCGTATCGACATCGAAGATGCGCATCACGCCATCACTGCGCACGAGCGGCTTGACCGTGTAGTTCGGTCCGGTGGCTGTCTCGCCGAGATATTTTTCGACTGGCTCGGGTGTTGGCAGTTCGAGGGCATCTGTTCTCGAGGCGTTCGTAACGGAAACTATAGATGCAGCAACGAATAGCGTGAAAAAGCCCCGATGCATCCCCCAACTCCCCCTCTACGCAAGCATGATCGGGTTAAATTCTACCAGAAGCAAGAAAGTGGCATCCCAAGGTCGTTTTGGCCCGACCTAGCTTTTGCGGCGTGTTGGCCGAACGGTTCTTCTGGTCAGCAGCCAAAAGGCGAACGTGATCGCGAGTGCCTGCTTAACGCCGCGTTTGAAATTCCTGACAACAGCCCATAGCGATGGAAATCGCAGTTGCCTGAAAATATTAGTGAATTTGGCTTCGTCCCTGACGGCAATACTTGTTACTTGAAATTCATTGGGAGCCCCGATCGGTGACTTAATCTATCACTTTTCTTACGAGCTTGCGGGATGTCATTCAATAAATTCATCGAACGGTAGGCGCGTGCTGCTGCACTTATTGCGCGGCGATCACCACCGTCTCTCCCTCAGCCGTCACCGTCGCCTTGACCGAGCACTCCTTGGCCAGAAGTCCGGCATAGAACGGTTGGATTCGATGTGCGTCGAGGTTGTCACCGCTCAATTCGCCGGTCAGCAGGGAAGGCACCGCCGGCGGAATCTTTGCATTGACTCCGGTTGCCGAGACCTTGAAGCCGATGCCGTCCCCCTCCCCGATCGGATCGACCGTTATCGTGCCGCCGCGCGGGATCGCCTGACCGGCGATGACAAGCATATTCAGCAGTAATTTGACCAGGTTCTTCGCCAATAACGCACGCGGCACATTCCAGGCGATTTTCGTCTTGTCATCCTCCAGAAAGCCGCGCGCGATCTTTTCGGCATCGCCGAGGTCAATCTGGGCACCCGCCGAGCCGGCCGCTCCAAACGCAATGCGGCAAAACTGCAATTTGGCGGACGCAGTTGCGGCGCTCTTCTTGATAAGGTCGAGCGCGAATTCCTTGGTCGCCTCGTCCTTCTCCTCCTCCAGGACCTCGATCCCGTTCACAATCGCGCCGACCGGGCTGACGAGGTCGTGGCACACACGCGAGCAGAGTAGGGCCGCAAGATCGAGCGCTTCGATGGATTCGGACATAGACTGGTCTCCGCTGGGCATGCAGGCTGACCGCAATCGGCGAATCGCTGGTCGCGCCGACGTGGCCAGGTTGATACACCGCACCTACGGCACAGCCAAGGCAACAAAAGGACGTGGGATTTTGGCGTCGGCTTCGGAAATTCTGCCCGCCAGGGCGGCTGAGATTCTCGATGATCTGACCGAGATCGTGGCGCGCGCTTGCGCAAAAATAAGCGCGCTTTCACCGGAAGAGTTGGTGCCGCGGATGAAGGCAGACCATTCACCTGTCACAGCCGCCGATGAAGCTGCCGAAGCACTGATCGCCGAGGGCGTCGGCCGCCTTTTGCCCGGCGTTCCCGTTGTCTCCGAGGAATCCGCGGACCAACACCATAATCATCTTGATGGGAGCTTCTTGATCGTGGATCCCCTCGACGGCACGCGTGAGTTCCTTGCCGGCCGCGATGAATTCACCGTCAATCTCGCTATCGTCACCCGCAGGGTGCCGATAGCGGGCATCATCGCCGCGCCGAGGCGCGGCCAGGTTTGGCGCGGCATTGTTGGCGAAAAGGCCCAGCGTCTCAGGTTGCTGAAAGATGGCGCCGACCAGGCTCAGCCCATCCGCACCCGAATTTGGCCGCGGGAACGGCCGGTGGCCGCCGTGAGCCGATCGCATTTCGACACGGCGACCGACTCTTTTCTCACCTCACTTGGGCCAATCGAGCGAAGCCCCAGCGGCTCCGCAATTAAGTTCTGCCAGATCGCGGAAGGCGAGGCCGATGTCTATCCACGCCTCGCAACAACCTGCGAATGGGATGTGGCCGCTGGCCACGCGCTCGTCGTCGCTGCCGGCGGCACAGTAAAAACCCCGCAGGGCCGGCCCCTGGAGTACGGCCGCGCTGCCGAACACTTTCTCGTGCCGGCCTTCATTGCCTGGGGCGATGCCAGCCGATCTGCAGCAACCGACACGTAAGCTGCTGGTAACCCAAAGTACCCATGCCCTGGCCCCAATAGTTGAAGCCATAAGGGCGGCTTCCGTTCCTGCCGTGCTGCAGTCATAGTTGTTGGCGACGATAGATGATTCGGGGACGAGCCTATTGTCGCGACTTTAGCGCGGTCGGCGTGAGCGTCCGGTTAACCCGGAATTTAGACCTCACTATCCTATGGAGCAAACGAATGCGCGCGACATTGCGCCTAGCCGCCCTGACAATCTCCCTAGTGCTCACCAGCGGACAATATGCGGTGGCCCAGAACCCGCCACCGCCCCAAGGCGGCTCATTCACGCCAGGTGAACTAGTCCGGGAGGGGCATCGGTTCTTTGGCACAGTATCGCGCGGCCTCGCGCAGATCGTCGAAAAAGCGGTCAGCCGCTGGGGCCAGCCGAATGGCTATGTGCTTGGGCAGGAGGGCGGCGGTGCCTTTGTCGTGGGGCTGCGATACGGCGACGGCAAGTTGTTCACGAAGAATGCGGGCGATCGCCGCGTATTCTGGGAAGGGCCTTCCGCCGGTTTCGACGCGGGCGCCGAAGGCGCTCGTACGATGATGCTGGTTTACAACCTGCCGGCCACCGATGCGATCTATCAACGATTTGCCGGTATTGACGGGTCCGCCTATTTCGTCGGTGGGTTCGGTATGACCGCGCTCGCCTCCGGCAACATCATCGTGGTGCCGATCCGTTCGGGCGTCGGGCTGCGGCTAGGGGCCAATATCGGCTACCTCAAGTTCACGCCGCGGCCGACTTGGAATCCTTTCTGACCGCGTTCACTAACATTTTCAACGTAGCCGCCTGCAATTTTTTGTACCGCGACGGCCGGCCGGATCTAGGATAGTCTCCGGTGCCGTCGAGAGTTGACTGGCGCAGATTCCCTGATTCACCGAGCGCAAATGAACTGGAGGCCTACCTTTCATGATTGAGCCGATCATGTATTTCGGCATTGGATTTCTTGTCGCAGCTCTAGTCGGGCTCGTTGTGGTCCCTCTCGTTCATGCACGCGCTGTGCGTCTGACAATGCGTCGGCTCGAGGCCGCCGCTCCCTTGTCGATGGCCGAGATTCAGGCAGACAAAGACCAGCTGCGCGCCGAATTCGCCATGTCGACACGTCGACTCGAAATGAGCGTCGAGGAACTCAAGACCAAAAGTACAAGCCAGCTTGCCGAACTCGGCAAGAAGGGTGATGCGATCAATCGCCTGAAAGTCGAGCTTGGAGAAAAGACCGCGACTATTTTTGCGCTCGAAGCGCGAGATAAAAATCTGCGCGACCAGTTGCGCGCGACCGAAGAAGAATTTTTGGTCAAGACCAGTGCGATGCACGAAGCGCAGCGCGCATTGTCCGATAAGGAAGCCGATCTTGCCAACCTGACCGGAGAGCTGACCGAACGCTCGACGCTCGCCGATTCCCAAAAGATTGAGATCATTGCACTCAAGACGCAGGTGGACGCGCTGAAAGAGCGGCTGGACGGAGCCGCCTTCGAATTGAAGACCGTGGAAGATCGCCGCGATGCCGAACGCCTTGAATTGAAGGCCGCAACGCATGAATTGGGCGAAGAGCGCGGGAAGGTAGAGAACCTGGGCCGCCGCGTCGCCGACGCAGAACAACATTTGTTGGTGCAAAGCAAAGAAGCCGAAATCCTCGGACAGCGCGCGCGGGATCTCGAGGCCCGCCTGACCGAACAGTCGCGACTGCTTAATCAGAGCGAATTCGAGCTCAAGCACCTTCATCAGGAGTTGGAATCCGCACGCAAGGTCGAAAGCGACCTACGCACCGCTATCATCGAGATAGAAGGTCGCTCGAGCTCAACAACGCAGAATCTCAGAACTGAGAACGCCCAGCTGCAGGCAACGCTCGCGCACGCCAAAGAGGAGCGTGACCGCTTCGCCCGAGAGCTCGGCTCGATCAAGCGCGAAACGGAGGAGACCTGGGCGTCTGAGCGCGTTGAGAATGCGCTTCTCCGGGAACGTATTAACGACGTCGCGGCGGAGGTTGCTAGGCTCGCTTCGGCTCTTGAGGGACCGAACTCACCGATCGATGAGCTTTTGGCCGGTGAAACCTCCTCTGGATCAAGCAGCGCGGCGCCGGCGGTCGGCCCGGCCAAGGTCCAACTCACGGAGCAGCCCGACAACGGCAATCTGGCCGATCGCATCCGCGCATTGCAGACACACGCCTCCCGTCTGTCCCAGCGCGATCCGAAAACACGCAACTAGCAAGATCGCAATCGCCTTCGCTTGACACATCCCGCCAGGCATTCTTTATATCGCCGTCCGCGACGACGGGCGCTTAGCTCAGCGGGAGAGCGTTCCCTTCACACGGGAGAGGTCGTAGGTTCAATCCCTACAGCGCCCACCAGCGGAATCAAAAACTTATCAGTTTGTTTGTTTGGACCGCCCCGGAAACCGCCCCGGAAAACCCCTACCTTTTGCCGCCATCGGAGATCATCTTCGGTCGCCTCGACCAAACATCAGCCGCCTCGCGCAAATGACCGACAGCATGATGGCCGTAAACTTTTCGGATCACTGCCTCACTGGTGCCGAGCAAGCCAGCCACGTTCCACGTCGACACGCCCTTCTGCAACATCAGCGTAACGCAGCTATGTTTCAGCGTATGCGGAGTTACGTCGACATGTGCGCTGCAAGAGCCGATGTCCGCTTTGGGCCAAGAGCAGAAATTAATCCGGTGCTACCGGAGTTCGAGTACGCCCCGCGTCATTGGCACGCATATGCCGCCAATCTGGGTTGCGGTCACCCTGCCAGCGCTCTTATCGGCACTCGCCATGAGCCGGCTCGGTCGCCCCATTTCGATGCCCTGACGGATCGTCTTTGTAAGGCGTAAGTCCGCCGCGGGGTGCAGGTGCGCGAGTAGACCGATCAGCGCCACGTTTGCGCTGCCCGTGGCGGGATCCTCGGGCACCCCGTAGAGCGGCGCAAACATCCGTGATTGGATATCAGCACCGTCGGAGCTATCCCACACATACAAATGTACACCGGTTACGCGGTCCATCGGCAGGTGCCGTGCAAAGGCGTCGGTGCGCGGTTGGGCTGCGGCCAATGCTCGAAGGTCCTTGAGTTCGGCGAACACAAAGAGCATGCCGCAACTCGCGATGCAGGGCCGGTGATGCACTGTCTCAATGTCTGCAGCCGAGATCGTGCAAGCTTCGGCGATGACTTCGGGCTCGACATCTTCGATGACGGCCAACGGCTGCGGTGCGGCGAGACGAGCACCGACGACTGACGAAGCATCCCTCCATAGTTCGATCCGGACTAGGCCAGCGATTTCTTCAAATTGCAAAGTGTTGCCCTGGGTCGGCCGACCGTGGCACTCGCCGCGTTGCCCCAGCACAAAGGCCGTGCCGATATTGGGGTGACCGGCAAATGGCAGTTCGGCACGCGGCGTGAATATCCGCACCCTCGCGGTATTCTCAGGCCTCTCCGGAGGGAGCACGAACGTCGTCTCGGCCAGGTTGAACTCAGCTGCGATCGCTTGCATTTGCGGCGTGGACAGTTCGGTCCCGTCGGTCACAACGGCAAGGGGGTTGCCGCCGAACTGCCGATCAGTAAACACATCGACGGTAACGAATTCGACCTGCATGTCGATTTGCAATTCTGTCGTTAAAGCAAAATAGCCTCGATCTATAACTGAAGCAGCGCAGTGCTGCACTAACCACCTGACTAATTTCTGGCCGACAAATTGTCATGTCCGCTTTACCCCCGAAAGCGGACGTGTGCGGTGCAATAGCCCATGTCTGCTTTGGGCCAAAAGCGGACTCATGCAGCGCAGCAAAAAGGATCGCTATTCGATAACTTCGTCAGCGCGGGCAAGGAGAGACGGTGACACAGTAAGGCCAAGCGCCTTCGCGGTCTTGAGGTTGACGACCAGTTCATACTTCGTCGGCTGCTGATACGGCAGATCGCCGGGCTTTTCGCCACGAAGAACACGGTCGACGTAGGACGCGCTGCGACGGTAAAGGTCGACACGATCCGTTCCGTAATAGACCAAGCCACCAACTTTCACAGACGCAGGCTCAGAATAGATCGAAGGAAGGCGATGCCGGGCAACGATGGCTACGATTTGCTCTAAATGCGCACTGAGCGTGACGTCGAAGGCGAAAAAAACGCCGCCATTGGGTCGCGCCGCCACGGTCTCGATAGCTCGTTCGATGTCGGTAAGACTATGGATGTGCGCGATGACCGGCTCGATGGCCAGCGATCTGGCAGCATCCTCAAATGACCGCCCGAAGAAAGCTGCAGCCGGGTTATCCGGATTGTAGATCATCGCAACATGCGAAATATTTGGCGCAATTTCTTTAAGCGTCTGCAGCATATTGCCGATAATCGAGAGTTCGGCTTGGGCAAATCCAGTGACGTTGCCACCAGGCCGGGCGAGGCTTTTCACCCAGCCTCTTTCGACCGGATTGGTACCACCGGGCACGATGATCGGAATTGAACTGGTCAATTGCATGAGTATCGGAATTACTCGACCGCCAATGGCAAAAACGACATCCGGTTTCAACTCCACGAGATTTGTTGCAGCGGCGCGTATCAAATCCATGTTGTCTGTAGTCCAACGTTCGTCGAATTGGACATTGACACCTGTCGTCCATCCCCGATTTCGAAGCTCTTCTTTAAATGCCTGCACGCGATTTTGCATCTCCTTATCGCTTGGAGGATAGGGCATTAAAATTCCAACTCGCCGCATCCGCTCGCCCGGTTGCGCGTGGCCAATGAGCGGCCAAGTAGCCGCCGCTCCACTAAGAAATATGATGAACTCGCGCCGCCGCATTGCCCCCTCTGGGCACAAAACAGGGCATCTCATCGACTCAAATTAGCACACTGGAAGGGTCGGCCGTGAGACAGCCAATGTCCGCTTTGGGTCAAAAGCAGACATGTACACTGCACGAGCCTTATGTCCGCTTTACGCCCGAAAGCGGACATATGCGGTGCAACTAGTGATGTCCGCTGGCCATAAGCAGACATATGCGGTGCAACTAGTGATGTCCGCTGGCCATACAGACATTGACGCCGCTGGTTAGGCCACGTCCAGGGCCATGAAGCTAACTGTTCCTCAACAGCTAATCGCCCGTGCCGACGAAGTAATCGAATGAACGACGGGATGTCCGCCATTGACCCAAAGCGGACATCTCGGTCAGCATTTCTGAACGATGTCATTTTTCGTTCACGGCATCGTAGGTGGATCGGTGTTGGTTCCCCATGATTTAATGCATGGCGGGACAACAACGGGGGAAGCACATGGCAAGCTCGACAAGTACTTCGCATCCGAGCCTTTCGCACACGGACAAGATTGCTGCGACTTGGACCGATTTTCTGCTCCTGGTGGGCCGCGTATTTCTAGGTTGGCTTTTGCTGGCCTCAGGCTACGGCAAGCTTACGGGCATTGCCGGGACCACCGCCTACTTCACGAGCCTCGGCATGTCACCACCAGAATTTTGGGCTTGGTTCGCAGCCATTGCCGAAATCGTTCTTGGCGCTGCTTTGATCCTCGGTATCGCAACCCGGTATGCGGCGCTTGCAACATTTGTGTGGGTGCTGGTAGCGACTGCGATTGCGCACCGCTACTGGACATATCCAGCGGCGCAACAGGCCGGTCAGTATAACAACTGGCTGAAAAACATCGCGATCATGGGTGGTACGCTGTATGTCTTTGTGACTGGAGCGGGACGCTATTCATTCGACGCGATGTTGGCAAAACGGTGAGTGTGTACGGCATCTCTGCTTTGACCCTGGGTTAATCGATTAGCATCGATGTCTGCTTTTGGCCCAAAGCGGACATCAACGAGGGCGAAGCCCCTTCCTGTGGGCGGGGTCGAGGCGCTACGATATTTCCGTCTCCTTGGGGGAGGCCCGAATGAGACGACGGGACAGCCTGCTGTTACTAGGTGGCGGCGCAGCCTGGTGCTTTTCGTCGGGTTGGGTGTTTGCGCAACAGGCTGCGAAGGTCCCTCGCGTGGGCGTTCTGGTGTCCGCGTCAGAACCCCACCCGTTTGCCGAGGCGCTGCGTCGCGGTTTGCAGCGACTTGGTTATGCGGAAGGCCAAAACATCGTACTCGATGTTCGCTACACGCAGGGACGCAGCGATCGAGCCGCCGAGCTCGCTACCGAACTAGTTCGAGGTGACGTTGCCGTAATCGTCGCCCATTTTACCCCAGCGGTCAGGGCGGCCATGGCGGCCACTAAAACGATCCCGATCGTGATGGTGGCAGGCGCACCATTGCAATCCGGGTTTATCAAAAGCCTGTCCGAGCCCGGCGGCAACGTGACCGGCTTATCCGGCATGGACGCCGAACTCGGAGGCAAACGCATCCAAGTCCTGCGCGAGCTCATCCCAAATCTCAACTGCGTCGGCGTGCTCGCCACGACGACCACCACAGATCCGTTCAGCCAGCCATTCGTGGCCGACGTTCAGACAGCGGCCAAAGCCGCAAATCTTCGAGCATCGCCAGTCCAGATCGGTGGTTCGAGCGAACTCGACGAGGCGTTTTCCCTGATGGCCAAGGACGGGGCGCAGGCCGTCATCGTTCAGGGATTTTTCGGGCCGTTTGCGAGCCGCATTGTGCAGATCGTGAACCGGCATCGGATTGGGTACATGTCGACTGATCGCAGCGCAGTTGCAGCGGGCGGGTTGGCTTCTGTCTCCGCCAATTTCCCGGTCCTGTATGAACAGGCTGCGTCCTATGTTGACAAGATTCTTAAGGGTGCGAATCCAGCCCGCCTGCCGGTTGAGCAGCCTTCCAAATTTCAGATTACCGTCAACAACAAGACAGCTCAGGCATTGGGATTGTCGATTTCGCCAACGCTTCTCGCCCAAATCGACGAAGTTATCGATTAAATGTCTTGCATGTCCGCTTTTGGCCCAAAGCAGACACGAGCTTGTGCACCGCACATGTCCGCTTTTGGGGTTAAAGCGGACATGAGCTTGTGCGCTGCACATGTCCGCTTCTGACCCAAAGCGGACGTAAGGGTGATGGCGGACCGTCTTCCTAACCTAACTCCTCGGCTCGATGCAGGCTTGCGATCATTGACACGCGAAGAAGATATTCCCGTGTGCGCACCGTGTCAGCTTTGATCGCTTGCAAGCTCTGGCGAAACTCATCCCCAGACGATTCTAGATTCTTCTTATTCTGGATTGTGTAGTTCTGGATGTACTCAAGCGTAACGAGACGCCGCTGCTTATCAAAGCGATCGAGTTCGGCATCTGGCACCTCACCCCGCCACACGGCCGCAAGTCGTCGCGCAAGATTGACGGCATCGTGGATGCCGCCATTCATTCCCATGCCCCCTAGCGGATTGTTGATATGGGCAGCGTCACCGATGAGAAATACTCGGTCCTGCCGGAAGGTTTTAGCCACTCGCTGGTGGACCTTATAGAGCGTGATGTGCTCGATCGGGTAGTTCGATATGCCAGGGACCACGCCGGCCATCAATGACTGAGCAAATTCCCGGGTCTGCACGCGCTCATCGCTGGCGTCCTCATTCACCAAAAACATGACGCGCCATACTCCGGGGGGGATCTGAAGCAAAAAATACCAACGCTCGGGGTCAGCCACATAGCTCACCGGACTGAGGTCCGGGATAACGCTGTGGAAGTCAAACGGGGTGGTCACGACCAGCAATCGATCGGGCCAGGTGAAGCCTTCAAACTCGATGCCGAGCCCTCGGCGGACTTTGCTGCTCGCACCATCTGCACCAACTAGATAGCGACCAGAGCGCCGTTCGGTGCGTCCGTCGCGGTCGATTGTAATCTCGACCCCCGACGCATCTTGAGTGACGCCCACAACGGGGCTGTCAAAATGTACTTCGAAATTAGGATGCCCGCGCATTTGATCGTACAAAATGCGGGTGAGCTTTGATTGCTCGCACTGCACGCGATAGGGATGTTCGGTAACATCAGCAATACCGCCAAAATCGAACTGTGCCAGCAAACCGTGCTTCTTGGATCGATATTGGAATGTTGGCGCCTTGAGGCCCTGAGCGATCAGTAGTTCGGCGGCCCCAAGTGCGTGGAGCATATCGAGCGTTGGCGGGTGGAAGGTTGAGGCGCGCGATTCTTCGGAAAGCGTGGGCCCTCCTTCGAACACGATGACCGGCACACCGTTGCGCGCGAGATGTGCAGCGGCAACAAGCCCGACCGGTCCTGCGCCAGCAATGAGGACGCGCTCTTGCACAGCCTCCCCGCCCGTCCACAATTCTTCAGATCAATCTCAACGATAGCGCCCAACAGCAACTAAAACTATCGAACAATGTCCGCTTTCGGGGGTAAAGCGGACATGGCCTATTGCATTGCAAATGTCTGCTTCTGACCCAAAGCGGACATAGCGATTGCGATGCGAAATGTCCTCTTTCATTCGCGACCCCTTCCGGTGCAGCAGATTTTGCCGGTACTATTGCTTGTCTTTAGCCGCGGGGTAGGCGATGAGGCGGCGCGATTTCATCAAAGCCATTGCGGGTTCAGCGACCGTATGGCCACTGACGGTGCGTGCGCAGCAGGGCGACCGCATGCGGCGGCTAGGGATCATCATTGGCCCAGCAGGGGATGAATCGGAAACCAAAGATCGCATTGCCGCGTTCTTGCAAGAGCTAAAGCACTTGGGTTGGGACGAAGGGCACAACATTCAGATCGAAATGCGTGCGAGTGCGGGTAACATCAACACCGCGCGAAAATATGCAGCAGAATTAGTTGCGTTTGCGCCTGACGTTATTCTGGCTGTCGGGGGCTCGACGGTCGCGCCATTGCTTGAAGCAACTCATACAGCGCCAATTGTATTCACGATTACCTCTGATCCGGTTGGGAACGGGTTTGTCGATAGTCTGGCGCGACCGGGCGGCAATGCGACCGGCTTTATGACCTTTGACTACAGTTTGACTGGAAAATGGTTGGAATTGTTGAAAGAGATCGCACCCGGCGTTACCCGTGCAGCAGTGCTTCGCGATCCAGCCTTTCCGGCAGGGATCGGACAACTCGCCGTCATCCAGATTTTGGCGCCCCCGCTCCGCCTAGATGTGAGTGCCATTAATGTACGCGACGCGCGCGAAATCGAGCGAGGCGTAGCGACGTTTGCGCGTCTCGCAAATGGCGGTCTGGTCGTAACGGCGAGCCCTAGTTCGGTGATTCATCGCAATCTAATCGTTGCGCTGGCGGACCGGTATAAACTGCCCACGGTCTACTGGGATCCTACCGCCGTCACTAACGGCGGTCTCATCGCCTATGGTACCGATCTGATCGATCAGCACCGGCAAGCGGCCAGTTACATCGATCGCATTCTTAAAGGTGAGAGACCTGCCGACCTTCCGGTGCAGGCGCCGAACAAGTATGAACTGGCAATCAATCTAAAGACGGCGAAAGCGCTTGGCCTCATTGTGTCGCCCGCGCTGCTCGCCCGCGCCGACAAAGTCATCGAATAATCGCGATGTCCGCTTTTGGCCTATAGCAGACATTCCATCATGTCGCATTTGATGTCGCTTTCGGGGTAAAGCGGACATGCCTCTTTGCACTGCACATGTCTGCTTTTGACCCAAAGCGGACATCCCTGAGCATCAGTATTTGAGGCCAAATTTACGCGTCACCGGTCTCAATACTAGGTATGAGTCTCATGAAGGCGACCCGGGGGCGCCAATGAAACGGCGCGCGTTCATCAAGCTGGCTGCCACTGCTGCGGCATGGCCGCTGGCGGCGCGAGCCCAACAGGCCGGGCGGATGCGGCGGGTTGCCGTACTCATGCCCTTTGACAACCCGGAACAGCGCACCAACCACGAAGCTTTTCTTCAGGCTTTGAAACAATTGGGTTGGGTGGATGGCCAAAACGTGCAGATCGAAAACCGTTGGGCCAAGGGTGAAACCTCTCTAATTCGCAAACATGCAACCGATGTGCTTGCGCTAGCGCCTGACGTGATCGTTGTTGTCGGCAATGCAACGATGGTTGCGGTGTCACAGGCGACACGAACCGTACCGATTGTGTTTTCACAAGTCGCGGACCCAGTGGGTTCGGGCTACGTCAAAACAATGGCCCGGCCGGGAGGCAACGTTACCGGTTTTGTTCAGTTCGACTACAGCTTGAGTGGGAAATGGCCAGAGCTTCTCAAGCAGATCGCGCCAAACCTTACGCGCGCAGTAGTTCTCCGCGACGCCAACATACCAGCCGGGATTGGACAATTTGCCATCATCGAAGCCGTGGCACCATCGCTCGGATTGGAAGTCAGTGTGATCAATGAGCTTGACGCAGATAACATCGAGCGCGAAATCACGGACTTTGCTGCGTTGCCTAATGGTGGCCTGATCGTGACATCGAGCGCATTATCAATCTCCCATCTTGAATTAATTGTCGCGCTTGCAGCGAAGTACAAATTGCCCGCAGTTTATTACCGGCGCTACTACGTCGACCGAGGCGGCCTGATTTCTTATGGGTATGATATTCTTCAACAGTTCCGTGGCGCCGCCGACTACGTCGATCGTATCCTGAGGGGTGCAAAACCGTCCGATCTGCCGGTGCAAGCACCAAACAAATACGATTTGGTGATCAACCTCAGGACCGCCAAGGCACTTGGTCTCACTGTGCCACTAACACTGCTAGCCCGTGCCGACGAAGTAATCGGTGGTTGACGATCTAAGTTTGTAGTGATGTCCGCTATTGGCCCAAAGCGGACATCCCAAGTTGCACCGCACATGTCCGCTTTCGGGTGTAAAGCGGACATTTGCCGCTACTTCCTTCGTGGCGATCCGGCCCGTTACAATGCGCCATCCCGAGCCTTGGGGGAGGCAATGCGACGACGCGATTTCATCCGAGGATTTGCTGCTTCGGTAGTTAGCTGGCCGCTTGCGGTGCACGCGCAGCCAGCCAACAAAATATATCGGCTTGCATCCCTGACTTTGGTTGGCCCCCTTCCGGGAGTCTATGGGCCAACACTTTTGCGAGCACTTGGGGAGCGCGGCTACATCCAGGGTCAAAACTTCGAATTGCGGCCGTTCGGTGCGGTGGGCATGTCGCCGTCGCAGCTGACGCAGTTTGCCCAGGATATCGCGGCAAACATATTCGACGCGGCGATTGTCGCCGGTTATCCACCAGCTGCGGCGCTGAAGGGCACCGGGGTGCCGACCGTCGTTGGGTCCGGCGCGGGTGATCCAGTTGCAACTGGCCTGGTCACGAGTCTGGCTCGGCCCGGAGGCAATATCACCGGCATCTCGGACGACGTGGCGATGTTGACCACCAAGCGCATGGGGCTGCTAAAGGCAGTAAAGCCGGACCTTCGTCGCGTTGCGATGCTCTGGAATAAGAACGATCTCGGCATGTCGATGCGCTATGAAGCCTCAGCCGATGGGGCCAAGGGGCTCGGCCTAATAGTTCAGCCGCTGGGAGTTGGTGAACCCGACGATTTTAATGAAGCATTCGCGGCGATGGATCGTGAAGCGCCGGACGCAATCCTCATGGTGTCTGATGCGCTCACCGCGCTAAACCGCAAGCGGGTGTACGAGTATGCAACGGCACACCGTCTGCCCGCCATTTACGAAAGCGATAATTATGTTCGCGATGGCGGCTTGATGTCTTACGGCGTGGACGCAGTTGAATCTTACACGCGGGCCGCCTCTTTGATTGATCGAATTTTCAAGGGTGCAAAGCCGGCTGATTTGCCGTTTGAGCAGCCAACGCGCTACCTTTTTGTCATCAATCTGAAGACCGCAAAATCGATCGATCTTGCAATCCCGCCAACCACCCTTGCACTTGCCGACGAGGTAATCGAATAGCGGCAATGGCGGCTGCTACCTCAGGCGGAACTGGCAGCCCTACTTATTTTGTCGTAACCTCAGCTCTGCTCGAAGTTTGCGGGGGTTAGGCCGGAACCCAACAGCGTCTTCCCAGTTCCCTGCTTATGAGGGAACCCCTCGTGTTCTGACGGGAGGCTTTACGATGGCGCGGACGAAGCAAGTTTCCAAGCAAAAGCGTCGACGGGTAGGCTTACCGGCATTGGGCGCCGGGATGTCTTTGATGATAGCGGGCGGCGCTGCAGCAAACGCACCGACAGCGAATGTACCATCGTTGCAAGACACCTCATTGCGTCCTGCCATCACTCTCGATGAAGAGGAAATTGCCGACGTCAGCTTGGGGACGTATTACGTCTTCGACAAGGAAAACGAATCCCAGCTCGGCCAAGGTATAAGACTTGCGGCACGCGGCGGCGGAGGTTGCGGCAGGTGCGGCGGCGGTGCAGCCAGGTGCGGAGGCGGCGGCGGACGGTGTGCAGCAGCTAGGTGCGCAGCTCGCTGTGCAAGTGCCTGCGCAGTAGCTAGGTGCGCAGCTGGTCGCTGTGCAGCAGCTAGGTGCGCAGGTGGGTGCGGCTGTGGTGGTGGCTGCGGCGGCTGCGGTGGCTGGTGGATAGCCCCGGCTGTAGGCGTAGGCGTAGGCTTAGTAGGAGCAGGCTGTTGGCAGTGGACAAACCGTGGCTGGGTTTGGGTCTGCTACTAAGGGAATTAATGGGCGCTGTTTCGCTATCCACGCCTGTCGGCATTTGTGTTCCACATGGTTCGACTGTCCTGTGAGAAGTGCGGGCCCGGAAAAACAGCCGGGGGTGGGTCATGGATTTTTGGCAAGCGATTGTATCGGGCTTCAAGAACTACGTCGTTTTCGGCGGCCGCTCCAGCCGCTCGGAATACTGGTATTGGGTCCTGGCGCTCTGGATTGGCGGGATCATCACCGCGATCATCGATTATGCCGCGTTCGGCACTGGGTTCGGCGCTATCGATTACGGACCGGTCAATTCGATCTTTTCGGTCGCGACGATCCTGCCGACCCTTGCGGTCGGCATTCGTCGGCTGCACGACATCGACCGCACCGGCTGGTGGATGCTGATCTTGCTCACCCTCATTGGCACCTTAGTGCTGCTTTACTGGGCGTGTTTGAGAGGCACGCCCGGCGCGAACCGGTTCGGTCCCGATCCTTTGGCGGGACAGACCTGACGCCTCGCAGTATTTCGCCCCGAGTGAGCGTGGACAAATGTACGACGCCTGCATGGTGCGTTACGTTGATTTAATTCCGAAAGCCGAATTTGGTCGGTGAGTGCCAAAGAAAAGCCCGCAACGATGTGGAGGGCGTTACGGGCCAAGGGGTAGTATGGGTAGGATAAGTATGGGAGTTGACCGCTCTATACTGACGCGGATTAGTAATACTTTTATGACCGGCGTCAGTAAGGCGTCCCCTAGTACAAGCGTGTTTGAGTGATGAAGATCGCAGGCCTCCCCGTCATCGAAGTCGATGAGAGCGAAGAGATCACGGTCGCGGTCAGGGCCGATGATCTGCTTAAAGGTGACACGGCGAACCCGAAGCGGCACCCCATCGCCATCGCTTTGCGTCGGCAAGATGATGTCGATGACGCCCGCGTGACCAAGAATGAGACGCTGGTTCGTCGGGGCAAGAAGTGGTTTCGCTACGATGCCCCGGACAAGCGGTTATTCAAGCAACTGCAAAAGACACTGACGGCGGGTTAACATTTCCTTCTGGGGGTCCTATGCGCCATTTTCACCGACTGACACTTTGTGCGAGCCAAGTCGTAGCAGCCGCGCTGGTTAGCTCAACTCTTGCTGCCACCGACACCTCGTCGGCTAACTATGTGATGCCTGGTTGCCGCGATTTCATCTCATCTAATTCGTTGACACCCGCGTATCCGTTCGTACAGGGTTTCTGCGCGGGCGTAATCCAAGGCCTCATTTATGACAGCCACGATATTTGTCTTCCAAGTGGCGTGGAAAAAGGTCAGGCAGTACGCATTGTTGTCCAATACATCGACAGTCAACCGGCTCGGTTGCACGAAAACTTCAATGCGTTGGCGCTTGAAGCTTTGCGTAAGGCATGGCCATGCCAACGGTGAGACGAGTTGCCCGATAGTTCTTTGCTGATGACGCGCTCGAACAAACGGCTGTCTAAGGAGTTACAGAAGATACTGGCCATGCCTGAGTGATAGGTGAGCCGTGCCAACGTCTTTGCCCCCGAGACGCAATAGTAGTGCGGCAGCGTCCAAAGGAAGCCTCGCCCTGACTATTTCCCTGTTCATCGGCGCATTCATTTTCCTTTTTGCAGTTCTTTTGGCAGCACCCTTGGCGTTCCTTCTCGCACCTTAAGTCCGCGAGTTTTACTTGACCGAGCCCGTTGAGAACGGCAGCGGTGACCACACACACGCCGCCCTCAAGACTGGGGCTCATCTTCTTCCTGCTCTGGCGGCTGCGATTTTTGCTGCGGGGGCTTCTCAGGAGCGTTACTCAGAATAGTTTTCGGGCCGCCAGAGATCGCGCGGTAAAACTCCATCTCTTCTGGAGTGCTCTCGTAAGGGTACAGTCCACGTCGTCGTTTCATGCTCATTGTATATCACGAACCATGTCCGCTTTACCCCCGAAAGCGGACATGTGCGGTGCAACTAGGAATGTCCGCTATGGGCCAAAAGCGGACATATGCGGTGCACTTGTGCATGTCTGCTTTGGGCCAAAAGCGGAAGTTGGACCCGCTCGGCATTCTTTCCGTCGCCAATCTCGTAAGCTTTCGGGCAGTCGGGAAGCGCGCTACACTCCACCGCGGCTTCGAGAGCCTCGGGGGAACGCCGGTGTATAACACTCGAACATGTCATGGAGAGCGCAATGACCCGCAACTTGAGACGGCGTGATTTCCTCAGTGGCAGCGCGGCGCTGGCCGGAGGGGCGGCGGCCGGCGGATTTAGCTGCATCGAGTTCGCCTCGGCGGCGCCGATCGAGGTGCCGATGGTGGACAAGCTATCGATTCGGGTGCTCGTCGACTCTACCCACAACCTTTTCCTGCGCCCCGCAACCGTCAATGGCGTGAGCGTGCAGCCGACCCCCGTGTCAGCTGGTTTTCCCAACGTGATCCACACGCAATGGGGCCTGTCGCTGTGGCTCGAATCGCTGCGCGGGGACGAGCCCCGGACCTTGCTGCTCGACTTTGGTTACACCCCTGACGTGCTCATCAACAACATGGGC
>Ga0306922_10000030_pt1 | contig 88244 bp, 84 predicted proteins | sample sta12Cox44000082_FD_203758 | JGI IMG/M metagenome (GOLD analysis project Ga0306922, IMG submission 203758) | Lab enrichment of tropical soil microbial communities from Luquillo Experimental Forest, Puerto Rico - statoxic.12C.oxic.44.000.082 (v2)... | ecosystem: Environmental > Terrestrial >... | reverse complement strand
AAAGACATCGACCTGGCGGGAAACCTTAGCGACGTACTCCCATTCGTTTAAGGTCGCGCTGATGGTAGCAACAGAATTTCTTGCAGTGAAGGGCGGGAGAGCCGCAGGGAATAAGACAACTTCTTGATCAAATTGTTCCGTGATTCCGAGTGTTGCTCATCGGAACGAGGCCACAGCCAATTTGGCTATTTCGTCGGGTATGTGAGGCGGTACGCCTCACATTATAGGACCGTGGTCGAGCAGCAAGCTAGCGTGCAGCGATTCCTGTGAAGTGCTCGCCGATGATCAGGGTAAAAATGTCGTGGGTGCCTTCATAGGTTTTCACGGACTCCAGATTGGCTATGTGGCCGAACATGGGGCATTCGTCGGCGATGCCGTTGCCGCCGAAGAGATCGCGTCTCATGCGAACCAACTTACTCAATCGTTCTAGCTACCGGATGACATGGATAGGCACTTGCAGCTTCAACTTTTTCCAATTTCTCTCGGCAGTGAACAAAGGGACCCTGAGGGAAAGAGCCAAAGCGATGCAGGCGCGGTCTCCTAGGGAGAGGCCGAGGTGGCGGGTTGGCTCCGTGAGGTCGCCGGCGATTCTGGCCTGCTGCGAATCGAAGGGCAGAACCTGTTGCACGGGGCTGGTAGCATCCTCCCATGCTTCATCGGGTGGCCAGCCCCGGCTCAGCAATTTACCGTACACTTCGGCGAGATTCACAGCGCCACAAATTGACCGGCTCAACAGTTCGGGAGTCAGTTGCTCCTGTCCCGGCTCACTGTTAATAACGGCCAGGATCACGGAAGCATCGAGGACCACCTTATTCATTACGCGCCGCCTTACGCCTCTCAGCCAGAAGATCGTCCACGAGAGAGACACCCTGTTTCAAATACTTCCGGGCCCGTTGCTGGGCACGCTCAATACGTTTCTCTTGGGTTGTGATTCGCAGCTCGTCATCGTGAAGCTGAAGCACGACTTCATCGCCGATTTCAATGCCTAAGGCCTTGCGAAATGAGGCGGGTATTACGACACGACCGTTCTCGCTCACACGCATCCGGGTTTCGTTGTCCACGGCCATCTTTGTGCCCATTCTGCCACAATAATATCATACTGGTAGAATAACGATGATCTGTCAGAAGACGGCATATTTGACACGGGCGCCGGCACAACCAAAACCTAGAACGCGGCAATCCCCGTGATGTGCTCGCCAATGATGAGGGTATGGATGTCGTGGGTGCCTTCGTAGGTTTTTACGGACTCCAGGTTGGCCATGTGGCGGAAGATGGGGTACTCGTCGGCGATGCCGTTGGCGCCTAGAATGTCGCGTCCCATGCGGGCGCATTCTAAAGCCATCCAAACGTTGTTACGCTTCGCCATAGAAATATGGTAGGGCTTTACCTTGCCCGCATCCTTCAACCTACCGACTTGTAGTGCGAGTAGTTGGGCCTTAGTTATTTCACTAACCATCCAGACTAGTTTCTCTTGCACAAGCTGGTGGCCGGCGATGGGCATGTCGTGGAACTGCTTGCGGAACTGTGCGTATTGCAGCGAGCAGTCGTAGCAGGCCATGGCGGCGCCGATAGCTCCCCAGGCGATGCCGTAGCGCGCTTGATTAAGGCAATTGAGAGGCGAGCCGAGTCCTTTGGAGAGGGGTAGCAGGCAGTCGGCGGGGATGCGGACGTCCTGCAACGAGAGGCTGGAGGTGACGGAGGCGCGCAGCGACCACTTGCCGTGGACGTCGGCGGCCTTGAAGCCGGGGCTGTCGGTGGGGACGATGAAGCCGCGAATTCGATCGTCTTCTTCGGTGACCCTGGCCCAGATGATGGCGATGTTGGCGATGGAGCCGGAGGTGATCCACATCTTCTCGCCGTTGAGGACGTAGGTGTTGCCGTCTTTCCTGGCGCGCGTGCGCATGGAGCCGGGGTTGGAGCCAGCGTCGGGTTCGGTGAGGCCGAAGCAGCCGAGGATTTCTCCCTTGGCCATCTTGGGCAGGTACCTCTGTTTTTGCTCTTCGCTGCCGAAGGCGTGGATGGGATACATGCACAGGCCGGACTGCACGCTGACGAAGGAGCGCACACCGCTGTCGCCGCGCTCGAGCTCCTGGGTCATAAGGCCATATTCGACGGCGGACATGCCGGCGCAGCCGTAGCCTTGCAGCGACGCTCCGTAGAAGCCGAGCTCGCCCATGGGCCTGATGAGCTCGCGGGGAAAGCGTCCTTCACGGTTGCACTGTTCGATGATGGGGATAAGATTTTCTTCGATGAAGAGGCGGGTGTTGTCGCGGACAAGGCGCTCGTCGTCGGAGAAAAGCGTGTCGATTTCGAGGAAGTCAACGCCTTTGAATTTGATGGCCATGATGAAGTTTGTCCTGTGATGTCGTGTCGTTCCCACCTATTCCAACAGAAGGAATATATGGGCCACCCCAGAAGTGAAGACGAACTATTGAACGTATCAGGGGTGATGAACAGCGGTCAAACGCGGTGCGAGCAGGAGGCGGAAATCCCAAGTCAGCAACAATAGCAACAATTACATTGCCTGACCTGGGATCCGGGTAATGCTTCATAATTCTTTCGCCGCCGAGCGCGGCAGCCGAGCGCTGCGATCCCGGAGCCAACACGGACTGAACAGACTCAGACGGGGAGTATTATGCCGAATAAAGAACTGAGCAAAGCATTGACGCTTGCTTTGCTTTTGTTTGTTGCGCGCCACGCTTATGCGCAGACGTTGAAGCTGTGGCCGGGACCAGCGCCGGGGTCGGAAAAGTGGACGTACAAAGAGTACTCGGTAAACGTTCCGGGAACTGGGACCGTGCTGTTTAATGTGACCATGCCGACGCTGACGGCATATCTGCCGGAGCCGAGCAAAGCGACGGGTACGGCGGTGATCATCGCGCCGGGCGGAGCTTTTATCGCGCTGGCGATCGATGTGGAGGGCAACGATGTGGCGCGATGGTTGCAGCAGCGCGGCATCGCAGCGTTCGTGCTGAAGTACCGCATCATGGAGAAAAAGGGAGAAGGGATTCCTAAGGGCATGGATTTCGACGAGGCCAGCAAGTACGGCATTGCGGATGGGGTCCAGGCGATCAAGCTTGTGCGAGAGCATGCAAAGGAGTGGGGTATCGCGCCGGAGCGAGTTGTCTTTGTGGGGTTCTCGGCGGGAGCGGCGGTAACTTGCGGGACGGCCCTGCAGGCGGATGAAGCTTTGCAGCCCAACTTTGCGGCGCCGATCTACGGAGCGCCGTTTGGACCAGCCATGCCGAAGATCCCTGCGAAGCTGCCGCCCGTTTTCATGGCGTGGGCGCAGGATGATCCGCTGGTGCTCGGTGAAATAACGAGGTTCTACAACGGATTAATCCATGCAGGACAAAAACCTGAGGCGCACATCTATAGCTCCGGCGGACACGGCTTCGGCATGAAGCAAACGGGTGCTTCGAGCGATCACTGGATTGATGAGTTCTACTGGTGGATGGAGGCGCGGGGACTCACTAAGCCCGCGGCGCCATCGCGCCCGCAGTGATACACAGACCACCTGGCTGACTGCACTCGGGTCCCCCTCCGCTCTTCGTCTGCCCCCGCGGATTCGCCGGCTTTGTGGCCGACGATTTCAGCCCCAGCTCGGTTGGCGACGAGTTGCTCGCGCCTGCAGACAGCATCAGCCTCTATCACAAACAATCGGGCCGAACGAAGCGAGAGAAATTCTTCACGACAAGTGGGCCAGCCTCAAGTTACGACAAGAATGCAGCGATTTAAATGCAAGAAAGGGTACTCGTCAGTCCGCTACCGTATAGAGAAGAGCAAAAGTTTAGTGTGGGGATCATCCAAAGTTACATGGTCACGCAACGCGACATAGCACTCGCACGCCTGTGCTGCCAGTTTTACACGATCACGAACGACGATGTGGCTCCATTCTTCGCTGTGACAGAGCGACCCAAGGGCGTTTGAACGATGGCAAATTCCCAAAACCGGAATGACCAGAAGGCACGTCGTCGCTCAGCGACTGAGTCATGCCATAAACGGACCGATGGCTACGCGTCAACGGGCGGCAACTTCAATTCAGCTAGTCTCTGGAGGTCCTCTGTTTTCTGGTAGGCCTGTTGCACCAATTGCGAAGCCGCATCGCTGAGGTGGACGTCATCGCGAATCAACAGATTTTGTAACGTTGCTCGCAACAGCATTGCTTGTTTTTCGCAATCCTGCTGCAGCCTGTGCAGAGTTGCTGTTATTTGCCGGAACTCGCGTTCGCGATGGTTGTTTTTCCAAAGCAGCCATCCCAAAACTAACCCCAACAGGACAAAGACGGCACGATACAACATCATGGCTGGACGCTCTGCGATTTCATCACTCAGACTGTTGCCGCTCATTAGGGCGTCCATGCCGGTATCGATAAAGACCGCTGCAATACCAAAAGCGAATCCAAAGAAAATCTCTTTGTAGTTTTGCAGCATGTCGGATCTCACTCCTCAGCGCCCTTGAGAGCTTGCATCTGGCAACTTGAAAAGACTACTCCGCCGTGGTGGGGTCGATGCGCGATTTCAGTTCAGCGACGTTGTTGGCGGGGAAGCCTCCCTGTTGGGCGTGCTGGCGAACTGTCACTTCGTCCGGCGCGATGTAGATGCCGTAGATTTTGTCACCGGTAACGAAACTCTCCACCCACTGAATTTGCGGACCGATGTTGCGGATCACTCCGCACGACTTCTGCGAGATGGCTTGCAGCTCTTCGGGTTTGAGTTTGCCGGCGCCCAGAAGGTTGCGCTCGATTACGTATTTTGGCATGGCGGGGATTGTACATCAGTTCTCAGTAGCCGGTTGTCAGATACAAGACGAAGCCGGGTAACTGGCAACTGGCGACCGAGAGCTACTGGTTACCTAACAACTGACAGCTAGCATTCATCTAGAACTGCACGCTCTTCAGCATCGCCTCGTATGTCGGTCGCAGCCGTTCAAACTGTGACTGCGGAGCGACAAACACGAAGTACAGGACTGAGCCATCCTGCCGGGGAAGAGTGACGAGCCAGTCGCTCTCTTCCTGAGGTTGACCGTTGGCTCCGGCGAAGGGCGAGGTGGACTGTAGTGCAACCGACCGACCTTGCACCCCGGCGACAGTGATGGTCTGAACGTCGCCTGCGGGTTTCGCGGAGTTGGCGCGCGCAATCTCGCGAATTAGATCGTTGGTTACTGTGTCGATACTCGTGCGCTTGCCGGAGGGCTGCATTCCGTTAATCAATACGCCATAGCCGATACCCGAGCTGGTGACCCCGGCTTTTGGGGCAATGGTGACATAATCGCCCTCTTGCCTGGGCATCGCGACCTGCCAATTTTCCGGCCACGACAGGCTCAAAGGACCCAGATTCTCGCTCCTCATTTGCTGGCTGGGAGCAATGCTCTGCCACGAGGGTCCGGCAGGTGGAGCGGAGTTGGAAGGAACGGACGCGCTGGCATTCATCGCAGCCGCACCGGTAAACACCGCGCCATTCCTCTGATTCAGAGAGGCCCACTGGCCGGACTTGGCGCCTTGGGCGATCTCCTCGCCTGTGTACATCTTCACGCCCATCGCGTGCTGCTTGGTCTTCTGGAAGGCAGCGCTGTCGGCAGCGTACTGCTTGGGAGGCCAGTTCTTGATTTCCTGTTCAATGGCGAGCGAGCGATTCCCAGGATTTGGGTGGTCGCTGAGCCACTGCGGTGGTGCTCCCGTACTCTCTGTTTCGAGCGTCTTGAAAAACTCAGCCATGGCTTGCGGGTTGTAGCCGGCCTTGTACAGGATGATTGCGCCGACTGCGTCGGCCTGCGACTCGTCAGTTCGGGAATACTTTAGCATTAGGCCCTGCGCCCCCATTTGCACACCCATTTGCGCGAGCTGGCCTCCGAGGCCGCCGACCGCACTGCCCAAGACGGCGCCGGCGAGTCCCGCGAGCAAACCGGTGGTCTGCGCCTTACTCGCCTGCTTAGCGGAGTGCTGCATGTACACGTGTGACATCTCGTGCGCCATGACGCCGGCCAGTTCTGCCTCGTTGCGGGCGGCAGTGATGGTGCCGACGTTGATGAACATCGGGCCGCCGGGCAGCGCGAACGCGTTGATTTCCTTCTGCGGGATCACGTGGAACTCGAAAGGCCACGAGTACTGCTGTGGAATGGTGGCAACCAGTTTCTGGCCGAGCTGACGGACGTATTGCGTCTCGGGACTGGTGTCGGGCAGTACCGGCATCTGCTTGTAAACCTGCGCGGCCGCCTGCAAGCCGAGTTGGCGCTGCTGCTCACGACTCATGCCGGGATGGCCGGGATCGGGGAACTCGGGGCCGCCGGACACAGCGGAGAGCTGAATGACCAGAAGGAGAAAGGTCAAAGAAGACGATACAATCCGACGGGTATCCTGAATCTGGACATGAATCTTCATAGGCATAAGCTTAACGCCGGGATAATGGTTCTTAACAGTCTACCGCCGACGCGCGGTGGTTCGAATATAGGGTACATTCTGTAAATGCCTAGATCGCAACCGAGCCAAGGCCAGTCTCACTCCGCGACGAAAGGAACCTGGCTTGCGATGAATTCCTCATCCCGGGAAGAGCGACAATTATCCATAACGGTATGGGAACAACAATGACAAGCAATCCGCAGTTAGCTGAGTTGAAGCAACGAATAAAAGCCACGTGGATGGCTGGCGACTTCGGCAAGATTGCGCCGCTGATCCAGGCTGAGGCCGAGGCCTTTGTGACAAGGCTGGAGTTGCAACCGGGTATGAAGGTGCTCGACGTGGGATGCGGCACCGGCAACCAGTCCATCCCGGCAGCGCGTGCCGGTGCGCACGTCACCGCTGTGGACATTGCTCCCAACCTGCTCGAGCAAGCCCGCGCCTGGGCGCAACGAGAAGGGCTGAACATCGATTTCCGCGAGGCGGATGCGGAATCATTGCCGTTCCAGCACGGGGAGTTCGACGTGGTGACTTCGATGTTCGCGGCGATGTTTGCACCCCGACCGAAGCTGGTTGCAGCGGAAATGCTTCGCGTGTGCCGACCCGGAGGTTTGATCGCGATAGCGAGTTGGACGCCTGGCAGCTTCGTTGCAGAAAGACACGAGATCACCTCACGCTACTCGCCTCCACCGGCAGGCCTGGAGTCGCCAATGTTGTGGGGCGATGAAGCGGTGGTACGCGCACGATTTGGTGAAGAAGTAGCCGTTACGGTAAGCAGGCGGACGCTCACCTTCGATCTCCCCTTAAGTCCGAGCGAAGCCAGCACGCACTTTAGCCGATACAGTGGATCAAATGTGATGTTGATGCAGCAATTGGATCCCGAGCGTCGGGATGCTTTCATCCGCGAGATGGCTGCGCAGTTTACGAAACGCAATCGCGGCGACGCGGCACACACCATCGTAGACTCGGAGTACCTCGAGGTGTATGCGCGGCCGGACTGAGAGTCATTTCGCTCACGGTCCGAATCGCGGTACGATGCGGCCACGTAGAAGGATCGAGGCACGTGGCCGCCACCGGGTATCCCCAGGTTTCCGATCGCAACTTTCGCTTTGGTCCGTTCGAGTTTTCAGAGCGCGAGCGAGAGCTGCGCAAGAATGGCATTCGGCTCAAGCTGCAGGAGCAACCGTTCTGCGTCCTGCTCGAACTTGTCGCGAACGCTGGCAAGGTTGTGTCACGCGAGGGGCTCCAGCAGAAGCTCTGGCCGGCCGATACATTCGTCGATTTTGACACCGGGTTGAATACGGCGATCCGCAAGCTGCGGCCGGCACTGAACGACTGATGGCCGGTGATTCCGGCTGACAGGTGGCACTTTGCCGCGAACGCACTTTCCACACAATGGACTGGGTCTGAAGCGAGACTGAATTGGTCCTGTACAGGTAAGTTGCTGATTCCGGTACAGTTTTACCGATCGTCTGTAAAGATTCGAGGGCTGTTTGCTTTGCGGGACTGGCGACTGGCCGCTGATGGCTGGCAACTCAGGTAGAATAAACAAGCTATCCGACGAAGTGAGAGTGGCGCCTTCACCTGCTGAACGCGAAAGCGGCGTTCGTCGGGAACCCGATAAGGGCGCCCGCCTGCAGTCGAAGCCGTCCGCCGTGGCGGACGTGAGCTTGAGACGTGTGCATCTCGCGACGGCTGAGTTTCCCGACTCACGCCGACTCGTGTTGCCTCCTGAATCGAGCGGCTTAAAGGACTTGCGGGTGAAGCTTGTCCGGAGGAATCTTCCCAGGAGAGAGCAATGGCAAAGATCGCAAAAACCGCTGACCGCAAGAAGGTCATGGACACCACCAAGAGTACCGATTGCCCGAAATGTGGCAAGCCCACCCGTCTCGTGAAGCGGGTGAAGGACCGCGAGCGCAATGTTCCCGGCGGGATTTATATCTCGTGCTCAGCATGCGAGTTTTACGAGAAACTGTAACAGTCGATGGGAGGAAAAATGGCTAAGGGCGGCTAGGTCGCGCTCATGGCATATGAGGAGAAAGGGATGACCGCATTGCTGGCGCTGTTTCCGACCGGATATGAAGTCTACTTCGCACCACCTTATTTTGTTGGATGGGGCACTCTTGCGCTCATCAATGCCGGCCTGGCCCAGGGGAAGAAAAAGAGCGGATTGCTGTGGTTCCTGCTCTCTCTATTGCTTGGGCCGATTGCGACGTTGCTTATTGTGCTCTTCTGAGACCGTGCAGAAAACTCCAATAACGCATGACTGAAGAGTCGCGCAACTCCAATGCCGAAACGTTGGACCGTTATCGTCGGCGCCAATCCCGGCTCTATCGGTGGTTGCGCGCGCCGCTGCCTTTGATTCACTACGCAGCGAAGCGCAGGTTACCGCACTGTGAAGGCCGAAAGTAAGGATAGACAGTCATAGTATATGATGGACAAACCTATCACTATGACTAGGTTTCATGCCGGTGTAGTGACTACCTAGAGTGACACCTATAGACAGAGATTGACTCGTTTCTCATATCGTTAGTCACCGCATCGTCACCGCCAACGGGTCCTACATTCCGGGTCACCCCATTGCCCCCCATTCGACCGGCACGGGTCAACACTCGTTATATCGCGCACACCGAGTTTTCCGCCAAAGGCGTTTCCATTTTGGTTTTTCCAGCAAAAGGGTTGGTGGTCTCTCGCGCCGGTCTTGAGTATTCCGAGAATGCCCCCACAACGCCTCTAAGAAGGCCACCGCTGGCGCGTAGGACGCTCTCGTAGGCATCGGGATAAGTTTGGTATGGCTGAAGGTCAGCACTCTCGCGCACGAACACAGCAGTTCGTGACAACCTGCCACGAGAAACACAGGTGCGCTTACCCGTAAGGAACAGGCGAACCTGCCCCGGCGAAAGCAGGTGTGCCCTGCCCGAAAACAGGTGTCTTTCGGTAAGGTGATGGGGATTACTTGTGCAATGGCGATTTCTCACCAACAAAACAAGCAGGCGTTAGTTCCGGATTGCTGGATTTTGGTTGGTGTTAAAAGGCGATATTTCGCCGCGTTGAAACCTTTCTGACGAGCAGGGCGTACTGACCTAGGAGAAAAGGTGGTATCCGCCCCGCATTGCAAGATCCAAGGGGCGCCCCAGTCCAACAAGGAGAATATCCCATGAAACAGAACGTTGTGTTAACCATCGCATCTCTCCTCTCGGTCCTCTTCACGACGTTTCACATGACGGACGACATCGTCCGGGGAATGGAGCCAGGAACGCTTTCAGACCTCATTGTGCTGCCCATTTTGGTCGTCTGGCTGTACGGAACGCTGGTGCTGGCCGGAAAGCGATCGGGGTACGTCATCCTCCTCCTCGGGTCGCTCCTAGGGTTGCTCGTCCCGGTCATCCACATGAAGGGGGCGGGAGTCGGCGGAGCGATCGCCAAGTCCAGCGGAGCCTTCTTCTTTATCTGGACTCTGCTCGCGCTCGGCGTTACCGCGCTCTTCTCCATCATCCTCTCGGCGCGCGGACTGTGGGAGCATTTGCCGTGGCGCACTGCCGCGCAGCACAAACAGGGTGCCAGTGCATGAAGCGGCAATTCGCAAGTAACTGTTGTAATCAGCCGTGGGTGTTGAAAAAGTCCGTTCTTGGCAGTCCCGAATGATGGTAAATGTATCCCGATTTCGAGAACGACGTTTATAGAGCATCCTGGAGCGTTGTTTTTTGCCCAAAGGCCGAGCAATAGAGTTTTTCAAGCCACAGCCCATTTCACTTCCGATTTCGACACCGGCACCGACCCCGGATTACAAGTGTGAAGGCGATTTTTCGTCAGGGGTAGCCGCTGCGATAGTAGGTGCCATAGCACTGCAAGGCACCTAAGTACGGCTCGACCTGCCTTACTCGGTACGTAGGGCCTTCATCGGTTCGGTTGAGGCCGCACGTCGCGCCGGAAGAATGCTCGCTATCGCAGCGCAGATGCCCAAGGCGATGATGGAGGTTCCGAGCACAAATGGGTCGTAGCTGCGTACATGGAAGAGCTTCGACGCCATGAAGTGGCCAGCCATGATTGCCAGCGGAATCCCAATCACCAGACCAAGGGCGACTTGCAGGAACGCACCGCGAAGCACCATGCTTAGGATGTTCGCGCGGTTTGCGCCGAGCGCCATGCGTACTCCAATTTCTGCGGTGCGCCGCACGACGCTATAGGCAGTCAATCCGTATAGCCCGATCGCGGCCAGGACCAGTGCAATCAAACCGAAGCCCCCAGCGAGTTTCGCCACCATGCTCTGCTGGTCGAAGTTGGACACAACCTGTTCCTGCATCGTCTTCACACTGATGATCGTGATCGACGGGTCGATCTCGGCAACGGCGCGCCGAATCTGCGGCTCAAGGTTCGGAGTGCGGCCTTCCGTCAACAACTGAATGTTCTGGATGAAGTGCGAGCGATCAGAGATCATCTGCATCAGGGGTTCATCGTATTTCTCAGACTGCTCAAGCGGAACGTAGAACATCGGCTCGGCTGGATCGGCTGGATCGTGATATTTGGCGTCACGGGCCACACCCACGACCTCAAAAGTCGAGGCGAGTTCTGCAGAATCGAACCCGAAGTGTTTGCCAATCGGATCTTCGCCTTTAAAGAACTTCTCGGCGAAAGCCTGGCTGATGATGGCCACCGGACGTCCACCGGGATCGCTGCTTTGGAAGCTACGCCCCCTCACGATCTGCTGGCCAATGACATTCATGTAATTGGAGCTGACGCGGTCCCAAGAGGTCTCATCGGTCATGGAGGGATTACCCCTGCCCTCAATGGCGACCAGTTCACCCCAGTTGTTGCCCTCCAGTGGCGCGTAGAGCGCGAGGCTCACATCCTGCACACCTGGGATTTGACGAAGACGGTCCTGTAACGAACGATAAGCTGACTGCAAGTGCTCCTGCGTAGTGGTCGGCGAGGGCGGATTAATGCTGACCACGACGCGATCTTGCGGCAGGAAACCGAAGTCCTGCTTCTGCAAGTTGCGGAGGCTTGCCGTAAGCATTCCGGCAGAGGCAAGCAAAGCAACCGAGAGCGCCGCTTGCGCGACCACGAGAAGTTTCTGTGGAAGCGTGGCGAGGTTTCTCGTAGTACGGGTAACGCCGCGCAATGCCTCCGCGGGATCGGAATGGCTCGAGAACCAGGCAGGCACGACACCGAAGATGATGCCAGTCAGCAATGAGAGCCCAAAAGCGAAGCCGAGCACCGGCCATGAAGGTGCAGCGCTAATCGGATTCGCTGTTGCGGTGGGGAACGCGAGCCGCAGCATGATACGCGCACCGAAGTACGCAATGAGGAGCCCAAGCAGTCCACCGCAAACTGCCAGCGTAACCGCCTCGGTGAGTTGCTGTGCCATCAGGCGCGGTCTGCTTGCACCAAGGGCCATGCGCATCGCAGTCTGACCGCGACGAGCCGTGCTGCGGGCCAGTAGCAGGTTCGCGATATTGGCACAGGCAATCAAAAGAACTGTGAGGCAGGCGAGCAGCAGGATCCGCAGGTTTGTTCCGTAGTTCTGCCGCATGATCGCCACGCCGGCGTCGGCGGGCGCCAATTTGATGTACTTGTGCGGAATCGTCGGGGCGAGCTGTCCCTTGAATTCGGCAGGGATCTCGTCTTCATCCTTCAGCCAGCGTTGCAGGACCGTCGTAAGCCGAGCATCGAGACCTTGCACGCTGGCGCCGGGCTTGAGACGTCCGATGGCATAGAGCCAGTGCTGCTGGTTGGATTTGGTGCGGCCGTCCGGGCCGTCAATTAGTAACTCCTGCTGAACGGGGATCCAGAAGTCTGGCGGACGGCTCCTCAGTGTATCGCCAAAGAATCCAGGGGGCGCGATGCCGACCAGCGTAACCGGGTGCCCTTCAATGATGAAGGTTGATCCGATGAGCGATGGATCGGAAGCATAGTATTGCTGGAAGGCGCTGTAGCTCATCACGACCACAGGTTGGGCGGTGCGCTGATCATCCGAGAGTTGGAGCAACCTTCCGGCGTAAGGACTGATACCAAGAACATGGAAGTAGTGTCCGTCCACGTATTCCATTCTCAGCGGACGAGCGGCACTGTCCTTTAAGGAACTCCGAGCTCCGACTGCGTCGGTATTCGCCTGAAACGCAGTCACCTCTTCGAACTCAGGAGCCGCTTCCGCCAGTCGTTGCACAAGCGGGTACGAGAACAGGCTCCAGTCGTCTTCTTCCCAGCCCACCGTACAACATACGTCCCTATCCCCAATTCGGAAGAGCTGCGAGGGCTCGGCGACCGGTAGGGACTTCAGCATGATCGAGTGGATCAGCGTGAAGATGCCAGTGGTAGCACCGATGCCAATGGCAAGCGTCAGGATCGCGGTCAGGGTGAAGCCGGGCGAAAGCCGCATTTGCCGGAGCGCATATCGAATATCCTGCACAAGGGTCGACATGCCGTACCTCATTGCACGTATTACGCCATTGTCGGTCCAGCAGTTTCAGCGGGTTACTCGAACACTGTGTTCAGGAGTGGACACTTCGTACAACTCCCGCCAGTGTGCGTTGTGTAGAAGATCGGGCTGGTTCCCCGCATAAATCGGGCATTGCAGCGCCCGACTCAACTGGCGCAAACAGCCCATTTCGCTTCCTATTTCGGAGACAGAGCGCACTCGGATTAGGAGCGACATGGCGATGTTTCGCAAACGGTCAAGTGTACTGTTGAATTACTGCGCGTGACGCAGCTGTCTCCGCAAGGTTTCCACGACCAGACCGACGAACCCATACGTGACGGCATTCGCCGCCAGAACTTCATAGAGACTAATCGGGTGATGCATGCCCGCTATCGAAATGGGGCAGGTTATGCAGACAAGAGTCCACACCTCTCGCATTCGTTCACTGGTAGATGGGAAGGTTACGACAGCAAAGAATGCCCAGAAGCCCGCGACAAGAAAGCCCGTAATCGCCCACATCCCAATTCGGTATTTCATGACCGCCACCCCCGAACAAGCACGATTCTACGCCTTTCCGGGCGACAAAAGGGTAACTGTCCAGAACAGCCCATTACACTCCCAATGCTCCCCCGCCCCGATCAGTTGCGATATGGCGATATTATGCCAATGGCCATAACATTTTGACTTAGGGCTCCATTTGGCGGTTTAAGACTGGGAGGATCAAGAATGACGTCCTTGATATCTGCGATTGACCCGAAATTCGTGATTTCAGTGGCTTCGCTGCTGCTCTCAGTCTGCGCCTTCGCGTTCGCTGTGTATCAAGCTGTGATTGGCCTGGGTCCGTATCTATCGGAGGAACGTACCATCTTGCCTCTGTCCAAAGACCATTTGACGAGGATCGATTGGAAGCTAGTGAACCGCGGCCTGGGCCCCGCCAAGATCATCAGATATGAAGTACTACTGAATGAACGTCCCGTTGACCTCTCGCGCCTTTCCGAGATCATTATGGCGTGGAACAAAGCCTTTGGAACCGTCCCAGACAGCGGTCAGATGGCCTGCAAACCTCCCGGATATATAGTGCCAAAGGAAGGAAGCATTACTGTTTTAGAGGTGGCGCTCCCAACGCCGCCGTTGGCGGAAATGAAGAAGTTGGACGATCTCGACAAAATCGGCTCAGGTCTGCATCTGTTCAAGGTTGTCGTGCGGTATGAATCGCTTTTGTTTGGCCGAACATTTACTTATGACTCAAGCCGCCCAGGACAACGGTAAGAAAGCCGGATCAATCTCGCTGCGTGACCTGACGCTAATGTTCCCTGGGCCGCCATGTGCCTCCATTCGCTGCGGCAGGTAGCTCATTTCAAGGTCAGCGTGATGGGGACTGGCATCATACAGCCAGTCGCTAGGCTTTTCCGCAGGGACGCGAGGAATTGGGACAGGGCCACGACAATGATCGGGGGCGACAATCCATGGTCACCCTGTTATGTGAGACTTCGATTGAGCCCGACTGCCAATCAAACCCAAATTGGGAACATGCTCCGTTTGTTAGGCAGAACACGATTCATAGAGGTCTGCACTTTAAACTGCCGATTCTGTTCATGTGTGTTATTTAAGAAGCTTGGTTTGTCGTTTTCCGGTTTAGGCGCGAGGAGCAGCTCATGCGAAAGATTATTTATGGCGTGGGGACTAGCCTGGATGGCTATATCGCACGGTTGGACGGGTCGCTGGATTTTTTGCACCTGCGGCGCTCGAACTACTCGATGGGGCCTTTCTTCAAGACCATTGATGTGGGACTGATGGGGCGGAAGACCTACGAGGCCGGGGTGCGCATGAGTGGAGGGAAGTTTGAGAGTCATGGCTTGCGTTGTTACATTTTCTCCCGGTCGTTGCCGGAGGGGGAACGTGACGGGGCCATTTTTGTGCGCGAAGAGCCCGAGAGATTTGTGGAGGAGTTGCGCGAGAAGAAGGGGAAGGATATTTGGTTGATAGGCGGTGGGGAATTGGCGCGAGAGTTCTTGAAGGAAGACTTGGTGGATGAGCTCTATTTGGGAACCGTGCCGGTGTTGATTGGCGAAGGGATTCCGTTGTTCGCGGCGGGGTTTCCGCAGCGAGAATTCACCTTGACAGAGTGCAAAACTTATTCGGGCGGCCTGATTGCGTTGAAGTATGAGCGGGTGCGAGGGAAGGCCGACGTTGAAGCCAAGAGTACAAGTAAACGTAAGCGCAAGCTAGGGGCACGAGTTTGAAGTTGCCCACAGACAAAGAGGTAACGTCAAAAAGACTCCTCAATTGTCGAAATCAGCCCGTTACACTCACAATCCTACCAGCGTGCTGTCGCTTACTAACTCCCTAAGCAGTAGGTGATCCCTCCCCCGGCGAAAGCAGGTCAACCCGCACCAGTGGCCCACGGAGAACAGCGCCCTGGGCGGCGTTTCTAGTCTGTTGGCAGGTTCTCCGGCAGTGCAGGCAGACTATCCGTGCTTGTATGGTCGCGCCGCTGCCGAATTGCGTCCAGCACGTTAAGCAGCACGTTGACACTGATGTTGCTGGTGCTCTCGCGCCTTTTAAGAGCCTTGACTTGTCCACTGCAATCGCGCCGCTGACCGTGCGTTGGTAGGCGTTGAGCTTTTTGATGTCGTCATCGGTGATGCTTCCCACCATGCGCAAAGCGACATCATCGAAAATATCGACGAGTTCCGCTTTGATCGCTTTCACTTCCGCAATTACCTCGGGGAATGCCGTCAACGCCTTCTTGATGGAGTGATCGCTTCGCTTCAGTTCGCGAGCGGTTCTCCGAAAGGAATAGCCCTGAGCCACATACACCTTCGCTCGCTCGATTTCCTCCGTCGTCAACGGCAAGTCGCCTTTCTTTCGCATTTATTCACCCCGCGCAATTGGATTAAGCGCAAGAAAGCGCACAACAAAAAGCTGTGCTCCTCGGCGGGTTCTCCTCGTTTTCATCGCACCCGCCCGGAATAAAGCCGATGCAGCGTCGCCCACTCGCTGCTCTTCTCATGAGCCGTCAGCGCTGCCGGCTGGTAAATCGGGATGTTGAGTTGAGCTTCGAGATGGTTCAAGCTGTCCCTGGTTCCGTCAAGGATGTTGACCAGTCCGGTTTCAGCGCCCCGGATCAGCACCGTACAGGCCTCGCGGAAATCTTCGGCCGCGCGATGCGATGCCGCTCTCTTTTTGGTTTCGAGCGCATCGCATCGCAGCGCGATCTCGCGCCGCCGCTCCTCGATCTTTGCCGGTGCCGCCTTCGCCTCTGCTAGCTCTCGAAGCTTGGCCTGTGCCTGTGAGTTTTCCCCTTGCATAATCAATTGGTCCGCCTCGAATCGCTTGACCCGCTCTGCGGCGGCCATGCGTTCGAGGATGTCTCGCATCGTGGTTGCAATGTCAGCCGCTTCGATCGCGAGCTCCGTCAACTCTTCGTCGAGGGGCGCCGCCGCCGACGCATACATTTCCTCTCGCCGCTGGTTCAGTGCGGCCAGGGCCTCTCTGCTGAAGTCGCGCATGGACTGCGCCATTTCTTCGACGGTCATGTCTCCGATCTCTTTCACTTCGCTTACCGCTGTGCTCATCGGTTTCCCCCATCAGATTGTGGCGAGTCATGCTCGGCGCGGAGTTTTTGCTTTTCGGATTCAAGGATAGAGATCCGATTGCGCAACTGGTTAGCTTTCTCCGGGGAGCCAAAAGAAAGCTCAATGTTGATTTCCTTGAGCAGCGCATAAATCTGGCGCTCTATTTTCTCGCGTTCGGAGTTCATGGCATCACCTACGCCTCGGAGCCAAAGCGAGCAGGTAGGGTCGTAAAACTTGCTTGAAAAATTCCTCCTGCTCCGGTTCGCGCTCAAAATCCTGAGCGAGAGTTTCCATGCGCTGGAGAGCGTCTGAGCCCATGAGTTGGGAGCCACGCGCACAACCGAGATAGTGACGGAACGTCGCGGACGGGGATTGCTGCGGGCCACTTTTCATGTAACCCTGCCGCTTAAAGCTGCGCTCGATTGCTCCGATCACATGCACGCCGAAGTCGCGGGTGTGAAGCCGCTCGACTGCGGTCGCGCTTCCGGGCAGCGCGGGCAGCTCAATTTCCGTAAATCCAGTTTCCGACGCAGAGGGATACTGCCGGTTGTCCCGTGAGTCGAGTTTGTCCATTCGTTGCGCTGGCTCTACCTTGCTGTTTATTTGCCCCATGACTTACCCCCTTTCGGTTGCTGCGGAAAATTGGCCTCAGCATCCGCCCGAGCCAACTCGGACGGTTTGTAGGTTCCATACGTGCCATCGGATTTCCACAAGACGAAGACTTTTCCGCCGCCGAGATGCGCCCCCACCAGTCCGGCTATTTCGTTGGCCAGGCCACTCCGCAACTGCACCTGGCAACCAAGCGGGAATCGCTCTTCCAACGTCGCAAGGCGGGTCTGGGGTGGCGAGACGGGCATGGTTTTCGGTTTGTCGCTCATATTTGCACCTTATCGGGGCTGTCCCGTGTCCCACATCCCTAAGTAAATGAGTTATGGGACAGTCCCACTACCCCAGACGGGGAGAGACTCCCTTTCTAGTCCGTCTCTCCCGTCCGGTTCTGCCTTGTCCCGCACACTGTCCCGCGTGGGACAGTATTGGGACACTTGAGTATCAGATTCTTCCAGCCACCTACTGACAGTGCTCTTTCCCACACCGAGAGTGCTAGCTATCTCTCGAACGCTCTTCCCGCTCGATTGCATCTCGACTGCTTGGCGGATTTTGTCCTGCTTGCCCGGTGTTTCGGGTGCACCCTGGCGGTGAGCAAGGAGGTAGGTCCTCAATTCGCCGGCTTCCCCCGGCTTGGCAAGCATTTTGAAGCGGCCGGTATTGTCCAGATGCGGTCGCGCTTCGACGATGAACGGTCCGCATGGCTGAAAATCCCTCGCTTTTACGTTCTGCACGAAAATGCGATTTGAATCCGCGTCGATCTGTCGCAAGCCCCAGGCAGTCGCAATCATGGCCCCGATGTCGGAACTGCCTCTCAGAATGTTTTCCAATGACATCCGCTCTTGGTTTTCAGACGCCTTGGGCGCGTGATGGGCTCCGGTGATGGTTCGAGCGCCAGCCGAAAGCAGGCGAAAGAGCGTCTGGGCAAACGCTCGTGACGACTCTACTTCATTTTCTGAGCCGTCCATGAATCTCACAGCGGTATCTAAAATGATGTCTGCACCTTCGGCGGCCTTCAGGATGCGGGGATCGGTAAGCGAAACCTGCTCTTTGGATGATAGGGTGCGAACCAACAGACGCTCACTGCGGACGTAATCTTCGAGACGAAAGAGTTTCAGCCGCGTCCAAAACGGTCCGATGGCACATTCCGGTACCAGATACAAAGTGCGGCCACTGCTGCGCGGGGCCCAGAAGTAATCGAACAGTGGCAACTTCTCAAGCATGGCCTGAGCCATTGCCAGCATGACCAGAGTCTTTCCGTGTCCCGCCAAACCGCCAATCAGCGTTATGGCTTGTTCCTGAGCGAATTCTTCTATTGCGAAGCGAAGCGGTGGCGCGTTTTGAAAGTCCTCGAAGCTGTGGAACAGCGCACGCCAATTCTCGTTCCCACCGACGTCCTGTTCGAGCGATTCTGCAAACTGACAAATTTCCCTTGTGATGATTACCGGATCCGCACCTCGTGCTGAGGCTCGGTTTATCTGGGCGTCTGCATGGTGAATAATCCGCCGCAACAGCGCCTTGTCTCTGACGATTCGACCATGGTGTTCGATGGATGGCCGCTCGATAACGCCGTCGATGAGCGAAGAGAGATATGCGACCCCACCGACAGTTTCCAGCTCGCGCTTGTTGCTGAGATGTTCGCGGAGGGTGATGCTGTCTATGGGGACGCCTTCGTCTCTCAGATCGAGCATGGCGCGATAGATTTTGCGATGAGCGTCGAGGGAAAGGTCGTCGGCTTGCAGTAACTCAAGCTGATTCGCGTACATCGTGATGTCGCCAAGAAGTAAACTCCCCAGGATGGAGCGCTCGGCTTCCAGGCTGACGGGAAGCGGCGCATCATCGGCGCGGCGCCTGGCCATTAGAACCCTTTCTCGCAGATGCGCTTCAACTCGTCAGCCGGAATCCGAACCGAACCTCCTATGCGAATCGATTTGATGCGGCCTTCGCGGACGGCCCGGTGCACGCTTCGATAGCACAGACTCAGCCGGTCGGCCACATCCTTGATGGGAAATAAGTCTCGTTCCGGTCTCGCAGCAGTGTCCTTTTTGCGATTTCGCATACCGCTCCCTTCCGTAATATCCAAAATTTATCGTGACATTACCGCGATTGTGCGTTATAGTCAACCCGTGAAAAGTTATTACGCAGTCACAAGCCAAATTCGCTATTACAAGGTGCCGACAACTGTGGTGGAACTGCGGAAGCAGGACGGAGAGAAGCAAGCCTGCTTAGACGTGATTGCATTCACCTCAAGCAAAGAACGGATCTTTGACTTTTCCCACTGGAAAGATGCGCCGCATATGGCCCTGGCGAATCTGCGCGACGAACCCAAAGCCGTCTTGCGTTTCACGCGCACCTATGGCGTGCTGGCGCCGGATTACAAGTTTGGGGAAGCTGGAACCATTCCTGTTGGGCAGGTGCTTGAAATCCGCGACGAGTTGCGGCGCGCATGGGAAGGGAGAACCTATTCCCCGTTCGTGACGGCTTTCAAAGCAACTGTTTGGGTGTGGCCGAATGTGGAGAATTTACGCGCGGGAATGGCAATCGTCGTCGAGAATTTGGGGTATCTGATCGGCATGATGTTCGCACAGGACTTGTGGGAAGGCCGACTGAAGAAGTGCAAGAACCCGGACTGTCCGGCTCCCTACTTTCGGGCCGTCCGCAAGAGCCAGCGGTTTTGCAGTCAGAAATGCGGGGTACTTATCAGCGTGCGCCACTTCCGGGAAAGGGAAGCCAAGCGCAACGCGAATAGGAAGGGGAAACGAGATGCCAAAGCAAAAAAAGCGCGACGGCCTCTATTGGCGGAAAGATAGAAAAGCGTGGTGGGTGAGCTATGTCGATGCCTCGGGACGGCGTGTGCGGAAACCCGCTCCGGATGCAGAGAACCACGATGAAGCCGGAACCTTTCGTGCCGATGAACGGCGCCAGGTCCGCGAACAGAGCAAACTAAAACCCGGCGAAGTGCTGGCGTCTAAGGATTCGTTCGCGGACGTGGCCGACAAGTTCCTGGCCTTCCAGCAGGCGCGACTCACCCCTAAGGCATACAGCCGGGAAGCGGGAATCGTCAATCAACACCTGAGGCCGTTCTTCACCGGCAAAATTGCCAACATCACGTCTTCCCAGGTGTCAGACTACGTGACGGCGGCGCTGTCCAGGGTAAGCAAGGCCAGCACGCGTAGGGAACTGGTTGCGCTCAAGCACTTGTTCCGGCTGGCGTGCGGGGAATGGAAGCTGCTTCCGCGCTTTGCGAACCCATGTCTCGATGTGACGAGTCCCAAGGTGCATGACGAGCGCACCCAGCACCTCAGTCCTGATCAGTTTCGCCGTCTGCTAGCAGCTTCCCCAGAGCCCATGAAGCCTATCTTCGCTCTGTTGACAGCAACGGGAATGCGGCGCGGCGAATTACTCGGATGCAAGTGGAACTACATCGACGGCACCCGCATCCTGCTTCCTACCTCGAAGAACGATGAACCGAAGGGAATCCACCTTAGCGGCTTTGCTCAAAGGGTACTGGCGTCCATCCCTCAAAGCGCCCCGGATGATGTGCTCTTCCCCGATGTCACCCCGGAAGCCGTGAGCCTGGCTTTTCACCGCGTCTGCAAAATCCTCAGCATCTCGGACATCAGATTGCACGACTTGCGCCACACGTTTGCGACTTGGCTTCGCCAGCGTGGGACGGAGCTCGACGTGATCGCCAGCCAATTAGGACACCGCGACTTGCGCCAGACGAAGCGCTACGCCAGGATCGCCGCCGAGCAGGTGCGCTCGGCAGTCGCCGGGCTGGATGCGCTTCTGTCGGAAGCGGCGCCGGAAGGCCAGGAAGCGGGAGCGGATCATCCCGAAGGCCAGCAAGGGCAGATTTTGCCGGAAACCCTTGTCCTTAGTCACCCATTCGTCACCGCAACCGAACAGGCAGACGAAGCAAATCCTGTAACTCGTTTGGAGTCTAGGCGTCCCCGACAGGATTTGAACCCAGGTCCGCACTGTGAAGGCCGAAAGCTGGATCGGCGGAGCAGCGGGTTCGGTACCAGCTGGGTTCCTCAAATGTGGATACCGAACCGTTTCCTGGAGTGGACGTGGCCGCTGAAAGTCCGCCGATCGGGCATGCGTTGAGCACAGCAATGTCATTAGTTTTTAACGCTTTTCGATGAGAGCCGATGCCGATTCGATTGCGCGGCTGAGCGCTTGGCTGTACCGAGTAGCTAGCTGATCTTTCCAACTCGGTTTCCACAACGAGCGTTTTTTCATGTAGTGCTCCATATGGAGCAGCGGGTCATTCTGCCACCGGTTTGTAGGTTTCGAGCGGGTTTCGCCATTGGAAGAGTCGGTTTCGGCATGCCAGCGCCAGGTGCGGCACTCGATCAAGGTAGGCCCGGCGCCGGTGCGCGCACGGTGAATGGATTCTTGCGTGACTCGCCAGACAGCAACGATGTCGTTGCCGTCAACGGTGATGCCAGGGAAGCCGTAGGCTTCAGCGCGATCCCGAAGGTCCTCTTGGGACTGGACCATGCCGGCTCCGTTGGTTGATGACTGTTCGCGGTTCTCAACCACAAAGACGATAGGAAGTCGGCAGCTAGAAGCGAGACGCGCGGCTTCATGCCAAAAGCCGAGCGCTGCTAGTCCATCATTAGCGAGCGCGACAACCACATTTGCCCTGCCAAGATTGCGATAGGAGAGCGCGATGCCGGCGGCGATGTCTAGCTGTCCGGTGAGTGAGGAGGTCTGGGGTACGATCCGAAAGGAATGGGTAGAGTGATTTGTAGCCGTTTTCGAGTCTTCGTTGTTTCGATGGAAGAGTTGCGCCAAGACCTGCTCAAGAGGTGTGCCGCGAATCACAGCCGCTGCCAGCTTCGGCTGTGATGATGAAAGGCTGTCATCGGGTTCAAGCCCAATGCATGCGCCGACTTCAGTAGCTTCACCGCCGAGGATAGGGGCGGTGGAACCGGGAATTCGCCCGGCCCGCAGCAGCGAAAGCACTTCCTCTTCAAGCAGCCGAGTCTTCAGCAGGGCAGAATAGAGCGTACGCAGGACTTCGGGATTGGAGGGAGACGCATCGCCTGCCAGGGATGATGCCATCGACACGGGCAACGGGATCGCAATTGCAGGCTGCTGAGTTTTAAGTGGGGACATGCAGGCTGGTCTCCGAACCGCTTCATTGTATCGCAGGGAATTTGTAAGCTGAGTGCATCCTGATTCCATTGGGGTGAGCTTTCGAATTACGAATGAGTTTTCAACACAAATGTGTAAAAGTTTGTGGAAATCAAAATTTGCGACGGGGTAAGTTGCTCGAATTGTGACGTATGTCACGATCTGCACCGTACTAAGTGCGATGATGAGGACTTTCCAGGCTGAAGTGAAGGGATGAAGACGCGACTCGACAAGCTGCTCCTGCAACGCGGCCTGGTGCCGTCGCGCGAGCGGGCGCAAGCTCTGGTGCTCGCAGGGCGCGTGCTGGTGAACGAGCAGAAGGTGCAGAAGGCAGGGGCAGGTGTTGAGGACGACGCGAGGTTGCGAATTCTCGGCGATGATCTGCCATACGTGAGCCGTGGCGGTCTCAAGCTGGCGAAAGCGCTGCAATATTGGAGCATCGATGTGCGTGGAAAGACGTGTTTGGATATCGGTGCATCTACCGGGGGATTTACCGATTGCCTTCTGCAAGCTGGAGCAACCAAGGTGATTGCAGTGGATACCGGCCACGGCCAGATTGATGCAAAGTTGCGTGGCGATCCAAGATTGCGATTACTGGAGAAGACCAATGCCCGCGCCCTGACGGCAGAACGGCTCTGGCCGGATGGAAATGAACGGCAGCCGATCAGTGTAATTGTCATGGATGTGTCGTTTATCTCTGCCACTCTGTTGCTGCCGGCGGTAATCGCTGCGGCGAAGGCGGATGAGTCTCAGGACCTGATCGTGCTGGTGAAGCCGCAGTTTGAAGTCGGCCGTGAGCATGTTGGCAGGGGAGGCATCGTGCGCGATAGCGAGGCGCAGCAAACAGCAGTTGAGCGCGTGAAAGCCGCTGTCCGTGAAGTGGGCGGGAGGAGCATCGAAGTAATCGAGTCGCCGATTCTTGGGGCGGAAGGGAATCGGGAGTTCTTGCTGCACGCGACGTTCTGATGATTGCAACCCACGTTGACGATTACTAAGGCAATTGCTCCAGCTCAGCCGAGATCGTCTGCCTACTCTGCAGCAGTACCTGTAACTTTCGTTGCCAAGGTTTGTAGCCCCTGCTTGGTGATGCTGATCAGCCGTTCACCACAGGCAAGAGGTACCTCCGCCGGTGTATGTCCCAGCAAGGCCCCACCCCGTTGGGAGTCGAAGTAGTTACGACGCGCGAGGCGGTTGCGGCAAATGTCCTGGGCTCCTCGGCTCCAGCTTCGCCCATATGCGTCACCCTCATGCACGTTCGAGATCCGCAGGCCGCGCGCGTACAAAATTCCGGCAGCAAAACAGTGCTCATCGCGTATCAGTCCCACAAGCAAGTGCTGGGTACCGATATGCGTGTGGCCCAGACTCTCGGGCTCTTCAGCCGCATACGCCAGTACCCGCCTGCACTCATTGGCAAAGGGCAAGTCAACAGAGGTTGAGAACGACTTGCGAACGGTGGTATGCGCATCGACCTGTCTCCGAATGCTTTCCACCGAAGCGTGGGAACGAAGGAACCGATTGGTTGGCGCCTTATCCTCGCGAAGAAGACCTATCAGCAGGGTTAACGCAGATTGAATGAACTCATATCATCCGAGGTTTCATAGAACCTTTGGTCGCATCCCCACCGGATATGCTCGTGCAACCGTCCGTTGGCTGACCGCGTGCGCTACACTGCTAGAGAACTTGCAACACCATGAAGTCCGTCGCCATCATCTCCAAGCCGTGGAAGCAGGAGCTGGCCGGCATCCTGCCTGATCTGCTTCAGTGGTTTCACCATCGCAGCTACACCATTTATATGGATGAGGAAACGGCTCGCTACACTAACGGCGAGCATGTGGTGCCGCGGGATGTGATTGGTTCCAAACATCCAGACTTCGCGCTGGTGCTGGGCGGAGATGGGACTCTGCTGTCTGCCGCGCGCGCGGTGGCCCACGAAGGCGTACCCATACTGGCAGTAAACCTCGGATCGCTGGGTTTTCTTACGGAGATTCCGTTAAGCGAGCTGTATGACGCGCTCGAGGCGGTTGATCAGAAGTGCTGTCCCGCGGAGCTTCGATCGGTGGTGGAGTGCCGACTCCTACGCGGCGGCGAATGTATTTCGCACCACTTCGCCCTGAACGATGTGGTCGTGAACAAGAGCGCCATCTCTCGCCTAGTGGAATTCGATTTGTACATCGATGGCAACTTTGTCTTTCAGTACAAAGCGGATGGGGTCATCATCGCAACCCCCACAGGTTCGACGGCGTATTCGCTAGCCGCGGGCGGCCCTGTGCTGATGCCCTCGGTGGATGCGTTCGTGGTTACGCCAGTCTGCCCACATTCCTTAACGCACCGGCCCCTGGTAGTCACGCAGAACTCACAAATCGAGTTACGAATCGAAACCGGAGAAGAGCAAGCCTTCCTGAGTATCGACGGACAGGTCGGATTGCCAGTAGCGCAGGACGACCAGGTCTTGTGCCAGCGCGCTGCCCATAAGGTGAAACTGATGAGGCTGCGCAGGACGTTCTTCGAAGTGCTTAGCAATAAGCTGAAGTGGGGACAGCGCTAAGCCCGTATGAAGATTCTCCATTCGATTCTGAATCTGGGCGCTGTTGTGCTTGCGGCGGGCGTGAGCTTCGGCCAGTCTCGACCTTCGGCCGACCTGATCATCGTCAACGCCAGAGTGTGGACGGTGGACTCAAGCCGTCCAACTGCTGAAGCCGTGGCGATCATTGCCGATCGGATTGCCGCCGTGGGAACGACCTCAGAGATTGAGGCGTGGCGCGGCGCGGCGACCAAGTTGATCGACGCACAAGGCAAGCTGCTTGTGCCCGGCTTTAACGACGCGCATGTGCACTTCATCAGCGGTGGGCTGCAGCTTGATTCCGTCGATCTGAAGGACGCTGCAACCCCGCAGGAATTTGCGGCCCGGATTGAGGCTCGCGCAAAAGTAACACCCAAAGGCGAGTGGATCGAGGGCGGCGACTGGGACGAACAGCGCTGGAACCCGCCACAACTTCCGGCGAAAGAGCTTATCGATCCCGTTACACCGAATACACCGGTGTTTGTTACGCGTTACGACGGTCACATCTCACTGGCCAACTCACTCACCTTGAAGCTGGCAGGAATCACGGCGAAGACGCCCGATCCGCCAGGAGGAGTAATCGTTCGCGATAAGAATGGGGAAGCAACGGGAGTCTTGAAAGACGCGGCCCAGTCGTTGGTGAGCAGGGCGGAGCCGCGGCTGACCCTCGATCGTAGAATGCGCGCAGCCAAACGCGCTCTGGCGCATGCTGCTTCCTTGGGCGTTACCAGCGTGCAGGATATGGCAGTGGACTATGCAGATGTTGCGGTTTACACCGAGTTGCTGAGCCGAGGGGAGCTGACGGCACGCATCTACGTAGCACCGATGCTGGAGAATTGGGAAGACCAGGCAAGAATTGGACTCCAGCGCGCGTGGGGCTCATCTTACTTGCGCTACGGTGCGCTCAAGACCTTCGCCGATGGCTCCCTGGGCGCAACCACCGCCTATTTCTTCCAGCCGTACACCGATGCTCCGAACTCTTACGGGATATTGTCCAGCGAACTGCAAGATATTCCGCGCGAGCAAGAGCGTATTCAGAAAGCTGATGCCGCCGGCCTGCAAATCTGCGCGCATGCGATTGGCGACCGCGGCATCTCGACGATGCTCGACATCATGAGCGAGGTGGAGAAAGCGAACGGCGACAAAGATCGTCGCTTTCGCATCGAGCACGCGCAGCACATGTCGGAGAAAGACTTCGATCGCTTTGCAAAACTAAAGGTGATTGCCTCGGTGCAGCCTTATCACGCGATTGATGATGGACGCTTTGCCGAGCGACGCATTGGGCCAGAGCGTATCAAGACGACCTACGCTTTTCGCACCTTCCTCGACCACGGAGTGAGGCTGGCCTTCGGCACTGATTGGGATGTGGCGCCACTGTCCCCTATGTGGACCGTTTACGCGGCCGTGACTCGCGCCACTCTTGATGATAAGAATCCGACCGGGTGGGTACCCGAACAGAGGCTGTCGGTGGCTGAAGCCGTGCAGGCTTACACCATGGGCTCGGCGTACGCGGAGTTTCAAGATCGAGAAAAGGGCTCGATCACTGTCGGCAAATTGGCGGATATGGTTCTACTGAGCGACGACATATTCACCATAGAGCCCACAAGAATCAAAGATGTATCGGTGCTCGTGACCGTTGTGGGTGGGAAGGTCGTTTTTCAGAAATAGTCAGAATGCAGGCTGTAGCGGCGCGGCCTGGGGCCGCGCCTTTGCTTATTCAGTTACGGGTTTCAGATTATCCGCGAGCCAGAAGCGGGCTTCGATTTCGCACTTTCTGCAGCAAAACGCCTGCGTATCGCGGGCCCTGCTCGTGCTCCGGAGATATTGGGAATAGCACCATAAGCAGACCGCGGTCGATGTTGGAGCATCGTATTGATTCGGTTGCATAAGGATCTCCAATGGCTAGGCAGCATAGGCCATGCGGGGCGTAAACGCAATCAACAAATTAGCAGGTAGTCGGGAACTTACTACCAGCATGGGTGCAGAGGAATCAGAGCCGCTCGGGCGCCAGGAGGTCGCGAATGTTCTCCCGTTTGCGTATAAGCCTGTGGCTGGCCCCGTCTACCAGCACCTCGGCCGCCCGGGGGCGCGTATTGTAATTCGACGCCAGCACCATGCCGTAGGCGCCGGTATCCAGAATGGCCAACAAGTCACCTTCATGCACTTCTGGCAGTTCGCGATTGCGGGCGAAAAAGTCACCGGTCTCGCAGACGGGGCCGACGATGTCGACGTTCTGCGGCTGACTGCAGCTCGACCTCAACTCCACGGGCACGATCTCATGGTGAGCTCCGTAAAGGGAAGGCCGCATCAAATCATTCATGGCCGCGTCGAGAATCAGGAACTGCTTGCCGTTATTGTGTTTTCGATAAGTAACGCGTGTGAGCAAAATACCTGCCGGCCCGACAATTGCGCGCCCTGGTTCAAGTAATACATGAACCCCAAGCAGGCGCAGGGGGTTCAGAACGGAAGAAGCGTAGGCCTGCACTCTTGCCGGGAAGTCTTCTTGCGACCGCTGCACGTAAGGAATACCGAGTCCGCCGCCCGCGTCTACATAGCGGATGTCATGCCCATCATGCCGTAACGAGTGCACCAGGTTACCGACAAGTTGCATGGCCTCGCGAAAGGGAACGACATCAGTGATCTGTGAACCGATATGGACACTCAGGCCGGCAGCTCTCAGATAGCGCGAAGCTGCGCCCTGACGGTAAAGTTCCGTGGCCTCGCTCATGGGCACGCCGAACTTATGTTCGTGCAGCCCGGTGGAAATGTAGGAATGGGTCCGAGCGTCAACATCGGGATTTACGCGTAGGGCAAAGCGCGCGGTCTTGCGCAAGTGCGCCGCGCGGGCGGAAAGCAGCTCAAGCTCGCTGCGGCTTTCGGCGTTGAAGAGCAGAATGCCGCTATTTACGGCGAGATCGATTTCGTCTGCCAGCTTGCCCACGCCGGAGAAGACGACTTTGCCAGCGGACTTGCGGCTCAAGTGCAGGACGCGCTGTAGCTCTCCGCCGGAAACGATGTCGAAGCCAGCCCCCATGGAGGCCAGCAGTTTCAGAATGGAAAGATTAGAGTTCGCCTTTACTGAATAACAAATGGTGTGGGCAACGGCTCCGAACGCGCTGTCGAACTGCCGATACCGCTCTCGAATGGCGGAGGCAGAGTACACATAGAGGGGTGTGCCGTAACGTTTGGCGAGTTGGCGCAACGAGAGCTGTTCGGCCGTGAGTTCGCGGATCCGCGATTTTGCGGAAATCTGACGATAGACGAAGCCCGGTGGGCGTTCCTGCTGACGAGTGTCGCTCACTTTTTGACCGGGGTTCCTTTCACTTTGAGAATCACGACGGTGAGATCGTCAAAGGCATCCATTCCTTTGGCGTGATCGCTGACTGCGCGGAAAATCGCCTCAGCGATCTCGTCGGCGCTGCGATGAGCGTGCTTGATTGCCACCTTCTCCAATCTTCCGCGACCGAACATTTTGCCCTCGGAACTGGTGGCATCCGTGATGCCGTCGGTGAAGAACACGAAGAAATCGCCGGGCTTGGCGCTCAGATTGTGCTCGTCATACTCCGAGGTGGCAAAGAGGCCGAGAGGAATGCCGGCTACCGGAATCTCTTCTGCGCGTCCTTCGCTGATGCGCAGAGGACTCGGCAGCCCCGAATTGGCCACCTGCAGACTCCGTTCGTTGTCGTGCCAGACGGCGTAGATCATCGAAACGTACTGCGCTTCGATAGGGCGCTCGGAAAGTGAGAGATTTACCGCTTCCAGCATCTGTGCGGCGGAAGGCTCGTCGATGGCGTGCGAGCTCGTGGTACCGGCGACCAGGCCGGCGTAAATCGCTGCGGGTGCACCTTTCCCGCTGACATCGCCGACGGCGATACCGATCACTCCGTGGCCACTGTATTTGAGGAAGTCGTAGAGATCGCCGCCGATCTGGCGGGCCGGAGAGAAGCGTGCCGCCACCTCCGCATTCTTCAGCGCGGGGCGCTTCTGCGGCAGCAGCCTGAACTGTAGTTCGCGGGCCAGCGCCAGGTCCTGTTCCAGGCGCTTTTCCTGGCGCGCGATGCGTTCGTACAACGTAGCGTTCTCGATCGCGATCGCCACTTGCGCGGCCATGGTGGTCATGATCCGCACGTGATCGTCGTTGAAATAACCGCGACGCGTATGCTCGATATCAAGCACGCCAATGACCTTCTCCTTGTAGATCAGTGGCACGCAAAGCTCAGAGTGCGTCTCCGGGTTCGCCATGATGTAGCGCGGGTCCTTCGAAACATCAGGAACCAGCACGGCCTGGCCAGTCTGCGCTGCGTAGCCAACCAGCCCCTGACCGATCGGAATATCGTTCTTGAGGTGCACGCTCTCCTTGAAGCGTAATGAAAACCGATGCTGCAAGACCTGCCCAGTCGGGTCAAGCAGCAGAATCGAGAACATTTCGTAATCGATGATGCGTGTGAGAAGATCGGCGACGCGCTTCAGTAGCTGATCGAGTTGCAGAATCGAGGTAAGTTCCCGGCTGATTTCTGTTAGCAGAGTAAGTTGTTTGGCTTGCCGCGAGACACGAGTGTAGAGTCGCGCGTTCTCGATTCCGGCCGCGATGCGAGAGGCAAACAATGTGAGCAGGCGCTGGTGTTCTTCGTTGAAGGCGTTCGGCTTGGCGGCTTCAACATCGAGCACGCCGATGACTTTGTTCTTCGCGATGAGCGGTACGGCAAGTTCGGAGCGCACACCCGGGGTGAAGTTGATGACGTTCTGCTCCCGAGTGAGATCGTTGACCAGCACGGGTTCGCGACGCTGAACCGCCTGACCGGTGACACCCATTCCGACCTTAATCACAATGCGCTCGGCCACTTCCGGCGGATGTCCTACCTGAAAGCGGATGCGCAACTCCTGGGTCTTCTCGTTGAGCAGAAGAATGGCGAAAATCTCGTAGTCGATGATGCGCTTCAGCATCTCGGCCACGCGCTGTAGCAAGGTATTCAGGTCGAGCGTGGTATTTACCGCATCGGCAACTTCCAGCAGGTAGCTGTCGAAAGGCGGAGAAATAGATGCTGTGCTGCTAGTCGTCATCACCTCTGAGGCTCAAGGCTTCATGATAGCAGTGAGCGGTGTGGATAATGGCCGCGGTGTGACCCACCCGGTTGCGGCGCTGCGGGGCAATCACTAGAATCCTGCTCTGCGGAGGTCGCAACCATGCCTTTGCCCGAATTCAAACAGATTGTCGATGAAGCGCGAGGGCAGATACAGGAGATTCGTGCAGCCGATCTCAAACGCATGCAGGCTTCTGGCGAGGAGTTCACGCTCATCGACGTACGCGAAGCCGATGAGCATGCGAAGGGCACGATTCCAGGAGCGGTAATGCTGCCTCGCGGCATTCTCGAGCGCGACATTGATCAGGTGACGACCGACAAGGATCGCAAGCTCGTGCTGTATTGAGGGGGCGGGTCTCGATCGGCGCTGGCAGCGCTGAACCTCAAGAAGATGGGATTCGACAACGTGACTTCGCTGCAAGGTGGTTATAAAGGCTGGCAGGAGCTGCAAAAGTAAGCGAGGCAATGATGAATCTAAAAGGCAATAAGATTACGTGGCTGGGACACTCAACCTTTCGCATCGAAACCATAGAGGGCAAGACGATTTATGTCGATCCGTGGGTAATGGGGAATCCATTGTGCCCGCAAGGCGAAAAGGACGTGAAGAAGGCAGATGCGCTCATCTGCACGCACGGCCACGGCGACCACATTGGCGATGCTGTAACCATCGGCAAACAGCACAAGCCGACGGTGGTGGGCATCTTCGAGCTGTGTATGTGGATGCAGAAGAAAGGCGTGGACACGATCTCGCCTATGAACAAAGGCGGCACGCAAACTGTTGCCGGGGTGAAGGCCACGATGGTGCACGCCGTGCACTCTTGCGGCATTCAGGAAGACGACGGCAGCATCGTGTATGGCGGTGAGGCTTGCGGTTATATGCTGGAGCTGCCCGGTGGGGTAAAGGTGTATCACGCGGGAGACACTGGTGTGTTCGGTGATATGGCGATCATCCGCGAACTTTATGCGCCAGAGATCGTAATGTTGCCTATCGGCGACCATTTCACGATGGGGCCGCGGGAAGCCGCGTATGCGTGCAAGCTACTGCAGCCTAGATACGTCATCCCCATGCACTTCGGAACGTTTCCCGTTCTGGTGGGACGGCCATCGCAACTCGCGAATTTGCTGGGTCCCCAGGGTCCGAAAGTGGTGGAGATGCAGGCGGGCCAGACGTGGAGTTGATGTGGGATGTTCCCACCTTGTCGTCCGCCAGGGGCGGCGAACGATAAGGGTGGGGCACCAGCTCCGGTTCTTGTCGGAACATTCTTAACCCCACCCTTTCCCAAAAATAAGGGGAAGGATGGGGCACCCACACCTGGGTTAAGCGCGGGGATTCCTTTGAGAGCGAGCGATCACAAGATTACCCATCCAAGAGTGGACAACTATCTATATGGGATACTGCCTGCACGCAACTCCGTACTTGCCGAGATCGAGAAGCAGGCGGACGAGCGCGACATTCCCATCGTTGGTCCGGCCGTCGGACGGCTGCTCTATCAATATGCCCGGCTGATCGGCGCCAAGGACGTTTTCGAGATGGGCTCGGCCGTCGGGTATTCCACCATCTGGTGGGCGATGGCCGTCGGAGAGGGCGGCAAGGTGCATTACACCGACGGCAGCCGCAAGAATGCCGAGGAAGCGCGTGGCTACTTCGAGAGCGCCGGCGCGGCCAATCGCATCGAAGTTCACGTGGGCGATGCTATCGAAGTGCTTTCAGAGCAAAAACAGCAGTTCGACATTCTCTTCTGCGACATCGACAAGCAGGATTACCCGCGGGCAGCCCGCATGGCTCCGGAGAAAGTCCGTCGAGGCGGATTATTCATCACCGACAACACGCTGTGGCGAGGCGAAGTGGTGTATGCGGCGGGCAATCCTGACTACAAGCCGGAGGAAAAGCCCGACGAAAGGACCCGCGCCATCGTGGAGTTCAACGATCTGCTCTACAAATCGGCGAACTGGTTCACCACCGTAATTCCGTTGAGGGATGGAGTGACGGTGGCACTGCGCATCTAGATGGTGCTTTTCTATTTTGGCGTCTTCTTGCCCACTATATTCAAGTCAACGACCTGTCCATTCGGGCTCGTCACCTGTAGAATCTTGTCGCTCAGCTTAGCGGGAAATTCTTTTCCGGGACTCCAGTCGAGAAACGCTGCCGCTGGACCGCTGCCGTGACACATGTACACCGTATTGCCCATGCGCACCGCAATTTTGTACTGGTCCCCTTTTTCGGGATGACGCGCGTCCGCAGCAACTTTGTCGATCGAAACAACGGTGGCCGTTTGCAATGCGGCTTCCGTTTGGGCTGGGAGGTGTGTGGCGAATATCGTTATGGAGAGCAATAACCTAACCAACCACGTCTTCACTTGTATTCTCCTTCAAGCCGAGAGGATGTATAGAACCAAGCGATCGAGAATCCCGAGCTTGCTTAGATCGTCTGCACCGGCACAAGCCGCAGATCCTCCACCAGTCCGACCTCTTTCTGGAAGAACGGCTCGCCGTACTTCACCCCGGCTAGCATGCCGTAGAAGTGCGCCATCGAAGCCACGCGCTGGCGAATATCCGAGTGGGCAGGGAAGTCCTTGCTGCCTGCGCCCTGATCGCTGAACTGCTCCTTGTAAGCGTAAATCGACTCGAGCTTAGATTCGAACTCGCTAGTAATGTCCACGACGAAGGTCGGGCGCACGTCGTAGTAGAGCGTGGCGTAGACGATCTTGAATGGGCGGTGCGGATCGTGGTTGCGCAGGCGATGAATCTCGAACGAATCCACGTCAGCGGTGGCGGCGGTGTGACCAAGCCGCCTTAGTCCGGCGAGAAAGCAGGCCTCGTACCCCAGCGTGGCGCACGTATAGTGGTCGGGGTGGCGGCCTTTCCAGTATGGCAGAATCACCACGCGCGGGCGCTGCTCGCGGATAACGCGCGCAATCTTGATGCGGTTAACATAGGTGTTCTCCACCCGGCCATCGGGAATATCAAGGGTTTCGCGCCACGCGACCTGTAGGATGCGCGCAGCTTCGGCGGCCTCAGCGGAGCGGCTTTCGATGGAGCCCCGTGATCCCATCTCACCCCGTGTGAGGTCCAGGATGCCGGTGCGCGCCCCGCACTTCGCCATCTTGAGCAGCGTGCCGCCGCAGGTCTGCTCTATGTCGTCGCGGTGTGCGGCAATGGCGAGCACATCGAGATCGGGTGAGCTCACTTCTTCCGCTCCACCAGAAAGGCCGCGATCTCGCGTAGGTTGCTCGAGCGGTCGCCGAAGTGGTCGAGCGCGGTGTTAGCCTTATGGATCAGCTTGTCGGCCTTCTTAAGCGACGCTTCAATTCCGAATAACGAAGGGTAGGTGGACTTCTCTGTCGCTGTGTCCTTTCCAGCGGTTTTGCCCAGTTGCTCGGAAGTCTGTGTCACGTCGAGCACGTCATCGACGATCTGAAACGCTAGGCCGATGTTCATGCCGAAATCGCGCAGGCTCTGGATTTGGGCTTCGCCGCCTCCGGCGTAGATGCCTCCGGCGACCACGCTGGCGGTGAGCAGGGCCCCGGTCTTGGAGCGATGGATGTACTCCAGCGTCGCCGCGTCGGCGTGTTTGTGCTCGGCTTCGAGATCCATCACTTGGCCGCCGATCATGCCGTCGACGGTACCGGTAGCGTGCGCGATCTCGGCGATGATGGCGGCGCGCGCGTCGGCGGGGCATAGCAAATTGGCCAGCACCTCATAGGCGTAGGTTTGCAGGCCGTCACCCGCAAGAATCGCAACTGCTTCGCCGTATACCCTGTGGCATGTCGGACGCCCACGCCGCAGATCATCGTTGTCAAGCGCGGGCAGGTCGTCATGGATGAGCGAGTAGGTGTGCAGCATCTCCAGCGCGGAGCCGAGTTCTTCAACGCCCGCCGGCAGGCTGCTCGCAATCACGCGCGCGGCCTCCATACAGAGGATGGGTCGCAGGCGCTTGCCGCCGGCGAAAACGCTGTGACGCATTGCCTGATGAATGGAAGTGGGGTACTGCGTGGCCGGCGGGAGCAGTCGTTCCAGCGCTTCATCTGTAAGGATCCGGCTCTGTTCTAGGAGGTCCTCGAGCATGAAGAGGGAAGTATAACAAGGCAGTGGCTAGTGGTCGGTGGCGGGTGGGTTGGCAACTAGCCGCTAGCAATTAGCAACTAGCTAGCACTTAGCTGCACCTAACACTTAGCAACTACTGATTCGTTGGTCCGGCCGATCTGTCTTTGTCGGTTGCTGCCAGCTTCGCCTCGCGCTCGGCATCAGCAGTGCGCCCGAGCCTGCGATATGCGCCGGCTAACTGTTCATGCACTCCTTGAGGCGCGGGATTTGCTTTGGCAGCCACCTCAAGATGCGGTAGGGCGTCTGTCGCCTTTCCTTGCTCCAGCAGAGCTTTGCCCAGCTGATACTGCGCATTTGCATCGTTCGGATTCAGTTTTAACTCTGCCCCGAACTCGCCGATGGCCTGCGTCGGCTGCTTCTGCCTCAAATGTGCAAGCCCTGCGTAGTAGTGGGCGTGCGGCAACGACGAGTTCGCCGCCAAGGCTTTCTGGAAAGTCACCAGCGCTTGCTCCTGGTCGCCGATCTCACTGTACGCCTGTCCAAGAATCAGAAGACTATCGGGCGAAGATGCTGTCTGCGCCATGCTTGCGATGACGACCTTGGCCTTTTCGAGTTGCTTGGTCCTCGCCAGCGATACGGCATAAGCGTATGCGACCCGCGGGTCGCCAAGCACAGCATCGCCGATCTGCTCGAACGCCTTCGCCGCATCGGCGAACTGATCGCTGGAAAACAGCGCCATCGCCAGCATCGGTGGAATCATCTTGTCTCCGGATTCCTGCTGTTCGGCGACTTTGAGCGCGCGTGCCGCTTCGGCATACTGGTTCGCGCGGAATGCCGCGAAGCCAACATTGCGCATAAGGTGGGGGATGGCCGGATTCCACTTCTCCGCTTGTTGGAAGTTGAGCAGCGCCTCAGCATATTTCTTCTGCCGTGCCTCAGACGTTCCGAGATCGTTGTATGCATTCCCGAGAATGAGGCTCAAGCGCTGCTCGGCGCTGTTCACCTCCGCTCTTTGCTGGGCAGTAAGTTGAGGCGGCGACTCGTTCGGCTGCGCTCCAGGATCAATGACAGCAGACGCTGGAACCGACGGCATAGAGGCCATGCCCGAATCCATGGTGCCCATGGTTTTCGCCGCCGGGCTATTGGCGCGGCTCTGGGCGTCCACCGTCTCCTGCATCTCGGAAAAAATCTTCGTGTACTTGGCGGCTTCATCCTTTCTATCTGTTTGATAGCAAATGCGCCCAAGGACGTAATAGGCACGCCGAATCTGGTAATTGTTGCGCGTATTGTCGTCGCCGGTAAGCTGGATGGCTTTTCGCAGCAACTCTTCAGCACTCCTGTTGTCCCGCCGCGCGAATGCGTTTAGTCCCATGTAGAGGTAGGGTTCCGGCCAGTCGGGCTGAGCACGGGCGGCTGTCTTCAAGTATCGGTCCGAGTCGTCGTACAGCTTGTCGGCATTGTCGATGTAGCCGAGAAAGAAATTGCCGAAGAAGTCAGTAGGATTGAGCTTCACCTCCTCGGCGAACTCCTGGCGCGCTTGCGGCGTCGCAACCCATTCGTTCTGCGACAGGTACAACAATCCCAAAAAGTAGTGCGCGCGCGAACCCTTGGCGTCGATAGCAGCCGCGCGTCTGAACTCACGCGCCGCTTCGTCGATTTTTCCGGCATTCTGGTAGGCGCGCCCGATCAAGATGTGAACGCTAGTGCTATCACTTCCTGCTTGATTGAGTTGACTGAAGATGGCTTCCGCCTTGTCGCTCTGCCCAAGATTGAGAAATGCCGTGGCCAGCGCGTACGCCACAAAAGCATTGCTCTGCAACTGCAGCGAACGGTCCAGCGCCTCCGCAGCTGGGGCGTAGGCTTTTTTGTCCATCAGCAGCTTGCCTTCGATGTTCCACGCATCAGCGTTCTGCGGATCTGCTTTGGTGATCGGCTCAACTTCCGCCAGAGCTTGATCAGTTTGGTGGGCTGCCATGTAAGCCAAGGCCAGCGACAACCGCGTCGTTGGCGTGTCATCGAGGCCGAGCCCTCGCCGATAAAGCTCGATGGCCTGTTTGCTCTCTCCCTGCGCCAGTTTGAGCTCGGCCATCGCGCGCAGTCCGACAGCGATGACGCCGCGATTGGCTTCAGCAATTTTGGTTACGTCCCTGCTCTGTTCTGCCGCGGTGAGTTCCTGCAGCCGTCCCGGCAATTCGTCCATCGCCGAGCGCTGCCCACTCTGGCGCTCAGTAGCAAGGGCCGCTGAGGCGCTCTGCTGGCCGAATGCGGCCAGAGCGAGCACAAAGATGGAGGAAAGTACTAAAACAAAACTGCGAAAAATAGCGCGACGTTGGACGGATGGCCGAAGAGAGTTCAATGCAGCTTACTCGGAGCGAACTCTCCAAGCTAAACGGCGGTCGATGCGGCGTCAACCAGCCGGGCTAGGCCGCCGAGCTAGCTTCTGTTTTCTTGATTGCCACGTACCGTTCGGCATTATGCAGAATCCATGGCAAGTCGGTTGCTGAGCAGCAGTCCACTGCACCGGCAGCAAGGGATTGGGCCCACATAGCGTCATCCGCCAGACGATGAATGCACACAAATGCCGTTGCCGGGAACTCGCGGCAAAGCTCCGTCAGTTCCTGGTAGGTAATCATCTCAAGGTCTACTACGGCCAGCTGTGCGCGCAGGCGGGGAACCATCTCGCGAATTTCGGCGGGGGCATGCACCGTCGCAAAGTTCGGCAGTTCGCGACGTGTCGCTGTCAGCACCGACTTCGGCAACTCTTGGCTCGGATTGGCAAGCACTACTCGTACCGGGGACATAACTCGACTCCTAGGGGTAAACTTCAACGACCGGCGCGAGAGCTCAAAACAGCAGAGCAGCGAAGATATTTCAGTGCAGCAACGACAGGGCAGGTGGCTACTTTTCGGCTTCTACGGGGCGCGCGTTCGGATTAAACGGTTCCGGCTGTAGCTTTCCATTCCGCTTCAGCAGGATTTCGACTTTGCCTTCAGCTTGCTCCAGTTCTTCGCGACAGGAACCGGAGAGCTTCATGCCCTCGTCAAAAAGCTCCAACGCACGGTCCAGCGCTACATCGCCCTTCTCCAGTTCGTTCACAATCGTTTCTAGCCGCTGGAGGCATTCTTCGAATTTTGCCAAGTGCCGGAACTCCTAAGAGTATTCTACGCCAAAATCGAGAAAATACAGCATCAACGTTGCGCAAAATTGTGCCGCTGCATAGGGAAAATTACTTAGCAATTGGGCGCAAAACCGATTCAGTAATCGGCCGAGAACCCGGCGGAGGGGCCGCCTTGGGCAGTGGCACGAAACTGGAGCTAAACTGTGCGGCGAAGCGACATCCTAACCAGACAGCAGTGGCGCTCGAGCCAGCAGCGCTGGAGCGGCACGAAAATTGGCAGCGTGCAACGAGGGAGGTGGTCCAGTTCCGGTTTCAGTCAGTTTCCACGGCGACAGGCCTGTAACTGCCAAGCGCCTCCAGCACGTCCAGGGCTGAGCCATACCGTCCTTGCGGCGCGCTGATTTGTGCACCTTGCACCATACCGCGCACAGCGACCAGCATCTCGCGAGCAATCGCGACGCCTTCCGCGCGCGCCGCTTCACCCGTCGCCACGCGAGTCATGCGAGCGATAATTTCATCCGGCACCGAAACCCGAAGCTCATTCTTCATGAACTCGGCATTGCGCGCGCTCACCAGCGGCCAAATGCCTGCCACCACCGGAATCCGGCAGTGCTCGATCCGGCGCAGGAAATCCTCCAACTGCTTCAGGTCGAACACCGGTTGGGTCACAGCATATTCCGCGCCCGCCTGCACTTTGTACTCAAAGCGCCGAATCTCTTCATCGATATTCGGAACGCCCGGATTGGCGCCTACACCAATCACGAATTTGGTGCCGTTTCCGATGGGATTGCTTCCGATATCCAGTCCGTGATTCAGATTGTGGACGATGTTTACCAGGCCAATCGCATCAACATCGAAGACCGCTGTCGCATCCGGATAATCGCCCATTTTCGGCGGATCGCCCGTAATACAGATCAGGTTGCGAATGCCCAGCGCGCTGGCGCCCAGCAGGTCCGACTGGATGCCGAGCACGTTGCGATCGCGGCAGGTGTAGTGCAGGACTGGTTCGATGCCGACTTGCTGAGTCACCATCAGGCACAGCGCCTGGTTGCTCAGTCGCGCCGACGCCCGGGGACTGTCGGGTATGTTGACGGCATCGACGCCAGCTGATTTCAGAAACCGCGATCCCTCGATCTCTTTGGTGCCATCGGTGCCTTTCGGCGGCACGACTTCTACCATCACCACGAACTCGCCATCTGCAATTTTGCGGCCCAACTGTGAGCGCTCGCGCATGGGCGGCGGTTCCACCGGCAGGGTAACCGGAACGGGCTTGGGAGCATGCTTCGGCGCGGGAATGTGATGGCGTTTCAGCCGACCTTTCATCTCATGGATGTGTTTTGGCGTGGTTCCGCAGCAGCCGCCAAGCAGACTGACGCCGGCATTCACAAACTTCTCAGCGTAGCTGGCCATGTATTCGGGTGAGGACAGAAAAATCGTGCGACCGTCCACCGCGCGCGGCATTCCGGCGTTCGGCTGCGCCGATAGCGGAACTGACGTTACAGCGCGAACACGCTCCAGAGCATCAAGCATAGGTGCCGGTCCGACGCTGCAGTTGATGCCAACAACGTCGGCGCCCCAGGCTTCCAACTGCGCGCCATAGTGTTCGGGGCTGGAGCCGTCAAGGCAGTTGCCGTCCTCATCAATCGTTACCTGCGCCACAACCGTAAGTTTGGGATTGACCTCGTGCGCGGCCAGGATCGCTTGATGCAGTTCTTCCAGATATACAAACGTTTCTAGGATCAGCAGGTCCACGCCTTCGTCGTTCAGCGCGGCCATCTGCTGGCAGAAGGCTTCGCGCGCCTCCTCCAGAGCGATTTTGCCCAACGGCTCGATACGAATTCCCAGGGGACCGACCGCTCCTGCAACCAGTGCGTCGAAGCTTTTGGCCGCTTCCCGAGCCAATCGAGCGCCTCGGCGGTTGATCTCCACCAGCCTATCCACACATCCGTGTTTCGACAGGCGAAACGAATTCCCACCGAAAGTGTTTGTTTCTATGACTTCGGCGCCGGCCTGCAGATATTCCAGGTGTATGCCCTTGATCAGTTCGGGCTTGGAGAGGTTAAGCTCGTCGTAGCACTTGTCGATGTAGTTGCCCTTGGACAGCAGAAGCGTGCCCATGGCTCCGTCGCAAAGTACAGGCCCTTGATGCAGTCGAGTTAGCAGGTCAGTTGGCATGGTGCTGATTGGTTGTACACCTACGTTATTTGAACTCTATCGCAAACCGGCGTGAACAGCCATGTCAGGTCTTTACTACAGCTTTGCTATAATCGTGGCAGAACACAGTCAACTTGTGTCTTATCAATAGCATGAATGAGGTACGCGTTTGAAGCGGGCAGTACTCCTTCTGGTTTCTTCGGCTGCACTTCTTGTGTTGGTTTCATGCGGCAGCAACGGCAACAGTGTAACGGGACCCAACGGAAATGCCACCCTGAACGCCCCTAGCAAGCTCCAGAACCGGGCGTTTATTACCAATCAGTACGCCGGCAACATCCAGATCGTCGACTCCCAGAACGATACGACGGCGTACTACACGGTTACCAATAACAATACGGGAAACACCACTCCAGGCGGCTCACCAGCCTCAGCCGTGAACATCGTTGTCGGCATCTCACTCACCTGGGAAGTGCTCAGTCCGGATGATCTAGAGACGCTCGTCTATAACCCGTTATCGAACACCCTGACCTTCATTACTAACGCGTCCGAAAGTATGAATGGAAGCGTGAACCTAGCGGGTTGGGCCTCCATGGCGGTTTATTCTCCGGACTCAAAAAACGTCTACGTACCCGTCCCGGCTGCTCCGATTACCAACTCGCGCCCTGGCGCAGTGCAGATCATCAGCACAGCAAGCGGAACCGTCAGCGCAACCATTCCGGTGCCGTCAGCCCAGTTTGCTGCTATCAGTCCTAACGGGAATACGCTCCTGGTTTTCGCTGCCAACTCCGACACCATGTACCTGCTAAATGTGTCGTCGACCTCACCAAGTGGAGTGGCAATCCCGGGCTTTTCACGCCCGGTAAATGCCTTCTTTAGCAGTGACAGCAACACGGCTTACATACTCAATTGCGGTCCCGAGTGTGGCTCCACTGCCGGGCCGCCTTCGGTCATGAAGTTTGACGTTCCCTCGCAGACCATCACCGCGAGGGTGCCGGTCGGGGGCGCTAGCGTGGGTCTCCTGAAGAACACTACGCTCTACGTAGCGGGATATCCCGGCGGCTCCACAGGCACCTTCGACGTAGTTGACGTTGGCTCGATGACACGCAGCACTCCGAATCCGATCGTCATTGGGGACGGAAACCACACCACCATGGCAATCTCCAACAATAACAAGATGTACATCGGGGCTGTCACGTGTGCCAATGTCACGGTCGGCTGCCTATCGATCGTCGATCTCGGAAAGGTTGCCGCTGATCCTCAACCGACACCTTTGGGCGTCGTCACCAGCATACAATCTATTCCCAGTCGCAACGTCATGTACGTCATCCAGGGCGGCGTCCTTAATATTTACGACACCACCACGGGACAACTCCAGTCGACGCAGATTGCGTTCCGAGGCGCGCTGTACGGCGTCGTGCAGGTCGATCCGTAATCGCCACGAACACTTCTGGGGACTGCTACTGCGGTACCAGCATCAGGCGATGTTGCTTCGCCGCTTCCACCGCTTGTTCCGAGAATGGCAGTTTGAACGTCCGGCCGTTGTAATACGCATCCCATTGATCGTCATAATGTTCGTCGAAGAGATTCCCCGACTGCCCATTCGGGAGATTCAACGTAGTGTTGTCCCAGTTGGAAGGATCGGCAGTGTACCGTTCCGACGGCCCGAATCTTGCCCCCGCCGCTTTCACCGTTAACGAATCGCCCGAGAGCGGGTGCGGTCCAGGACCTGCTGCACGCTTCAGAATCGGGAAATTGCTCCAGAAGGGATGCTTAAGGTCAATTCTGTGCACTTGTCCCCACTTCCAGCGATCGAGCGAGCTTGGCACTTGCGAATCGCTGACCCTAGCTTCCACGGCTGATGTCAAAAGCTCGTCGTAATTTGCGTAGTTCGACGGAAGCCACTGCGGAGACTGGCGCGAAATCACATTCTCCAGCCACACCGGAGTCATGAACCAGCGCGTGTAGGCTCTCCAGTTGTCGCCCAATTTCGGCCGCAATAGAAGCTCGTTTAGCTTGTCGCGCGAGTAGAAGGCGATCGTCGGTGCAGCCGAATCAATCGCCATGTTCCCGTCCCATCCCCGCATGATGTCCGCTGCGGACCTGGCGCGCGCCGACGCCTTCGGCGTGTGGTCGATGGCATACACGAACCGCTGTGCGCAGAAGCGGTCCAAGTCCGACACAACATCAGTCTGAATTTCCAGCATGTCTGCCGACGTGTACTTCTTCGGCTTGCTCAGCAGCTTGTAAATGCGCTCGGTGCGATAAGGCGAGTCCCACTCGATACTGATCGGATGCGGATATCCATCCGCGCTGATTCGCCCATTTGCGGTAGCGATGATGCCCGACGGCGGATCGAACAGCCTCGGCATCTCGTCATATGGTATGAAGCCGCTCCACTCATACGCGTCTGTATCGCCGGGTACCGGCACCGAGCCATCTCCTGACGCCCTAATCGGAACGAACCCCGTGGCCTGATACCCAATGTGGCCATCCACGTCCGCATACACTACGTTTTGTCCGGGCGCTCCGAACTTTGAGAAGGCCGCGCGAAATTCATCCCAGTTCTTCGCCCTATCGACCTGGAAAAAAGGTATCCCGGGCGTGTCGAGTTTGTAGATGCTCCACTGCAAGGCAAGCTGGCGCGTTTCGTCCGGAGCCAGGCTGGTGATGATAGGCCCGTGCCGCGTAACCACCACGTCAAACTTCACCTCTGGTTTTCCTTTGACGCGAATAATCTCCTGCCGCCGCTCCGGCTGCACCCAGCCTTGCGGCGTCAGGTATTCACCGTTCTCGTTGAACTTCTCGATGAAGACGTCCTCCACCGCTGGCCCAACATTCGTGAATCCCCATGCCACATACCGGTTGTGCCCCACAACCACGTACGGAATCCCCGGCAGTGTCACGCCCGCGACGTCGAAATCGCCGCATACCAGGTGGGCTTCGTACCAGTTATTCGGAAGTCTCAGCTCGAGGTGCATGTCGTTCGACAGCAGCGGCTTGCCGGTGAGAGTGTGCGCTCCGGAAACGACCCAGTCGTTCGAGCCCACGGGAAACCAAGCTTCGGGCCCTGCATCGCCGGGCGGTGCCGCAAACGGCGTCAGCAATGAATGGAGCGTTGGTCGCGTGCTGCTCTTGACTGGTGCAGGCTTTACACCTTTGCTTGGTGCCGGCTCCTCCTCCTCTGGCAGGTCCAACGGTGGCTCGTCTGCCAGCGACTTGCCTTCCGCTCCTGGTGGATGGTCGCGCCACGAGCTGTTTACGAACAGCTCGGCCGTCATTGCCGGACCGAGCTTAGCCAAGGCCTTTTCCTTCAGCAGAATTTCCCGGTAATAGCCGTGGTTGAGAAGCTCCGTCATCGCAAGACCCGCCAGCAGCGAGTCTTCCACGGTCCAGATGTGCGGAGCGTAGGTCATTAGCCGAAACTCCATGGGCAGGGTCTTACTATGCTCCGCGATGTAGGCATTGACCCCGTTGGCGTAGGCTTGAAACTGCGCCCGCTGCACAGGGTCCATCGCCGCCACAGCCTTCTCCGCAACCCGCCGTAATCCGAGAATTCGCTGCTCACGGTCAATGGCAACGAAATCGGGGCCGAGAATTTCCGCGAGGTCCCCCGAGGCGTAGCGGCGCGTCATGTCCATCTGCCACAACCGCTCTTGCGCGATGACGTATCCCTGCGCAAAAAACAGGTCATTCAGCGTCACGGCTGTGATCGTGGGAACACCTAGTGTGTCACGCCGCACCGTTACCGGTTGCGATAATCCGGCGAGCTTTACCGTGCCATCCACCCGGGGCATCGCGCACCGCACCGCGTGGTAGAACCAGAAATCGAACCCCAGAAAGACGGTAAGGGCAACAATCAGCAGAAAAGCGACAACCCGGAGAGCAATCCGGGCATTCGATGAGCGTGGCGAAGCGGAAACGGTTGGAGTAGCCATGCGAAGCTTCGATTATATGAGACTGGTACTGCATAGCCTCGAAGCTCGACGGCATTACGGTCGCTTACAAACCACCGGTGGTATGCTGATGCTGACTCGGGCCGTCCATGAAAGGTTCCAAACGCGAGATCAGGCAGAATCGGGTTGACGATCAGCCTTCCATATCACCGCAAATGGTGCGCGAGGCGGAAGGGATCTTTCACAACCATCTCCGCCGCGTGGGACTAAAGCACACGGAGCAGCGCGACGCCATCTTGCGAGCTTTCCTCGACACCCGCGAACACCTCTCGACGGACGAGCTTTTTCGTCTCGTGCGCAAAAAAGACGAGCGTATCGGCTTCACTACCGTCTACCGCACGCTCAAGCTTCTCGCCGACTGCGGCCTGGCAAGCGAAGTTGCTTTCAATGACGGCATCGCCCGCTACGAGCACCAGTACAACCGCCGCAACCACCATCACATGGTTTGCACCGAGTGCGGCAGCTCGGTTGAATTCTTCTCCAGCGAGATGGAACGCATCGAGCGCGAGATTGGCCGTAAACACAGATACCTGACCACCCGACACACCTTTCAGATCTACGGAGTTTGCGACGCTTGTCGGACCCCCTCTCGCCACAAGCTGCATTCAACCTAACTTCTGACGCAATGCTCACACTGGCCGAGGCGGCAAACCAGATTCGAAACCGATGGTTGTCCTCCATAGAGCTCACGCAAAACTGTGTGGATCGCATCGAACGCCTCAACCCGAAACTCAACGCTTTCATCACCGTCACGGCCGGGTTGGCGCTCGAGCAGGCACGCACCGCCGACACCGAAATCGTGGGGGGAAAGTACCGCGGCCCGTTGCATGGCATTCCGGTTGCCCTGAAAGATCTGATCGATGTTGCGGGTGTGAAAACTACCGCTGGCAGCCGGCAGCTTCTAGACCATGGTCCATGGGAAGATGCAGCCGTCGTCACACAACTCAAACAAGCTGGCGCGGTCATCCTCGGAAAGACAAATCTGCAGGAGTTTGCCTTTGGCGGCAGCGGCCTAAACAGCGCCTTTGGTCCGAGCCGCAATCCCTGGAATCCCGCTCGCATCACCGGGGGATCGTCTTCGGGTTCGGCGGCGGCTGTGGCCGCCGGTATGTGTGTCGCAGCTCTCGGAACCGACACGGCAGGTTCTGTACGTGATCCAGCAGCCTTGTGCGGTATTGTCGGCCATCGTCCGAGTGCCGGCGTGCTCAGTACTCAGGGCATCATTCCCCTGCGGAAATCCTTCGACACTGCGGGTCCCATGACCCGGACGGTGGAGGACGCGTGGTTGCTGCTGAGCGCACTCAACAGTACTGCGATGCCACGCAGGCTTGAGCGCGACATTCGCTCACTGCGGGTTGGCCTTCCACGCGCTGGGTTCTTTGATGACCTTGATCCCCACGTCGCAAAGTGCGTGGAGCAGGCCCTCGATGTGCTTCGAAGACTAACTGCCTCTGTTAGCGAGGTCGATTTAGTCATCTCGATTCCGTGGCAAGGCTTCGATGAAGAAATTCTCGAATTCCATCGTCCACTTATAGCCCGCACACCTGGGCTCTACGAACCGGGAACGCTGGAGCGCTTGAGGGGTTGCGCCGCGATCAGCGAAGCAGAGTATCAGCGCACGCTGGGAAAGCTTGCGACTTCACGGCGCGATGCAGCTCGAATCTTCGAGTCCATCGATGTCGTCGTTAGTCCGACTTGCCTGGTGGAAGCCCCGGAAATCGCCAGGCTCGAGGCCATGAACGACAACGATCTTCGCGCCTTCGAGGTACAGAAGCTTCTGCACAATACCGCGCCATTCAGCCTTCTGTATTGGCCTTCAGTCTCGGTGCCCTGCGGATTCACCGGCGACGGCCTGCCGGTTGGCCTGCAGATTTCCGCTCCTCCCGGGCAGGACGAGCTGGCCCTGCGCGTCGCACAGGCGTACGAGCAAGCAACCGAATGGCATAGGCAAGTGCCGCCTGGGTCGCTCTAGGACCCCACAAACGCCGGCTCCGGCACGAGCTCGATGCCAAACTGGGCTGATACCCGGGCCTGTATCTCATCAGCAAGCGCAACGATTTCCGCCGCCGTCGCCCCGCCACGATTCACAATCGCCAGCGCATGTTTCGTGGAAATTCCCGCCGCGCCGCGCGCGTAGCCCTTATAGAAGCCGGCCTGCTCTACCAGCCAGGCTGCGGACAGCTTGTGCCAACCCTCACCTGCTGGGTAACTGGGCATCACTAATCCGCCAGATTCCTTATGCCTGCCAAGCCGCTCAAGTTCATTTTGCGAGACTACAGGATTCTTGAAGAACGATCCCGCGCTGTGGACGTCTTCATCGCCTGCGACCAGCAGCATCCCCTTGCTGTATCGAATCGCCCGCACCGCTTCGCGCACCTGCTTCAAAGAAGGCTCGCCGATCACATCCGCGAACGTTTTCTGCAGGTCGGCATAACGGATGGTCGGCCTCTGGCCACGCCTCAGCGCGAATATCACACGCAATATGATGTACCGATCGCGCTCCACCGAGTTGAAGACGCTCGTGCGATAGCCGAACCTGCAATCCGCATTGTTGAACAGCCTGAGTTCCCGCGATTGCCGGTCGAGCGCCGCAACCTCGCGAATGGTTCCCGAAACCTCTTGCCCGTAAGCGCCCACATTCTGCACCGGCGTTGCACCGACTGTTCCCGGAATCCCACTCAGGCACTCGATTCCCGCGCACTCATCTTCCACCGCACGCGCGACGAAGCTATCCCAGTCTTCGCCCGCCGCGACCTGGTAGGTCACATCGCTGCCGTTCAACTTCCGTTCAACGCCACCTAAACTCACTCTCAGCACCAGGCCGTCGAATCCCCCATCCGAGACCAGAAGATTGCTGCCTCCACCCATCACGAACAGAGGCAAGCCGCCAGCCTGTGCGAACTCCAGTGCCTCGCGAACCTCGGCTTCAGTAGTTGCCTCGACGAAATAGTGTGCCGGTCCGCCGACAGCCAGAGTGGTCAGCGGAGCCAATAAGACGTTTTCCCGTACAATCATCGGTAACGTCCAATATAAATGCTGGTCAGATACGTCCTGACTTGCATCCGTCGCATCACATCTGTAACTTGTGTTGAACCAGAGGAGAGTTATGTATCCAGAAGTTCTAATTGTCCCCATGCGCGAAGAGCTGACTCGAGCGGGAGCGCAGGAGCTTCGCACTGCAACAGAAGTCGATACGGCACTTGCCGATTGCTCCGGCACCGCGCTCGTGATCGTAAATTCCGTTTGCGGCTGTGCGGCAGGGAAAATGCGGCCTGGTGTGCGCCGGGCCTTGCAGAATGCTGTTCGGCCCGATCGTATCTATAGCGTATTTGCCGGCCAGGACCCTGAGGCCACGCAACGCGCCCGCCAGCACTTCGGCAATTTTCCTCCGTCGTCGCCCAGCCTGGCCTTGTTCCGCAATGGCGAGCTTGTCCACTTCGTTCCCCGCAGCGAGATTGAAAGCCGCACTGCAGAAGATATCGCGCAAAGACTGACCACCGCCTTTGATCAGTTTTGCGGCAGCGTAGTCGCCCCTGGCCATTAGCTTCAACGGAGCGCGCCCGACATGCTGGCCAAAGGCACCTTCGAGGTTAAGCTCACATCACAGTCGGAAGACAAGGCTGAGGTTTCTACCATCGGCCGCTTTCTTCTGGAGAAGAAATACCGAGGCGACCTCGAGGGCGAGAGTACTGGCGAAATGTTGAGTGCCTTGAGCGACACTAAAGGTTCTGCCGGTTATGTTGCCCTCGAGCGATTCACCGGAACTCTCCGCGGCCTGGTTGGCTCCTTTGTCCTCCAGCACAGTGGCGCCATGAATCGCGGTGCCATGGAACTGTCTGTAAAGGTGGTTCCCGATTCCGGCAGCGACCAGCTGGCGGGCCTTTCCGGCATGATGAAGATCATCATCGCCGAAGGCGCTCACTCATACGAATTCGAATATTCGATTTCCCCGCCTGCTTAGCTGCCGTTACCGGCCGCCCTTGAACGCCTTCATCACAATGTCATTCGGCTGATTGCCGACCGGAATGATATTCACCAGCGCCCGCTCGGCGCTAATCTTCGAATTGTCGCGAGTCTTCACCGTACGAATCACCGCCACGTCGCTCGATTTCGTGTCTACCACCAGCAGGTGCTCTTCGTTGGGAGTGAGCGCCAGGCCATCCGGATGACTACCCACCTGCACCGAGCCGACAACCCGACCCTCATCGATGGCATAAACGCTGACGTTGTCAGACCCGAAGTTGCTCACGTATAGAAGCGAATTGTCGGAGGTTACCAGGCCGCGCACAGGATTGGCGCCACTTAAATAGCTCCCGCTTATCTCGTTCGTGTACGCCTCCACGATGGAGAAGGTATTAGCGTCGAAGTTGCTGACGAAAATCTCGCCGCCATCTGGTTTCAGTGCCAACTGAATTGGCAGCTTCCCAATATCGATTAAGGTGAGTACGCGGTCTGTCTTCAGGTCGATCGACGCCAGTTGATTCGAGCCCGGACAGGCAACGTAAAGCTTGCTGCTGTCGGGCAGAATGGTAATATCCTGCGGCTGCAGGCAGACGCTTAGAGTGTTCCGCACGGCCAGTTTTTTCGTGTCGATCAGTGATACGGTGTTGGCCGCGCGATTGCTCACTGCGACTACGCTGCCATCCGGCGATACCTTCGCCAGACCCGGAGCACTTCCTACTGGAATGGTTGCAATGACCACACGCTTGTCCAAATCGATCACGGAAACGTTGGCCGAGCCCGAATTTGCCACGTAAGCGCGCCTGCCGTCCGAAGATACCGAAACAAAGTAAGGAGCACGGTGCACGCCAATCGTCGCTACCACCGTGTTCCGCTCCGCATCGATAACGCTCACGTTGTTCGACTCGGTATTTGCGACGTAGATCTCATTGCGCGTTGGGTTGGCCGCCAATCCTGTCGGATTTCTCCCAACCGCAATCGTTTTGATATTCCGCAGCGCCTGCGAGTCGATCACGCTGACCGAATCGCTTCCGCCGTTACTCACATAGGCATATTCGTGATAGGTAGGATCAACCGACGCCTGCTCGCGGCAGCCAACGGCAAATGCCAAAGCAATCAGCGGCACCAGCCTTCGCCGACGTGAACCCAAGCTTTGAAAGGGCAGGGCTCTACGGGCTGCGGAAAACCCTCGTCTCCGCGGTGGGTTTGTTTCCGGGTAGCACTCTACGGACTGCTCAAAAATCCGCTTACGCGACAACAACGAATCAGGGTAAGACCTCAGTCGTGCGGTAAGGCGTCGTAATAGCGTCAGGGCTGTAGCCCCTGCGCTACGGTTCTGTCGCGCGCTGGATTCTTCGGCAGCTACTGATGTACAGGTGAGGAGCGACTGCTTCGCGCAGCCCCGCGCCGACTCCGACTCGCAGGCAAGATCTCCCCAAGCGTTCATCAATCGGCAGCCGTGCCGGCTGGGCGTCGTGCCGATGGATCTGCCACCGGTTCTGCGATCGACCGCCCTAGCACCTGCACGATCTGCCGCACCTCAACCATCAGGCTGTCGAACTGGTCGGGATACAGCGACTGGTTCCCATCGCTGAGCGCGTTGTCGGGATCGGGATGCACTTCAATGATGAGCCCATCGGCGCCGACGGCCACCGCCGCGCGCGAAAGCGGCGTGACTTTGTTCCGCTTGCCGGTCCCATGGCTTGGGTCCACGATGATCGGCAGGTGACTCAACCGCTGCACGGCCGGCACCACACTCAAATCCAGTGTGTTGCGAGTGTGGTCGGCAAACGTCCGCACGCCACGCTCGCACAGCACCACGTTGTAATTACCTTCGCTCATGATGTACTCGGCGGCCATCAGGAATTCTTCCAGCGTCGCCGACATGCCGCGTTTCAACAGCACCGGCTTGCGCGCCCGGCCCGCCCGCTTCAGCAGCGAGAAATTCTGCATGTTGCGCGCGCCAATCTGGATCACGTCGCCGTACTGCTCCACCAGAGCCAGCGATTCGTGGTCCACAGCCTCGGTTACGATCAGCAGCCCGAAACGCTCCCGTACTTCAGCCATGATTTGCAGCGCCGCCTCACCCAGCCCCTGGAACGCGTAAGGAGACGTGCGCGGCTTGTACGCTCCTCCACGGAAGAACCGCGCACCCGCCTTTGCTATCCGCTCCGCCGCAGCAAAAGCCTGCTCGCGCGACTCAATCCCGCAGGGCCCGGCAATGACGGCAACTTCGTTCCCGCCGATCGTCGCATCCGAGGCGGGGAAGCGAATGACGGTGTTCTCCTCTTTCAATTCGCGACTAACTAGCTTGTACGGCTTGCTGACGCAGATGACTTCCTGCACGCAATCGAAGGCTTCCAGCGCGCCTGGTTCCACTTCGCCGCGATTTCCGGTGATCCCGATGGCGGTGCGCTGGGCACCGGGAATGGCATGTGCGCGAAACCCCAAGCTTTCGATTTTCTGGCATACGGCCTTTACGTCGTCCTCCGACGCGTTGGCCTTCATGACGACCAGCATAGATGACCCCTGTGTGACTAGGTAGTTTACTCGTCAGGCGGCGGCACGGACAATTGCAACTGTTGGCAAGGTCGTGCGTTTCAGGTCAAAATACCCTCCGATGCGCGCACGCAAGCAATTCCTCGCTTCCGCCGTTTTGCTGGTGATTGGCTTAGCTTCGCTTTGGTCGAAGTGGAACGGCAACGCCGGCATCAGCGCCGGTTATCCCATCAGCCGATGGACAGTCTCCTTCAACGGCTCCGTCCACGGCTGGCCCGCCATGGTCGGTGTCCTGGCGCTTTTGGCAGGAATCATCACCTTTCTGATTGCGCTAATTCGCGTTCTGATGGACTGACAACCCTACTGATCGTTGTTGGCAATTATGGAGTTCAGCGGTCCGGCGGAACATTCCCGCTACAATCATCGTTCATGTTGATGAACGAGAAAGACATCCTTAAACTCCTGCCTCATCCCACCAAGCCTCCCCAATACACCTCTCGCCGCATCGGCATTCACACCTCAACCGCCGGAGGCGTTCACAATGCCGCCGAACGCGGCTACCGCCTCGGCTGCAACGCGCTGCAGATTTTCTCTTCCAGTCCGCGCCAGTGGGCACCATACCTTCTTCAGCCCGGACACGTCTCCGAAATGATTCGACTACGGCGCCTATATGACCTTAAGCCGCTGGTGATCCACGCCAACTATCTAGTGAACCTCGCGGGCGGCAATCCCGACTTCCACACCAAATCTACTGCCGCTTTCCGGGGCGAAATTGAGCGCGCGCTTGCCTTGCAGGCGAACTATCTCATCCTGCACTCCGGCTCTTTCCGCGGAGCTACCCGCGACATCGGTTTGCAACGCGCCGCCTCGGCCATTGCGCAAGCTGCCGACAGCCTCGACCTCAAAGCCGGCAAACTTCGCATCCTGATCGAAAATACCGCCGGCTCCGAGTTCTCCCTGGGCGGCAACTTTGAGCAGGTCGCCGAATTGATTTACCTGTTGCGCAACTATGTCCCTTGCGGCGCCTGCATCGATACCTGCCACACCCACGTCGCGGGCTATGACATCGTCACCAAAGCTGGCTACGATGCAACCCTCGCCCAGCTCGATCAAACCGTTGGTCTGAAGAATGTTTATGTCTGGCACTGCAACGACGCCAAAGCCGCCTGCGGTTCGAAGCTCGATCGCCACCAGCACATCGGGAAGGGAACGATCGGCCTGAAGCCATTCCGCCGTCTGCTGAACGACCCGCGCCTCGCCAGGGCCGCCTTTATTGCGGAGACCCCGATCGATGGGCCGCTCGACGACCTCACCAACGTCAACACGCTAAAGAAGCTCGTCCGTCGAGAATGCGAAGCACCGCTTTGAAGCTTGCACCTTAACTGCTACATGGGTTCCGTGCGTGTTGCGCTGGCGATGTTTGTGGGGGTCTCGGCGAACGTCCTCCCCGGGGCATATGCAGCTTTCTCGAAGTGGTTACCAGCCCTGCGGATCACATCGTGCCAACCGTCATCCCATGTGATCCGTGCCTCCCCTCCGACTACTTCCCACCTGCCGTGTTCTGACCCCATGCTCTTCGTGGCCGTACCGTCCGCGGCGAGGGTGATGTAGAACGTGCCCACGGCGCCGCCTATACCCACTTTCCACTCGCCGGTGAACACAGCTCGGTCACCACGCAGCGAGGCCTGCGTCACACTTGTCTTGAACTCGATCTTCGCAACATCCGCCAAAGCGATGCTCTGCTGATGACCGTCTTTGAAGGTAATAAGGATGGCGTTCGGCTCGCCTTGCGGCGCTGCTCCCTTACTCGCCTGTGCCAATGCCGGAATGTCGATCAGAATTGTCACTGCCAGCACCCACGCGCCGATATTCCTCATCACTCGTCTCCTTTCAGAGCGGAGTCCAGTTGTCCGCATCCAACCCTATCACTGATATACGAACCCGGGAATCGAGGTGTTCCAGAAGATATTGCAACAAAAATGGCCCCACCCAAGCTAAATTCACTTGAGTGAGGCCTTGCGAGTGCTGAACAAATTTCGAAACGGAGCGGTCTACCTTACAGTCTTGCTCCACCACCCACCGGGAGCACCTCGCCGGTAATCCGGCCGAAGTCATCCGAAGCAAGGAACACCGCCACCTTTGCGATATCGTCCACCTCTCCCACACGACCCAGGGGAGTGCGCGAGATCGCGATCTGTTTGAATTCGCCGTCGGAGGTGCCTGCGGCGCGTGTGCCTTCGGTCTCTACCAGGCCCGGAGACAACGAGTTCACTCGAATGTTCCTCGGCCCAAGTTCCTGCGCCAGGGTACGGGTAATCACATCGACGGCGCCTTTGGTTGCGCTGTAGATTGCCGTCGCCGGCGGAGGTGTCAGCGAGACCACCGAACTCACGTTGATCATCGAGCCGCCGCTCCCGTTCATCGACTGCAATGCGGCCTGAGTGCTCAGCACGGTTCCCAGCACGTTAAGGTCGAACATCCGCCGGTAGCTCTCCTCGGTGATCTGCTCAATCGGCGCGAACTCGTAGACACCTGCGTTGTTCACCAGGATGTCAATGGTTCCAAATGTCTTCTTGGCCGCTTCAAACAGGCGGTCGACATCCGCTTGCTTAGAAACGTCGGCCTGCACGGTGATAGCCTTGCCCGCCCGATTTCTGGATCTCCGCCAGCACCTTCTCGGCGTCCTCCTTGCCTCGCGCATAGTTCACCACTACGTTAGCGCCGTCTTTTGCGAATGCCTTAGCGATTCCGGCCCCGATTCCTTTCGAAGCTCCCGTTACCACTGCCGTCTTCCCTGTAAGTTTGCCCACTGTGTTTCTCCTTCTCCGTCCCTGATGGAAACGGTCTCATAGTCTGCGCGTCTGGACACGACTTCAGTCGTGCCGATCGAGCCATCCAAACAAAGGGCTTTAGCCCCTGAGGGAACTCGAATTGCCCTTGATCGCATTCATGAGGCGATTTTTGCTAGTCATCATCATTTTGACAGTTCGATGACCATCTAACTGATGACTGACTCTATGGGAGGATTCAGGTGTGCGTTAGAAATTTACAGTTCTGTAAGTTTTGCCAGGTAGGATGCCCACACCTCCCGCCGGAAGGTGGGGTAAGCGAATTTGCCCTCGCGTGTGATCGAAATCAGTCCCGCCGACTCTAATTCTTTGAGGTGGTGGGACAGCGTAGCCGCACTAATCGGGAATTCTTTGCGCAGCTTCTGGCAGCTACAGGTCTCGGTCGCCGCAATCAACTGCAGAATTTCGTAGCGCCGTGCATCGGAAAGCGCCTTGCTGATATCGCGAAATTGCCGCTCGGTCAGATCGGTTCGGGTGGTGCGTGTCTTGTTCTTGGCCATCGTGGAATGACGCTTCGCTTCACTCGTGCAAGCGAGGTTCTGAGGCCTGCCAAGCACGTGAATCCCAGCCTCCCATTGTAGAATCAAAGTTTATCTCTCTTACGGTTTTCGAGTAGATAGATGCCCGAGTCGAATACACAGAAGCCTTCTACCAGCACGGCCGAAACCCGCTCTGATCGCTACGATCCTCAAGCCATCGAGCAGAAGTGGTCTGAGCGCTGGGCCAACGATCCCAAGCTGTACGCTGCTGAGCCAGCCTCCTCCGCGCGCAAAAAATACTACGTCCTCGAGATGTTGCCTTATCCCTCCGGCGCGCTACACATGGGACACGTGCGCAACTACTCCATTGGCGATGCCCTCGCCCGATATATGTGGATGCAGGGCCACAACGTGCTTCACCCCATGGGCTGGGACGCCTTCGGCCTGCCCGCCGAAAACGCGGCCATCAAGAACGATTCGCCGCCAAAAGACTGGACGCTCCACAACATCACCGCCATGAAGGGGCAGATGAAGCGCATAGGCTTCGCCTACGACTGGTCCAAGGAGTTGGCTACCTGCCTGCCCGATTACTACCGCTGGAACCAGTGGTTCTTCCTCAAGCTCTATGAGAAAGGCCTTGCCTACCGTAAGAGCGCCAAGGTCAACTGGTGTCCGGAGTGCGCCACTGTTCTCGCCAACGAGCAGGTGCTCTCCAACGGATGCTGCTGGCGTCACGAAACCACGCTGGTCGAACAACGTGAGTTGGAGCAGTGGTTCGTCCGTATCACCCAATATGCCGACGAATTGCTGCGCGATCTCGACACACTTCCTGGCTGGCCCGAGCGCGTCACCTCCCAGCAACGCCACTGGATCGGCCGCAGCGAAGGCACGCTTGTCGACTTCAAGCTCGATGGTCCTGCCGGCCCATACGGCGAGAAGATCACGGTCTTCACCACTCGCCTGGACACCATCTTCGGCGCAACCTCCTTGCAACTTGCGCCCGAGCATCCCATGGTCGCCGATCTCGTCGCAGAGAACCCCGACTTACGCATCAAGGTTGAGGAGATGCTGGCCGAGCAGCGTCGCGCCAAAGAAGCCGGCGACGTCGGCGCCATCGAGAAACATGGTGTCGACACCGGGCGCTTCGCGATTAATCCGTACAACGACGAGAAGGTGCCCATCTGGGTTGCCAACTACGTCCTCATGGACTATGGCACCGGCGCCATCATGTCCGTGCCCGCCCACGACGAGCGCGACTACGACTTCGCCAAGAAGTATGGCCTCGACATCCGCGTGGTTATCATGCCGCGCCGCGAAGGCGATTCCGCCGAGGGCGATTCTCATCCGGAAGAGCTGCCGTTCACCGAGACGAACAGCCTGGTGATTAACTCGGGCGAATTCAGCGGACTACCCAACGAAGAAGCCATCGCCAAAATGTCGCAATACGCCGAAGAGCACGGCTTCGGCAAAGCCACCGTGACCTACAAGCTGCGCGATTGGGGCGTGAGCCGTCAGCGCTACTGGGGCACACCGATCCCCATGGTTTATTGCGCCAAAGACGGCATCGTGCCCGTGCCCGAAAAAGACCTGCCTGTCGTGCTGCCAGACAACGTGAACATCACTCTCGCCGGTGGCTCGCCGCTCGCGCAGGTGCCCGAGTTCGTCAATACCACGTGCCCCAAGTGCGGAGGCCCAGCACGCCGAGAAACCGATACCATGGACACCTTCGTCGATTCGTCCTGGTACTTTTACCGCTACACCGACCCAAGGGTTTCCAACGCGCCTTTCGACGTCAAGGCCGTCTCCTACTGGTTCCCCATCGACCAATACATCGGCGGAGCCGAGCACGCTATTTTGCACCTCATCTACTCGCGCTTCTGGACGAAGTTCATGCGCGACATAGGGCTGGTGAAGAACTCCGAGCCTACCGAGCGCCTGTTCACCCAGGGCATGGTGATCAAAAGCGGCGCCAAGATGTCAAAGAGCCTCGGCAACATCGTCTCGCCCGACGACATGGTGGCGGAGTATGGCGCTGATTCCACACGCATGTACACTCTCTTCGCCGCGCCGCCTGATCGCGATCTCGACTGGCAAGATGCCGGCGTCGAAGGCGTCAGCCGCTTCTTGTCGCGTGTGTATCGCTACGTGATGCGCAACGCAGTTGCGGCGAATAACAGCGAAACTACCCGGCAAACAAAGAATCTCGGGAGCGGCATCCTGAGCGAAGTGCGTTCGCGTGAGCGAACTCGCAAAGTCGAAGGACCCCTTTCGAGCGACTTAACTCCCGGTGCCCGCAAGATTCAGCGCAAGCTCCACCAGACCCTCCGCCGCATCACCGAGGACTTTGGCGGACGCTGGCACTTCAACACCTCCATCGCCGCGATCATGGAGCTGGTTAACGAGCTCTACGCTCACGAAGAAAGCCTTCAGCGGGGCAGAGAACCGTCCGCTCCCATTTGGCTCATGTCCGACGTGCAGCGCAAGCTCGTCTTGATGCTTGCCCCTTTCGCACCCTATCTCGCCGCCGAGCTCTGGGAGACCCTCGGTGAAACCTCCAACCTCCTGCGCGAGTCATGGCCGCAATTCGACCCGGCGCTTGCCAGAGAAGACGAGGTCGAGATGGCCGTTCAGGTCAACGGCAAGATCCGCGCACGCATCACCGTCCCCGCCGACGCGTCCGAAGCGCAAATCAAAGACGCCGCCTTCGCCGACGAGAAAGTCCGCGCTGCCTGCGCTGGCAAAGAGATTGTCAAGGTGCTGGTGGTGAAAGGCCGGTTGGTAAATATCGTGGTGAAGTAGCGACCTTACCTCGTCCAGTCTTCAGTTTTGAGCCGCTTAATTCGTCGCAATGTCTGGTCATTCGTAACCAGAGCTGCATCGGCTGAAATCGCCTACGCAGCAATCATCAAGTCGAGGTTTCCCAAACGGAAGGCATTGTTCACCGCGACATCAAACCCGCCAACATTTTCATTACTCGCCGCGGTCACGCCAAAATTCTTGATTTTGGTCTCGCTAAACTAAGCGGTAAGGCTGCCGAAACGGCCGAGACGCTGGTCGCCGAATCTGAAGCACAGCACCTGACCAGTCCCGGAGCCATGCTCGGAACCGTAGCCTACATGTCTCCCGAGCAGGTGCGCGGAAAGGACCTAGACAGTCGCACCGATCTTTTCTCGTTCGGCGCAGTGCTCTATGAAATGGCGACTGGCAAGATGCCATTGCGAAATCTGCGGCGCCATTCTGCATCAACCTCTGCGGCCGGTGTCGCAGATGAATCCGCAAGCCCCGCCACAGCTAGAAACCATCATCCACAAGGCCCTGGAGAAAGACCACAATCTGCGTTATCAACACGCCTCCGAGATGCGGGCCGATCTCTCCCGCTTGTTGCGCGATTCCAGCTCCGCAAGTGGAGTACAAACCGATGCTGGCCAGTTCCCGGCGGCTGCATCTTCTGCTGGCTCGTCCTGGAAGCCGTGGGTTCTCGCCAGCGCAAGTGCTGTCGTGCTACTGCTCGCCGGGTTTTTTTTATGGCGCTTGCAGCATCATGTGCCTGCGTCAACTGGTCCGGCAGCGCAAACCGCTATCGCGGTGCTACCTTTCCAAAACGCCGGATCCGACAAAGATTTTCTTCGCCTAGCCCTGCCCGATGAAATAGCCACCACGCTGAGTCGCATAAAGTCTTTCTCCGTTCGTCCCTTTGCCACCACCAGCAAATACAACGCTTCCGGCATCGATCTCCAACAAGCTGGCCGAGCCATGGGTGTCAGCTCCATCGTCACCGGGCACTACCTGTCCGAAGGCGGTCAGTTGGCAATCACCCTGGAAGCAGTCGACGTGGATACCAACCGCACCCTATGGCGCGATCAGGTACAAGTCGCCAGCTCCGACAGCCTCGCCATGCACGAGCAGATCACCTCTGCTGTGCGCCTCGGACTCGTCCCCGCACTGGGCGCGACATCCGGTTCCGGCGGTAACGGTACCCGTCCCAAGAACGAGGAAGCCTACGATTTGTACTTACGCAGCGTTGCGCTCCCTCAAGACACTGCCCCCAACCAGCAGGGCATCTCCATGTTGGAGCATGTCGTGGTTCTCGATCCGACCTACGCGCCCGCGTGGGAGGCCCTGGGTCTTCGCTACTACTTTGACGCTCAATATGGAGGCGGTGGCGAGGCGATGTTCAAACGCTCGAATTCTGGGTATGAGCGTGCACTAGCCCTCGATCCAAACCTGATTGATGCTGCTTCCCAAATGGTTACCAACCGCACCGAACGCAGCGAACTCGTGGATTCCTACGCCGAAGCATTGGCACTCGTTAATCGATTTCCCGACAGCTCCCAGGCTCGCTTTGCCCTCAGCTATGTCCTGCGCTATGCCGGGTTGTTGAGTGAGTCGGTTCGAGAATGCGAAACTGCCTTCACTCTCGATCCTGGGAACAACCGCCTTCGTTCTTGTGCGTGGCCTTATGTGTAGCTGGGCCAACCCAACAAGGCGATGAAATTTCTCCAAGCAGACCGCGGTTCGGAATGGGTTGCCAGAGTTATGCCTTATGCCCTTTTGGCCCAGGGCAAGCGAACCGAAGCACAAGAAAGCGTCGGTCAAATGCCGATGGGTGTCACCTTCGGCAGGAACTTTTTACAGGCCTGTCTTGTTCCCGGTTACGCCAATGAGCTTGAGGGCGCCAGCAATGAGTTTGCGGCAGCAGTCATGATCGAGCCCGACCCGGAACGCCGTTATGCGAACGGTGCTCTGCTGGCGTATTGCGGCGAGCATGAGGCTGCCCTACGTGCTATCTCTAGTGCCATCCAGAAGAATTACTGTGCTTATTCGAATTTGCAGCACGATCCTTTGTTGGCGAAACTGCGAAACACTCCTGAGTTCACCCAACTACTCTCCGCCGCCAAAGCATGCCAGGATGACTTCCTGTCAAAACGAGCGAAGCCGAGTCCTTGACCGCTTAGGTTTGCCGAATGGTGGCACAATACCGCAATCGCATGAGCCGTGGGTGACCCACGATTGCTGCCTTTGGCATTTGTGGGCGAAACTCCAGCATATCGGGACAAGCACCGTTCTAATCGCAAAATCGGCCTGGTGCCGGAGCACCATGATCTTAGGGTGGTGAACAAGGTCTTCGCAGTGACTCGGGGCTTCAGCCCTGGAAAACCGGCGGCATCGGACCGCCAGGGCGTAAGCCCAGCCCTGCCTCCATCAATCCGTTGCAGAACTTGCTATTAAGATGAATTCGTGTCACCCGCCGGGTATCGCGTCCCAATGAAAACTGTTTCTTTAATCGTCGCGCTCTCTGCTGCCTTCGCCTTGGCACAGACCCAACCGTCCCAACCCAAACCCTCTCATCTGGACCCGAACCTGCTCACGAACAGTCCTCTCGCGCGCCAGCATCTCTCCCGAGGCCGGCAAATGTATCTCGCCCGTCGTCAGAAATGTAGCTGGAAGGCAGATCCGAATTGCGAATCGGCTCAATTGGCTGAGGTGGTAGATGAGGCAAACGCAGCCTTGCAACTGGATCCTGACTATGCTGCCGCGCATAACCTGCTAGGAGCTGCGCTTACCGATCAGCGGAAGTTTAACGAAGCAATCGCAGAACTTCACGCGGCGTTGCAACTTTTGCCCGACTATTGCCAGGCTCACCAAAACCTGGGACTTGCCCTTGCAGGGAAGGGCGACCTCGACCCTGCCATCGAAGAGCTTCGCGAGGCTGTACGTCTAAAACCGCAATCTGCGGAAGCGCTCCGAGACTTGGGTGGAGTACTCGGCGAAAACGGTCAGTCTGACGAAGCCATCGTGGAACTTCATGAAGCGATTCGCCTGAATCCGGGCGATGCCGACACCCACATGATGCTGGGGAATGTGCTTGACGATAAGAGAGACTATCAGGGAGCGTTGAAGGAGTTCGGCAAAGCGGCGCTCCTGAGACCGCAATTCGCCGAGGCTCATTACAATCTGGCGAAGGTGCAATACGCCAGCGGAAACTTGGAGGCAGCCATTACTGAATATCGCGAGGCAGTTCGCCTTCGGCCGGCCTACCCCGAAGCTTACAACGGGCTTGGAGGCGTGCTCGTCGAGAAGGGCGAGCTCGATCAGGGAATCAAAGCCTTGCGTCAGGCTGTGCGCCTCAACCCAGATTTGGTTCAGGCGCACAACAATCTCGGTCTCGCGCTTACGCGAAAGGGCGACCTGGATGGTGCAATCGACGAGTATCGCCAGTCGGCCATTCTCGATCCGACCAGCGTTGTCCCTCACTACCGAATGGGTCTGCTATTCGATGCGAAAGGCGACCTTGATAGCGCGATCGAAGAGTATCGGAAAGCGCTCGCACTGGATCCTTCAGGCGCTGAAGGTCATTTTCGCTTAGGACGCGATCTCCGGGACAAAGGTGATTTGCAGGCGGCACTCGACGAGCTGCAGCTCGCGGCTGAACTCAGTCCAGGGAATGAGACGTACACCAAGGCCGCCAACGATTTAAAGCAACAGTTGAGAAACTGATAACTGAGAACTGACAACCACAACTCGGGCAACTGCCTACTGACGACTAGCAGCTCCGCCAAGGCCTTCTTCACCTTCCCGGCCTCTTGGCCTTGAGGTCCAAGATTGAGATAGGCTTCATAGCTCTTGCGCGCATCGGCTGTCTTGCCCAGCTTCTGCTGAGCTTGTCCCAATCCAATGAAGGCTGCTGCGGCATCAGATTGCAATTCCACCGCCTCTTTCAATCGCGACTCGGCTGCAACATAGTTCTTCTGTTTCAGGTAGTAATAGCCAACTTCAATGTCCTTGTTCGCCAGCGCTTCTCCTTCCGGCAGCGGCTTGTCAGGTTCGATCTGTGGAGAAGACCAGCAGGCGTGGAAGATGACATCGATGCAGTGGGGATCAAGTTTGTTCAACACCCGCTTCGTGCGCGAATCTGAAGGGGAAGAAGGCATGGCTCCCCGGTCAGGCAGTGGCGCGTCTGGAGGCGCCGGAGCCTGCTCCGGCTCTGTCCGCGACGAACTCTCCTGTGGGGAAGGTTGTGAGGCTGTCTGCGCCTGGGTACAAATCCCGAGCGGTAAGCAAAGCAAGCAAATGCCGAGCGCACGGCTCAACAGCATTGCCTGATTCTAGTCGCTCCGAGCGATGCTTTCTTTATTGGGCGGTTGCCCCTGCTCATACGCTGTACGGCTTGGCTGCCGCAACACCGGTAGCATGTGACAAGTTACTTTCGGCTCCGCGCGACGGGGACCGAAGGCTTTGCCAATTTTTGCAGGCACCCTTGTGCGTTCCGGTTCTTGACCCCACTCCTACGATCTACCAACTCCCTGCATGTTCAAAAGCTTTGCATGTAAGTCGTTTGATATCAGCGCTTACGCAGATTTTCTCGCGAACTGCATGAAAACGTTGCGTCTAGTCAAACTCTTGCAGTTCTTGTGGGTCCCGCTTCAACTGCCAGCGCCAGAAGGCGTAGAACGGCGCGCCGAGGAAGACGATACCGATGCCGATCAGGGTCTCTTTGGGGCGCGTGGCCACGGAGTTCAGCGCCCAGGCTCCTGCCATCAGCAGGTACAGCGCTGGCAGGTATGGATATCCAGTACACCTGTAGGGTCGCTCGAGGTCGGGCTTCTTGCGCCGCAGAACAAACAGTGCCGCCACACCAGCGACGTAGGACAGCACCATCATGAACATGACGTAGGTGTAGAGCTGGTCGTAGCTGCCGCTGAGCGCCAGCACGATGGACCATGCCCCGATAGCGATCAAGCTCAAGGCGGGAGTACGGTACCGGGGGTGCACGCGCCCCATTGCATGAAAGAACGCGCCGTCGCGCGACATGGCATAAGTTACGCGTGCACTACATAGAATTGCGCTCGAGGCTGCGCCGAAACAGGAGAGCGCAATCGTCGCGCCCAGCCACTTCGCCGCGTTCGAGGAAAACAGCGCGACGGCGGCAGCTTGCGCAATGGTTGTCTCATTGGCTACCTGCGTGATCGGCAGCGCATACAAATAGACCACGCTAACGCTGCTGTAGATCGTCCCTACCAGCAGAATGCCCAACAGCAACGCTCGCGGCAGCACGCGCTGTGCATTCTTAATCTCACCCGAGACCCAGGTCACGTAAACCCAGCCGTCGAAGGCCCAGAAAACCGCGATGAGCGCAACGCCGAAACCGGATATCACGTGTGAGAGGGACGCGGGCTGGTCGAGCGGCAGGCTGACCGTGTAATTCGACCACGAGCCCTTGCCGATGGCGACCCCGAGCACGACAAACGCACCCACAGCCGCGAATTTGGCCCACGTGGCTACGTTCACCAGCGTCGAGCCGCGTTTAAGGCCGATGATGTTTATGTAAGTAAGAAGAATGATGGCCGAGGTAGATACCAGATGGCCGCGTGTCAGCGTCCAGCCGAGAATCGTCACAACCGGCTGGTGCGCCGAAGCAAAAGGGAGAAGCGCGCCGAAATATTCCGCGAAGCCAACGGCCAGGGCCGCGATGGTGCCGCTCTGCCCGACGGTGAAGACCATCCAACCGTAGAGAAAGGCGGGGAACTCCCCATAGGCTTCGCGCAGGTAAATGTACTGGCCTCCAGCCTGGGGATACATGGCCGCCATCTCGGCGAAGGCGAAGCAGGCCAGCAGTGAGATAAGTCCGCCTATGAGCCACACGCCGAGAAAGAAGAGAGGCTTGTGTACCGCGGTAGCGATTTGTCCGGCGGTGAGGAAGATGCCCGAGCCAATGATGCCGCCGACCATAAGTAGGACGGAGTCGAGCAGCGACAGTCCGCGCACCAGCGTCGGGCCATGATGCACGGCCTGTTGCGACGGAGTTTGCACTGAGTGCGCCACGTTATCCGATCCCCAGGTCTTCCGGCATTTCCAGCGCTGTTCCACACACGCGGCAGATGACAGCCGAACAATCCCCGCAGGTCAGCGGATCGTCCACCTCGCGTGCGCAATTAGGGCAATAGAGCAAATTCAAAGGCGATTTTGGGTCGGCTTGCGAGGGATCGGAGGATTGAGGCATTCGTTTTCGAGACTGTAGCATAGAGGCAGGAAATGCGCGAGGAGACGATGAACGAGAACAAAACCGCCGCCGAAGAGCGTGTACGCGACGAGTTCAATCAGTGGGCCGCCGACGGCAAGGGCGAAGAAATGGAAGCCCACCACATCAGCATCACCGAGCAGACAATGGCGATGATGAACCTCAAACCGGGCGAACGCGTGCTCGATCTGGGCTGTGGTACCGGTTGGACCAGCCGAATGATGGCGAAGGCTGTTGGCAACGGCGAGAGGCCTGGACAAGTGGTCGGACTCGATGTGGCTGATGAGATGATTCGCCGCGCCCGCGCAGCTTCAGTCGAACATGAGAACCTGATGTACATCCTCGGCTCGGCGCTGGAGATTCCCTGGGGAGAGAATTTCTTTGACAAGGTGTTGTCGGTCGAGTCCTTCTACTATTACCCCGACCAGGAGCGCGCGCTGGCCGAGCTGTTCCGCGTTCTGGCTCCGAAGGGCGAGCTGTACATCCTTATTAATCTCTATCGCGACAATCACTACTCGCTGCGCTGGGTAGGCGAGCTGAAGGTTCCGGTGCAAGTTCGCTCGGAGCAGGAATATGTCGAGTTGCTCAAGCGGCACACCTTCGAGGACGTGCGTGCCCTGCGGGTGCCTGATCTGACGCCGACACCCGAGGAGTACGTTGGACGCTGGTTCGCGAATGCCGAGGAGTTGCGAGACTTCAAGCGCATCGGCGCACTGCTGCTGCTCGCGCGGAAGCCGGATATTGAGGTGCCGCCGCCAGCCGTGACGGTGTATTGATTGAGTGGCTAGTGACGCGCAAAAGCCACCTATCCCAGGAATCTGGGATAGGTGGGGCGCCCACGCTACTGCGTCCCATCAATTTCACTCAGCGGGAACTTTCTTCGAGGATATGCGTATCCCAGTGTCAGGGGGACAGGGGCCTCATGATCCAACTGGAAAATTTATCTAAGGAATATGACGAGGTCGTGGCCGTGCGCGATCTCACACTTGAGATACCCGAAGGCGAGATCTACGGCCTGATCGGTCCGAACGGAGCCGGGAAAACCACAACCTTGCGCTTGTGCTGCGGCCTGCTGTCACCAACGCAGGGCCGAGTGGTTGTAAATGGTATTGACGTCAACAGCGACCTTGAGGCGGCGCAATCGCAGATCGGCTATCTGGCCGATTTCTTCTCCGTCTACGACGACCTCAAGGCGTGGGAGTACCTCGACTACTTTGCCCGCGCCTACAAGCTCGATTCGTCGATCATTCCCTCGCGGGTCAACGAAGTTATCAGTGAGATTGGGCTGGAGGTAAAGCGTGACTCTATGGTCAAAGGGCTGTCCCGCGGAATGAAGCAGAGGTTGGGCATCGGGCGGGCGGTCATTCATCGGCCCAAGGTGCTGTTGCTGGATGAGCCTGCTTCGGGCCTCGATCCCAAGGCACGCATCGAGCTGCGCCAGCTCCTCAAACGTTTGCGCGACAGCGGCACCACCGTCGTGGTTTCCTCCCACATCCTTCCTGACCTTGAGGATTTCAGCACCTCCATCGGCGTGATGGAGCGCGGGGTGATGCTGCGTAGCGGCCGTGTGTCCGAGTTGCGCCAGGAAATAGAAGGAGCAGATTGGCGCACGATCCATATCACATGGCTGGGGCCGTTGGCTCCCGTCCAGGCGTTTCTGCAAGCTCATGGACTAATGAATCGCGCACTGCTGCAGGCGAACGAAGGGGCGTTTCCCTTCCGCGGCGATGATGCTGCCATCAGCCAGTTGCTTACCGAGATGGCCGCACTGGGCGTCAAGCTAACCGGTTTCCACGAAGTGAAACAAACGGTGGAAGAGCTGTATTTGAAACTCTCGCATGGGCAGGTGATGTGATGATCAGCGTAAACAATCCCGAACTGTTGCGGTATGTGCGGTCGGAACTCCGGCCGGCGCGGGTGGCCGTGATCATGGGCGGCACGTTGGCTGGAGCGCTGTTGATGGCGCTGTTCATCTCTGCCAACACGGAGGCGAGCAATCTGTACACCAATCGCTATTGGCAGGACGTGTACGGTGCCATCTTCGTCGCATCGTCGATCATCCTAGTGCTCTGGAGCCTGTTAAACGCCTCACAGGCGGTCGTGAGCGAGCGCACTCATCGGACATTCGACTTCTGGCGAACAACGCGTCTGTCGCCGATGACACTGGCGATCGGCAAACTTTTCGGAGCGCCGATTGGAGCCTGGCTGCAGTTTGCCACCGCGCTGCCCGTTTCCGTTGTTGCGGGCGCTTTGGGCGGATTTCGTGTCGAGACGGTGGTTGGGTCGTTTTTGATTGTCGCCGTAGGCAATGTGGCTCTCAGTGCGCTGGCGTTGTGCTTGTCGATGCGATCGCAGGATCAGCGGCGTGCGACGATGCTGATGCTGGTTCTGGTGCTGATTATGCTGCCCGCTCTGAATGGCTCATCGTGGTTTGTCGTTCCGGGCCACCGCGCATCTCTGAACGCGTGGTCGGCACTGAGCCCGGTTCAGGGGCTAGCTGCATGGCACCAAGGATTGACTGCGACCGTCAGTCTGTTCGGGCATTCCGTGCCTTCGCTTCTTGTGACGATTGGCCTTTACCTCGTGATCATCGCGTGGTGCCTGGCGGCGTTGGCGCGATCCATCAAGTTGGAACCGGAACAAAGCTCGCTGTTCTCGCCCTTACAGGTCATAGGCATTTCGGTTTGCTTGTTTGTATTCAACTATGCTGCTTTTGTCCCGTGGGGAAGAGTCGTTGCTGGGTACAACAACGGCATGGACGACCGCTCGATTGTACACATGAACTTGGAAGGGCTGATCATCACAGGTGTGATGACGACCTTGCTGTGCGTTTACTTCACGGTGAATTCGACGCTCTTCACGCGCGATGCGCTGCGCCAGGATTTGCGCGTCGAGCCTGTACAGAAAGTTGCTCTTAAGCTGATTGCCCCATGGTTGGCCACCGGTGCAATCGCCGTGCTGGCTGCGGCGTTGGCATTGACTGGGTATCGCGGATTGTACGCAAGCGAGCCGATTCCGTGGGTCGCGCTTTTCTCGGTTTATGTGCTAATCACCGCTTACGCCGTGCGCGATGGCATGTTTCTGCAATGGATGATCGCGCAGCGGGTGAAAGCGCCGGCGTTGAAGGGCACGGTGCTGCTGTTCTGCTACTACGTCGGAAGTGCTGTGTTTTCGGTGGCGCTGGCTGGGCCGCGGCACGCACCCCAGATGATGCGCTGGTTGGCTCCTATCAGTGGAGATCCTGGAGAAGGGCCGGGCGGTCCAGCGTGGCTGGTGGTGCCGCTTTTGATTCCACCTATTGCCACTGCGGTGCTATTGGCGTCAGGAGTCTTTCGAAAGATGCAGCGCAAGGCCACGATGGTCGCAAGGGCGGCTAACGCCTGAGAAATGGTTGGTTCCAACACCCAGAAAACGACCCGCCGAGGAACTGGCGGGCCGTGTGCTGAGGTATGGAAGTCGCCTTAGAGCGCCCCGCTATTGTTACCGATGTGGACGCTGCCGTTCACATTGTTGATCTCGATGCGCGTACCGCCATTCCCCAGCTTGCCGTCAATGTGATGAGACATGAACTTGCCTTGCACGGTTAAGGGGAAATCGGTAGTGATTCCGCCGTTCACGGTGGAGACCGAAACGTCAGCGTTGGGAGAGGAAGGAAGACCAAGATTCACCGAGCCATTCACCGATTTCAGCCGGACTTCCTTCACGTTCTCCAGTGAGCGATAGAACGCATGGACGGCTCCGTTCACGGAGGAAATTTCAGTGCGACCTGCCAGGTCCTGAATCGTAGAGGATCCGTTGACCAGCTCGGCCCGCACATCTCCGCCAAACTGGGAGACGGTGAGCGATCCGTTCACCAGGTGAATGCCGTCGAGCCGGGAGGTGCGCGGGACGTGTAGCTCGTAGGTGACCGTCGCTGGATTGTTGTGGTTGCGACCTTCCGGGTACTTGGTACGAATTTCTACAGAGCTGCTGCTCGATTCGACTTCTATACTGGCCTCTTCGAGCTTTTGCTGGCTGTCGGCGCTTTTAACCGCGTCGATCTGAACTTCGTTGCGTTCCCATCCGGTGATGGTGACTCCTCCATTGATGTTGTGGAGCGAGACACGGCCGTCGGCAGATAAGGGAACGGTGCGGTGGAACTCCTCAGTAAACTGGTCGCGGTCGCTGGCGGATGCGGTCAGAGCAAACGCCATCCATGCCCCGATGGCAACGGGCCAAATCCATGACGGTCTGCGGGAATGATGCATACTTCCTCCTGTCGCCGGTTAGACGTGATCAGGTACGCGGGGTTAGGTAATTTGGTTCAGTTTTGAAGGCCGTCGCCGCGATTACCAACAACTAATCTTTAAAGCGATAGCGAATAAGGTCGTATAGGGCCTTGTAGCCGTCTTGCCAGGTGATCTTCTTGCCTTCGGCGAAGGTGCGGCCGTGGTAGGCGATGGGAACTTCGTAAATACGCGCTCCAAGTTTGGCTGTCTTTACGGTCATCTCGGTTTCGACGCTGAAGCGGTCGGAGTGTAGGTGCATGCGCTGGAGTAGTTCGCGGCGAAACACCTTGTAGCAAGCGGTGACGTCGTGGATGGCAATGCCCGTAAGCAGGTTGCAGATGATAGAGAACAGCCGGTTGAGCAAGTATCGGTAATAGCGCTGCACGCGATGTGGCCCACTGTGGAAACGGTTGCCGAAGACAGCGTCGGCGTGACCTTCAAGGATTGGTTTAAGAAGCTCAGGATAATCGACAGGGTCGTATTCGAGGTCGGCATCCTGTATGAGGACGATTTCGCCGGTGGAAGCGGCAAAGCCGGTGCGAACGCCCGCTCCTTTCCCCATGTTTTTCTCGTGGAGCGTCAGCTTTACAGTATTGGCCCCGTTATTGCCCAGTTCGGTTTGCACGTTGCTCTGCTGAAGAAATTCGCGCGTTCCGTCGCTGGAGAAGTCATCGACGATGATGATTTCTTTGTGCAGGCACACCGGCTGATGCGCAACCTGACGCAGCAACTCCATCACGGTTCTTCGCTCGTTATAGACCGGGATGATAATGGAGAGGGTCTGAAAATGACCAAGACGTGGGTTGCTACTGTGCATGGAGAGCTTGACTGGCACCTTTCCATTCCGGATGACGTGGTCCTGTCAGCGTGAATAAATAAACCGCAAGTATCGTCATTATGGGTTCAATCGGGTGCCGATAGCGCGGAAGCGGAAAGCTTACATAGTAAACCAGGGGATAAAAAATCATCAGGCTGGCAAAGAGGAACACTCCGTGCACGCGGTTGCGAATGGCAAAGAAGAGACCGCCGAAGGCCAGCAGGGAAGTGGCAAGGAAGAGTGACGTGCGGGCTTGCTCGAGCGCCTGGAGGACGGCGTCGCGAGGTCTGCCTTCAGCGTTGAAAACGACGCGCCAAAAAGTGCGCGAGGCCCAACGTTCCGGGTGCTGCTGCATCCAGATGGCAGTGTTGGAGACGCGGGGCAGGCCGTTCCAGTAGAAGACGAATCTGCGGAACGTGACGATGGCGAACTGAGCTGGATTGTCGGCGATCCACTGATTCGCCAGGCGGCCCTGTTCGGCAGCGTAGGTGGGCTCACCCATCTGCTGTAACTGGTGCAGCAGGATCGGATTCTGGCTCGGGTGATACATTGCCACCCAGATGCCTTCGGCCAGCGGATTGTTAGCGCAGCGGATTTCGACCCCTACGTTGTCGCGTACGAAGATGAGCTTGTGGAACACCCGATAGTTGCGCACGAGCCAAGGCATCAACGTCAACCAGAACAGAACTGCACCGACAACGGCGGGCAGAAGGAAGCGCTTACCTCGTTTGTAGAGTTGATAAGCCAGCCAGCATCCTGCAAAAGGCAGAAAGGAAAGCATGGAAGGATTGCTGAGGCCAATCACACCCCACAGCACGCCGAAACCGGTCCACGAGATAAGGCGATCGTCGCCTTCCATCTCGACAGTCAGCATGAATGCGAGGCTGAAGAGCAGAGCGGTAAGACTAGTCTCCCAAACCTGGCGCACCGACCAGTAGATGACGTAGGGCAGCAGGGCCCAGATCCATCCCGACCAGACGGCGACTGTATCGCCGAAAATGCGGCGCGCGATGCGGTAAATCGGCCAGCATGTGAGCGCGGCACATAGGCTATTGAAAGTTAGCAGTGCGAACGACGCGGCGTGCGAGTATGGGCCAAAGATGCGAAACGCGATCGAGACGATGAAGGCATAGACCGGCGCGATCCACGCGGATGGCCCCGTATCGCCGCCGAAGGGCGAACCGAAGCCGTGTCCGATGGCGAGCGAGTAGGCGATGCGGCCGATCTCCCACCCGAAGCTGAAGTTGGCGTCAGTTGTGCGGAACCGGTAGGAGTGCGCGAGAGCGATATAGAGGACGCGGACGATGAAGCCGATGGCAATCATGCACGTTGTGGAGCGGAGCGTGTGTTGCCAGCGCGAGGTTCGTACAGCTTCGGATTTATCGCGGAAAGACCAAGATTTCGTTGGATAAGGGGGCGAACTCATGAAGGGCAAATGAAATTGTATCTTACGTGTGAGCTTGTTACTGACGAACCGACTAACGGCCTGTTCTCAACGCCTCGCACGACTTCAGAGTAACTGGTCGTTTTTCCAGGCTGTAACCTACCCATTTGCCGGATGTCGGCCAGCTTTCCGAGTGCCATGCTTGAACCCGAAGCAGAATATTACGCATCAGGAGCAAGCAATGAGCGTTATCTATAACGAAGTTTGGGAAGCCATCTCGAAACATGCCGGAGCACTCGCCGAGCAAACAGGGAGGGCGGTTGTGGCCATCGATGCGCGCTATCGCGTGGCCGCTAGTGGCGTCCATTGGAAGCCGGGCGTGATCGTAACGGCGAGTCACCTTGTCCGCCGGGCCAGCGAAGTGGGCATTATTTTGCCCGACGGTAAGACCGTGAAAGGTACTGTTGCGGGCCGCGATAGCTCCACCGATCTCGCAGCCGTGCGCCACGAAGGTAGCGCGGAGCTGGCGATCCTGCCGCATGCATCCGGCGCGAAGTTCGGAGAGCTGGTGCTGGCCGTGGCGCGTTCTGGACGAGGTGAGCTCGCTGCGAGCGCCGGAATCCTTGCTCGAGTTGGCGGCGCGTGGCAGTCCTGGCGCGGCGGACAAATCGACCGCCTCCTGCGGCCCGATGTTCGCCTCTATCCCGGTCAGTCAGGCAGCGCCCTGGTCAATGGCAGCGGCGAACTTCTGGGTGTCAACAGTGCAATCCTGGCGCGTGAATCTGTCATCACCTTGCCTGCCGAGACTGTCGATCGAGTGGTCCGCGAGCTGTTAGAGCGTGGACACATCGCGCAACCGTACCTGGGAGTTGCGATGCAGGAGGTCGCATTGCCGCAGGAGTGGCTGGCGCGGGCTGAAACCGATCAGGCATACGGTCTGCTGATTGTTCACGTCACGCCTGAGTCGCCGGCGCAGAAGGCCGGCATAGGCCTGGGAGACGTCATCGTTACCGCTGATGCGCAGCCAGCTCAAAGCGTTCGTCACTTTCACCGCCTGCTCACACGCAAGAGAACCGGAGAAGTGCTCAAACTGAGCATGCTGCGGCACGGAAGTGCGCTTGCCACGGACGTTACACTGGGCGATCGTCCGCGCCCATGATTGGCGAAGAGCGACTCACAATGACGGGCGCGGGTAAGCATGGCCGGCCGACGGAGAAATCGGTACGTGTATTGATTTGTGCTCCGTCGGCGGTTAGGCGTGGTGGACTGGAGCGGCTGCTGGAAGGGCAACCCGGGTTGCAGGTTGCGGGCAGTGTGCCACACATCTCTGACCTGCAGACTGCGATCAGGGAAACCGATCCAGACGTTATCATCCTGCACCAGGAAGCGTCTTCGCGACAGATGGATTGGGATGGTTTAATCGCTTCGGGTGTACCGGTCGTGTGGTGGGCCAACGAAGGAGTCCCGAGGAACGCGGTTCCGGCTATCTTCGCCGGAGTGCAGGCAATTCTCGTTGGAAATGTCACCGGTGCTGAGTTAGCCGCAGCCGTTGCCAGTGCTGCTTCGGGATTGATTGCTCTCTCCAGCGATCTGGCCGACCTGGTGCGGCGAGGCTTACGGGCCGAGTCGTATGAACAGCAGGACAACGACACGGTCGGACCTGTCGCAGGCGAAGATGGCTATGCGGAGCACCTCACAAAGCGCGAGCGAGAAGTGCTCGAGATGATGGCCGACGGCTTTTCCAACAAGGAAATTGCGGCACAACTCAGCATCTCGGCACACACCGTGAAGTTTCATATCAGCTCCATATTGGGCAAGCTCGGTGCATCGAGCCGGACGGAAGCAGCTTCGATTGGTCTGCGCCGCGGGCTGATCACGATATGAACGGCTGAAACTTGATTCTTCTTGGGTAGACCCACGGTATACAGGCTTGTACAGCAAGACTCCGAAGCCTAAACTTGAGCTAACACCGCCTACCCTGTGACCCGCCTCACAGCCCACAGGTGCGGCGCTCGGCGAAGATGGAGAGTCGGTAACCTCGCATTTGAGAGGGCTTCATGGGTTGGATTAACAACCGCTTCGAGAAGAATTTTCTGGTCACTACGGTTGATTACGTCTTCAACTGGGCGCGCAAGTCAGCTATCTGGCCGATGACCTTTGGCCTGGCCTGTTGCGCCATCGAGATGATCGCAGCTTCGACCTCGCGCTTCGACATTGCGCGATTTGGGTCAGAGGTGTTTCGTCCCAGCCCGCGGCAGAGCGACCTGATGATCGTCAGCGGCACGGTGACGCTGAAGATGGCCCCGGTGGTGAAACGCATTTACGACCAGATGCCCGAGCCTAAGTGGGTCATGTCGATGGGTGCGTGCTCGTCTGTCGGTGGGCCGTTTAACACCTACGCCGTGCTGCAGGGGGTGGACCGAATCGTGCCAGTGGATGTGTATGTGGTGGGATGTCCGCCGCGGCCCGAGAACCTGTTCTACGGATTGCTGCGACTGCAGGACAAGATCGATCAGATGAGCATCGCCAAGAAGCCCACCGAAGTGCGGCTGCGTGAAAACATGGTGGACAACTTCAAGGAGCAGATCCGGATCGCCCAGGCGAACTTCGCCAATCCGGAGCAGTTGGCGGGGCCCGAAGTGCCGATCGTGGGCGCAGGAAGATAACCGTTCACCTCGGAGGACACGGAGAAATCAAATTTGATGACTCTTGCCAAATAATAGGCGAGGGGAAGAACCCGCGCCCTTCGAGATATTTACTAAACCTGATTCTTATTTCCTACCTCGATAGCAGCGCATCAGTTTTTGTTGCACAATACTGAAATGGTCATCTACTTCCTGCGGCACGCCAGCGCAGGGCAAAAGCACTTCAGTAATCCTGCCAACGACGAAAAACGCCCCATCGACAAGATCGGAGAAACCCAGTGCCACGACGTTGGGCGTGCGCTCGCCTACATCGGGGTGACAGCGAATGTCATCATCTCGAGTCCGCTCACCCGGTCGGTGCAAACGGCCGACATCGTTGCCGCAGAAATTGGCTACGAAGAGAAAGTGGTGCTCGACGACGCGCTGCGTCCCGAGGCCAGCTTCGACCAGTTCAAGGCGCTGCTGAATCGCCACAAGGACAAAATTGCAATCATGGTTGTTGGGCACGACCCAAGCATGACGGAATTTGTGAATCGAGTGCTCACGGGCGGAACGCCAATGGCGCTCATTGAGATGAAGAAGGGCGGCGTCGCAAAAGTCGAGAAGGAACTACGGCGCCCGGCTGTGTTGCGATGGCTGATCACTCCGAAGCTGGTGCAGCGCACTCAGCGCAGCGCGGAGAAGAGGTCGCGACCGAAGACCGAATTGAAGTAATTACGCTCCTGTTCCATCGCCCACAGTTCCAGTTCCAATCCCTCCGTTGAAGCCGGGGTCAGTTGCAAGGTGACCGGACCGTCCTGTTGTACGTGAACTTTCAGCTCGCCTAGTGCGCCGCGGCGGGACTGATCGAGGGCACGCGCCAGCCGCAGCAACGCCACGGCCTTTGGTACCTGCGCCTGATCCGCGCGCGAAACCATCTGCATCACGGAGTCGCCTGGAGCCGGAAGCGAATTTCCTACGTAACGCGCGATTGCCGCGATGACACGTCGCTGTGCCGGGGTATAACCGAAAAGCTCGGAGTTGGCGATGATGTAATGGGTGTGGCGACGACGGCCGGAACGGTTGATGAACCCGCCCACCTCGTGCAGCATGGCCGCGGCTTCCAGCCAGTCCGAATATTCCGGTGGCAGTCGGTGCACGGCCTTCAGTCTCTGGAACAGCTGCACGGTGAAATTGCGGATACGTCGCGCGAAAATCAGGTCGGCCTCATAATGTTTAACCAGGCGCAACAGGGCATCGTGTCGTTCGGATCCTATCCGCTCCTTCAGGGCAGGGCTTTGACTGTAGTCGGCAAGCATTTGCGCCAGCAGGCCGTCGCGCAAGCCAAGGGGCAGGTAACGAAACGAACGCAAGTCACACATGTCCATCAACTCGGAGAAGACCATCGCGCCGGCAATGATGATCTCCGCCCGTCGCGGGCCGATACCCGGTAGAGCGCGGCGTTCGTCGAGGTTGCGTGTAGCAAGAACCTTCAGAATTTTTCTGAGGCCTTCGTGAGGAACGGTGTGGGGCCGGGACTCGTCAACCTTGGCATTGTACAGGCCCGAGAGCGCCGCCGGCGTGCCCGAGGTGGCTACCGTGGTCTGGACTTTCGCTTCCCAGATGCGCTTCCGAATACGCGCGATCTCGCGGCGCACCAGACCGCGCATCTGTTCCAGCTCGTTCCGGCGCGGCGGATCGTGATGCATGAACGTCTGTGTGAGGCGCACCGCCCCAATCGGCAGACTCACCATGTCGGTTATATGTCCTGCGATGGAGATGGTGAGCTCGCAGCTTCCGCCGCCCAGATCGATCAGCAACGTACGCTGTCGAGAGATACGCGCGTTTGACAGAATGCCGAGGTGAATCAGGCGCCCCTCTTCCAGACCGGTGATGACCTCGGCGTGCCAGCCCGTGGCCGAGCGTACCCAGTCGAGAAACGCGCGGCTATTGCGTGCGTCGCGTAGAGCTGAAGTTGCCACCACTCGAATACGGTCAGCAGCATGGTCCTGTACTACACGGTGAAATCGCTTCAATACACGGATCGTGCGGGCCATCACCTCGGGTTCGAGGGCGCCATTGACGAATACCCCTTCGCCAAGGCGCGTGACTTCGCGGTCCTCGTGAAGTGTTTGCAGGCGGCCATGAACTACCTTGGCAATCTTCAAACGTACGGAGTTGGAACCGATGTCAACTGCGGAGAATGTGGGCATGGGTCAGTGATTCGTTAGCACGATAGCTGGGCGGAAGTCGAAAGGCAAACTGCGGAAAATAATCAGGCTCGGAGATTAGTTTTCCGGCTCCCAGGGTTCGCGAGATGAATTCTGGTTTCTCACGACGCATAACGAATGCAAGATTCTGTAATCTGGTATGTGCACAGCGCGTGACACGCGAAGGCAAGGTAAAGCTGCGGCAGTGCATCCAAGTACGTATGGATCCGTTGGGTAAACCCGAGGCGAAGCTCGAAACGCTGGAAGCCGAAGTGGCGGAGGTGAAGCAGGAGTTCACCGCTCCCGCTTCGCCGCGTTCGCGCGTCGCAACTGCGGTACGAGCCTTACGACATCGCAATTTTCGGCTGTTTTTTGCGGGGCAGTTGATTTCGCTGATCGGTACATGGATGCAGACTGTAGCGCAGTCGTGGTTGGTCTATCGCATCACCAGATCAACGCTACTTCTGGGAACGGTCGGCTTTGCTAGCCAGATTCCCGTATTCCTTGTCGCTCCGCTTGGCGGTACGGTCGCGGACCGCTCGAACCGGCATCGGATCGTGATCGCGACGCAAACGGCCTCAATGCTGCTGGCCTTCATACTCGCCGTTCTCACCCTGACCAACCACATCACGGTACCTGAGATCATGGTGCTGGCAGCAGGCCTTGGTGTCGTCAATGCCTTCGACATCCCCGCGCGCCAGGCATTTCTCATGGACATGGTCGGCCGCGAAGACCTGATGAATGCCATCGCACTGAACTCATCGATGTTCAATGGCGCACGCATCGTCGGGCCGGCGGTTGCGGGGGTCCTTGTCGCTTGGGTCGGCGAGGGATGGTGCTTCTTCACCAATGCGGTGAGTTACATCGCCGTCATTGCCGGTCTGCTGATGATGAAGATTGAGCATCCCGTCAATCTGTCGAAAGAAGCATCGCCTCTGGAGCACATTATCGAGGGCTTCCGATTTGCCGCCCGTACCGCACCCATTCGCGCCATTCTTCTGTTGCTTGGATTGGTGAGCCTCGTCGGCATGCCGTATTCCGTCCTGATGCCGGTGTTCGCGAGCGAGATCTTGCATGGCGGCGCCAGAGAATTGGGTTGGCTGATGGGTGCAACCGGTATTGGCGCGCTTCTCGGAGCGCTGAGCCTCGCGGCGCGAGTAGGCGTAAAAGGGCTCGGCCGGCTGATCGCCAGGTGTGCCGGCGGATTTGGCGTCAGCCTCATCGCCTTCGCGTTTTCGAAGATGTTCGGGCTATCGCTGATCCTGCTGGTGCCGGTGGGATTCACCATGATGGTGCAGATGGCATCGACCAACACTCTGCTGCAGTCCATGGTGCCCAACAATATGCGCGGTAGAGTGGTGGCGCTCTACACCATGATGTTCATGGGCGTTGCTCCATTCGGAGCGTTCTTCGCCGGCGCAATTGCACATCGAATCGGAGCGCCCTGGACGGTCGCGATAGGCGGATTTGCCTGCATAGTTGGGGCAGTGGCATTCGGATTGATTCTGCCGTCCTTCCGCGCGCAGGCGAGAGAGCTTGTCCTGGCGCAGGGCATGGTTGCCGGAGCGCCCGCAGAAGAGATGACCAGCCGAGGGGTGTCTTAGAGGCGCAAGCGTCAAACTTAATGGGGCTTCTTCGGCGGAGACTGTGTCGTTCCGCTGCTTCCCGGAATCCCTAACCGCCGCAGCCGATCGCGTGCCTGTGCCGCTTCGGGCGAACGCGGATAGCGCGCAATCAGGCTATTCAATTCCCGTACTCCCGCTTCCTTCTGCCCCAGCTCGAGCAAGGCATAACCCTTCTTCATTTGCGCAGCCGGGGCCTTCGCGTCTCCCGGATACTGCTCCAGAACCTTGTCGTAGTCTTTTACGGCAGCGTCGAAGTTGCCTTGCCGATACTCAATGTCAGCCAGATAAAACTGCGCGCCCGCAGCCTTGTCCGTGTTGCTGTAATACTTCAGGTAATCGTTGAACTCTTGCGACGACAAATCGTACTTACCCGAGTTGTAATCGCGCAACGCGTTGTTGAAGAGCACGTCCGGCGGGGGCGCGGCGCTGGCCGCATTGCCTCCACCTGGAGCAGTACCGCCCGGCATCGGCGACGTCGCCGTTGGTTGTCCGGGAGCGAGGTTCTGTCCGCCCTGCTGCATATCATCGAGTTGCTTTGTAATCTTTGCCAGCCGCGCCTTGAGCTCATCGACCGTGTCGTGCAGCGACTGAATCTGCCCTGACACCTGCTCCAGGCGCTGATTCGTATCGGAAGACTCGGACTGCGACTTGCGCTGCAGATCGCTGACTGCTGCACTCATCTTGTTGACCGAGTCGGTGCTCTGCTCAACCAGATTGCGCAGCACTCCCATGCGCTCGTCGAGCGTCTGCTGCATGCGCGCCACCTGGTCAGAGAGCGTCTGTACTTGGGTTTGAAGTTGAACGATCTCCTTGCTAACGCCGAAAGCTGGATCCGCATAGCTGAACAACGACAACCCGATGGCGAATACCGCTAATTTGCTTCGAACCTGCATAGACATGGCATCCTTCAGAGATTCCGGGAATCACACGCTGCGAGAAAGTCGGTTCCGCGAAGGTTTCGTGTCAGGGCACAACTTCAGTCGTGCCGTTAAGACGCTTTATCCCTGTCATCCCGAGCGGACTGTAGTCCGCGAGGGATGTGCTATTCGTACTCTTCCGCAGCCTGGCTTATAAGCCACTATCCTAACTCGCGCAAACCACTGCGGGCGAGTGAAGCAGAGACGTGAAGCGGAGGACGGCAAGTCACAGAACCGGGGCGGCGGCCGGCCCGATAAGTCAGCCGCCCACAAAACGGCGTTACTTCGAGTACACGAAGTGCGCGCGCCGATTCTGCTGCCAGCAGGCTTCCGTGCTCTCGGTGCAGAACGGCTTTTCCTTGCCGTAGCTGATCGTCCGCATGCGCGTAGCCGACACACCTTGCTGCGTTAACGCCTGCTTTGCAGCATTGGCACGGTACTCGCCCAACGTGAGGTTGTACTCGATCGAGCCCCGCTCATCACAGTGGCCCTCAATGGTAAATGTCATGTTGGGATGCTGCTGCAGGAATTTCGCGTTCCCCTGGATCGTCGCTTCCGACTCCATGGTGAGCTCGTAGCTGTCGTACGCGTAGAAGATGTCCTTCATGTTTTGCTGGAACAATTGGGCATCACTCTCCGTCGTTGTCTTGCCAGTGGTTGGCGGAGGCGCCGGGTTGACCGTGACCCGGGCCGTGGCCTCCTGCGTGCCGGAATCGTTCTTCGCGACCAGCCGGTAGGTCGTCGACTCGGCGGGCGTGACCTTCGTCGAGCCGCTCAGGTCCACCTTGCCGATGCCATCGATGCTGACGTCGGTGGCGAAGTCAGTCGACCAGGTCAGCGTGGTCGCTTGTCCTGCTGTGATGGTGTTTGGGTTGGCCGTCAGCATCGCCTTGGGCGCGGGCGGCGGAGGTGCAGCCGGTGTCGGCGCCGGGGGCTGTTTTTTGTGACAAGCCGACCCCAACAAAAGGAACGCAACCGCCGAAATAACTTTGAGCGAGAACAACTGACGTAATTTCAACTTCATCTCTCCATCGCGAGAGCACTCGCCTCAGTTCTTGCCTTAGGCGGAAGGTGCTCCTTCCGTCCTCTATTCAAACATTGGTTATTTGAAACTCCAGTTGGGTTGTGTGTTTTCCCCCTGATTCGTTAATTGCCGGACCTGGGTGCCGTCGGCCAGCATGCTCCAAATCTGCGTGCGCCCGCCGCGGTTCGACTGAAACACGATGTGTCGTCCATCCGGTGACCACGACGGAAAATCGTTACGTCCGCCGTCATGGGTCAATTGCACCCACTGCTTGCTCGCCACATCCATGACGTAGATGTCGCTCGCGCCCGGCGCACCCGGGCCATAGTTCCGTATCCAAGCAAATGCAAGAAATTGTCCATTGGGAGACCAGGATGGCGACACCGCGTAGCCCTGGTCGGTCATGCGGACTACGTTTGTTCCATCCGATGACATGGTATAAATCTGCGGCAGCCCAGTACGGCCGCTGACCCACGCAATCTGCGCATTGGTTTTTGGATTCCACGTCGGCGAAACGTCGGGACCTCTGCTATTGGTGAGGCGGTGCAATTCGCCGCCCGTCACATCGACCGAGTAGATTTCTGCATCGCCCGAGCGCGATGACGAGAACGCCAATTGCTTTCCGTCGGAAGACCAGGCCGGTGAGAGATTCGCGCCCGCATAGCGTGGGAACGACACCTGCCGGTTTATTTCCAGCGAGTACATCAGAATTTGCCACTCCGCATTCGACACACTCGAAAATGCAACCCGCGAATTATCAGGCGACACGTGCGGCGAGAGCGCCATGGTCGAGACGCGCGTGAGCTGTTTCTGGTTGGCGCCATCGTAATCCATCTGCCAGATTTCTTTCGTGCTGCCGCGATTGCTGACGAAGTAAATTTTCGTTTCCGCAATACCCTGAACGCCGCCGCCCAGCCGGAAGATGATCTCATCAGCGAAGCGATGGGCGATAAGCCGGGCGTTGTCCTCGCTGGCAGTCTCGCGATACTGCTTGCCGAGCACCTGCGGCGATTGCGTATTCTTTACATCGAACAGCCAACCCTGCACCGCCAGCGAACCGCCCTGCACCAGAGCGTTGCCGAACGCCAGCATGCTGGCATTTGGGGGAGGGCTACTCCATTGCTCGAGGTTCACTTCCTGCGGCGTACCAGGCTGCACCAGAGGATAAAAACTCGGCGACACCATATCGAAAATGCCTGCAGCTTGCAGATCATTCCACAAAGTGACACTGAACGCCGTGGTGAGCCGCTTGCTGTCAGCGTCGTTGGCTGCCGATTTGAAGTCCGGAACGGCGAGTCGCACTTTTTCAACGCCAAGTCCGGTGCCGGTGCGAATCCAATCCTGGGCTGTAAGGTGTCGAGTGGCCGAGCCCGCAAATATCAATAGGAACAGCAGTAAGAAAGTTCGTTTCATGCCAGTCCAGAATAGTCCTGCGCCAATCTCTCGCGACACGATGGCGCCGCTGCACAACTTGCTGGTTGCCCCACTGTTATCGCCATCTTTTTGGCGATAGGGCGGGAACAGATCGTCACCGCTTGTAATCAAACCAGAACTCCACTGACACATAATTCCCGGAATATCCCGACGGCAGCGGACCGAACGTGTCGATGCGCTGCAAGGCTCGCACTGCCGACTGGTCCAACGATGGTATGCCGCTAGACTGCGCCACACGAATGTTCGACGGCTGTCCCGAGTGATTGATGTCAAAGTCGATATACACGCGCCGCGCTTCGGTAATGCGTGGATCGACTTCGTACTTCAGCCAGTTCTCCGAGACCTTACGCCGCACAATATCAACGTAGTACGCATAGCGGCTGCCAAAATCGCCCTGTCCTCCTTCGAATCCGAAGCCGCCCTTTATTGCTCCAGAGGTAAATGAGCCGTACGGACCGCTCACCGGCCCGCCTTGCCCGTACGGAACAACATTCTCGGGCTCGGCTTTGGCTACTTGCTTCGGAGGCTCCTTCTTCACGGTCGAGGATTCCTGCTTGCCCTTCAGCTTCGCATCGCGGGCGGGAATGGGGATTGCCTTGGGCTCTTCCTTGGGCGGAGCCTGTGGCTCAGACTGAGACAGCCCCTTCGATTCGTTGGCAAGTAGGTTCTGCGTTTCGGGCTGGGCATTCGGCAATGGAATGCTGGTGACCAGGGTGGCGCTCATTGCGCCACCGCCACCCTCGGTCCCGCCCCAGTTGTCGCCACGCCGGAAGGGAATGAGATAGCCGAATAGCGCGAGCGCGAAAATCGCGAGGTGCAGACTAATCGAGCCGGCCCAGGAAATGCCGGAGGAGTGCTGCTCCGGAAAAATGTCAGCGTCGGCTGCCATTCTGCTCCAGCGGCTGAGTCACGATGCTGACGTTCGTAATGCCGGCCTGCTTCACGGCGTCCATCACAGTGGCGAAAGCCCCGAACGGCACGTCCTGATCCGCTCGAATGAAAATCGACTGCCCCTGCGGATCGCGAATTTTTTGGTGAATGCGCTGGCCAACCAGGTTGATGTTCACCGGGTCGTTGTTGAGAAACACCTTCTGCTGGCGATCGATGGTGATGACCAGGCGCTCTTCGGTGATCTCTTTCACCGTCTTCGTGTGCGGGACCTCGACCTCAATGGCCGACTGCAGCACCGGAGCTGTCACCATAAAAATGATGAGCAGCACCAACACCACATCCACCAGCGGCGTGACGTTGATGTCAGCAAGCGAGGTTTGTGTACGCCCCTGGGCGTTGGTAAAGGCCATCAGCGCCGCTCCACGCTCTCAGGCAGGCCACGGGCTGTATGGCTCTGCGCGCGCTCGACTTCGTTGATCAGCTCGAGTCCGAAGTCGTCCATGCGCGCGCCGAACTCGCGAATGTGCTGCGTAAACATGTTGTAGGCGATGACGGCCGGGATGGCTGCAAACAGCCCGGCAGCAGTAGTGACGAGCGCTTCCGAAATGCCGGGTGCAACCGCGCGCAAAGTAGCGGCGCCAGCTGTACCCAGTCCATGAAAGGCGTCGATGATGCCCCAAACCGTACCGAACAACCCGATAAACGGTGTCACCGCGCCGGTTGTCGCCAGCCACGGCAGACGGCTCTCCAGGCGAGTTAGTTCTTCGGAAGCCGAAATCTGGATGGCACGCTGCAATGCGCCCACCCGTACATTAGGCGCCTGCTTGCGCAACTCGTTGTAGGCGCCGTCAAATACGGTAATCAGCGGGCTGGGCTTGAACTGGTCGGCCACGGCGGCAACGTCCTGCAAGCGCTCCGACTTGCGAAACATCCGCATGAAGCGATTGCTCTGGGCCCGCGCTCGGCGAAAGGTTCCCCATTTGCTGAAGATGATCGCCCACGAAAACAGGCTGAATGCCAGAAGTATGACCAAAACCGTCTTGGCCACGAGTCCGCTGGACTCGATAAGGCCTGAGATTTCGCCGCCGATTGCGGAGGCGAGAAACCTGCTAGAAAACATCATCGATACGTATCTTCCTCGATTCCTGCTGCTGCCATTATAGGTGTTGGACGCAGCGCGCTTCAGTTTGGTGGTCGAGGTTCCTTGGGAGTAAATGCGCAGAAGCTGTCAGAGGGTGCCCCCATCCTGTCCCTTCCTTTGGGAAAGGGTGGACCTGAGTTTCTTGAGAACCTTGCGAACGTTGGACAAACGCTTGCCAAATGGTCGACGGGTGTTGACCCGCTCCTACTACATTGAGATTTTCTTGCTGTCGAGACTCTTGACGTTTCCGTTCTTGATGCCCATGAACTCACAGGTCAGTTTCTGTTTCTTCGCATTAATGGTGACCTTCAAATAACCGAAACTGTTGCCTTTTTCCTGGTCGTCATAGAAGTGAACCCGGGCGGAGGCACCCTTTGGGAATTTGTACGACCCTGGCGTCACGGCAGGGAACGGCTTCTTGGCGGACGGCTCCTTCACCGCACTTCCATCACACGGCTTGAAGAGCTGTTCCAGCGGCGAATGGCCGCCACATCCTACAACCAGGCAAGGCATTATGGTTCCATCGGCAAATTTGTAGGTCAGGCGCTGGAAGAGATGAGCGTGTGCGGAGAAGATGGCATCAGGCCGCTTCCCGCTATCCTGGAAAGCCTGCTGTAATGCCTCCGCCAGGTAAGGCACGTTGTAATTGTTAGGCTTCGCGGGCTGGTGTTTCTTGGCGGCAGGCCCGCCCTTCGACTGGTCGCCGCGAATGTTGAAGTTGGCCGCGCCCGAATAGGGCGGATAGTGGACCGCCAGCAGCACAGCTTTCTTCTTTCCGTTAGGTTGCTTCATCGTTGCTGCGGTTTTGAGTTCGCTAACCAGCCACTTGTACTGCGGTCCCTCAATAAAGTTGGCGGTGGTGAACTGGCTCGGTTTGTCCAGGATGCCGCCATTAGCGATGTTCGAGTACAACCCAATGATGTACGCATATGGTGTGTCCAGGCTCCAGTAAATATACGGCTGGTTCATCTGCCGCCTGTTCTCGGGCCCGGTCGGTGGTTCTACCGTCTCAGCGCAAAAGAACTTGAAGAAATCTCTCAGCGCTTGGATCTTCTCCGAGTACTTGCCGTCATGATTGCCGGCGATCGCGAAGATCTTCCTGGGGAACCTCGCATAGGGAGCGAAAAGCTGGTTGTCCCAAAGCGCGTGCGAATATTTCTTAACCGGACCGCCTCCCTCCGCATCGCTGCCTGAGATGGTGTAGATCATGTCGCCCAGGTGATAGAAGAACGAAAGGTCTTTGTCCGCCGAAATTGCGGCCGCGACGGCCTGAGTGTTGATCCCTGTCGTAGGATCGCCCGAGCAACCCACCATGGCGAAAGTCATCTTGCCCGAAGAGAGGATGCGCTCGTTCTCATCTGGATCAACGGAGCTGAACTCGAACGCTCTCTGGTTCGCGGGGGGATGCTTCACCTGAGTGATGTCAGTCCAAACGCCATGTTCCGTGCACTTGGTGGGGTCGCTTGGCTTGCCCCCTTTGTTACCGCTCTTCTTCTCAGCTTTCTTGGAAACGGCGCTCGCAGCGGTGTTCGCGGACGCTTGTTTTTTGCTGCCCTTCGCGGATTTGCCCTTCTTGTGAGACTTGTCTTTGTGCGAGTTCTTGCTGGACTTGCCTTTTGCAGCTTTTCCCTTCGCCATCTCTCACCCATCCTCGGTCGCCCCACTTTGACCGGAGCAATCCTGCGGGACATTGTGTTTCGAATTGGCGGATTGTCAATGGCCGTTAAGTGTGTTGTCGGCCAGAGCGAAAAGCTGTTGCCCGGGGTGGGGACATTTGGCTAATGTGGGTGAATCGACGCCCGTAATCCTACCCACCAACTTTCCTGCTACACTTCGGGTTACTTCGAGTGCCTACATTTTGCCTGTCTTCGGCAAATATGGAGGGTCGAGCCGGGAACGCACTGTGCTGCTGGAACTGCGGGTAGAGAACTACGCGGTCATCGACAATGTCGCCGTGGAGTTTGCTTCCGGCCTGAACCTCCTCACCGGCGAAACCGGAGCCGGAAAATCCATCCTCATCGACGCGCTGGCCCTTCTCCTGGGCGACAAAGCCTCCGCCGACACGGTGCGTCATGGCACCGAGAAGGCCGTCGTGTCCGCAGTGTTCGAGTCCGAATCGAAGGCGCTCGATGCCGTGTTGGAAGAAAACGGTCTCAATGCCGACGAAGCGCAGCTGATTCTTCGCCGCGAGATTGCGACCGGCGGAAAAGGTCGCGTTTTCATTAACAATCAGCCGGCAACGGTGGCTGTGTTGCGCCAGCTCGCCCCCCACCTAGCGGTAATTCACGCCCAGAATGAGGCCGTGCTGTCGTTCGACGCAGACTCTCGCCTCGCTCTGCTGGATGGCTTCGCGGGCTCCGAGCTCGCGCCGGTTAGCCAGGCTTTCGCCGCCTGGAATAGCATCCGTACTCGCATCGCCGATCTCGAACGCGACGAGCAGGACCGCATACGGCTGCTCGATCTCTGGAATTTTCAGCGCAAGGAAATCTCCAGCGCGAACCTCCATGCCGGGGAAGACTCCAAGCTGGAAGGCGAAAAGCGAGTACTGGTGAACTCCGAGCGCATTTTGTCCGCAGCGATGGCTGCCTACGATGCGCTCTACGAAGGAAACGTCTCGGCCTCTTCGCTGATTCGAGCCGCCTCTCGCCATCTCGAAGAGCTTGCCCGTATCGACGAAAAGTTTCGCGAGTCGCTCACCCAGCTCGAATCCGCTCGCATCAGTGTCGAGGATGTCGGCCAGATGCTGCGCGACTATGCCGAAGACGTCGAAGCGTCGCCCGATCGCTTGGCGGAGGTAGAAGATCGCCTTGCGGCCCTCGATCGCCTGAAGCGCAAGTACGGGCCGTCGCTCGAGGAGGTGATCGCCACCGGTGCCGAACTCGAACGCAAGCTCAACGAGATGGAGAACAAGGACGAAGTGCTGCGTAAGTTGCGCCTTGATCTGGCTCGGGCAGCCGAGCACTATCTGCAAGCGGCCCGCGGTCTCTCTCGCCTGCGATACGAAGCGGCAGGCAAGCTGGAGGAGCAAGTCGAAAGCGGAGTCAACGAACTCGCCATGAAAGCGCGCTTCAAGGTCGAAGTCAGCGGATCGGACGAGGAAGGGAACTGGGCGGCGAGGGGCTTTGATGCCGTGCAATACCTCATTTCCGCCAATCCGGGCGAGCCGCTGGGACCGGTGGAGGAGATCGCGTCCGGTGGCGAGCTGTCGCGCGTCATGCTGGCGCTGAAGACTACCATCGAGGCAGGAATTCCTGCTGGCGGACGTTCGCGCTCCACGAAAGAGACCCAGCGGACTCTTGTCTTCGACGAAATCGATGCCGGCATCGGCGGACGAGCCGCGGAGGCCGTAGGCAAGAAGCTGAAGCAACTGGCTGGCACCAAACAGGTGCTGTGTATCACCCATCTCCCGCAGATCGCATCCTTCGCGGATCACCACTTCCTGATTGAAAAGAAAGAGTCAGGCGGTCGTACCAAAACCTCAGTACGCCCGCTCGACCCGCACGAGCGCACAAAGGAACTCGCGCGCATGATTAGCGGCGCCAAGCTTACTGACACCTCCATCAAACACGCCGAGCAAATGCTGAAGGCGAACCGATAGCGGTTCGCCTGTCTTTGCCGCGCTCCATTCAACTCCCAAAACACGCATCCAACTGCTAAATGGCGCAGTTTCTTGACCATAGGTTGGTGACTTCTGCACTGGTACAATAGAGTAACCGTGGGGAAATGCGAGTTTAGTCGCGTATCCAACAACAGAGACTCCATGACTCAAAGCGACGCCAAGACCCTCCTTTTACTTAAGCCGCGTGGTTTCTGCGCCGGTGTGGTCCGCGCCATCGACATTGTCCGGATCGCACTGGAAACCTTCGGGGCTCCGATCTATGTCCGCAAGGAAATCGTCCATAACCGCTACGTAGTGGACGAGTTAACCGCCAAAGGTGCGATTTTTGTCGATAGCGTCGAAGAGGTGCCGGAGGGCGAGCGCGTCATTTACAGCGCCCACGGGGTGGCTCCTGAGGTTCGCGAGGCGAGCAAGGCCCGCAATCTGAGGGTCATCGATGCAACCTGCCCGCTGGTCACCAAGGTCCACGTAGAGGCCGTCAAGTTCGCGCGTGAAGGCTACTCGCTGATTCTGATCGGACACCATGACCACGACGAGGTGATCGGAACGCTTGGCGAAGCCCCCCTCGTGACTCAGGTGGTTGATTCCCCCGAAGACATCGAAAATCTGAACCTTCCAGATCCGAACCGGGTCGCGTATCTTACCCAGACCACTTTGAGTCTCGACGAGACCACGCACGTCATTGCCGCGTTGCGCAAGACGTTCCCCAACATCAAGGGCCCGCACGCGCAGGACATCTGCTATGCCACCGAGAATCGCCAGACCGCGGTAAAGGAGGTCGCCGACGAGTGCGATCTGCTGCTGGTCGTAGGGTCGGACAACAGCTCCAATTCCAACCGGCTGGTAGAAGTGGCGCGCAACATGGCCACGAATTCTTACTTGATCGAGAACTACCGCTCCATTAAACCCGAGTGGCTGGAAGGCGTGAAGACGGTTGCCCTGACAGCGGGCGCGTCCGCGCCTGAGATCCTGGTGCAGGAAGCGGCGACCTACCTCGAAGCGCAAGGATTCACCCATCTTCAGGAAATTGAGGTGATGCCGGAGAACGTCCGTTTCGGCCTGCCTCCGGAAATCGTAGAAGCAATCGGGGCCGCGCCGGCCCTGGCGGAGTAGATACAAAAGAATGGCAGAAGCGTTTACCCCCAACGCTGGAGATATGCGATTCGGCAAGCTTGACGACGTAAAAGCCCGGGTCGCAGCCGCGGTCGACGCCTCTCGCAAATACCTGTTCTCGTTGCAGTCTCCCGAGGATGGCTATTGGTCTGGCGAACTCGGCGCAGACACCACCCTGGAATCCGACTACATTCTGCTGCATCGGCTTTTGGGTACCGAAGACCCCATGCGCACCCAGAAGTGCGCCAACGAAATCCTCTCGCATCAGAACGCGGACGGCGGCTGGCCCATCTTTAACGGCGGCCCGTCGAACATTAGCGCCTCGGTGAAGGCTTATTTCGCGTTGAAAATGGCAGGCTACAGCCCCGATCATGGGGCGCTTGCCAAGGCCCGCGAGCGCATTCTCGCCATGGGCGGGGTTACCGAAGTCAACACCTTCACCAAAATTTATCTCTGCTTCCTTGGTCAATACGATTACGATTCCGTTCCCGCAATTCCGCCCGAGTTGGTGCTGTTTCCCAACTGGTTCTGGTTCAACATCTACGAGATTTCTTCGTGGTCACGCGCTATCTTGGTGCCGCTTTCGATTGCTTACGCCAAAAAGCCGTTTAAGAAGATTCCCGACGGGCAAGGAATTGACGAGTTGTTCGTTGGCGGCCGCAGCAAAGCTAACCTCCGCCTGAAGTGGGCCAAGAAGCTGATCAGCTGGCGGAACTTCTTCCTGGTTCTCGATCGCATGGTGCACTTGGCCGAGAAAGTCCACATTCGGCCGCTGCGTTCGCGAGCCATTAAGAAAGCCGAGCAGTGGATGCTCGAGCGCCTGGAAATGAGCGACGGCCTGGGCGCCATCTATCCCGGCATCATGAACTCAATCATCGCGCTGCGCTGTCTCGGCTACTCGCTCGATGACCCACAGGTCATCCGCGCCATGGACGAGTTCGAAAAGCTCGGCATCGAGGAAGAGACTACGTTCCGTATGCAGCCTTGCATGTCTCCGGTTTGGGACACCGCCTACGCCATCTTCGCCTTGGCCGAGAGCGGCGTGGCCGCAACCGACCAGCGCCTGGTGCAACCTGCGGAGTGGATGCTGCGTAAGCAGGTCACGCGCCGAGGCGACTGGTGCGTAAAGAACCGGAAGGCTGCACCGGCTGGTTGGTACTTCGAGTTCAACAATGAGTTCTACCCCGATGTTGATGATTCTGCGATGGTTCTGCTCGCGTTGAGCAAGGTCAAAACCTCCAACGAGAGCTATCACGACAAATCTGTGCAGCGCGCCATCGACTGGATCCTCTCGATGCAATGCAAGAACGGTGGGTGGGCCTCTTTCGACAAAGACAACGACCGCATGGTCTTCCAGTACATCCCCTTCGCCGATCACAACGCCATGCTTGATCCGGCGACCGTCGACATTACCGGCCGTGTGCTGGAGTGCCTGGCGATGTACGGCTACTCCATGAAGGACGAGCCGGTGCGTCGCGCCGTCGAGTTCCTCAAGCGCGAGCAGGAACCGGATGGTTCTTGGTTTGGCCGCTGGGGTGTCAACTATATTTACGGCACTATGCTTGTCTTGCGGGGACTGGAAGCGACTGGCATGGACCATCATGAGCCTTGCATTCAGCAAGCTGCCGAGTGGCTGCGCATGATGCAGAATCCCGACGGAGGATGGGGCGAGACTTGTGGCTCCTACGACGACCCGAACACGAAGGGCGTCGGTCCGAGCACGGCATCGCAAACCGCATGGGCCGTGATGGGACTCTTGGCAGCGAATGACACGCGCAGCGACTCGCTGCAACGCGGCATCGCCTACCTGCTGAAGACGCAGCGCCGCGATGGTTCCTGGGATGAACAGTGGTACACCGGCACCGGCTTCCCACGGGTGTTCTACCTGATGTACTACATGTACCGCCAGTACTTCCCACTGATCGCGCTTACGGCCTACGCCAAAGCCTCGGCGGCGTCGCAGGAAGAGCAGCTGCGGGCCGCGCGCGTCGAACGGCGTAGCCATTAGTTCGGCCCGAAGCTTGCCGTAATTCGTGAATGGAATGAGATGCTTTGTCACAGGCGCCACCGGCTTCCTGGGAAGCCATGTGGCACGGCTACTGCTTGCGCAGGGCGCGGAATTGCGCCTTCTGGTTCGCGCCGGCAGCCGCCTGGAAAATGTCGCCGACTTACCGGCAGAGCGCGTTGTAGGCGATCTGCGCGACCTGGAATCGCTGAAGCGCGGCATGGCGGGCTGCGAAGCAGCCTTCCATGTCGCCGCCGACTACCGTCTGTGGGCGGTCAACGGAAAGGAACTGTACGATTCGAATGTCGATGGGACCCGCAATATCTTGCAGGCCGCGAGAGAATCGGGTGTTGGCAGGGTTGTCTATACCAGCAGCGTTGCCACCATGGGCTTCGGCAACAATGGCAAGGTGACGGACGAAAACACGCCGGTTGCGTTAGGCGACATGATCGGGGATTACAAACGCAGCAAGTTCCTCGCCGAGCAGCTGGTCATCGCCGCCGCCAGAGGCGGTCAAGATGTGGTGGTCGTGAATCCCACAACGCCAATTGGAGAGCGTGATATCAAGCCGACTCCGACCGGCCGCATCGTTGTGGATTTCCTGAACCGCAAGTTTCCTGCCTACGTCGACACCGGGCTCAATCTGGTCGATGTTCGTGACTGTGCTGCTGGGCATCTGGTGGCGATGGAGAAAGCACTACCGGGTGAGCGCTACATTCTCGGTGGAGAGAACTTGACGCTCAAGCAGATTCTCGACAAGCTGGCGGCGATTACCGGTTTGCCCTCACCGAATATCCGGTTGCCGTACGCAGTCGCGTACGCCACCGGCGTGGTCGATACTCTGATTACCGGTGCGATTCGCAAGCGCGAACCGCGTGTGACCTTGGATTCGGTGAAGATGGGGCGCAAGAAGATGTTTGTCACCAGCGCCAAGGCCGAACGCGATCTGGGATGGAATGCTGGCCCCGTCGATGGAGCTTTGCGCCGCGCCGTGGAATGGTTTCGAGCGAACGGCTATGCCCCGTAAGAGCGTCGCCATCGTGGCGGCGATGCGCATGGAGTTGGCTCCCTTGTTCAGGGGGTTCCGCCCGCAGCGGGCGGACGGAATTGAGTTCTTTGAAATGGATGACGCAGTGGTTGCAGTTGGAGGAGTCGGACGCGCAGCGGCCACACGAGCAACGGAAACAGTCATAGCGAAATTTGAGCCCGCGAGAATTGTTTCAGCCGGGCTGGTTGGCGCGGTGACTGAGAAGCTGAAGGTCGGTGACGTCGTGCACGCACGGGAAGTCATCGACGCCGATTCTGGAAGGCGCTT
>Ga0306922_10000023_pt1 | contig 102477 bp, 88 predicted proteins | sample sta12Cox44000082_FD_203758 | JGI IMG/M metagenome (GOLD analysis project Ga0306922, IMG submission 203758) | Lab enrichment of tropical soil microbial communities from Luquillo Experimental Forest, Puerto Rico - statoxic.12C.oxic.44.000.082 (v2)... | ecosystem: Environmental > Terrestrial >... | reverse complement strand
GCCCATCGTCCCGCAGTTTGCTCACCAGTGTCGCCACTCGCCCCATCGTCTCGCCGAACGGCCGCACATCGGTGATTTGCGATCCGATATGCACGCTCACGCCCGCCACCTGCAGATGTCGTGTCCCTGAAGCCTTCGCATATAACGCTCGAGCTTCGCCGATCGGAATCCCGAACTTGTGCTTGTGCAGCCCCGTCGAAATGTACGGATGGGTATTCGCGGCCACGTCCGGATTCACCCGCAGCGCCACCCGCGCCCGCTTGCGTAGCCTCGCTGCCGACTCTGCCAGCACCCACAGCTCCGATTCGCTCTCCACGTTGAACAGCAGGATCCCAGCCTTCAATGCGACTTCCATCTCTTCGCGCGTCTTGCCCACTCCCGAGAACACGATTTTGGCAGCGGCTTTCCGGCTCACGCGCAACACGCGCTCGAGTTCGCCACCCGACACCACATCGAACCCGCAGCCCATTCCTGCCAGCAACTGCAGAATCGCCAGGTTCGAATTCGCTTTTACGGAGTAACAGACCGTGTGAGGAAATTTGTGAAAGGCCTGTTGAAACGCACGCATCCGCTCGCGGATCACCGACGCGGAATACGCGTACAAAGGAGTGCCAAAGCGTTCCGCCAGCTCAGGGATCGGAAGCTGGTCGCAGCACAAGACCTGCCCTCCGCCCCGCCGCAGCCAAGCCTTGCGCACGTCGCGATAAGAGAACGCAGGAGGACGCCCGTCGGAGGTCGCAGCGGTGCGGTTCACTTGCGCTTCGCGGCGCTCCCTTTGACCCTAATGGCTAGCACCGTCTGATCGTCAAACGTGTCTTCGCCTGCTGCATGCTCCTCCACCGCGGCAAACAGTGAGTTCACCACGCACTCCGGCGACTGGTCCGGACACTCCGCAATCACCTTCTCCACGCCTGCCCTGCCGAACATGTCGCCCGCCCGGTTGCGTGCATCGAGAATCCCGTCGCTGAAGAATACGAACATGTCTCCCGGTTTCGCGCGGAACGTAAACTCGTCATACTCCGCGGTGTCGAACAGACCGAGAGGAAGCCCGGTCGCCTCGATGATCTCCATCGTCCCGTCGTGCACGTAAATTGGCCGCGGCAGTCCGGAATTTGAAACCTGCAGCACGCGCCGCTCGTCGTCCCACACCGCGTACAGCATACAAATGTATTGTGCCTCGATCCGCCGCTCGCTCAGCGAGAAGTTCACCGCCGAAAGCATTTCCGCGGGAGCTGGCTCCATGGGCGCATGCGAACGCAGAATCCCGCTCACCAGCGCCGCATAGATCGCCGCCGGAGCGCCTTTCCCACTTACATCCCCCACCACGATTCCCAGCCGCCCTAACGAATACTGCACGAAGTCGTACAAGTCCCCGCCGATGGTCCGTGCCGGAGAAAACCGAGCCGCCACCTCGAGGTTTTGTAGCTTCGGCATCGCCTGTGGCAACAGGCGGAACTGCAGTTCTCGAGCCAGTTGCAGGTCGCGCTCCAGCCGCCGCTCCTGCCGCGCAATCTCCTCGTACAGCCGCGCATTCTCGATCGCGATCGCCACCTGCGCCGCCAGCGTCGTGATCGTGCGCTTGTGATCTTCGGTAAAAAATCCCCGCCGCGTGTGCTCCAGGTCGAGCACCCCGATAACCTTATCCTTGTAGATCAGCGGCACGGCCAGCTCCGATTTCGTCTCCGGGTTCGCCATCACATACCGCAGATCCTTGCTTACGTCAGGCACCAGCACCGCCGCTTTCTCCGATGCGGCTGCTCCCACGATCCCCCGCCCCAGCGGGATGTCATGTTTCAGGTGAATGCTTTCCTGAAAACGCAGCGAAAACCGGTGCGCCAGTTTTTCCCCGCTCTCATCCAGCAGCAGGATGCTGAACATCTGGTAGTCGATGATCCGGTTCAGCAGCTCGGCAATCCGCTTGAGGAGTTCATCCAGGTTGAGAATCGAAGTCAGCTCGCGCGCAATCTCATTCAGCAAAAGCAGCGTCCGCGCCTGCTTGGTCGTGCGCGTGTAGAGCTGCGCATTTTCAATCCCCACCGCCATGCGCGAACCAATCAATTCGAGCAACCGCCGGTGTTCTTCCGTGAAATATCCCGGCTCTCGCGCTTCCAGATCGATCACGCCGATCAACCGGTTCTTCACGATCAGCGGTACCGCCAGCTCAGCCCGCACATTCGGGATTGCCTCGATGTAATCCGATTCCTTCGTGACGTCCTCGATCAGCAGGGCCTTCCGCAGTTGTGCCGCCCGTCCGGTCACGCCGCATCCGACTTTTATCCGCGCTCGGTCGGCATACTCCCGCGGATATCCCACTTGAAAGCGGAACCTCAGCTCCTGCGTCCGCTCATTCAACAAAAGGATGGCGAATATTTCGTAATCGATCACTTTGCGGACAAGCTCCGCGACCCGGCGCAGAGTCGTGTCCAGATCGAGCGTGGTGTTGACCACGTCGGCCACTTCCAGCAGCAAAGGATCTACTTTGATCTGGAAATCTGGTTGGGTTGAGACGGAATCCACCGCGAATATGATAGCAGCCGCGGGGAGGGGAACGGTTGAGGGTTCAGTGTCACTACGTGGAAGGTAGTAACCGCGCCGGCTTCGTCGTTCGTGCTGCGGTTTTTCTGGAGGCGCCGGGCGAGATTCTCAGAATGGCTAGTTGGCGAGCCTGAAATCCAAATGCACGGTCGTTCTTATTGCTACCGCCTGCCCATTCACCAGATACGGTTCGTAGCGCCACCATCGTACCGCGTCCATCGCGGCCTGCGACAGAACATCAGGACCGCTGATCACTTTCAGCCGTTCGACGTTCCCCTGCGATCCGACCGTAGCATCCAGCACCACCGTCCCCTGCACCCCCGCCTGCTTCGCCGCCTGCGGATACTCGGGCAGGAACTTATGAACCACTCGATGCTCCATCACCTCAGCCGGGACAGTCACCTGCGGCAGCATGACTGCTGCTTCCTTGCCTGCGGCCTGTCCTTCTATCTCGTCCCACCCTTGTTGCCAGCGCCACCAGACCAGCCCTATCCCAATAAGAACGAGCACCACGACCAACCCGACGACCCTGCGCTTGCCCGAGCCGGGTTCCGCCACCTCGGTTTCCACATAGCTTGCCAGCGGAACCCTCTCCGCTATTTCTCTGACTGCGGGCTTGATAGGTTGTGGAGCCGTCCTTGACCCCAGCACCAGCTCCCCTTCGCGTCGACTCCAGTAGTGGATGATCGATTGTTGATCGCTTGGCAAACGCAGAAACTGCAAACCAAAACACCGGTCGCGCTGATAGCGCACCACTGCCGTGGCCCGTACGGGTAGATTCATGTGCGGAACCAGAAACTCCACACGCACCGACTCGCCAACCACAAGTTGCGAGGCTGTGCGAACCCCGAGCCCGCCTTCACCCAGCTCAAGGGTATGTCCGGAAACGCGGTCGGGAACGCCCGAACGCAACACCGTGAGCTCCAGCGGGACGGTTAGCTTGTAACGAGGAACCCTGCGCGTGCTTACGTTTTTTGCAATCGCAGGAGCTGTTCCGGTACTCATCAGCGAGCCTTTTCTGCGGGAGTCCGTTTCCCCTCACAATGCGGAAGGAGCGGACAGGCTGCTACCTAGCAGCATCTTTGCGAGATTGGGGGATCTCTCTGAGCGTATCGCTGCACCTGTGGGGGTGCAACGTTACCCACGTAATGGAAGGAAGGAAGTGGACAGAAGGTAAGCGTGGTCGGTGCAAGGAAGCCCTCAATCTAAGGCACGCAATCCTGGGCTTAGCTTGATGACAGCCATTGCCTTGATTCTGTGGATGTGGTCTTTGAGCGCGGCTCGCAGCTCCGCCATGACGTACTCGAGTTCTTCCGGATCCGTCATCTCGATGGCATCGGCAATCAAAGCGTGAATGTGACGAACGCGCCGCGCTTCTTCCTCTCGCATTTTGTCTCGTGCACACACAACAGGAACCCCCGGAGTCAATCCGTTAAACTAACCGGGATTCCCGTGAAAAACGATACGGACAACGCTGTAGGGAAACACACCCGCAGATCCTCTTCGTGCCCTGTAGTAGAGTGCATGCTACACACCCTCCCTACACCCCGCTCTGGGCCCGCAACAACTTATCGGGATGGCATGCTGCATGCTCCTCAAACCGGCATGTTGTGACGAGTATTAGGAGAGATCCTCATGAATCGAGACAACAGCCGCGCGTGGCGTGAAATCTGTCTGGAGGTGCTGAGGGAAAAGGATGAGGATCGGCTCAACGAGTTACTGCGAGAACTGCTCGACGCGCTCGACAGGCGTGAGCAAATCCGCCGCCACAGCACATCAGCTCCATCCGCAGACTGATCGGCACTTCATGGGTCCACAACTTCGTATGTCATTCTTACTCCCGTGGCACGACGCAAACGTCCGGCAAATTCCGGTACCGCTCCGCGTAGTCGAGCCCATAACCCACTACGAACTCGTCCGGAATCTTGAAGCCCACATAATCTCCCTCGATCGGCATTTTCCGCCGCGAAGGCTTATCGAGCAGGGCTGCGATCTTGAACGCCTTCGGCTTGTGCGCGAGAAACAGCTTCTTCAGAAAGGTCAGCGTCAGCCCGGTATCCAGAATGTCTTCTACCAGGATGACATTCTTCCCCTCCATCGACTGGTCTACGTCTTTGGTGACGCGCACCTCGCCCGTGGAGTCCCAGCCATGCTTCAATTCATGCGAAGGGCTTGGACGGTTGCCGTAGCTCGAGACGCCGATGAAGTCGAACGATGCATCCAATGCGAGGTGCCGGGCGAGGTCCCCCAGAAAGATCGCCGCCCCCTTTAGCACGCCGACTAGAATTACCGGTTGCCCCGCGAAGTCTCGCGAAATCTCCGCGCCCATTTCCTTCACCCTCTGGGCAATCTGGTCGCGAGTAATTAGAGTTTTCAGTTCCGACACGGCACACATATGTAACAGAATTTCCACTCCGCACGACACAAAAATCGAAAACCAGTCGTTGGTCCTCGGTCGTTGGTCGTTAGCAAAAGACATATTGAGACCCAAAACGGCCGATGTTCGTCTGGTGTAAAATGCGCGGACAACCGAGGACCGACGAGCCGCGACTCGGATGAGACAAGCTTCCCAGCGCCCAAACGTCGAAACCAAAGTATTTCAGGTTGTCGCCAACGACCAACGACTATGAATCTGCACGGCATCCACCTCACCTGGCTCGGCCACGCTACCTTCCGTATCCAGACCCCGGGCGGCAAAATCGTTCTCATCGACCCCTGGGTCATGAACAACCCCATGTGTCCCGAGAAAGAAAAGAACCTCAGGCATCTGGATGTCATGCTCGTCACCCACGCCCACGGCGACCATATCGGCGACGCCGTCGAGATCGGCACGAAGCACAAACCCATCACCCTTGCCATCCCCGAACTCTCTCGCTGGCTCGGCAAAAAAGGTCTCGAGAATCTCGTCGAGATGAACAAAGGCGGTACCGTCAGAGTCGCCGACATCAAGGTCACCATGGTCCACGCCGACCACTCCTGCGGCATCCAGGATGGTGACCAGATTCTCTACGGAGGTGAAGCCGTCGGCTACGTGATCGAGTTCGACGGCGGCCTGAGGATCTACCACGCCGGCGACACCAATGTGTTCGGCGACATGAAAATCATCCACGACCTCTACGCCCCCGACATCGCCATACTCCCGATCGGCGATCACTACACCATGTCTCCGCGCGAGGCCGCCTATGCCTGCAACCTGCTGCAAGCTAAAACCATAATCCCCATGCACTTCGGAACGTTCCCCGTCCTCACCGGAAGGCCCAGCGAACTGCAGAAGCTCGTCCCCAACATCGAAGTCTGCGAGATGAGACCCGGCCAAACCCTGAGCTAGAAATGTGGGCGGACAATCACGTCCGCCGCTTTTCTCTCAACTGATCTAAAATCCCAACCAGCAATTTCTGGAGCGCACCGTGTCCACAGCACCCAACCCCGCCACCTGGCGTCATCACGGATTCATCACCCAGCCCGAAGTCGACAACTACCTCTACTCCCTGCTGCCCCCGCGCGACGAGGTGCTCGCCGAAATGGAAGCGGAAGCGACCCGCAACAGGATCCCCATTGTCGGCCCCGTCGTGGCCAGCTTTTTCGCACAACTGGCCCACATGACCGGTGCCAAAACAGTCTTCGAGATGGGCTCCGCCATCGGATACTCCACCGTCTGGTGGGCTCGCGCCGTGGGCAAGGGCGGCCGAGTGCATTACACCGACAGCGACTCCAAGAACGCTGAAAAAGCCCGCCGCTACTTCGAGCGCGCCGGAGTCGCCGACCGCATCACCATCCACCTCGGCGACGCTATCGAGGTCCTTTCCGAACAGAAAGAACCCTTTGACATCCTCTTCAACGACATCGATAAAGATGACTACCCTCGCGTCCTCCGCCTCGTTCCGCCGCACATCAAGAAACGCGGCCTCTTCATCACCGACAACGTCCTCGGGAGCGCACGGGTGGTTGACAAGAATCCCGATACCACGACCAGAGCCATCCTCGACTTCAACCGCCAGCTCTACCAGTCGAAAGATTTCGAAACCACCATCATGCCCGTGCGCGATGGTGTCGCCGTGGCCATCAAGAAATAGCGGTCATTGGCAGCAGAAAGGCTGATGCCATGAGCTTCGATCTCGATCAGTTTGTTACGGATTGTCGTTCGGTCTTGAAGGAAGATGCCGGCCACCGGCTCGTGCGCGAAGTCGTCGCTCGCGCAGTTTCCGAACCCGCTTCGGTGTTGCAACGCCTGGGACAACCGCAACGCGCTGAGATCCAACCCCTCTACCGCTCCCACGACCTGACTATCCTCAATGTGATCTGGGGTCCGCGTATGACCCTGATGCCCCACAACCACCAGATGTGGGCCATCATCGGCATCTACAGCGGCCGCGAAGACAACATCTTTTGGCGCCGCGTCCCTGACGATTCCACCGGACGCGTCGAAGCGGTCGGCGCCCGCTCACTCTGCGAAAAAGATGCTGAGCCCCTCGGCCAGCACATCATCCACTCTGTCACTAACCCGATCCCCCGCTTAACCGCCGCGCTCCACGTCTACGGCGGCGATTTCTTCGCCGTCCCGCGCAGTGAATGGGATCCGGAAACTCTGCGCGAGAAGCCTTGCGACGTAAACAACATCCTGCGCCAATTCGAAGAATCCAACGCCCTCTACCGTGGCAGTCCCTGAGAAGCACCTTTCGGCTTCTGCCTCCTTCGTTTTGGCCGACGACCGACGACAACCAACTAACCACCAACGACAACCGACCAACAACTGCGAGGTCAGCCGACCGACATCCGACAACTGCTCTTATATCGACTTCACCGGCACCATCATCAGGTCATCCACCAGTCCCACTTCCTTCTGCAAAAACGGCTCCGCGAACTCAACGCCGCCAAGCATCCCGTAAAAGCGCGCCATCGCCTCCACGCGATTGCGAATCTCTTTCTGGGCAGGGAAGAGATCTTTCCCTGCATCCTGATCCGAAAACTGCGTCTTGTACGCCATCAGGGACTGGAACCGGGCCTCAAACTGCTCCGTGATATCCACCACGAACGTTGGCCGGACATCGTAGTAAAGCGTCGCATAAATGATCTTGAAAGGCCGATGCGGAGAGAGATCTCCTTCGAACGAGCTTGAAGCGGAGGACGTCGGAAGTCCTACCGTGGTGCTGACAGCTGACGGCTGAGAGCTGAGAGCTAGCTTCTTCAGCCCCGCCAAAAAGCACGCCTCATACCCCAGCATCGAAGCCGTGTAATGATCCGGATGCCGCCCCTTCCAGTAGGGAAGAATCACCACCCGCGGCCGCTGTTCGCGCAGTACCCGCGCCACCTTGAGCTTGTTCTCCCAGGTGTTTTCGACCCGCCCATCCAGAATATCCAGCGCCCCGCGCCACTCCACCTTCAGAATCCGCGCAGCCTCCGCTGCCTCCCGTTCCCGATCCCCGGCAGACCCGCGCGTGCCCATCTCCCCGCGCGTCAAATCAAGAATGCCCGTACGATGGCCGCGCTCGACCATCTTGAGCAGCGTCCCGCCGCAAGTCTGCTCTACATCGTCCCGATGCGCGGCGATTGCAAGAATGTCGAGGTTTGTCATCGTTTCCAGTCGTCTTCGTCGGTCCTCAGCAATATGCCGCCAAGGCCGGCTGACACAAGAACGAGAGTCCAGCCGATTCTATCCCGGGAGAGCATAAAGACCACTCGACATGAACCGCCCGGGAACAAAATGCCAGCCGCACGACTCTAACCGTAGGTAGGAGCAGCGAACATCAAGATCGCCGGGCACTCGCTCTTGCCGAAAAAATGGTTCAAACCGGAATGGCTGAAGACGGCATGGCTCTGGCTGGCGACGATCCTTGTCGGCGGGTCGGTGGGCTGAAAAGTACTTGGTTTTGGGGTGAGGAAGTTGTTTGTAGGCAAGGTGCCGGAGCGAGTGTCTGTCTGAAAAAGTAGCTCACAAGCCAGCAGATTGTTCGCCACAAAATTCGCGGCCATCTGCCCCCCTGCGCCTGCTGGAAAAAGGCTATCGTCTCGTAGGGGTAGCTCGAAAAGGTCGTGTACCCACCACAAAATCCCACCGCTACGAGCAGCCGCCAGCGCGGATCCACCGTCGCGCGCTCGGTGGTCCACATCAGAAAAAATCCCAACACAAAACTGCCGGGCAAATTGATAGTCAGAGTTCCGTACGGAAACACAGGCCCCAACAGTCGTACCGCCGACCGGCTCATCCAATACCGCAAGTTGGTTCCGACGACTGCGCCGATAGAAATGGCGAGGAATTCAAGCACGATGGAGTTCTCCCGTGGATGTGTTGGTAGGAGTTATCAGCCGGAAGGGCGGTTATGGCGAACTCCATCGCCGCGCCGAAGTTGTACCACAAACGCAGGGGGCGGGTCTCGGTTCTTGGGGGCGAATGACTACGGCTTGATGGTCCCGCAGGCGATGCGGTCTCCGGCGTTGCCTGCGGGGTCGGTCTTCATATCGTCGGGTTTGGCGTGAATGACGAGCGCGGTGCCGCCGTTGCTAAAGACGGAATGGTTGTCGGCGCCGAGGTTGATGTCTTTGTTGATGACCTTGGCGGAGGATGTTTCCTGATCGGAGACGCGGAAGTTGGACATGTCTCCGGCGTGGTGGCCATCCGGATTTTCGAGGCCATGCTTCTTTCCGTCGGGATTGAAGTGTCCCCCAGCGGACTTGAAGTCAGGGCCATCACACTTTGCGACCTGATGGATGTGGATGGCATGCTGGCCCGGGGGCATGTTGACGAGGTCAAGGGAAATGGCGACGCCTCCGCCTTTAGCCTCCTTTAGAGTGGCCGTGCCAACGCTCTCGCCTTTGGCGTTCTTCAGGTTGACCTTTACCTTCTTCCCGGCAGCATGCAGGGAGGGAGCCGCGAGCAGCGCGACAGCCATAAACATCAGGAGCTCTTTCATGGGCGGGAATTATACCTTCGGAGTCGGTTTCGTGGACGGGACCGCGTTGGAGCTGTGAGCACGCTTAACCGCGAATAGGGCGAAGGTTTATTTGCAGCTTCGCGTATTCGGCTTTGGCATGCTTCACTTTCGCCAGAACCGCCGCGTTGTTCCCCCGGTACCATGCCGGCTTCGCTCAACAGGATTTGCGCCGCTCCTCCATTGAACCCGAGTTGGGCGTCAAGGAACTCCATGACGATGAATCGGCGCCCTTCTCGCTGGCCGATTTCGCGAATCGTGCGAATCCGGCACCTACGCCTTGGCCGGGGCCGCTGCCTTCTTAGGGAACATTTCACCGATGCGGCGGATCTCCGCACCCACGCCCTTCAACTTCTCTTCGATGTGCTCATAGCCGCGATCGATGTGATAGACACGGTCGATGATAGTCTCGCCGTCGGCGACCAAGGCGGCCAGCACCAGCGACGCGGAGGCACGCAAGTCAGAAGCAAGGACGGCTGCGGCGCTGAGAGGACTCTTTCCACGAACGATGGCCCGGCGGCCCTCGATGCGGATGTTTGCGCCCATGCGGACCAATTCGAATGCGTGCATGAAGCGGTTCTCGAAGATGTTCTCCGTGATGATGGACGTCCCCTGAGCTTGCGTAGCCACGACCATGTACTGCGCCTGCATGTCAGTGGGAAAGCCGGGATATTCTTCGGTGTTCATGTCGGCACCGCGCAGAGGGTTGTCGCCCATGACGCGAATCGAATCGTGGGACTGGCTGGTCTTGACGCCCGCCTCCTGCAGTTTTTGCAGGATCGCGTCGAGATGAGCAGGAGCACAGCCAGTAATCTTCACATCGCCACCGGTGAGCGCGGCCGCAGTGATGAAAGTTCCCGCCTCGATGCGATCGGGGATGACCTTGTGCTTGGCGCCGTGCAGTTTGCTGACACCCTTCACACGGATGGTCGAGGTTCCGGCGCCTTCGATTTTTGCCCCCATCTTATTGAGCAAGTCGGCGAGGTCGGCGACTTCGGGCTCGCAGGCGCAGTTCTGCATGATGGTCTCGCCCTCGGCGAGAGTGGCGGCCATGAGAAGATCCTCGGTTCCGGTCACGGTGATCTTGTCGAAGACGATCTCGGCGCCGCGCAGGCGCTCCGCAGAGGCCTCCACGTAGCCGTGGTCTTGCGTGATTTTCCCGCCCAGGCGCTCGAGGCCCTTGATATGAAGGTCGATCGGCCGGGCGCCAATGGCGCAGCCGCCGGGCAGCGACACGCGGGCCCGGCCGCAACGCGCGACCAGAGGACCGAGCACGAGGGTGGAAGCGCGCATGGTTTTTACCAGCTCGTAGGATGCTTCGGGACTGCTCAGCTGGCTCGCCTGGATCGTAGTGCGATGGTGAGCTCGACCGTAGCCAAGCTCGACCTCGGCTCCCATGGCGGCCAGCAGGCGGCGTGTGGTCTCTATGTCGCGTACCTGGGGGATGTTTTCAAGGACGACGGTTTCGTCGGTCAGGAGGGCCGCTGCCATGCAGGGAAGGGCAGCGTTCTTGGCACCACTGATGCGGACAGTGCCGAGCAACGGCGTGCCGCCACGAATGACAAACTTATCCATAAGCCTCTTTCAATGTACAGGAGCGCCTACCCGACGCGTTTACCCTTTTGAGCTAAAGCGATGGCCCTGCGGACATGTCCGCCGGCCGCTTTGAGCGCCCGAGCAGCCTGATCGCGGGAGACCCTGGCTTTGAGGATCACCAACGCCACAGGGACATCCTGGTCCGAGACGGAGAGTGCTCGCTGAGCGTCCTCTCTTCCCACGTCAGCAGCCTCCTGGAGGATCGTGATGCCGCGCTCGGCGAGTTTGCTGTTCTTCAGGCGGAGATTCACCATCAGATTGCCGTACACATAGCCAAGGCGGGTCATGGCTCCGGTGGTGATCATGTTGAGGACCATTTTCTGAGCCGTGCCTGCCTTCATGCGACTGGAACCGGCGAGCACTTCCGGGCCGACCTCGGTCACGATGGCAAAGTGTGTGGCACGCCCGAGGGGCGAGTTGGGGTTGCAGGTGAGAGCGATAGTCTGGGCGCCCTGCGATCGGGCATATTCGATGGCGGCGATCGTAAATGGGGTGCGACCGCTGGCGGCGACGCCGATAACAACATCGTTCTTCTTCGGCTGTCGTTTCTTCATTTCCGATCGGCCCAACTCGCGGGAATCTTCGCTGGCCTCAGCTTCGGCGGCGAGCGCCCTCGGTCCTCCGGCGATGAGAAACTGGACCTGCTTCGGGGAGGTAGAAAACGTGGGCGGAATCTCGGAGGCGTCGAGGGCCCCGATGCGGCCGCTGGTTCCGGTGCCCACATAAAACAGCCGTCCGCCTTTTCGCAATTGCGCTGCGACAAGGTCGATGGCCCGCGCAATCTGTGGCAAGGCGCGCTTGACCGCGGGCGCGACCTTCGCATCTTGGGCGTTGATGATGCGGGCGATTTCCAGACTGGATTTCTCATCGAAATCGCTTGACGTGGGGTTAGGGCGCTCGGTGGCGAGGTCTTTGAGAGTGCGTGGTGTCATGCTGGGCGCAAGGTTTGATCGGGCGTGGCTTCTGACATTCTACGTTAGCGAACTCTGGCCTCGTGTGCCTGCGGATCCAAGCGCCTCCATTATCGCATCGTGAAAGCGCGGACGAACCCGCTTAATGGCCTGGTTGCTGCAGTCGGGCCAGGTGCGGTTGGTGAGCAGCGTGATCGAGAGCTCGCGCTGAGGGTCGATCCAGAGCGATGTCCCGGTGTAGCCGAGATGCCCGTACGACTGGTCAGAAAAGTGTTGTCCAGACTGTGATGGAGCTGAGGGAGTATCCCAGCCAAGCGCGCGCGACGTTCCGGGCGGCGAAATTTCCCGAGCGGTGAAGAGCCGCAGGGTCCCGGGGCGAAGAAGGGAACTGTTGCCGGGTTGTATCGCGTAGGCAAACTTGGCGACGTCGTGAGAGCTGGCGAACAAGCCCGCGTGAGGGGCAACGCCGCCCAGAACCGAAGCATTCTCGTCTTGCACTTCTCCCTGGATGATGCGATGGCGGAAGGTCTTGTCGTCAGCCGTCGGAGGAATCGAGGCGCGGATCTCGGGCGCGGGATTGAAGGTTGTCTGCGTCAGTCCGATCGGCCCAAAGATTTCGCGTTGGCAGAAGCGGTCGAGAGATTCGTCGGCCAGCCTTTCCAGGGCGACGCCAAGAATGATGAATCCGATGTCGCTGTATTCGGCATGAGTGCCGGGGTCGTTTGCCAAGCCGGTGGAGAAGGCGGCTTCGAGCAGAGATTCACGGCTGCGGGCCCGCAGGAACAATTTTTCGTAGGCAGGAAGACCCGAGGAGTGAGCAAGCAACATGCGCAGCGTGACCCCGTCGCGGCGGGGGTCTTCTCCAGCAAACTCGCCGACCACGGAAATGACCGGCATTTCCAGGTCGAGCAATCCGCGTTCGTACAGAATCATGGCCATGGCGGTCGTGGCCATCACCTTCGTCAGTGAAGCCAAGTCGAATAACGTGTCGGCGGAGGTCCCGGGAGATGCCGGATCGTAAGTGAAACTGCCTAGTGCGCGCAGGGCCAAGAGGTCTCTCTTCAGAGTGACCGCGATTGCGGCCGCCGCAAAGGCGTGTTGAGCAATCGCCTCCTGAAGCGTGTCGAATGCCTGCGCAAAGCGTACGTCCTGATCTTGGAACGCGGGAACCAACTGAGATCCGGAATGTGTGGATTCCTGTTGCAGTCGAGACGGCCTCTGGCTGTTTATAACAAAGGGCGCTTGGGGGGTAAAGAAACGTGCAGTACCGCCCTTGGCACCTGTGCACCCGAGTAACTTTGTGGCGATCCCTGGGCTTGTGTACATTCGGAGTATCCACCAGTGGCCATCGGAGACAAAGTGCAGGGAATCGCTCGTCGTGTTCTTCGACAAGACTCGTCATCCTCGCGATCACCGTCGTGGCTAACGGTATTCCTGCTGGTCTTCCTCACAAGCTCTTTCGTTCAAGGAACCTCCCAGAAGTCCGCGGCTTCGCCGATTCGGCTCACGGCAGTGGACACGATCATCGAGCAGGCTATCTCGCAGCGAACCATCCCGGGTGCAGTGGTCCTCATCGGACACAGCGGCCACGTTGTGTACCGCAAGGCTTTCGGGCATCGGGCGCTCGAGCCGCGCCCCGAGCCGATGACGCTGGATACTGTCTTCGATATCGCCTCCATGACCAAGGTGGTGGCTACGACCACCGCGGTGATGCAGCTGGCAGAGTTGGGGAAAATACGGATCGCCGATACTGTGGCGAGGTATCTGCCGGAGTTCGGGGAGAATGGCAAGGAAGACATTACTGTACGGCAGCTGCTGACGCACTACAGCGGTCTCCCGGCTGACCTCGACCTCAAAACTCCATGGCAGGGGAAAGAAATCGCGTACGAGATGGCATTCGCGGAGAAGCCAGCGACGCCGTCAGGATCGTTCGTCTACAGCGATGTCGGCTTTGTAGTTCTGGGCGCGTTGATCGAGAAAGTTTCCGGAGAGAGCCTGGACCGTTACGCAACGGGGCACATTTTTACCCCGCTAAAGATGCCTCACACCCGCTATCTCCCCCCCAAGTCGTGGCGCGCGAAGATTGCGCCGACTCAATACGACGAGCACGATCATATGTTGCGTGGCGAGGTGCATGATCCGACCGCGTTTCGTATGGGCGGAGTGGCAGGACACGCGGGTTTGTTCTCCACCGGCGATGACCTGGCGAAATTCGCGCAGGCGTTGCTGGACGGGGGAGCGGGAATTCTTTCCCCCCTAATGGTGCGAAAAATGACCAGCCCGCAGCAGCCGCCCACGGCCACCGCCGTCCGCGGCTTTGGCTGGGACATCGACTCGCCGTTTTCCTCAAATCGCGGGGACCTTCTCCCGGTCGGCTCGTTCGGGCACACCGGTTTTACGGGAACATCGCTCTGGATCGATCCGACGACGAACACGTTCATCGTCCTGCTTACGAATGCCGTGCATCCGCGCGGGCAGGGGAATGCGATCGCACTTCGGACCAAGGTAGCCACGGCCGTGGCCGCCGCCTTGCCGCTAACGTTGGACGAAAAAGAGAAACTGCGCTGGGAGAGCATTACGGGTTACAACGAGGCGCAGAGCGCCTCCCGAAAGCTGGCTGCGCGCAATGGAAGCGTGAAGACGGGAATCGATGTGCTCGAGGCGCAGGAATTCGAGGCACTGAGAGGAATCGGAGCCACGCGGAAGATCGGCTTGGTGACGAACCAGACGGGCTTAGACGCGGACGGCCGCCGCACAATTGATCTCCTGGCAAAAGCCCCGGGCGTGTCCCTGGAAGCGATCTTCAGCCCAGAGCACGGAGTAACTGGGACTCTCGATACCACGGATGTCGGGAACTCTAAGGACGCAGCCACGGGCGTGCCCGTATACAGCGTCTACGGAGCGACCGATGCGGCGCGACGGCCGTCAGTCGATGTCCTGAAGGGGCTCGATGCCGTGGTCTTCGACATTCAGGATGCAGGGGTCCGCTTCTACACCTACGAAACCACACTGGGCTATTTCCTGGAGGCGTGTGCGAAAGCCGATATCGAGTTGGTCGTGCTGGATCGGCCAAACCCGGTCAACGGATCGTTCGTGCAAGGTCCGGTTTCTGATGCTGGCCGCGAAAGCTTCACCAACTATTTTTCGCTCCCGGTGCGGCACGGCATGACCATGGGAGAGTTGGCCCACATGTTCAACGCGGAACGCAAAATCGGCGCTAAGCTGAAGGTTGTCCCCTTGGAGGACTGGATGCGGGGTGACTGGTTTGACTCGACAGCGCTGACCTGGGTCAATCCTTCGCCGAACCTGCGCAGCCTGACAGAGGCCACGCTATACCCGGGCGTCGCCTTGATCGAGGGCACAAACGTTTCGGTAGGACGAGGCACGGATACGCCGTTCGAGCAGATCGGAGCCCCTTGGATCAAGGCGCGCGAACTGGCGGGATATCTGAACGGCAGGTCGATTTCGGGGGTCCGATTCGTCCCGGTCAGCTTTACCCCTTCCGCGAGTATCTATTCCGGGCAGGTCTGTCAGGGCGTGAGCATCGCAGTTCACGAACGGAATACGCTGAACGCTCCTGAGCTCGGGATCGAGTTAGCCTCAGCTCTGCTGAAGCTGTATCCCAAGGACTTCAAAATCGACCGCATGGCAGAATTGCTGGTCAACCAGGCGACGTTCGACGCCCTGGTTGCGGGGCAGGACCCGCAGCACATCGCCGAAAGTTGGCGCGAAGCCATCGAACGCTTCCAGGAAACCCGCAAATTGTATCTCCTGTACAAGTAGCCGGGGGAGGGGCTTGCCTGGGCAGCCACGCCCATCCCGAACCTTAGGAAGGCTATGTGGCCCGGCTCGATTTCGCTAAAATAAAGCTGCCTTCAGGCGGCATGCAGGAGACAAAGTTTTGGCGAACCCGGTTCCCCCAAAAGCTCCGGAAAATCCCTTTTACCGGTGCGCAGGACCCAATTGTGGCACTCTAAAGCGGTCCGATGACCGCTGGTGGTTGATGTGGACTTCCTTTGCGGATCTCAGCATCCCGGTGCTCTACCTGTGCCCGTGGGACGAAGAGATTGCGGAGCGGGAAGGGACCCTGCATGTCTGTGGGGAGTTGTGCGCTCAGAAACTGCAGTCCCAGTTCATGGGCAACGTCAGGGAAAACATTGTGCGCCGGGGAGGCTAGGCAGGCGGGTTGCGGGCTCAGGGACCATTTCCCAGATGGGAACGCGCGGGATTTGAGCTTGCCTCGCAGTCAACTCCGATGTACAACCTTGCATCCTAGCGTGCAGTCGAGGCACTCCCTGAAGCAATAGATTCGCTAGAGACTTGGGGCGGGAGGTAGGTCTGGCCTGGACATCATCGACGGGAGATGAACCTATGCCTTGGATTCGCACCAGCGTCGTTTGCTTAGCGTTGTCGGCCGCAAGCTTCGGTCAGACTCCGGGTGATTCGCAGGCCAGCGCGCAGCGCAAGGCCCAGACGATCGAGATTCCCGCGGGTACGAAGGTCCCGCTTCGCTTGAAACAAGCGATCTCTACCAAGACGGCGCGTGAAGGGGATGCAGTGTATGCCGAGACCACCTTCCCCGTGGCGCTGGACGATCGAATTCTGATTCCGGTGGGCACCTACGTACAGGGCAAGATTAGCCACATCCAACGCGGCGGGCACGTCAAGGGCCGAGCCGAGTTGATGATTCATTTCACGTCGATGATCTATCCCAGCGGCTATACCGTGATGCTGCCCGGGGCCCTGGAGAACGTGCCCGGCGCGGAGCATGCCACAATGAAAGACAGCGAAGGCACGGTCCGGCAGGATAGCGACAGCGGCAAGAAAATCGAGACCGCTGCCAAAACAGCCGGGACAGGCGCGGCGATTGGTGGTCTTGGAACCGGTACCTGGAAGGGAGCGGGAATCGGGGCCGGAATCGGGGCTGGCGTTGGTGCAGCGATCGGGATGCTGTCGCGCGGGGGAGATGTGCGCCTGGAGCCGGGAACATCGGTGGAGATGGTGATTCAGCGCCCCGTGCCATTGGATAGCAGCCGCGTGCCACGATCGTAGCTGCAAATTCGGCCCAGGTTTCCGTTCCCAAATGCGTGGCGCTGCCCACGCACAAGCCCGCTGAAGTTCCCCTTCGCGGGCGGCCCCAGAATTCGAACGAGGAACGGCCATGAAAGACTTTTCTCGCTTTGCTCCCGGGTTAGTCCTGATTGTGTTGGTGGGCAGCTAAATCACCCTTGCCCAGTCTGACGATGGAGTGAGGGGATCGCAGGGCACGGTCCGCAACGGCAGAATAGTGTCTGGCCGCGTTCTTGTCGCTGGCCCAGGGGTGCTAGAAGAAATGGGCGGCGGGTTGGTTGCAGGACAACCTTACTCTGCAGAGCAGGTTCTCGAGCACACCCAGACGCTGTCGAATGGTACTCACATCAATCAGACGCGGGAAATGTCCCAGATGTACCGCGACTCCGAAGGGCGCACGCGTTCCGAGCGGCCGATCTTTGCCAGTGTGACCGATCAGAACGGCACCAGGGAGCCGGGGCTTCGGCTGATTCACATTTATGATCCGGTAGCGGGGTATTCCTACACGCTGGATCCCGAGAAGCACATCGCACATCGCTTCACGGTTCCGATTCCGTCAGAGCCCCAGAAACCGGTTAGATCCGAGGGAATGCTGGTTCCAATGACGGCGACGCGCACGCCCGCTGGCAAACCTGTCTCAGCAGCCGGGTCACAGGAAAAACGGCAGGCTCAAGAAGGAATCCCTGGGAACTGACGTCATCGATGGGATTTCAGTGGTGGGGACCGCGCATTACAATGACCACCCCGACCGGGGCCGAGGGCAACGACCGGCCGCTCGTCCGAGTGTGCGACCAATGGCGCTCCGAGCAACTGAGGATCACCCTGCTGTCGAAGTGCTCGGATCCACGGTCGGGTAAGTCCGTGGTGAGGATGCAGCACATCGACCGTGCCGAGCCCGATCCTTTGCTGTTCCAGGTGCCGCCGGATTACACCATCGATGAGGAGACGGGTCCCTACGTGGTCGGCTTTCGGAATGTGCCGGCAGACTCACACTAGCGGCTCTTTCGAACTGCGATTCGTCGGTTGAGAACAATCCCGGGCCGGCCCGGCGAACTACTTCAGCGTAAACAGCGCGTTCACATGAGCCGTTACGGTGACGGTGTGAGGAGTGAACTCCTCCATAGGGGCGGGTACCGCTTTCGCCTCGGCCCCCATCATCACGCGCGGCATTGGCGCTACCGGACGGATGTTCTCATAGGTATCGACGGTGGCGTAGGAGAGCTCGCCTACTGCTCTTCCAGCGGCGCGTGCAAGCGCCTCGGCCGAAGCACGGGCGCGGCGATAGGCATCCTCAACCGCTTTGCTCTTGGCATCGTCCATGTTGTCGAGGGTGTAACTGATTGACTGACTCTCGCCGACGGCGGCGTCGGCCAGTTGTTGCGTGAGGGGGCCAATCTTCGCGAAATCTTTCAATTTCAAAGTTACACCGGTGTAGACGCGATATCCAACGAGCTTGCGCTTCGCAGTTTTCCAGTCATACATGGGATCGATGGAGTACGAGCCGATCTGTGCGCTCTTGGGATCGATGCCGTTGTCGCGCATGATCTGGCGGGTCTGCTCGGCCTGCTTGGCGGCAAGATCGTAAGCTGCTTTTGCGTTGTCGGCCTGGGCGGAAATGTTGAACTGCACCAGCCCGGTGTCGGGCGCAGCTTCAAATTTGCCATCGGCACCGGTGAAGAGAGTATTGGGCCCAGCGGTGAGGTTGGGCGCTTGAGCAAAGAGAATCGAGGAAGAAAGCAAAAGAAGGGCGAGCACGGGAATTCGTTTCATGGCCTCTCCGTGAATCATTCCGAGAGAGTGTATATGCTCAAGGCTCTCTCTGGAATGAGAACGGACAAAGCAGGAAAAGTTGCGAAGGGAGGATGATCTGACGGCGCAGGTCAACGAGGCTTGCTTAGCTATTACGCGCTTAGACCGTAAACAGGGTCGAAAATTGGACTCCTCATGCCGGGGTTCCCAAAGGTTCGACTCGATAGCCGAGGATTCGGAGTGTTCGGATCATTCGCGATGTGCGGGCCCGCTTAGCCCTTTCACATACTGTGGGGCCGCGTTCCTCATAGCGAACGCCGTTGTGCAAGATGATCCAGATCAACTGACAGAGGCGATGCGCAATCGCTCCGATGGTTTTGTTGTGTCCGAGGCGGAGCACCAGACGACGATAGACGATCTCGAAGATGCTGCCTTTGTGTTTGACGGCAGCATTGGCAGCTTGATTGAGAATGCGGCGCATCTGACGGTTGCCCTTCGGCGAACGTTTGCTGCGGTTCACGCCTGCGCTCTCTTCTTCGCCCGGGCATGCTCCTACCCACGAGACCAGATTCTTGGCGGAAGAGAAGGTCGCTGCTTGGGCACCCACCTCGGCAATAATCTGTTGCGCCGAATCCACTCCGAGGCCTGGGACTTCCGCCAGCCGTTGCACCGCATCTTGATGCTCGCGCAGCAGACTTGCGATCTCCTGGTCGAGTTGGATGATCTGCTGCTCGATCAATTGCAAGTCCGCCAATGCCATCTTCACCAGTCGGCGGTAGATCGGGTTGAGCTCTGAGCAAGCACCCAGTGCATCGCGCAGCTGCGCCGGCGTGGCACGCAAGCGCTGATCGGCCAAGGCGGCCAGCACCGCCGGATCGGTTTCTCCGTCTGCCAGCGCCTGCAGCATTCGTCGTGCACTGGCGCCGAGCAGATCGGAAACCAGGCTGGATAACTTGATATGTGCCTCCTCCAGCAGCGCCTCCAGTTGGTTCTGCAAACGTACCCGAGCTCGCGTCCGTTGATACTTGGTGCGCGTCAGTGTCCGCCACAAGCGCTGTTGGGCATCGGGCACAAAGCTCAAGGTCAGCTCCTGGGAGACCAATCGCTTCACCAAACGTTGCGCGTCGCGAAAATCTTTCTTGCGCCCGCGCCGCCCACGATTGGACAACGCCTGCGCGAGATGAAGTGTTCCCGACATTTTCCCGGCACCGTCCCGCTGTTGACAGGTCGGTTTCCAGTACTGTTCGAGTGCGCTCCAGAGCGGTTTCCAATATTGGGCCGTGGATTCCAGCACCACTTCCTCGACTTGCTGCTCGATCAGCCATTTCGCAAGCTCTTGCAACTGCTCCGGGTTGCTTCCGTACCAGCGTTGCTCAAACTGGTATTCCTCCTCGACTTCCACGTCAGCCACAACCACCGCCAACTTCTTTTTATGGACATCAATTCCGGCTATCCTATACGGCATGGCTTCCTCCTGGCGGGAGCGGAGAGCGTGCTGGAGATTTCATTAAGCAGGGTCTCGGGCTATCGCCGCTCCCACTGGGGGAGTGACAACGCACCATTTATTCGCTCTATCACGCACGCTCCGGATCAGACAGGCGTTCGGTCTGAGTTTCTCCACTGATTACTCGATCTCGCCACCTCCCAACCATTCCGGATTATTGTCAACCTCTGCGAAATTTTCATGAGATTTCGCGGGCACGTAAGGGCCCTGCACTGACAGGTATGAAAAACTCTCGAATCTTATCGCGGACGAACCGTTTTTCATTCACAAAGCGGGGGCGAGGACACCCCGCGACAGCCGGCAGATGCCAAGGTCTCATCGTCAGCGCGGAACCTGCAGCGGGTGGTCGAGGCGGACCTCGAGAACCGTCCCTTTCTCGAGACGCAGATCGTGGTCGGTCAGCAGGCCCGCAATCGCGCCCACGCCAGCGCCCGCGCCTGCTCCGAGGCCTGCACCCTTGCCGCCGCCCTTGATGGCTCCCGCGGCTGCGCCGATCCCGGCGCCGACGGCCACGGCCTCAATCTCATGTTCCTTGCTCATGCCTTTGCGCTGCAGCTCTCCCTCTTCGGAGGGCTCTTTGACGGCATGGTCCCCGGGGACCCCAGTGACGGTCGCGATCAGCGGCATGGAGCCGTGGCCGGTATCGATCTCATCGAAGCTGAGCATCATGCGGGCGTGAAGCCCCTGTTCGATCGTGCTCACATGTCCCTTGATGGTCTTGCCCCGCGGGATCACCGCTCCATTACCGGCCACGAGGTCTTCCGCGAGCTTTGCCTTGAAATGCTTGCCTTGCTGCAAGCTGCGCGTGTCGAGCTTGTCGTTGAGGCGGATCAAGAAGCGTGTGCCTTCAGGAATTGCATTCGGGCGCGCTTGCGGCGCTATAGCGGGATCTTGCGCGAAAACGAACGCGGCGCTCAACAGAGCAAACAAAGAGAAAAGCACGTGACTGCGAAGCTTAGGCATCGCGGACCTCAGCGCACAGGAGTCAACCTACTCGGGAATTTGGATGTGGTCCGCCAAGAAAGGGCTGCTTTGCGGGAAACTCGAGAATTACATTTCCGTAGCACAACTTTTTGCGGCGAGTGGGGTTGTACGCGGGCTCGAGCCTAGAGTCCGCCCTTCGCTCCTGTCGCGTAAACCGGGATGTGCTGGATCGAGGCATTGATTTCCTGCCGCAGATCTTCCCAGATCTTGTCCGGCATGGCGAGAAACACTTCGACAATTTCGGGATCAAACTGGCGACCGGACCAGTCACTGATTTCTTTCTTGGCTACGGAAAGGGGGCGCCCCGGGCGATAGGGACGGTCGGTGCGGATCGCATCGAGTGTGTCAGCGATCGAAAAGATGCGAGCCCCAAGCGGAATCTCATGGCCCTTTAAACCACGCGGATAGCCCGACCCGTCGAATTTCTCCTGGTGGGAATAAACGATTTCAGCGGCTTCCTGAAGAAAGGGAATCCGCTTGAGCATGTTGTAGCCACGGAACGAATGCTCTTTCATCACACCGACTTCCTCTGGCGTGAGTGGTCCTGGTTTGCGCAGGATCGCGTCGGGAATCGCCATCTTGCCGATATCGTGCAGGAAAGCTCCACGCGCGATCACTGCGATTTGCTCCTTCGGGATCCCCATGGCGCGGGCAATGGCAATTGTGTATGCAGTGACGCGGCGGGAATGGCCCTCAGTTTCCGCATCCTTCATATCGAGCGCGTCGCCAAGCGCTTCAAGCGTATAGTCGTAGGACTTTTCCAGGTTCGACAGGGCCTGCCGAAGTTGCTCGGTACGCTGTTGGACCAACGATTCCAGATTGCTCTGATAGGCGCGGTTCTCGAGCTTGAGGCGGCGATTTTCGAGAGCGCGGCGCACGGTGTTGAGCAGTTGCTCACGCTCGAAAGGCTTCAGCAAGTAATCGTAGGCGCCGTTGCGGATCGCCGTTAGCGCAACCGAGATGTCGTGCACGGCGGTAACCATCACTACCGGCATGTCGGGGTAACGTTCCTTGGTGCGCTCGAGCAGACCGATGCCGTCCATGCCAGCCATCATCAGGTCGGAAAGCATCAGTTCAAATTCTTCGCCGGAGTCCAAGAGGGCAAGCGCTTCCAGGCCTGAAGCGGCCTGACGGCATTGGTAGTTAGCGGAAGCAAGCATGGAAGACACGATTTCGCGAATCGAGTCTTCGTCATCGACAACCAGGATACGTTCTGCGGGCATTGGTTCCGATTCCGGGAGTCTACCGCATCATAACCCAGTTACCACGTTCCGAAAGTAACCAAAGGGAGGCGGAAAACCGATTGGTAACGGGTCAGCGCGTGATATCAACGAAACGAGCGCATACGCTCGCGCGACGCAATGATCCCTCTTTTGTGTGCCTGGATCGCAGTTCGGGTTCTGGCTGTCCCGATGACGGCCCAGCAAACAACTGCCTTACTGATGCTGGCGGCCAGCGTTCTGGTGTTTCGCACTTTCCGTGAACGCTTTCTGCTCGTCTGGATCCTGGGCTGGCTGGCCTATGGGATCTCGGGTTGGTTTGGACCGGATTCGCCCTGGTTTCCCCCGTCGCCGGAATTACTGGCGATTTCTCAGGCCGCGTTCGTGATGACGGTGTGCCTGTTCGCCGCTGCCATTCTGGTTTACACCTGCGCCGAGAAGCATGTTTTTCCGCTACTGCTGATCAGCGGCAGCCTGATGGGTTTCGCCGTGGCGCGCGTCATGTATTGGCCTGATGAGCCTCTGCTGCGGGCACCGCTCGAAATTGCTTATCGCTTGGTGGCTATCGGAGCGGCTGTGCAACTGCTGCGCTATCGCTGGGGTCGCTTCGCGCTTGCACCCTGGTGCCTGACCCTTGGCTTGCTGTTCCTGCACTTGGACTGGCCGGGCGTCAGCGATCAGATTCCAGCCGCCGTCTACCTGTTCGCGGACCTGCTGCTGGGGCTCAGCATGCTGTTCATGGTGTTTGACGATTCGCGGGCGCGCACGGAGCGGCTGGGGATCATGAGTTCCCTGTCAGCAGTGATCTCGCGCACCCAACAACATGGCGCGATGATCCAGTCGGCGCTGGAAGAACTGAAAAAAGTGGTTGACGCCAGAGCCGCATGGTTCCGGCCGACGGAGACGGAGCGGGCTGCCTACATTGCTAACCACCTCGGAGTGTCGCAAGAGTTTGTGAAGGTCGCCGGCCTGGTCCACCTGGACGAGGCTGTGGAGAAAGCTGTTTCTGAGCCCAAGGCGGCGGTGGTACAAGCCAGCGCCATGATGCCGGCCGTGCAGGCCTATTTGAACGACGAAGGGCTGGATCACCTCGTGCTGCTTCCCCTGCAGGGGAAAAAGGGCGCGGTGGGCACGATCGCCCTGGGCAAGGCCCACGCGTGTTCGTACTCGACCGAAGAACTCGAGTTTCTCAACACCGCCGGAAGCCAGATCGCGATCGCGGCCGAGAACTTGCGCCTGCTTGAGCAAGTGTTGCGTTCGCAGCGGCAGTGGATGAACACATTCGATTCCATTCAGGACGCAATCCTGGCGCACGATGCCGACTTCGTCATTACCAAGGCCAACGAAGCGCTGCTCCAGCACTTGGGTTTGGCTGCCGCGGATGTCATGGGCAATACCTGCGAAGACGCTCTGCCGCACGACTTCTCCAAGTGGACCGGCTGTCCCTATTGTTCGCGTGGTGATGTGGATTTCGTTGAAGGCCCCGATCCCTGCTTCGGCGGGTATTCGATGGTTTCGACCTCCACTTATTCGGAACAAGGTGGAAAACAAAAAGGCACAATTCACGTCATTCGCGACACCACCGACCGCCGCAGTGCCGAAGAACGATATCGTCTGCTTTTTGAACAAGTGCACCAGGGCGTCTTCGTGGCCACTCCCGAAGGCAAGCTGCTCGATTGCAACCATGCCTTCGTGCAGATGTTGGGATACGAAACCCGCGAAGAGCTGATGGCCCTCAACATCAACACTGAGGTCTATGTTTCCGCCGAGCAGCGAGAGGCCTTCCGCAAAGAGATCGACGCACACAATCACGTGCGGAACTTCGAGGTTACCCTGCGGCGCAAGGACGGTGCGCAACTGAGCGCTTCCGAGAGCAGCTTTGCCACTCGCGATGCCAACGGGAAAGTTGAGCGCTACCAGGGCTTCCTGCTCGATATGAGCGAGAAGAAGCGCCTAGAAGATGACATGCGCCGGCGCAATCGCGAATTGAATGCGCTGAACGCCATGGCTGTGATCGCCACGCAGTCATTCGACCTGGACGAAATCCTGAACTTGACGCTGCGTCAAGTGATTTCGCTGTTCGGAGCGGAAACCGGATCGATTTACCTGTCCGACGCCGACGAGACGACATTCCGCCGCCGCGCGGGCTGGGGTCAACGCACCGAGCAACGGGCTCACTTCAACGTGGTGGAGTTGCCCGACGGTTTCGGGGACCTGGTCATGCGCTCCCGCACCGAGGTCCTTACAGCCGAGTTTCTGCCGCATCTGCCGGCGATCGTGGCCGACTTCGTCAAGGCTGACGGGCCGGGTTCGTGGCTCTGGGTGCTGCTCTGGTGCAAGGATAGTCCAATCGGCATCATGGGAATCAGCAGCCCTGAAGCACGCGTCTACAGCAGCAACGACGAGAACATGATGGTCGCAGTGGGCCGACAGTTGGCCACCACCATCGAGAAAGTCCGGCTCTACGAAGAAACCTGCCGCGCCTATGAAGATTTGCGCCGCACCCAGGAACAACTCCTGCAAAGCGAGAAGATGTCAGCTGTCGGCCAGTTGATCGCCGGCGTCGCGCATGAACTGAACAATCCGCTGACCGCGATTCTTGGCTATGCACAGTTGCTTGAGAGCGAAGGCCTCAATGACCGGGCGACCGATTTTGTCCGTAAACTCTTCAAGCAGGCCCAGCGCACGCATCGGGTGGTGCAGAACCTGTTGTCCTTTGCCCGGCAGCGCACCCCGCAGAAGCAGGATGTCGATGTCCGGAAGATTGTCGACGAAACACTTGCGCTCCGCGATTACGACCTGAAGGTAAACAATATTGCTCTCGAACGGGACACCATGGTCGAGGCGCCCTCGGTCACGGCAGACCCGCACCAGCTCGAACAGGTGTTCTTGAACATCATCAACAATGCGGTCGATGCGATTCTGGAAGCCAGCAAGGGCGGGGGCAAGCTCAAGGTCCGGATCCACGCTGAAGACGGGCAGGTGCGCATAGAGTTCCTCGACTCAGGCGTCGGTATCAAGGACCCCAACCGCATCTTCGATCCCTTCTATACCACCAAAACGGTTGGGAAGGGAACCGGCCTCGGTCTGAGCATCTGCTACGGAATCATCAAAGAGCACGGTGGCGACATTACGGCTCACAACCGTCCTGAAGGTGGGGCTGCGGTAGAAGTGCGCCTGCCGGCTTCCGGGCGAGTGATCGAGCCAGAAGTCGTCCCAGCCGCCTCGTCGCGCCGCGACATGGCGATCGACGGCCGAATCCTCTTGCTCGAGGATGAAGAGGCCGTCCTGGAGTTCGAACGCGACGTGCTAGTTGGGGCCGGGGCGCAGGTGGTGGCCCTCATGCACGTGGAAGAGGCCAAGAACCGGCTGCGCGCCGAGAGCTTCGACGCGGTCATCATGAACGGGCGCATGCCGGGCGGCTGGACGGCGCAGGATGCACACCGTTGGATCGGTGTAGCCTGTCCCGGGCTTGAGAAGAAGCTTTTGTTCACATTCTCCAGCATCGCTGAAACCGACGTCAGGAACTACCTTCAGGGCAACGGCATCCCTTCGCTAGTGAAGCCCTTTGAGGTGGTGGACTTGATTGCACAGGCGCGCAAGATTCTGCAAAAAACCCAGGCCGCTATCGCAAGATAGCAGCTCCTCGAGCGGTCGCTCCCGGTTCGGCTGGTTTCTCCTCGTGTCTCCCGCTAAAGCGTTTGCCGCAGCGTCTTGGCGAACTGCTTAATCGTCCGCTCGTTGCGCCGGTACCACCGCCAATGACCCTCCTTCTGGGCTTCCACCAACCCCGCTTTCTGCAGAATCGACATATGATGGGAGATCGTAGGCTGGGAGAGATGGATGCGCTCCTCGATGTCGCAAGCGCACAGGCCTGTGTCTTTGCCGATCGAGCAGGCGCCCTTGATCTTCAAAGTCTGGAGAATCTTGCGCCGCGTGGGATCCGCGATGGCGTGCAGGAACCGGTTGAAGTGCTGGTCTTGCGTGCTCATGAAAACTAAATAAGACGAAAATCGACCGATGTCAATGTCGGGCCGCGGTTCCGGGTTTAGTGGCCTTTAGGGGGAGGTCTGTCGTGCTCTTTGAGGGAAATGAGCGAAAGGCTATCGAGCAGAAAATGAAAACCGAGGGCCGGTTGCCGCCTGGCCAGTCGCTTACCTTGAAGTGGCCTGTGCTGCACTATGGCTCGGTTCCGCGCTTCGATCCCGAACGGTGGGACTTCCGCGCCTACGGTCTGGTGGAGACTCCCGTGCGTTGGACATGGGGCGAATTCAATACCTTGCCGAAGGTGAAGCGGCATAGCGATTTTCACTGCGTGACGCGCTGGAGCCGGTTCGACAACGACTGGGAAGGAGTTGCTTTCCGGGAAGTTCTGAGCCGCGTAAAACTCAAGCTGGGCGCGAATTACGTCCTGGTGCACGGAGAACAGGGATACACGGCGAACGTGCCGCTGGCCGACCTGGACCGCTACGAGGTTCTGTTTGCGACGCATCACGACGGGGAACCACTCAACGCGGACCACGGCTATCCCCTGCGGCTGATCGTGCCGCATCTCTATGCGTGGAAGTCCGTGAAGTGGGTACGAGGGCTCGAATTCTTCGCGCAGGACGCTCCCGGGTTCTGGGAGCAGAATGGCTATCACATGTATGGAGATCCGTGGAAAGAACAGCGGTTCGATACGGACTAGACAGCCACCCCTGCGGCTCAAGGCTGCGAGTACAAGAAAAAAGCGGGCGAGGGGCCCGCGGTACACCGGGATTGCAGACCCCTACTTCTTCACGATCGGGTTGTATCCATCCCCGATGAGCTTGGCACGGGTGGCCTCGGCGTCCTTCAATTCGCCAAAAGGTCCGACCTGCACATGAAAGAGTTTGTCCGTAACAGAGGAGTTGGAAGTAAAGGCGGCATACTGTTTCTTTTTGAGCGCATCGACGAGTGCCTGGGCGTCGTCCTGCTTGCTGACGGCCGCGACCTGCACGAAGTAGCCTGAACTGGCAATGGTCATCGGATCGGGTGGAGTGGTTTTCGCGGCGGCCACGTCAGGCGAGTCCTTAACGGCCGCTTCCTTTGGAACGTCGGCAGCGACGTCGGGGGTCGAGTTCTTCTGCTCGACGGCCTTGTAGAAAGTCATTCCTTCGGCGGGCCGGGCTGGAACGCTTTCTGACTTCATCGCGGAAGGACGAAGGGCAGGGCCGCCCGTCGCGGCTTGCGGTTGGTCGGCTTGCGCAATCGTCTGCACGGACCCTCTGCCTAGCGAGAATCCGAGGCCAAAGAAGAGCCCGCAGAGGCCCACCAGGCCGAAAAACAGCGCCAGCATCTTGCCCGTACCGAGTGTGATTTCCGTGTCCTGAGAGCTCATTCGCGCTCCAATGAGGTTCTGATATCGATTCTGATTCGCCCTAACCCGCCTTGGCGGTGGTAGTTTCGCCGCCGCCTTGGCCCAGCAACTTCTGGATTCCGGAGAAGAAGTCGACAGGCACTGGGAAGACCACTGTCGTGTTCTTCTCGACGCCAATCTCGGTCAGAGTTTGCAGGTAGCGCAATTGCACGCTCACGGGTTCAGTGGCCAGCAAGCGCGCCGCATCAACCAGCCGCTGCGCCGCCGAGAACTCGCCTTCGGCGTGGATGATCTTCGAGCGCTTCTCGCGTTCGGCCTCGGCTTGCTTCGCCATCGCCCGCAGCATCGACTCGGGCAGATCGACTTGTTTCACTTCTACATTCACGACTTTCACGCCCCAAGGCGCGGTATGCGTGTCGAGAATGCTCTGCAGGCGCATGTTGATCTTCTCCCGGTGCGAGAGCAGTTCGTCCAGTTCTTGCTCGCCCAGAACCGAGCGCAGCGTGGTCTGCGCAAATTGCGACGTCTGGTAGACGTAGTTGGAAACTTCCACGACGGCTTTGCTGGGATCGATCACACGTAGGAAGATGACGGCGTTCACTTTCAGCGTGACGTTGTCGCGGGTGATGATGTCTTGCGGCGGGACTTCGAGTGCCTCCTGCCGCAGCGAAACGCGCACGATGCGGTCAATCGGCGCAAAGACCAGAATTACGCCCGGCCCCTTGGCGCGAGGCAGCAGACGCCCTAGGCGGAAGATTACGCCGCGTTCATACTCGGTAAGAATCTTGATCGAGCTCAGTACGTAAATAACAACGATGACGGCGACGATAAACGGGAGGGAAATCATGTCCACGCCTCCTGCGCCCCCGAGCGCTAGAGCGGATTGTATCCCATGAGAGCGCGAGCCGAATGTGACGGAAGACCGTGTGTGTTGCCTTGTCAGGTGCGCTGTCTAGCGGGAAATTGGGCCGGGATCCGCTGAAATTTCGCCGGCGGGCGAGATGGGTGAGACCTCTAGCTGCAGGCCTTCCACGCGTTGCACGACAACTTTGGAACCTGCCGCAACGGGCCTCGCGGATGTTGCACTCCAGATCTCCCCGTGAACGAAAACGGTTCCCCCCGGACTTAAGGCAGTTTGGGCGACTCCGATTTCGCCAATCAGGCCCTGAGCTCCGGTGACAACCTTGTTGCGGCGGGCGCGCAGTGCGATGCTCATCAGAAACGCTGTGATCGCACCGAGCGGCACGCTGACCGCGACGGCTGTCAACAGGTGCACGCGCATCTCGGGAATAGGCGCATCGACCAGCAGCAGGGCTCCCAGCGTCAGAAGCACGATCCCTCCTGTGGTCAGCACGCCGTGGCTGGCGAATTTGGCTTCCAGAGCAAACAGCAGGAACGACGCAGTGATGAGCGCCAGGGCGGCGAAGCGCACCGGCAGCAGGTTCAGCGCGAAGGCAGCCAGCAGGATGAAGACGACGCCTACTGTCCCAGGGACGACTGCGCCCGGGTGATTGAACTCGACGTACAGCGAGAGCAACCCCACCGCGAGCAGGATGAAAGCGACGTTGGGATCCATGAGGTAATCGAGGATCCTTTGCTTGAGTGTCATCTCGAATAGGTGCACGGGCTGTCCGACCAGATTTAGCGCGACTGCTTTGCCGTCGAAGCGCTTGATCGGCTTGGATGCGATCTGGCGGAAGAGGTCGTCTTCACTGGAGGCGATGTAGTCGATCAGATTGCTGGACAGGGCTTCCTGCTCTGTAAAAGACTTGGATTCGCGGACCGCTTTTTCAGCCACGTCGACATTCCGGTCGCGGCGGGCTGCAACCGATCGCATGAAGGCCGCAAGATCGTTCTCGATCTTCTGCTTCATCACATCGTCCATCTTGCCGCCGGTGAGGCTGACGGGGTGGGCGGCACCCGTATTGGTTCCTGGCGCCATCGCACCGATGTCGGCCGATTCCAAAATGAAGAAGCCGGCGGAGGCGGCTCGTGCGCCGCTGGGTGAGACGTAAACGATGACTGGAACCGGGGAGTCGACGATCTTCTCGATGATCTCGCGCGTCGATTCGACCAGGCCGCCGGGAGTGTTGATTTGAATGAGTAGTGCCTGCGCGTTTTGCGCCTTAGCCTCTGCGAGCGCCCGACCAATAAACTCATCGCTGATTGGCTGAATGGTGTCATTCAGGACAATTTTCAAGACCTCGGCGTAAGCAGGGATGGCGAGCCACACCAGCATCGCCAGAGCCAGCCGCACAACACGATTTCGAAATCGGGTGGTCATCAGTTCGGCAATGGCTGCGGTTTCTGGGCCGCCCGAGCCGCGACGGCGCGCTTGAGGGTCAGGGCCGAGACATTGGCTGGATCCAGCTTCAACGCGCGGTCCACGCGGTCAGCCGCTGCATCGGTTCTATTGTCGCGCAAATCGAGGCGGGCGAGCAGTAACAGAGGGTCAACGAACACCTTAATGCTAAGTGCGGCCTCGGCCTCGACTCGGGCCCCGGCGATGTCATTTCCGGCTTCCAGAGCGCGCGCCAACCCCGCATGCGCCTCGGCGTTGGCCGGATCGAGCTTGGTGGCTTCGCGGAATTCTCTCTCCGCCTCTGTGGCGAAGCCCGCGCTCAGCAATTCTTGTCCGCGACCCACGTGATACTGGGCGTGCGTTGTCGCAGGCGTCTGCGCCAGGCGTTCTTCTGCGGCAGACTGAATTCCGAGAACCAGCTGGCGGAAGGAGCTTTCGTCATAATTCGATTTCAGCCGGCCTTCGACGCCGCGGAGGATATTCGAGCGCGACGCATCCGAGAGGGCGTCGAGCAAGCTGCGGGCCTCGCGATCAGTAGGCCGCAGGTTCAGGTAGAGATTTAAGTGCCTCGTAGCCTCCTCCGAGTCACCGGACTGCAGCAGCGCGTTTCCCAGGTTGAATTCATAGTCGGGGTCGCTGGCGTCCGCTTCCACGGTTCGGCGAAGGTAGGAAACGGCTTGCTTGCGGTCCCCCAATCGCGCAGCAACGACTCCCAGATTGTTATAGACCTCGGGCAGTGGCAACTGGACAGCAACACGGCTGAAAGCTTCCTGCGCTCGCGAGAAGTCCCCCACTTCGTACGCCGAGAGACCCAGGAAGAAGTCGGCCTCGTGCGCGGAGGGATCGTTCGGGGAAACGTGGCTGAACGCGCCGATCGCATCATCGTATTGATGCTCGTTGTAATGTGCCTTTCCCAGCCTCACCCAGGCGTCGTTATAAGAAGGGTTGAGGCGCGCTGCCTCCCGCAGGTGCTGAATCTTCTCGGTGGCCGTTCCGGCAATGATCCCGCGAACGTAATTTTCGAGCGCGTCGAGCCGAAGCGAAGGGCCGCTAGTGGTGAAGGCCTGCTTGTCGATGGAAATCGACGGCCTGAGCGTGTGTAGAAGGTCCCAGGCAAGAGCGCTCTGCACCTGGATCAATTCAGGGAGCGGACCGGACTCTTGGCTCTCCGCGAACAACCTGCGGCGCTGCACATCGAGAAGTTGGGCCCTGGCGGTCAGAATACGGCCGTCAAACATGTAACGGCCGAAGACCACGTAGTCGACATCCATCTGCTCGACAAGCCGGAAGAGGGTGGCCCGCGTGGGTAAGACTTCCGCGGGAATCTCGGCTCGTTCGTAGGCGCGCAGGCGGTCGTCGCGAGTCAAGGTGAAGACGGTTGGCCCCGCGAGCCGCTGGCTGAGAATTTCGGGAAAGGCTTCGCTGATCCACTGCAGGCCGGGCGCGCCGGAAGCATTCTCGAACGGCATGATGATCAGGGTGCTGGTAGTTTCGGCGCTTCCTTGCGCGTAGACCGCGAAGGAGAACGAAAGCACAATCGCAAGGCTGGCCAGAATGGACGGTCGGATCCGCAAGACACCCAATTATAGCCAGCACCTCCTAATCAGCCGCTAGCGGTCCTTTGTTGCCAGACGCCCTGTCGTCGCCGGCCTTCGGGGATGAGCCCGCGACGGGATGCATGCCAATCCAGCCCGGAAGGCTTGTGCTACCGGTGATCAGTCGCGCTCCGCGCTCGTAGGTCACGTACGACCATGCCCACTGGATGAAGACCAGCATGCGATTACGGAAGCCGATCAGGAAGAAGATGTGGATGAACAGCCAGGAAAGCCAGGCGATGAACCCGGAGATGTGTAGCTTGCCGAAGTTGGCAACCGCAGCGGCGCGCCCGATCGTCGCCAGCGTGCCTTTGTCCCAGTAGTGGAAGTCCTTGCGGGCTTCGCCGTTCAGATCACAGAGGATGGCCTTGGCGACGTACTTACCTTCCTGGATGGCCGCGGGCGCCAGGCCAGGAACCGGCTGGCCGCGCTCGTCTTTCAGAGAAGCCAGGTCTCCGACGACGAACACTTCGCGGTGACCGGGAATGCTGAGATCAGGTTGCACAAGCACACGCCCCGCTCGATCGCAAGGAGCGCCCAGCATCTTGCCCAGCGGGGACGCAGCGACTCCGGCAGCCCAGAGCACCACTGGAGCCAGAATGCGGGTATCGCCCACGTGCACGGCTCCGGGTTCGACCACGGTGACCATTGCACTAGTGCGGACTTCCACGCCCAATTTTTCCAGTTGCTCTTGGGCTCTGCGGGAGAGGTCTTCAGGATAGGCAGGGAGAACCCTCGGGCCGCCCTCGAGAAGGATGATGCGGGCCATGGCGGGATCGATCGAGCGGAATTCCTTCGCCAGCACGTGCCGGGAGATTTCTGCCAGCGTCCCGGCGAGCTCCACCCCGGTCGGACCGCCGCCGATGACAACGAAGTTTAGCGGTTCTGATCCTTCGCCGGCGATTGCCTGCCGCTCGGCAAGTTCAAATGCAAGCAGAACCCGGCGGCGGATCTCAAGCGCGTCTTCGATGGTCTTCAGGCCAGGGGCGTACGGCTCCCAATCGTCATGCCCGAAGTAGGCGTGCATCACCCCAGCCGCCACGATCAAATAGTCGTAAGGAAGTTCCTGCTCGGAGGTCTTGACCAGCCTGCGCTCCAGATCGAAGCCCTGGACTTCCTCCATCAGGCTGACAACATTGGCGTCGCCGCGAAATACGTTACGCACCGGGGCCGCGATTTCGCCGGGCGAAAGTCCGGCCGTAGCAACCTGGTAGAGCAACGGCTGAAACGTGTGGTGGTTCTTGCGGTCCACAATCGTAACCTGCACCGGCTTGCTCGCCAGCGTGCGCGCGACATTGAGACCGCCGAAGCCGGCGCCCACAATGACTACCCTCGGAGTGCTCTTGCTCGACATGGTCACTACTTATAAGATTGCTGAAATGGCCGTGGGGTCGAAAAGTTTTCCGCAGGATTCCATCCGCCCTGCCGCAAGCAGTTCCCAGAATCCAGCCATTGTAGGCGAGGCGGCCCCACGAGCCGAAAAGTTCGTCGCCCTCGGAGAAATTTCCCTGGTCTTCTTTTTGCTTGAGGCTGTCATGTGGACGCCTCGCAGCCTCTTCCACAGCATTCTCATCGTTGGGCTGGTCGGGTTCCTCCTGATCTACGGGTTCCGTGGACGCACTCGCGAGCAACTTGGCCTGATCTGGCCGGCTTCAGGAGCCGGGCTCATACTGGCAATCGGATGCGCCATAGCGCTGGCCATTCCTGCGGCGTTCGCATTGACCGGCCACCCGGTCCCCGCAAATCTCGACTGGCCGAAGTTTTGTCACATCTGGCCTTACGTGATCTGGGCAGTCGGCCAGCAATTTCTGCTCCTGTCGTTTCTCTACGTGCGCTTCGAGTTCGTGCTGGGGCCCCGAGTTGCCGTTCTTGCCAGTGCGGTTCTGTTTACGCTGGCGCACTTGCCAAATGTTCCCTTGACCGCCATGACGCTGGTTGGCGGGCTGTTCTTCGCGGAAATGTTCCGAACCTATCGCAGCATCTTCCCACTGGCCATCGTGCACGCGCTCGTGGGAATCGCCATCGCCTACAGCTTCCCCGACCAGCTAATGCACCACATGCGCGTTGGTCTCTCGTACTGGCAGTTTCGCTGAGGGCGGCTCGTTCGCGGCCCCCGTGGTAGTCTTGCTCGCCAACTACCTGCGCTACCGCATCGAGTAACATAGGCTTCGAGCGACTCCTTGCAGAACAACTTCAAGATGGAAGTGGAACATCGGCCTCCGGTTGAGGCTACACGCCAGGCATCCGGTCCTGAGAGCGCGTCGCGAAGCTGGTTGCGTTATGCAATTCCGTCGTCCACCGACCTGATCTTCGTGATTCTGCTGGTGGGACTCAGCACTGGACCGCTGTCGACCGCGCTCCTCGGAGACGGAGGAACTGGCTGGCACATTCGGACCGGGGAGTGGATCCTGCGTTCGCACTCGGTCCCGCGTGTGGACCTGTTTTCGACCACAATGCAAGGGCAGCCGTGGTATGCGTGGGAGTGGCTCTACGACGCTATCGTTGGCACGCTCCATCGCGCAGCGGGACTGAATGGCGTCGTTCTGTTTACAGCGTTTGCAATTGCGCTGACGTTTGCGCTGTTGTTGAAGCGGGTGCTGGCGCGCGCGAGCTTACCGACCACTGTCATTCTCTTGCTTCTCGCATTCAGTGCGTCTACGGTCCACTTCCTCGCACGGCCGCACGTGGTGAGCTGGCTGTTCACGCTCGTCTGGTGCGAGGCGCTTGAGGCCTTCGAAGCCACCGGGAACTCGCGCACGCTTCTGGGTCTGCCGCTGATGATGATCATCTGGGTGAACGTGCATGGTGGATTTCTGATTGGCTTGATGCTTCTGGGAATCTATCTGCTGAGTAATGTCGTTATGGCCTCGGTTGTCGGGGACACGAGTGCGCCGGCGCGTGCATCGACACTGTCGGGCTTGGGCTTTGCGTCGCTCATGGCGAGCTTGGCGAACCCTCATGGATACAATCTCTATGTTCATATTGTTCACTATCTTGGTGATAGATTTCTCATGCACCACATCGAGGAATTCCTGCGCCCTGACTTTCATAGTGTCGCGCAGAGATGCTTCGCGGGACTAATCCTGGTCGCGGTTGTGACGATGGCTGTGTTGCGGCGGCGCATGGCGCTCCGCCGTTGGTTGATTCTGATTTTTGCGATTGCGTCCGGCCTCTATGCGGTTCGCAATATTCCGATGGCATCGATTCTGATCGTCTGGATCGCGGCTCCAGAGCTGTCCGCTTCTCTGCGTGACTGGGCCAATCACGGAGCGTCCGACCGGACCAGTTTTTTCCTGACCCGCTTTGCATTGTTTAGCGATCGCATGACCCGCTTTGACCAGACGCTGTGTGGGCACCTGTGGCCCGCGCTCATACTGCTGGGTGCGGTATTGCTCTGCATCTCAGGCGGGTCATCCGCCGGAAGCCACGTGATGAATGCCCGCTTTGACGAGAAACGGTTCCCGGTGCAGTCTGTGGATTACCTGACCGTGCACGGGGATGGCCAGTCCGTGTTTACGATGGATCGCTGGGGCGGGTATCTCATTTATCGCTTTTACCCGATTGTGGTGACAGCGGTCGACGACCGCCATGATTTATACGGCTCCGAATTCTTGAAGAACTACTTGAAGATCATGCACGGGGAAACGGGATGGGATCTCGCGCTGGAGAAGTTGCATCCCGGCTGGGTGGTGGTTCCTGCAGATTCGCATCTGGCCGCGTTGCTGAGACAGAGCCCGTCCTGGGAGAGCGCTCAGCGGGACAATACGGCTGAGCTTTTCAGAAATGCCATGCGCTAAAGCAGATCCGTTCGAAGGGACGTCAAGGCGACGAGTTTAGCGCGTATCGATATTGAAACCGAGAAGAACATCGACCAGGACTGGCGTGTTTCCGCGCGAAGCAGGGATGAATTTCCAAGTCGAAAGTGCGCTGACAATCTTTGCGGTGGGAGCACCGGGGTCCGCATCGATCCGTTGAAACTCCCGCAGCACGCCGGAACCATTGAGCTGGCAGCGGATGATAATTCGTGCTCCGTTGAGCTTTACGGGGATATTGTAGATCAAGGCTTCCGGACTTGTGAGTTCCTGTGCGTAAACCCGGTTGGCGGAAGACGGGTCGGCGTACTGCATCACCACCGTGCCGGCGGCCGTCAGAATGTACTTGGTGTAAACCTTGTCGCCATGGAGCAAGCCGTAAAAGTTGAAGGCGCCTCCCGAGCGAGAAGTGCCCTCAATCGTGTAGTCGAACATCCCTTGCTTGCGTCCGGCAGAAGAGCGGCCTGGAACGCTGGGATCGGGATCTCCGGACCCGAAGCTCGGCAGAGTGATCGTTGCGGTGCTTCCGCCCTGCACCGAAACACCTGGTGCAGGGGGCTGTCCACTGGTTCCGTTACCCGCGCCGCCGGGCCCAGGGTAGGGAGAGTTTCCGCCTCTTGAGTTGGGATCGGAGCCGTGGCCAGTGCCGACTTTTGCAGCGCCCGGTCCCTCGCCTGAAAATCCGCTGCCTGGGCCGTTGCCATGGCCAATCCCGCTACCTCCGCCCGATCCGCCAAGCCCGGGTTTATCCCCTCCCGAAGGAGACATCGCCAGCGCGCCGAGGCTGCCTTTTGCAGGAACTCCTTGGGCGGATCCCGGCTGATTCGACACGATCACTCCTTTACCTCCGCCGTTGCCGCCGGCTGACGAAGGCGGAGCGAGAACCGAGCCCGCGTCCATCGCACCCCCGAACCCAGAGCCTCGATTTCCGGTGCCACGTCCCCCGGAGGCTGAGCTGCCGCTCAGTGGAGGAGGTGGAGGCACGATCGCAGGCGATCCCAAGCTGCCTGCCGGCGCGCTGCGCGACCCGGCTCCGGAGCCGTCGGTGGCCGAACCCACACCCGGCGGGGGAGGCACGACAATGTCGGCAGTGGACGTCCCGAATCCTCCGGCCTTCTTGCCTTGGCCGCGCCCACCCCCCTCGAGAGCACTCCCCCCCACAACGCTGGGTGGAGGAGGCACGATCCTTTCTGCCCCCGTGACGCTGACAATGGCGTGCGGATCCTTGGAGCGTCCGCCGAGTTGCACCGGCGGAGGAACGACTTTGGGATCGGACAGGCTGACGCCGCTCACCGAGCGGTCCGTCGTCACGTTAGCGGGTGGAGGGGCAATCACACTGGCTGCTGGCAGATTCAGCTTCGCCTGCTGCGTGCTTTCCCGAACTGGAGCGGAGACAGGCGGAGGTACCACTGTGTTTGGAGGTCCGGCTGGTCCTCGCAGCGGCGGCGGTTCACGGTGGACGTCGTCCGGGGAGGGTTGAATGATCGGGCTGGTCATGGAAACGATCGAGCGCCCCTGATCCCGCGGGACATCCGCGGCCGATGGTGCGACGATGGCCGGAGTCAGACCCATGACCTGGCGGCGCCGGTCGGCCTGGGCGCTGGGCGGCGGAGCCACTACGCTTTGGTCAAGGCTTGCAATCTTGCGATCCATTTGCCGCAGCACCTCGGGAGCTGGGGCAACGATCGAGTTTTGCGAGAGCGCAGGAGCCGTCGCGTTCGCTTTGAGACCCTCGGCTGGCGGAGGCCCGGGAATCGGCTTGAACGCCAGCAGGTTCTCAACCGGCGCGTTGGAGATCGGCAGCTTCAGATTGGGAGCATCGACAACTTTGTCCCGAACACTGTCCCCGCGCACAACACGGATGGTCTGTGAGGCGTGATGGGCCTGCTTGCCGCCTGCCATGCCGCTACGGCCCGTCTGGGCTCCGCCGAAATCCTCGACCCGAGGCAGTTCGTTCCCGTGGAAATAGATGACATCGTGTCTGGGCAGAGGGGGAGGATGGTAAGGCTGCAGCTTGGCAACCTCCGCACGGAGCACGATGGCCAGGGCCAGCACGATGGCTTCCGCTCCCCAGGAGAGCAGGAGACCGCGCAGGGGGAACAGCCCAGTCGGAGCCTCGCCAGCCAGAGGCGCTGGAGAGCGGCCCAAGGCCGGCCCGATGGAGGAGCGAAACTCCCGCCAGGGGGACGCCCACTCGACTAATAGGTTGGGTCCTTCAGTCATGCCCGGGGGGCTTCTCCTGCGGAAAATCCTGAAATTCCAACTGATCCCCAATTGTAGTGCCTGTGGCAATCAGCGTGTTTTCCGGAAGTTCTAGTACGGATGCCGCCTTCATCCGTACAGGGGCAAAGCGCCAGGGGGACAGCCCCTGCTCTAGGTGAACCACAATATTGTCACGGGTCAGGTAGGCCACGTCGATGGGGAAACTCATTGCCCAGGTATGGACGCCCCTACAGGGAACGATCCAGAGCCCGCTGCCTTGCGGGAATTGTTTCGCGGACCTCCCGATGAGACCGCGAAGTCGGGTCCAGGGGTTGGAGGCGACTTCGAGGCAGGTAGCCAGATACTGTCCGCGCGTGCAGTTAAAGACGGCACCGCGGCCGGTTGAATTCGGCATATGAGTTAGCCGCTTCAAAAGATCCTTAGGAGACCAACGTTCGATAGAGCTGAATGATCGCTGGTCCAAGGGTCACGATGATGATCGAGGGAAGGACAAACACTACCAGGGGAGGAACCATCTTGATGGTGGTTTTGGCGGCTTGCTCTTCGGCACGCTGACGCCGTTCGGTGCGCAGGGAGTCGGAATGAACGCGTAAGGCTTGGGCGACACTGGTGCCGAAGCGATCGGTCTGCACCAGTGTAGTGACCAGCGACTTGATGTCATCAACGCCAGTTCGATTGTAGAGGTTGCGTAAGGCCTCGGCGCGGGGCTTTCCGGCCCGCAATTCCAGGTTCATCAGGTAAAACTCATCACTCAGGTCCGGGTGGGCATGACGCAAGTCTTCGCCGACGCGCATCATGGCCTGGTCGAGGGCGAGTCCGGCTTCGACGCAGATGACGGTTAGGTCGAGGGCATCGGGCATGCCCAGTCGGATGCGCGACTGACGCTCGTTGATCATCCGCTTCAGGAAGAACCGTGGGATGAAGAAACCAAGTCCGGTCAAGCCCACCAGCAGCGGCGGGGATTTCAGTCCGCTGATCAGCAAAACCGACATGAAGCCGATCGCGGCACCCAGGACGCGAACCCCTTGATAGATGGTGATGTGCCGGGACTCGCGGTACCCGGCCTGGATCAGCCATCCGCGGGTACGATTCGTGTCGGTGGGCGAGAGCGGCAGTGCTTTACTGAGGGGATCCAGCGCCTGCTCAAACCGGTCCTTAATTGCGGATCTCTCTGGCGCCTGCGAACGCTGCCAGCCCAGCGCACGGAGGCGTGAACCGATGATCGACGAAGGAGCGTACAGGGCCGCTCCGAAAGCGAAGATCGCCAGCGCCACCGCAACGAAAATCAAGACCGCAAGAATCCCTGCCATCGTTTACACCTGGATCCGAATGATCTTCCGGATCACGAAATAACCCACCGTTTGCAAAGCAATACCGATCACCAGCATCACGTGCCCGATCGGATCTGTAAATAGAGGCCGGATGAACGTTGGATTCATGAACATCATGCCGACAATGATGATGGGAGGCATCCCCATCAGCAGCAACATCGTCAGGCGGCCCTGCGCCGTATAGACGCGGACCTGGCGCAGAATCTTAAAACGCTCGCGGATGACGTAGGAGAGATTATCGAGGATCTCAGCCAGGTTTCCGCCCGTTTCTCTCTGCAGCATAACAGCCGTCACGAAGAACTTCACGTCGACCAGCGGCATGCGATCGACGAGGTTTGTGAGCGCCTCGCGCACGGGCAGGCCGAATTTCTGCTCCTCAAACAGCTTTCGGAATTCGGTGGAGACCGGTTCCGAGACCTCGTCAGAAATCATCTCCAGCGCCGTTGTGAACGCATGTCCGGCTCGCACTGCGCGGGCCAGGGTGTCGATGGCCTCAGGGAAAAGTTCTTCAAATTCATTGAAGCGCTTGGTACGCGCGTAGTTGGCGTAGGCGTAAGGGAGGAAACATCCAAGCAGAAATCCGACCCACGCGAAAATCAGCGCCTTGTTGCTGGCGGAATACACGATCAGCGAGACGACCACTCCAATCGCCAGGCACAGCAGGAGAAAATTTCCGGCGCGGATTTTCATGTCCCCCTGCGAAAGGAGCTTCTGCAGTGCTGAGACCCGGTCAGAACGGCGCAGCAGGCTGTCGAAGGCCGGGATTTCGCTGAGCATTTCATCGCGCAAGAGCGCGATGTCTTCGACCTGCTTGCGCTGCTCCGTCTCCTGACTCGCGTTCAGACGGTCTCTCAGGACGCGTGCACGCGAGTTGCGCTCGTCGAGCAGCGAGAAGACGACGAAGCCGCCCAGCGAGACCGCAATGAAAGCCAGGATTGCTATGAGTTGCGCCATGTTAACTCCCTGAGCTAGACCTCCATCCGCGAATCAAAAAGTCCCGGACGCAAGCGGCAGCCGGCCGTGGCCAGCCGCTCGGCAAATTTCGGGCGGATTCCCGTCGCCCGGAACATGCCGCGCACCTTCCCGGCTTCGTCGATTCCGAGGCGGTCGAACACGAAGATGTCCTGCATGGAGACAATCTCGCCCTCCATCCCCGTGATTTCCGAAACGGTGATCACCTTGCGGGTGCCGTCAGAGAGGCGCGCAACCTGAACGACTGCATGAATGGCGGAAGAGATCTGGTGGCGGATGGCACGCTCGGGAATATTCAAGTTGGCCATCGACACCATATTTTCGATTCGCGAGAGCGCATCGCGCTGTGAGTTGGCGTGCACCGTGGTTAGCGAGCCTTCGTGGCCGGTGTTCATGGCCTGCAACATGTCGAAGGCCTCTTCACCGCGCACCTCGCCCACCACGATGCGGTCGGGACGCATACGCAGACTGTTGATGACCAACTGCCTTTGCCGGACCGCGCCCTTGCCTTCAATGTTCGGTGGACGGGTTTCCAAGCGTACAACGTGTTCCTGCTTGAGCTGCAATTCGGCTGCATCTTCGATGGTAACGATGCGTTCATTATTCGGAATGTAGCCGGAGAGGACGTTCAGCACGGTGGTTTTACCGGCGCCCGTTCCGCCGGAGATCAGCAGGTTCAACCGGCCTTTCACCATCGACGACAGTAGCTCGAGCATTGGCTCGGTAAGGGTCCGGTTTTCGATCATCTGGCGCGCGGTGATCGGGTCTCGTCCGAAACGGCGGATCGACAGGCAAGCGCCGTCGATCGCGAGCGGGGGGATGATGGCGTTGACGCGGGATCCGTCCGTCAGGCGGGCGTCCACCATCGGGGAAGACTCATCGATGCGCCGCCCCACGCGCGAGACAATGCGGTCGATGATCTGCATCAGGTGCTGGTTGTCCTTGAAAGCCAGGCCAGTCGGCTCCAGTTTTCCCGAACGCTCGATGTAGACCCGGTCGAAGCGGTTCACTAGGATGTCGGAAATGCTCGGATCCTTGAGCAACTGCTCGAGCGGTCCCAGGCCAAAGATCTCGTCAAGGATTTCTCGCGCTAGCCGCTCGCGCTCGGCAAAGCTGAGGGGTACGGCCTCGCTGTTGATGGAGCTGCGGATAAGCACGAGTACTTCGTCGCGGGCCGTATCGCTGTTGGTGCGGCCGAGCTTCTCCAGGTCGAGGCGATCGAGGATCTTGCGATGGAGGTCGGCTTTGACCTGTTGGTACTCGCTCCGTTCAAAGGTTTGCAGGTTTGCCATAATCTCCTTACACCGTTTTGAACAACGACCAGGCCGAGCGCTTAACGTCGTCGTCATTCTGCGTGAGGATCGCGGCCAAGCCACTGAAAGCGCGCGCGATCTCGGTACGATCCTGCTGCATCAGCGGCACGCCCCGATCGATCGCTGCGGACACAGCAAAATACTGATTGGGAATCTTCCACAGCAGGCTCGCGCCCGAAGCGGTCTCCGCGTCGGTTTCGTGGAAGCCGGGTATCTTGCGGAACCGGTTCAGGACCAGCTTCACACGTTCACGCCCGGCATTCTCTCCCAGGAACTGGACGATCCGCGACGCGCTCCACAACGATGCTACATCGGCGTGCGCAACCAGCAGAATGGTTTCCGACAAATTACCCACCAAGCGGGTGGCGGCGTCGAGCCTGGAGGAAACATCCACCACGAGGTAGCGGAAATGGCTCACCAACACTTCAAACAGCCCCGCGTATTCGGCCCCGGTGGCATCATGCGCCTCGGGGTTGCTGGCGCCGGCCAGAAGTTGCAGTCCGCCCGAATGCCGTATCATGAAGCTCTCGAGCAGGGACTTATCCAAGCGATGCAGATTTCGGACTGCATCGCCGATGGTGAAGGGCGGTCGCATGTTCAAGTGTAAGGCCGCGTGTCCCAGCGGAGCCATATCAACCAGAGCGACGTCGCTGTAAGCCGCCTGCAAGGCCAGCGCGAGATTCACCGCGACCGTGGTCGCGCCGCTACCCCCCTTGGCATTCACAACCGCAAAGATTTTTCCGCGTGGCCCTTCGCGCTTGACTTTCCGCTGGTTGGACGAAAGACGGATGAAGGCCTCGAGCAGATCTGTGGTCGTTGTGGGCCGCTCGATAAATTCACGGGCCCCAGCGCGCATGGCGCTCACGATGGTCTGCGGCTGCGACATGCTGCCTATGGCAAACACAGCCACCTCGGGGATTTCCTGCCGCAGGACTTCGATGGCATGAAGCGCGGCTGAGCTGCTCTCAGCGGGCACATCGACCAGTACAACATCAGGATTAAGGGATTGGATTCGCGGAACCAGAGGGTCACTGCTTGCGGCCGGATAGTTCGATGCTGAGTGCGCAGTGCGAGCGACGCTGGTGCCATCCACCAACACCTGCAGCACAGCCCGCTGTTCGCTCTCGCTCGCGATAATGACTACCGAAAGCTCAGCCATGACACGAAACTACTTTCCCGCCCCCGGTTTGTTTCCGTCGAATTTGCTCTTGTCGAGGAAGGGCTCGGGATTCGTGGGGCTCGCCGGCGCCTTCATCTCAGGCGAGATCTTCTTCACGGTACACAAGACCATCAGCTCGGCATTACTTTTTTGCATGCTCTTGCTCTTGAAGAAAGTCCCCAGGATCGGGATATCGCCGAGTCCGGGAATCTTGTTCACCAGGTTCGTCACGCGATTGTCCATGAGCCCGGCGATAACGAAGCTCTGGCCGTCCTGCAGTTCGAATTCAGTGTCGGCCCGGCGCGTGCTGAGGGCGGGCACGGTGAATCCGGAGATCGTGAGCGCATTTGCAAAATCCAGAGTGCTCACTTCGGGGCTCACGTTCAAATGGATATTGCCGCTTGGCATGATCACCGGTTTGAACTTCAGCTTCACGCCGAATTCTTTGAACTGAATGGTGACCGCCGTAAAACCCTGCCCAGGCTGAACGATGGGGAACGGGAACTCGCCGCCTGCCAGGAAGCTTGCCTCCTTGCCGTTCACCGCGATAAGGTTCGGCTCGGCCAAAATCTGCAACAGGTTCTTCTCCTGCAGGGCCTTGATCACGACGCCCAGGTGAATGTCGGGGCGGAAGAAAAACAGGTTCAGAACATCGCTAAGGGTCTGGTTGGTCGTGAAAGGGCCCGAGGAGCCCGTTGTGTCCGTAACCTTCTGCTGTCCGAACCCGCCAAACTGCCCCGTGGTTATGGTTCCAATCGTATTGGCGGCACCCGTTGAAAATACGTTGAAGCCTAGTTGCGAAAGTGCCGTGCGATCCACTTCGGCGAACTTCACTTCCAGCAGAACCTCCTGTGCCCCTTTGGGACCGAAGGTCAGCACGTTAACGACGTTCTTGGAGTAGGCCTCGGCAATCTTTCCCGCGCGCTGGGCCACGCTTTCGTCGGAAACGTGTCCGGAGAGGACGATCGCCGAGCGGGAGGGCGTGACGATAATCTGCTCGTCTGGAAAAACACTCTTCTCTTCTTCCGCTGCTGCTGTGACGTCCACATCCACGCGAAGATCGAAACTGCGCGAGCGCTCCAGTTCGTCCCAGATCAGCAGCGAAACTTCTCCTGCCGAGCGGCCGTGCACCAAGATCTGTGTCGGAGTCACGACTTGCACATCCGCGACCGCCGGGTCGGTGATTGAAACTCGTTTCAGCCGCTGACTGGTGTTAATCAGCAGGGACTTTCCGACCATCACACGCAGCGGCGCCGCACCCGTGGCCTCCGACGGACTCGGAATCGATGCCGACGCCGGGTGTTCCACCTGCTGCGGCTCTGTGGGTGCAGGCTGCGCTTGCTGTGGGGGAGGAGGACTTTCCTGTTGCTGGCCCTGCGTTATCACCGAAAACAGCAATGCCGCAAGCATTAGCGAGAATGCCGAATTCAATTTCATTTTCAATCGATTCAGCGATGCGAGAAGCAATTGTGGGTTACTCCGAAAGTGGTGCATTCCTAGTGAGCGCCTGCATCATCTAGCTTTTCTACGTCCGTCTTATTTCCACGAATTACCGTGACCTGATAGCCGGATGCGGGTGGCGGCGCAGCCGGCTGTACCACCTTCTTCACCGGCTTTGGCTTCGGCGCCGTTGCAGGAGCGGGCATACCCTGGTACAGCCCGTTGGCTCTGGCCGGTTCCACGTCTTCCTTGCGGGTGTCGACCGGATTCCGCAAAGCCAACTGAATGTGACCCTGCGCACTCGCCAGTGTGAGCTTCTGAGCGTCATCGGGGGACACGAGCAGCGTGATCACGGGCGCGGTTTGCGCCTCTCCTGTCGAGCTGCGCTCCAGCTTCTGTCCAGAAGCGATAACTGCAACATTCTTCAAAACTGTCGTGGTTTGGGCCTCCTGGGAGCCCGACGGGTTGCCGGTGAGCAGGACATCCACATGTGTGCCAGGCACGACGAACCCCGCGACGGACACGACTTCATTGACGCGCACCGAAACTGCTCGCATTCCTGGAGGAATCAATGCCGGCAACCCAGCCCCGGCATTCTCAGCGGCCAGCTTGCCCTGCAGGACAAATTCTCCACGCTGGATCGGGAGAACGACTCCCCGTCCGACGACCTGCGATTTGGCACGGAAGTAATTCGGGGGAACCAGCGAGTTCGGCACCTTGACAACTCTTACGTCCCGGTCTTCGACCTTAGCGCCAACTTGCAGATCGTTGGCGGCGACCACTACATCCGTGCCGGGTTCATTGCCCGTATTGGACTTCGACATCAGGTTCTTGTAGACAACAAAAGCTACAAAAGCACCCAACGCCAGAGCAAGAAATCCAATAAACAGGAGGCGTGTACGGTTCATCCTTGGTCCTCAATGCCCTCCGCAGCCTTGACTCGCAGCTCCTCGCGGACGGCTTCGTCGGTCGCCAGCGCGCTTTTCACTGCCGCCATTTGTTCCACGGTATGACTAAAGACGGAGGGAGCAATTTTGACTCTACTCGCCTACTGAACAGAGCTCGCCACCTGCGAGAAGACAGTGTTGGCATTGCTTCCGATGAGCCGTATGGTTCCTACAACGATTACGAGAATCACGGCGAGCATGACGGCGTACTCGGCAATGTCTTGTCCGCTGTCCTCAGACCACAAAAACCGGAAGATTTCTTTCATTGGGGGTATCTCCTTCAACCGGAAACGGCTCAGCCGTAACAAGTTTTCTGCAATACGCGGCCTTTCCAGTCAAATCAATGTTTTAGGGAGGTCCGGCGGGTCGAGAGCCGCCGACCGCGTACTATCATACCGCGACCTTGCAAAGCGAAACTGTATTTTATTGATCCTACGTGGAGATGCTGGTTCCCGCGGTGCATGCCCGCCTTGGCAGAGGACCTTTAGGGGTACCGTTACTGCCATGGATTGGCGAGGTTTCTGGGGAGGCGTATTGGGATCAGTTGGTAGAGGTGATTCGAAGAAGCTTGTTTTAATATCTCGGGAGCAACTGCGCTCTCATGCTTACCCGTCCCTGGAAAATACGCCTCGGGCTCTTTCTGGCTGCCATGGCACTCCTGAACGGGATCTTCGCCTGGAAGTCAAGAGGACTGATTCGCCAGGGATATCCGGACTTCACGATCTTTTATTCCGCGGCCAAGGCCATCCGCTCAGGACAAGGCGAGCATTTCTACGACCAGGCCACCCAGCTCCGGGTCGAAAGCGAATTCGCCTCCGCGGAGCGCGTGAGTCGCGGGCCGCTGCCATATAATCACCCTCCGTTTGAGGCAGCGTTCTTCATTCCGCTAAGTTTTCTCCCATACTGGGCCGCCTACTGTATCTGGAACGGGATCAACATTGGCATACTGATCGCGCTACACACTCTTCTGAAGCGGCAGTTGCCCTTGCTGGCGCAAACATCCGCGGCAACCTGGCTCCTTTTCTGTTTTGCCTTCTATCCGGTCTTTGTGGCCCTGCTGCAGGGGCAGGATGCTCTGCTCTTCGTACTACTGCTGACCTTAGCTTTTCTTTCCCTTCAAAGCAGTTCCGATTGGGCCGCAGGGTGCTGGCTGGGGCTGGCCCTGTTCCGGTTCCACTTGCTGCTTCCGATTCTCCTGGGCTTACTGTTTCAGAGACGTCAGCGCGCACTCGCCGCTTTCGTTTTGGCCGCGGCAGTGTTGTTCGCTGCCTCGGTCGGGCTCGTCGGGCTCTACACTACGCTTTCCTACCCTGCCGCCGTGCGCATGATCGAGAACGATATGCTGCAGCGGGGTACCGTTGTCATGCAGAACATGACCAACCTCCGCGGGCTTGTACACTCGCTGCTGCCCATTGCTATGCCGGGGACTGTCTTGGATGCGCTGGCCATCTTCGCTTCGTTGGGGGTGGCTGGGTACGCGGCGGCTGTGTGGAAGAAGAAACCGGACACGACGTTCCAACTGGGGTTTGCCGCTTGCCTGCTTGCAGGAGTGCTGTCGGCGTATCACTCGCTGATGCACGATCTGAGCGTGCTGCTTCTTACTTGCCTGCTGGTGGCCGACTATACGTCGGTCCGCAGTCTGTCGAGTCGGCGCGGGCTCGCGCTGACGCTTCCCGCCCTTGTGCTGTCGTTCACGCCGCTGCAAGCGTTTCTCAAGCTGGGGAACTGGCAAGGGAGCGTGATTCCGCCGATTCTGCTTTTTTGGTTGTGGAGGATTTACCGAGAGATGCCGGCACCCGGAGAAGCCGCGCCCGATCCAGACTCCGTCACAGCATCGGCAGGAGCGTAGACCCCGGTCGTAGAACCATTTCGTGGATGGCCGTAACTCGGACCGATTCACGGCTTATATCTGGCGGCAACCGTAGTTCCTAACCATGCAATCACTCTGCAGCCCATCGCGGCCTGCTTCATTGACGAAATCAACAGCCCCGCAGCTCCGGACAGGGGACTTCTGGCTTGGTTTCGCCGGCGTCCTGAGTTCTGCCTGCTTTTTTCTTGCTCTGATTGCCTACAACTTCGTTGATATCGACCTTTGGCATCAGATGGCTTTGATCCGTGACAGCCTGGCTGCAGGCCACCTTCTGCGAGCAGACGTCTATGCTTATACGCCCACGATCCGGCCCTGGATCGATCATGAATGGGGCGCTGGGGCCATCGCATACTTCGGCTCAGCGTGGTTGGGTTCCCGAATCATTGTCGTCCTCAAGTGGGCCTTGGCGCTGGGGACGTTCTTGCTTTGCCTGGCGACTTGCAGCTCAAGAAAGGCGGATGTTCGGCTGTTCGCCGCGTGCGCTCCGCTCGCGATTTTCCTGATGCACCTGGGTTTTTTTAGCGCCGTGCGAGCACAGGCCTATACCTTCTTCTTCGCCGCGCTGCTCGCATTTGTCTGGGAGAAACTGGAGAAGGGAAGTACTCGATGGCTATTTGCCTGGTTGGCGGTCTTCTCCCTTTGGGTGAACCTCCACGGCGGATTCGTCGTGGGCATCGGACTCACAGCTCTCTATTGCGTGGAAAAGCTGCTCCGGCGAGAGCACTGCAAGCCCACGCTTCTGCTATTGGCCGGAATGTTGGTCGAGACCTGGCTGACTCCGTATGGCTCTTCTTATTTCGCATATCTTCGCCGCGCACTGAGCATGAGCCGACCCTACTCCGCTGAGTGGGGGGCAGTATCGGGCCTCGGGCCTCTCTGGGCTGTCTGCTTCGTGGCGGCGCTGCTGCTCGCCGGCCATGCGGTGGTAAAGGTCGGAATTCGCAACACGCTTGGCCTGCTGCCGCTAGCCGCCACTGCAGCAGAAGCAGCGCTTCACCGAAAGTTGTTGCCGCTGTTCGCCGTCCTCTGGCTTAGTTACACGCCGGCTTACCTTCAGCGGACCGGGATCGGTAACTGGACTCTCGTTCTCATACAACGCCGAAGAGCTTTCGTAATGTCCGCCTGGATCATCGTGGCGTGCGCGTCGGGTGTCTCTGCCATCCGGCAAAGGCCGTGGCAACTAACCGTCCCCCAACCCATTTATCCCGTTGGACCGGTAAGGTACCTGGCGGACCAACACTGGCACGGGCATCTGCTGGTGCCGTTTCGGCTTGGGGCATACGTTACCTGGAAGCTCTATCCGGCGGTCAAAGTTGCTCTCGACAGCCGCTATGAGGAGGTTTTTCCCGACGATGTGGTGAAAACCGTCTTTGATTTCTACGGTGCCGTTCCGGGATGGAGGAAGCCGCTGACCGCACTCCCCACAGACTTGGTCCTCGTGCCGCTCGATACCCCGGTTGCGAACCGGATGGGCGACACCGGATGGGTCCGCGTCTATCACGACCAGCAGTTCGACCTCTTTGCCTCACCCCAGGGCCGGCTGCCGGAAGTGGATTGGAGCGCATTGTCGTTCAGCGGCACGCTGCCGTGAGCCCGGGCCCCCCAAGCGCACGGAGAATCGGAACGGTGTAACATACCCGTCCCATGTTCTTGGAAGTGACCCCCAGGCCCCGAATGCTTTTCAAGAGCCAGAAGCTCGGTGCAGTTCTGTCGCTGGTCTGCGCAGCGTCAATGTGGTTTTACGTCGACCGCATCCTCGTCCCATTTCAGCAGGCAGATGCAGCTGCACACGGTCGCCCACGGGGCAACCTGTCGGACCTGTACCCCCGCTGGCTCGGAACCCGTGAACTGCTATTGCACCATCACAATCCATACAGTCGCGAGATCACCCAGGAAATCCAGACGGGTTATTACGGCCGGGCGCTCGATCCGAATCGTCCAGGAGACCCACGCGATCAGCAGGGCTTTGCCTACCCGGTCTACGTCGCCTTTCTCCTTGCACCGACGATCACGTTTCCCTTCGCGAAGGTGGCTTTGGTCTTCAAGTGGCTCCTGATCGTGGTAACGGCCTTGAGCGTTGTGCTTTGGGTCAAAGTACTCGGATGGAAGCCCGACGCCTTCGGGTGGACCACCACGATCGCCCTCACGCTCGGCAGCTTCCCGGTTCTGCAGGCGTTGCACCTGCAGCAGTTGACGCTGGTTGTAGGCGCATTGCTGGCGGGCGCTTCTGCGCTTCTGATCGCTGGTCAACTCTTTTGGGCCGGTGTCGTGCTGGCCATCGCGACGATCAAACCGCAACTGGTGCTGCCTATCGCTCTGTACCTTGTGTTATGGGCGATCAGCGATTGGAAAGGGCGCCGCACATTTCTGTTCGGGTTCGGCGGCGTCCTGCTGGCCCTGCTGGCCGGGGCCGAGGTTCTGTTGCCTGGCTGGTTCGGCAGCTTTCTTGGGGCGACTGCAGATTATCGACGCTATACTGGAGGGCTCTCTTTGCTGGACGTCCTATTGGGCCCAACCCTAGGCGGGTTTGTCGCCTTCCTGGTGCTGGTTGCGGTGCTGGTTGCCTGTTTGCGCTTCCGGGACGAGCAGCCGGGCACTCCGGAGTTTTCCGTCATGCTTGCCCTGGCCTTGGCGACCACGGTGGTGGTGATCCCGATGTTTGCGCTTTACAACACCTTTCTCCTGCTACCCGCCGTGTTGCTGATCGTTCAGCACTGGCGGCGCCTGTGGAATGCGGGCGGATTGTCGCGAGTCGGGCTAACTCTGACTGCGGTCGCTGTGGTCTGGCCCTGGGTGGCAGCGGTCGGGCTCTTCCTGGCCTCGGTAATTCTTTCTCCGGCGGCAATTCAGGAGGGTTGGTGGCTACCTCTGAGTAGTAGCCTGAAAATCCCCATCCCGCTGGTGTGCCTCCTCCCACTCACGTTTATGGTCATCTGGGCGTGGCGAAAAGAGGATGCCCCGGTTTCCGTCCGCCAGTCTTCCGCAGCGTGATCAGCTGGACTGTTCCCGGCGCGAGGAGCGGGGCGCATCCGCTTGCATTGCACATGCGCTCGGTTTAGTCTTCTCAGGCACTTAAGCGGGATAAGCAGGCTGCGGAGGACGCAATGACTCTCAAGATGGATACGCTGCTGGCCGACGGCGTGACGATCGTAGCCTGCTCGGGAAGGATCGTCTTCGGAGAGGAATCCAGCGGCTTGCGTGAGAGCCTTAAGAACCTGCTTACTACTACCAAGAAAATCATCCTGAATCTCAGCGGGGTCACCTACATCGACAGCGGCGGATTGGGCACTCTGGTCGGAGTTTTCTCCTCTGCGCGCGCGGCCGGCGCGGACATCAAGCTCACCGGTTTGGGGCAGCGTCTGCGGGACGTACTGGCAATCACTAAGCTGGCCACTGTGTTCGAAGTCTATGACAACGATCAGGACGCGATCGCCGCATTCAAAAGCGGCTCCTGAGAGATCCGGCTTTCTAGCCTTCGGTCTTTGAATCGGCGATACAATCGTTAGCAGGCGGGTGCAGCCTTTTTCCGCTGAGACCCATTGCTGTCATTATCTTAGATAAGGAAAGCGGTCGGTCGCTCCTATGTCGTTCCACCCCATTTCTGGCATCTCGGACCCGGGTTCTGGCGTTTTCCCCTCGTTGATTTACGTCCAGGGAAACGAGCAGCGTTCGATCGTGATGAACCGGACACCCTTCTCAGTAGGGCGCAAAGTCGACAAGGATCTGGTCATCCCTGACCCGCGGGTCTCGCGGGATCATGCCCTGATCGTGGCCGAGAACGGCGGCTTCTACGTCGTAGACCAGGGCAGTAAACACGGCACCTACGTCAACGGTGAACGCATCCAAAGACAGAGACTGCAGCGCAATGACCGCGTCGAGTTTGGCGTGCGCGACGTGGCGTATGTGATTTTCAGCCCGCAGCAGTCCACTTCGAACACCGCCCGAGAGTTCTTAAGCCAGATCTCGGGAATCCAAATCTCCACCGACACCACGGACCTGGAGAAGTTGACTCTTTTCCTGGAAGCAGCGCGCAAGCTCAACACCATCGGCGTGCTCGACGAAATCCTGGTCACTCTCGTCGACACCACGCTCAAGCTGATCCGCGCTGAGCGCGGTTACGTTTTTCTTCGCGACGAGGAAGGGAACCTGCGCCTGGCAGCAGGCAGAAACTCCAAGGGCGAAGCCCTGCTGGACGACAAGACAATTTCCCACTCGATCCTCGACGAAGCGCTGAAGTCGAACTCGGAATTTTTGTTCACCGACACGAGCCAGTCCCTCGATCTCGCCGTGCGCCAGAGCATCGTGGCGTATGACCTGCGCACGGTGATCTGCATGCCCCTGCGCAAGCCGCAGGTGCAAACTTCACGCGAGGCCGCTGGCCCAGCCTCGGCCGAGGTGATGGGCGCCTTGTATCTCGACTCGCGTTTCGCCTCGCGCGATATTTCGAGCGTCAGTCACGACATTCTTCGTGTGATCGCCACCGAAGCCGCGTCGCTGATCGAAAATGCCCGCCTGGTGCAAGCGGAGGAAGCCTCCCGGCGCTATCAGCAAGAGCTCGCCATCGCCGCTTCGATCCAGCAGCGCCTCATGGCGGTAACGATTCCCGAGGTACCTTTCGCCAAGATGCGCGGCCGCAACCTGTCGTGCAAAGAGATCGGAGGGGATTTCTTCGATGTCGTCTACACCAACGACGGCCTCGCGGTCGTCCTCGCCGACGTCAGCGGCAAGGGAGTCTCCGCGGCGTTACTGGCATCAACCCTGCAGGGCATGGTTTATTCCCATCTCAGCACGCACATGCCCCTGACCGAGATCATGGCTGCAGTCAACCGCTTTTTCACCCAGAAACACCTGGGCGAAAAATATGCCACCGTCATCATCATGCGGATCAAGAACGACGGCGAGTTGGAGTACGTGAATTGTGGCCACGTTCCACCGTTACTAGTCTCTGGCCAACAGGTCATTCGCCCAGCTCACGGAAACCTTCCTGTTGGACTGTTATCCGAGGCAAGCTACGAAGGGGATCAAGTGCGCCTCAAACCGGGCGACCGGTTCATCATGGTCACCGACGGAGTGACCGAAGCCGAGAACGCTCACGGAGAATTCTTCGACAACGAACGCCTGGAAGCGGTCGCCGCGAGAACTCCGACGCTGGAAGACATCTTTTCGTCAGTCTCCGATTTCTGCGCTGGCACTCCCCTTGGAGATGACTGCACGGTGGTTGAGGTGTTGTATACGGGCTAGGCTTCTTTTCGTGACTCGTTCAAGTCTTCGCAATCGGTGCCGTCGAGAATTTGCGCGCGACCAAGATCGGTCCTGGTGGCGATTGTCGCTATCTGCTGCTCCTCACTTTACCCCTTCAACTTAACCGTCGCTCCGGAATGGCAAGTGAGAGTGCTCGATGAGAAAAGGCAGCCCATTCCAGGAGCTTTTGGGTCGGAGTTAGCGGATGAGTGGACGCTGGACCTCCACAAGAGCAGGGCACTCTGCACCGATCAGAATGGGGAAGGGTACTTCCCCCGCCAAGGTGTGCGGGCGAGTGCTCTGGCCCGCATCTCGAACTTCTTGTCGAAAATCGGACCTCACAGTAGCTTGGGCCCGGAAGTGGCAGTGATCGCAGACGGTCTGGGATACGGAGACATGGAGGGAGATACGAACCGGCAGAAGTGGAATGGATATCGAGGGCGGATGTCGTCGCACGTGACCCTGCAGAAATGCCAGGCGGGCTACACCGGATATCGGTGTTCTTTCGATTACGAATACTCTTTCGGGGTGAATAGTTCGGCACAGCAAATGGCCGAGTGTCTAGACGCCCGGGGGCGGCAGATCGAGCATGCGGAATGACCTACTCGACTCGGACCGTGTAGTTCGTTCCCTCCCAGTTGCGGCCCGGTTCCCATCGAAGCGTAAAAACTACAACTGCGCCGGTTGGCATCTCGCTTGTCGGTAAATCTGCAATGTGCACCCCCAGCTTGGTGTCCTGAGTTGGAGTTTCCCGAACCGTCTTCCAGCTGTCCGTGCTCCACACGATCGTCCCCGGTGAGAGCAGGGCAATCCGCAACTTCTTGCCGCAAGGCAGCTTCCGGACTTTGTTTTGAAACATCCACAGGAAGTGCTCGCAACGCCGCTTCTCTACCTGGTAGCGCTGCACGGGCTGTGGAGGCTGATCGAAGATGCGGCCGTCGCGGAGGGACCGGCGCAACTTGATGTACTCCGAGTGAGCCCACACCAGCGGGCACGCCGAGCCGGTGGGTTTGCCCTTAAAGAGCTCAAGGTCAGGAAGATCGTCCTGGTCCCACACTTGTTCAGGAATTAATCGGCTCGCACCTGCCGGCGACAATTCCATCACCCGCAACAGCGCTTCCGCATTGGCGGAACGACCGGCCGCCAGCTCGTAGTGTGCGCGTTCTCCGGCAAGAAGCGGCCAGGGCCGGCCGATGCCGGTGCCATCGAACGGACCGCCGTCTTCGTGCTCGCCGTATCCGTCGCCGTTGTAACGGTACCAGCACGGCCCTTCTGGCAGCTTTGCCTGGAGTAGTTTGTCGAGCACTTTGATCGTGTCCACGATTCGTGGATCATTGGGAGCACGCAGACCGAAGCGCACCAGCGCCAGCGAATCCGGGCTGATCACCGTAGAAGCGCGCGCTGAGCTGCTATCAGGTGTGCGATTCTTGATTGGGACGTATCCCTGCAGCGGAGACGCTGCCCCGTCGGTTTCTGGCGCAATGCGGATGTAGTACCCTTGCACGCCGAGTTCGCGAGCGAGATCGCCGTCGAGCGCGTACGTCCATCGCTCAATGTTGTCGTTCCAAATGTCCGCAGTGTCGCGCAAGAATGTTGCCGGCACCGCCTCGCCCACCAGGTCGGCAATGTCGGCCGCAGCCAGAAGCGCGGCGACCTCAACCGCAAGCGTGAATGGGGAATAGCCGCCGTCTTCTTCCCAGCGATCTTGCTGGGTGACAGGGCCATTGCGCAGGATGAAACTGGCAGCCTTCCGCACCATGGGCCACCAGCGGTGCAGGTCGCCAAGCAGATCCCCAGCTTCCCGACGCAACAGATCAAGAAGCAGAACAGGGAACGCGGTCTCATCCATCTGGATGCCGCCCCAGTACGGGCGCCCATCCAGCCACAGGTTCTGCGCCCAGTGACCGTCGGCTTCCTGGGTGGACTCGAGATAGCGCAGGACCCGCAGTGCGTCGATCACGGCTCCGCCCGCCACCAGCGCGCCGGCGGTTTCCACGAGATCGCGCGGCCAGACCAGGTGATATCCGCCGAGGTCTTCGTCGCCCTTGTTGAAACCCCACGGAATGGAAAGGCTGGCGATAATGCCGCCGACGAAGTCTTTCGACTCGTGGGTGCGCAGTACCGCCATGCTGCTGCGATAGAGATCAGGATCGCGCTTCGGCTCGTCGAGCGGAATTAGCATCTTGAGCCAAGCTTCCCATTGCTTCACGAAATGCTCGCGGACCTGGTCGCTATCCTCCAGTAAGGACGAAAGCACCTGCTGGCCCGCTTCCCAGCAGTTACGGCCGAACCCGAGCGCGAGCACAAAGCTTCCATCGCACGCGGCCAGATCGACTTCACCGGTGAGGGCAAGGTTGCCGTTCTCCGCGCGGGTGTATTCCGAGGTTATGCGGAAGTTCTGCGAAATGTCCTGCCAACCGTCGGAATAACCGACGAACCCGACCGAACGCGCACGCCAGGGCTGGGAACAGGCAAAAGCGAGCGTGACTTGATCGCGTTTAGCGAACAGCATGGGATGGCCCTTGTAGTCGCCGGTCCAACCTGTATTTCCATTTCCCCAGTTCGCCAGGTGCGGTGCCAGCAGGGCAAAGCCGCGATAGTCGGTAATCTTGCCTCGGATGGGCTCGAAACGAATCCGCTGCAGGACAACGTGGCGGTAAGGATCGCTAAGGACTTCTTTGTGGACTCGGTAGCGTCCATCGAGGCTAGTGTTTGTGAGTTGATACACGGGCACGCCTGGCGCGACTGGAGTGTTTTCAAATCGACAATGGCGTTTTTCTTCGGAGAAGTAATTCTTGCCGTCGGTGATGAGCAACCCGAGATCTCGCGTGCATGCCTGATCCACGCGGGGGTAGTAGATCTCGTTTAGAATTCCGTGGCTTATCGTGTACCATACGCGGCTGTGCGGGTTCAGCGCGGTTCCGATGCCTGACTTCGCGCTCGAGGTCCAGCGCGGAGCGATGCCCGGCCATCCCGGCGCGAAATGGTCTTGCTGATCAGCCAATCTTCTGTCCTTAAGTGGCCACCCGTTTGCCCGTTGTTCCCGAGTTGGCTATTTCTCGGGGGCTTTCATTAGAAATTCACCGCTTTGTAACAGTGTTGTAACAAAGGGCGCATACAAGTCTGAGGGAAACTAAATGATTAGGAGGAATAACCGCGTGCTACGTCGCATCGTGCTGCTCGTTCTGTGCTCGGTACTGGCAGCGCCTGCCCTGGCGCAAACCACGCTCAATGGAGCGGGTGCCACTTTCCCGTATCCGATGTACTCGAAGTGGTTCAACGAATACCACAACGCGCATCCTGACATTCAGATCAATTATCAGTCAATCGGCAGCGGTGGTGGAATCCGCCAGGTGCTGGCTGGAACCGTGGATTTCGGTGCCAGCGACGGGCCCATGAGCGACGAGCAGCTGGCGCAGTCGAAGACCAAAATTCTCCATGTCCCCACAGTGCTCGGCGCGGTTGTGCCCGCCTACAATGTCCCGGGTGTCAGCGGAGAAGTGAAGTTTACGCCGGAGATGCTGGCGGGAATTTTCCTGGGCAAGATCACCAATTGGAACGACAAGACGATCGCTGCGGCCAATCCAGACATCAAGTTCCCGGACCAGCCCATCATCGTCGTACATCGCTCCGATGGTAGCGGCACCACCTACATCTTCACCGACTATCTCTCCAAGATTAGCACCGAATGGGCTGGTGGACCGGGGAAGGGAACTTCCATCAAGTGGCCGGTCGGTCTCGGCGGCAAAGGCAACGAGGGAGTGGCCGGCGTGGTTCGGCAGATGTCGGGCGCGATTGGCTACGTTGAACTCATCTACGCAGTGCAAAACAAAATCCCGTACGGAAGTGTGAAGAACTCCTCGGGCAATTTCATGAAAGCCTCGCTCGAGAGCGTGACCGCGGCCGCTGCCTCGGTAAAGAACATGCCTGCTGATTTCCGCGTCTCCATCACCAACGCTCCCGGCAAGGATGCCTATCCGATCTCCAGTTTTACCTGGCTGCTGATCCCAGCGCAATCGAAGGACGCTGCGAAGGGCAAGATCATCGCCGACTTCCTGAACTGGATGGTCGACGACGGCCAGAAGATGACCGCTGCGCTGACCTACGCCCCATTGCCAACCAACGTAGCACAGGCAGTGAAAAACGAGATCAAGCAAGTGCGCTAGCTGCCTGACTTAAAGCTTCACTTGAAACTCCGCTTCCCGGGGACCCGATTCTGTTCCGGGTCCTCTTGCTTCCTCCCACGGTGCAAGAGGCTGCACACCCCCGTTTTGCCCCACCTAGGCCATCCGGCATAACCCCCTGAAATGAATGGCACTTGTGCTTCTTCGCCGATTGGCGTCCCGAATGCGTAGTAATCCTATATAGTCTACTATGTAAGTAGGGTTTAGCAGTTTTCGATCACAGGAAGCGAGGAAGAAGCGGCATGAAATTCTTGATGAACTTCACGATGATTATGATCTTCACCGTGGTGGTTTACGCGCAGAGCGCGGCGCCAGTTTCCCAGGGGACGGCGAATGCGGCGCCGGTTACAGCGGCCGATATCCAAGCCCTGAGGGATGCCCTTGCTGCGCAACAGCAACAGATCCAGCAGCTCCAGCGTGAATTGGCGCAGCGCGACCAGGCTCAGCAGGCCTCACCGCAAGCTGCGCCCCAGGCGGCTGCCGAGGCTCCCCGCGAAACTCTGCAATCGGCGGCCAGTCCACAACAAAGCCAGGTTTCTGCTCAGCTTGTCGAGGCAGGGAGCTCGGACCAGCGCATCCGGAACCTGGAAAGACAAATCAAGGGCCTGGGGCCAATCTCCTTCAGTGGCGACGTGCGGCTTCGCGGTGAGCCCTTCTTTGGCGGGCCAACCGACGGATCGCTCGACCGTATGCGTGGCCGCGTGCGCGTGCGTTTCAACGCAGTGGCGGATCTGGGATCGCAGTTCCGCACTGGCTTCACCCTCGCCAGCGGGGACATCAACGATCCCGTGTCCACCAACCAGACGCTCACCGGCTTCTACACCCGCAAGGCCATCGCGCTGGACCAGGCCTTCGTGCAGTTCACCCCCAAGCAGTTCAAACCTCTCACTTTGACGGGTGGCAAGTTCAGCTACCCCTGGTACAACACCGAACTCACGTGGGATAAGGATCTCAATCCTGAGGGCGCTGCGCAGACGGTAGCCTCGCGAGTGAACACTCCTTTGCTGAAGCGAATCGCGCTTGTGGGATTTGAGCTACCGTTCGCTGAAGTGGCAGGGACCAGCGTCAACGGAAAGCGAATCGCCCAGCAGGTGACCTACGGCGGCCAGATCCAGACCGGCTGGCACATTGCACCGCACGTTGAGCTGAGCGCTTACTCCGGGTTCTATGATTTTCGTGGGGCCGATTCGATCGCCCTGGCTCTCGCGCGCGCCAACAGCAAGAATCCGCAAACTCCGTTGACGGGGCTTTTGCCGCTGAACTCCAGCAGCCCGGTGCAGAATGCGACTTACACCACCACCTCGACCAACGTAGTCACGGTCAACGGTACCGCGTATCCGACCGGCGTCACCTCGATCACCAACGCACAGTTCGCCTCGCGATTTGGCTTGTTCGACAATATCGCACGCGTCGACATCGATACCGGGCACGATCGCCTGCCGGTGTCGTTCATCGGCGACTTCGTGCAGAACACGGAGGCCTGCGCCAATCTGCGCAGCATCCTGCCTGCCCCGGCTAACACCTCGTCCCTGACTTTCAAGCAGACCAGGAACGCAGCGTGCAATTCCCGGCAACGGCGCGGCTACTGGGCCGAGGCCCGGGTAGGACGGTTGCAGAAAAAAGGCGATTTCCAACTCGGATATACCCACATCTTCATCGAGCGCGAAGCTGTGCTCGGCAACTTCAACTACAGCGAACTGCGCCAGGGAACGAATGTCACGCAGCACCGTGTCGATTCGTTCTATCAATTTGAGCAGAATGTGCAATTGGGCTTCACCGCTCTGATTGGCCGTCCCCTGGCGAGTCCCGAACCCTGGCTGACCCGCTTGCAATTTGACGCGGTCTACATCTTCTGATTCGAGCAGATCCACGAGGCAGGACGCTGGAGCGCGATTTCCGCGGGGCGCGAGGTTTCGGGCGCGCCCCGAAGTTTTATTGCACGATTTTCACGGCCGAAGGCGACATTTCCGGGGCTGTTTTATACTAGGAGTGCGATAGGTTGAGGAGCATCTTTAGACTGGACTGATCGCCGGCACGTCGTCTCTCCTGCATTCTGTCCCACAACCTAATTGAACTATGGCACGCCCTGTTCTAGACAGTCCGTCGAATTTCATTAACCGCGAACTCTCGTGGCTGGCCTTCAATCGCCGCGTTCTCGAGGAAGCCAACGATCTTCACAACCCGCTGCTCGAGCGTCTGAAGTTTCTCTCGATTTCGGCGAGCAACCTGGACGAGTTTTTTGAAGTGCGTGTTGCATCGCTGGTGCAGCAAATCGAGGACGGCTACAACGAAGGCGCGGCTGACGGCCTGACGCTGATGGAAGAGCGCGACCGGATCAGCCGCGAGACCCACGACTTTGTCGATGAGCAGTATGACTGCTGGAACGGCCATCTGCGGCCTCAATTGGCTGAGCACGGCATCCGCGTATTGGGGCTGCACGAACTCGATGCGGCGGCGAAATCCTTCGTCGAAGAATACTGCGAAAGGGAACTGGATCCGCTGCTTACGCCCGTGACCGTCGATCCTGCTCATCCGTTCCCAAGGGTGATCAACAAGGCATTGTGCGTAGCGTTCCTGCTTCGTCGGCGCCGGCGATCGTCCACGACGTATACGGGAGTGGTCACCGTTCCCAGAGCTCTGCCGCGTCTGATCCGGCTGCCCGCGCAAGAGACTGACGACTTTATTTTTCTGGCGGACCTGGTCGCTTTCCATGCCGGTCGCATGTACCACGGTTACGACATCGTTTCCTCCGCCGCGTTCCGTGTGACCCGCAACAGCAACCTCTATCTTGCAGAAGAGGAGGCCCGGAGCCTACTGGAATCAGTGCGTGCCGAATTGCATAACCGCCGCAAGGGTGACGCCGTCCGCATGGAGATCGAGGCCGACGCAGACCCGGAAATCATCGAACGCCTGCGCGGAGTGTTCGAACTCGACCCCTGGCAGGTGTTTTCGGTAAACGGGCCGGTAAATCTATCGCGCCTGTTTAACGTCTACGAGCAAACCAAGCATCCGGAACTGAAATTCAAGACCTTCATCCCGCGCGAGCTTCGTCTGACGGCGAAGTCCCAGGACCTGTTTGAGGAACTCCGCCGCCACGATGTACTGCTGCATCATCCCTACGATTCGTACGACGCGGTAATTTCGTTCATCGAATCGGCTGCGGAAGACGATCGCGTGCTCTCCATCAAGCAGACCCTTTACCGCACGAACGAGCACTCGCTGATCGTGCCCGCCCTCATTTCCGCCGCGACCAGGAAGGAAGTCACGGCGGTGGTCGAACTGAAGGCGCGCTTTGACGAAGCCTCCAACATACGTTGGGCGCGCGATCTCGAAGACGCCGGGGTGCAGGTGTTCCACGGACTGGTCGGCCTGAAAACCCACTGCAAACTGTCATTGCTTGTCCGGCGTGACCAGGACGGCGTGACCCGCCGCTACGCGCACATCGGAACCGGCAACTACAATGCAGCCACGGCTCGCATCTATACCGATTTAAGCCTGCTCACGGCAGACCCTGACGTTACCGGCGCCGTGCACGACGTTTTCAGCTTCCTGACTGCCTATTCGGAGACGCCCAGCTACAGCCCATTGTTTGTGGCTCCACTGGATCTTGCTGAAAAATTGCTCGGGCTAATCGAGCGCGAGGCCAATCATGCCCGCCAAGGGCGTCCAGCACGCATCATCGCCAAAATGAATGCGCTGCTCGACAAGAAAGTCATCCTCGCGCTGTATCAGGCCTCGCAAGCTGGAGTCGAGATCGACTTACTGGTGCGGGGCATCTGTGCGTTGCGACCCGGAGTGCGCGGTGTGAGCGACCGCATCAAGGTGCGGAGTATTGTCGGCCGTTTCCTTGAACATAGCCGCATCTACTACTTTGGCAATAACGGTGAAGAAGAAGTCTACATCGGCAGCGCCGACTGGATGCCCCGCAATCTTTATGAGCGCGTTGAGGTGCTTACCCCATTAAAAGATCCGATGGCGCGGGAGCGTGTCCGCTACGAAATTCTCGAAGCTTACCTGGTCGATAACTTGAAAACGCGTGTACTCGCGCGCGATGGTGCCTATCATCGCGTCTGGCAAACACCAGGCAAGCGCGGAGGCAAAGCTCCCTCTGGGGCCGCCGCTTTCAATGCTCAGGAATTTCTGATCGGCCTGGCTGAGGGAAAACAAACCATACAGGACATTCCAGCGTTAGTTGCGCGTCCCCGCCGGGCTACGGCCGCAGCGAGAGAAGCGAGAACTAGATGATTGTCTATTTCCTGCGCCACGCGAACGCCGGGGAGAAGCTCTCCACCCCCAAGAAGGACGAGAAGCGCGGTCTCGATCGCGAGGGCATCGAGCAATGCGGCTATGTTGGGAGGGCTCTGGCTGCGCTGGATGTTCAGGTCGACGCCATCATCTCCAGCCCGTTAAAGCGCTCCACGCAGACTGCGGTTCTGGTTGGAAACGAAATGGGCTTTGAAGGAAAGCTGCAGATCGAACCCGCGCTGCGGCCCGAAGCCTCAATCGTTGACTTCCGCAAACTCTTGGAGAAGTACGCCCGGATGGAAGCCATCATGGTCGTCGGCCACAATCCGAACCTGAGCGAATTTCTGGGGCACGTCATCAGCGGTGCCGGGTGCGAGGCCAGCGTGGAACTTCGCAAGGGCGCCGTGGCCAAGGTCGAACTTCGCCGCAGTTCTGGATCGCTCTCCTGGTGCATTACCCCGAAGGTCGTGCGCTCACTTCACGCGGCGGCCACCGAAAGCTCCCGGCCAAACACCTCGCGGAAATAGTCCGCGTCTCGTTCAATCGCCCAAAGTTCTAGGTCCACGCCGACCCTGCGGTGCGAGACCAGCGTCAAGCGCACGTTGCCATTGCGAATCGCGACGCGGGCTCTCTGCACAGCGCGGCTACGTCCCAGGTTCATGGCACGCGCCAAGCGCAGCAGCATCGACGCTTTGGCCACCTGCTCCTGCTCGAGTGGCAGCAGCCCTTTCATCGGACCATCCCCGGGCGTTGGCCGCGACTTCCCCAGATAGCGTGCAATGCCTGCAATAATGCGCCGCTGCTCGGGGGTGTATCCCAGCAGTTCGGAGTTCGAAATGATGTAGTGCGCATGACGGTGCCGGCCGTTGCGGTTTACGAAGTCGCCAACCTCATAAAGCATGGCAGCCGCGGAAAGCCATTCGCGGTATTCCTGGGGCAGGTGGTGTAGGGACTTTAGGGCTGAGAACAGCTCCATTGCCGAAGCCCGTACCTGCAGCGCATGATGGGGATCGACGTGGTAGTGATGTAACGCGTGCTGAATCGAATCCCAGCGTTCGGATTCGATCTGGCGACCGGATCGCGTGCCGCGGTCATACTCGGCAGCCATCTGGGCAAGAAGACCGTCCCGTAGCCCCAAGGGGGAATACCGAAACGACTTGAGTTGGAAGCGCTCCGTCAGTTCCTGAAAGACTAATGCTCCGGCGACAATAATTTCCGCGCGCCGGGGCCCGATGCCCTCGATCTTGCGGCGCTCTTCCAGCGGCAATCGGCTGATCGACTTTGTGAGCTGGCGCATTTCGCGAGCGGATACCAGCGGCGTGCGTGCTTTGCCCATTGGGCGAAGCAGGTGACTTGCCGCCGCCGCTAAGGCCGCAGCCGTTCCCGACGTCGCGATCGAGGCCTGTACTCTCGCGGCTACGATGCGTCCCGAAACTCTGCCCACTTCCCGCGCCACGAAGCTTCGCAGCCGCATCAACTCTCCCTTGCGAGGCGGATCGTGGCCGAGAAATTCATTCGTGAGTCGCACCGCGCCCAGGGGCAGGCTCGCAGTTTCGCGAATGTGTCCACGCTTCGAAACCGTAAGTTCGCAGCTGCCGCCACCGAGGTCGATCATCAGCACCGAAGCTACTTGCAGTCGCAAGTTCGAAACGAGTCCTAAATGAATTAGCCGGGCTTCTTCCAGCCCCGAGATCACTTCCACGGTCCACCCGGTCGCCGAGCGCACCCACTCCAGGAACGCTTGCGAGTTGCGAGCGTCGCGCAAGGCGCTGGTGGCCACCACGCGTACCGAATCGGTTCCGAGTCGCTGTACCGTCCGGTGAAACCGGCGCAGCACCTTCACGGTCTCGGCCATCGATTCTGGAGAAAGAAAATTTGACCGAAACACACCTTCGCCAAGGCGCGTCACCTCGCGGTCTTCGTGGATGGCTTGGAGTTTGCGTCCGCGAAGGCGGGCAACCTTTAAGCGGACGGAGTTGGAGCCTATATCGACGGCGGCAAAGACTGGCATTCGCTTGGGATCATAAGGGCAATTCTCTCGGTTGTGAAATTTCGGGAACGACAGGCAGCCTCAGCCGTGGGCGCTGACCAGGACCGAGGCCGAAATGAAGGAAGTCGCTACGGGCAGCAATGGCGCGGGGTTGGTTGGATTCGGCCTTTCGCAGTTCGGCCCTTTTAACATTCCTTTAACAAGCTTTTGTTAACTTCCGGGTATGGCCAATCAAGCCTTGTTTCGCCAGCCAGTGGCAGGCCCACAGCCGGTTGCGGGACAGGGAGCCAAGGCTCGCAAGAGCCCTCTTGAGAACTCTTCGGATGGCGTTTTTGCCGATCGGGTGTTCAATTGGTCCATCCTTGGCTGTGCTCTCCTGGTTCTAGCCGTTCTCGCTCTCATTGTCTGGCAACTGGTCGACCGCTCCCAGCTTTCCTGGCATGCCTTCGGATGGAAGTTTTTTTGGGGCCAGGACTGGGACCCCGTCAACGACCAGTACGGCGCGCTGCCTTTTGTCTACGGCACAGTGGTTTCTTCGCTGTTGGCCCTGGTGATTGCCGTACCACTCTCGATCGGAGTTGGCGTCTTCACCACCGAGATGTGCCCACGCTGGCTGCGCGGCCCTCTCTCCTTCACCACAGAATTGCTGGCGGCAATCCCCAGCGTGATCTACGGGCTTTGGGCGATCTTCGTACTGGTTCCTTTGCTGCGCAGCTACGTGCAACCTTTCCTCGCAAAGACTTTAGGCTGGACCGGATTATTTGAAGGACCTCCTTACGGAATTGGAATGTTGGCGGCCGGAATTATTCTCGCCATCATGATCATCCCCATCATTTCCTCAATTACCCGCGAAGTGCTCTCCGTCGTGCCGCAGCATCAGCGCGAGGCCGCTCTCGCCCTGGGAGCAACCCGCTGGGAAATGATTCGCATGGGTGTACTGCGCAATGCCCGGGCGGGTATCGTGGGTGGCATCATTCTCGGCCTGGGCCGCGCGCTCGGCGAGACGATGGCTGTGACGATGGTGATCGGAAATCGCCCCGAGATCGCGAAGTCTCTGTTCGCTCCCGGTTACACCATGGCTAGTGTACTGGCCAACGAATTCAGCGAGGCTGCCGGGGATCTCTACCTCTCCGCCCTGATCGAGATTGGATTAGCATTGTTCCTGGTGACCATCATCGTGAATGCCCTCGCGCGCTTCATGGTCTGGAGCGTGACGCGCGGCCAACCTGCGAGGGCGCGTGCCTGATTCCGCTTCCAACTCCCGGGAACTTGAGATCAGCTTGTGGCGCCGAATGGCAGATCATTTGGCGACCGGCTTCTGCATTTTGACGGTGATCCTCGTTCTGGCCCCATTGGTTGCCATCTTTGCCTACTTGGTCATTAAGGGCGTCGGATCGTTGAACTTGGCTTTCCTGACGCAGACTCCTAAGCCACCCGGCGAACTTGGCGGGGGCATGGCAAATGCCATCGCCGGATCAGTTCTGATTCTGGCGATTGGAAGCTTGCTCGGAGTTCCATTGGGGATTGGGGCGGGGATTTATCTGGCCGAATTCGGCCGCAATCGCTTTGGCGATGCTGTGCGCTTCGTTTCTGACGTACTGAACGGCGTCCCCTCGATCGTGATCGGCATCGTCGCCTATGCGATCGTAGTGCTCCGCCAGAAGCATTTCTCTGCGTTGGCAGGAGGAACCGCTTTGGCCATCATGATGGTACCCACCATCACTCGCACGACGGAAGAAATGCTGCTGTTGGTCCCGAACGCCTTGCGCGAGGCCGCCTATGGTCTGGGCGTGCCCCGCTGGCGCACGACGCTTTCGATCACCCTGCGAACCGCAACGTCGGGCATCATCACCGGCGTAATGCTGGCTTTCGCGCGTGTGGCCGGCGAAACCGCGCCCCTGCTGTTTACGGCGTTCGGCAACCAGTTCTGGAACTGGCGGCTCGACCAGCCCACCGCCGCCTTGCCGTTGCAGATCTTCACCTACGCGATCTCGCCCTACGACGACTGGCACCGGCAAGCCTGGGCAGGAGCACTCGTGCTGATCATCCTGATCGTGAGCGCAGTTTCGGCGGTGCGGTACGTGGTGCGACGCGGTACTCTCGGAGGAGTTGCGTAGTCATGGGCGTCGGAATCCAGGTCGAAAACCTGAATGCCTGGTACGGCAAGACCCAGGCCCTGCACGATATCAACCTGAAAGTGCAGGCCAATCACGCCACCGCGCTGATTGGGCCGTCCGGTTGCGGCAAATCCACTTTCATCCGATGCCTGAACCGTATGCACGAAACCACGCCCGAGGCGCGCGTGGAAGGCAAGATCAGGATCGGCGACTACGATGCCTATGGCGGCACCTCGGCAACGCAGCTTCGTCGTCGCATCGGCATGGTGTTTCAGAAGCCCAACCCATTCCCGACGATGTCGATCTACGACAACGTGGCAGCGGGTCTTAAACTGAACGGATACCGCGACAAGAAGAATCTCGATGAGGTCGTAGAGAAGTCCCTCGCCTCTTCGGCATTGTGGGAAGAAGTCAAAGACTCCATCCACAAGAAGTCAGGTGCCAGCCTCTCCGGTGGCCAGCAGCAGCGTCTGTGCATCGCCCGGGCGCTTGCCGTCGAACCGGAAGTTCTGCTCATGGATGAGCCGTGCTCGGCGCTCGACCCAATCTCAACAGGTAAAATCGAAGAGCTGATTTTCGAGTTAAAAGCGCAGTACACTATCGTGATTGTGACGCACAACATGCAGCAGGCGGCGCGCGTGGCCGAATTCACGGGCTTTTTCCTGCTTGGCCGTCTTATCGAATTCGACAAAACGGAGAAGATCTTTACGAACCCGTCGGACAAGCGCACCGAAGACTACATTACAGGCAGGTTCGGATAATGCGCACGCGATTTCAGCAAGGCCTCGATGAATTGCGGCAAAAGCTTCTCAAGATGGGTGGGCTTGCCGAACAGGCTGTGGATCGCGCTTGCCAGGCCTACACGGAGCGCGACCTGAACCGCTGCCAGCTCGTTCTCGAAGGCGAGACCCAGATCAACATCTCCGAACGCGAGATCGACGAACTCGCCTTTGATCTCCTCGCCATGCAGCAGCCTATGGCGGTCGACCTGCGCTTCATCCTGGCCGTAACCAAGATCAACGCGGACCTCGAGCGCGTGGGAGACCAGGCCGTCAACATCGCCGAGCGCGTGATCGACATGGTCAGCCTTCCGGTGGTCGATCTGCCGGTCGATATTCCGCGCATGTCGGCTGCGGTCAGTGCCATGGTTCGCCGCGCACTCGAATCGTTCATCGAAGCCAAGGCCGAGCTCGCGCAGGCCGTCCTGGAAATGGACAACGTCATCGACCGCATGCGCGATGAGGCTTTCATCGTGCTGGTCCGGACCATGAACGAACGCCCGGAAACGACCCGGCAGGCGCTGGACGCACTGCTTGTCGCCCGCAATCTCGAGCGTGTGGCTGACCACGCCACCAACATCGCCGAAGATGTCATTTTTTGGGTGCGCGGCGCGGACGTTCGCCACAACGCCCCACAGGAAGGCAACGGTCAGGAACAACCCGCACAGCGGGCAGCGGGCGAAGCACACTGACGCCGTGTTATGTGAGTTCGCGTGCCGGTCCTGATTGTGACCGGCCTTTTCTTTCTGCGGTGCGTTCTCATCTCCTGCCTTACACTTACTACCTTCCAAGGGGGCACAGTGTGCATCGCGTAGCCATTTCAATTTTGATTCTTGCGTGCATTCCGTTCGGATACGCGCAGTCTTCGGCCAATCATGCAAGCGTCTCGCTTCCCACCGGTAAAGTTCTCTTGCGCCCGGCGAACAGCTCCCGCATTGACGGGCTTCCTGTCACGATCGCCGTCAGCCCTAACGGCAGCTATGCCGCCTTGCTGCACGCCGGTTACGGGACGCAACAGACTCGCGGATGCCAGGCCATTTCGATCTACGAATTCGCGACAGGGAAGGTATCGGACTTTCCCGACGATCGTCTCTGCGAAGATGCCCGGCAGACCTACTTCCTCGGACTAGTTTTCAGCGGCGATGGCACTCATCTCTACGCTTCTCTTGGGTCCATTACCGACCCTACGGGATCGAAGCCAGGCAGCACCGGCAACGCCATCGCCGTCTACTCGTTCCAGAGCGGAGACCTGAAACCTGAGCGGTTGATCAAGATTCCCCCGCAGCCCCTCGCTGACGGTAAGCGCCTGCCGAAGGGTCTCTATAAGAACTCGCATGGCGCCGCAATCCCCTATCCGGCAGGGATGGCGTTAGTCGCCGGCGGGAAGTCCGACCGCCTGCTCATCGCCAACAATCTCTCCGACAATGTAGTTGTCGTAGACCCTCAAACTCGAGAAATCACACAGCAATTTGACCTCAGTTTGAACTCGCTCGTCCCATCCGCCTATCCCTATACGGTGGTCGCATCCAAGGACGGCCGCCGCGCCTGGTGCAGTTTGTGGAATGCCTCTCGCATCGCCGAACTGGATCTGCAAAATGGAAAAGTCGCGCGCTGGACTGCGTTGCGCGAACCCGAGTCTCCGACCGCGCCTGGCTCTCATCCTACAGCCCTGCTGCTGAGTCCCGACGAACAGCACCTCTACGTCGCCCTGGCCAACGCGGATGCGGTGGCCGCTGTCTCAACCTCGAACGGGAAGGTGGAGCGCTGGTATTCGACTGAACTGAAAGAGCAGAAGTTTGGAGGAACTTCGCCGCTGGCGCTGGCACAGTCTCCCGACGGCAAGCGACTCTTCGTGGCTGACGCGAACCTGAACGCGGTGGGAGTCTTCGACACCTCGGCAACCGCAGCGGATGCGAGCCAGGATCAGACCGCTCTCGGCTTCATTCCGACCGACTGGTACCCGAGCGCGCTCACGGTTCGCGGCGATGAATTGTTGATCGCAACCGCAAAGGGCGTGGGTACCGGGCCGAATACTGGACTAAGCCGGATTCCAAGCGCGCGCCGGCACCGCGAAAACCCGTATATCCCGACGCTGCTCTATGGCTCAGTGACCAAAATTAAATACAAAGACGCGGAGGAAAAGCTCGGTGAGCTGACTCGCCAGGTGGAAGAAAGCAACCACCTCAAGACCGAAGCTGCCACCATCCACTTTCGCGGCGGAACGGGCATCAAGCACGTGATCTACATCATCCGCGAGAACCGCACCTACGATCAGGTGTTCGGCGACCTCGAAGTCGGCAACGGCGATCGCTCACTGACTATGTACGGCGAAGAAATCACGCCTAACGCCCACAAACTGGCCCGGCAATTCGGGGTACTCGACAACTTCTATGACAGCGGGGAAGTCTCCGGCGACGGCCACGTCTGGTCCGACGCAGCCATCACCACCGACTACAACGAAAAGACCTGGCCTCTTGCGTATCGCGGGAAAGAGCGCACCTACGACTTTGACGGCACGCTCGCCGACGAAATCGCCGTCGACCGAGGCATTCCCGACGTCGACGCCCCGGCGACGGGTTTCCTCTGGGCCAACGCTGCCCGCCACGGCCTCACCTACCGCAACTATGGCGAATTTGTTTCGGCTGACTTCTGCGTGATGGGAATGAGCGATCACCCCGCGGCAGAAGAAGATACTCCGTCTGCCTCTGGCGGCCCGTGCGACCCGAAGGTGATCCGCAACGGCGACCCGCTGCCTTCTCCGACCTCCGGCGATCAGCCGGTTCCGAGCCCGTACCCCTGGAATATCCCCCGCCTCAAGTCGGCCACGCCGGCCATGGCCGAACTGCGCGACCACTCCGACCTGAAATTCGCCTCGTTCAACGTCGAATATCCCGACCAGTTACGTGTTGACGAGTTTCTTGCTGAGTTCAATGGCTTTGTCAAGGGACACGGACAAGGGAAAGACAATGAACTCCCGCAACTCATCACCATGCACCTGCCCAACGATCACACAGGAGGCACGCGTCCCGGTCGGCCCACTCCTTCCGCCAACGTTGCCGACAACGATCTGGCCCTGGCCCGGATTGTCGAAGCCGTCTCGCACAGCCCCTACTGGGACGACACCGCCATCTTCGTCCTCGAGGACGACGCTCAGGACGGCGCAGATCATGTCGACGCGCACCGTTCTCTGGCGCTTGTGATCAGCAAGTACGCACCGGGATCCGCATCGCATCCGTTCGTGGAGCACGACTTCCACACCACGGTCAGCGTCATGCACACGATCGAGACCCTGCTCGGCCTGCCGCCGATGAACCTCAACGACGCCTATTCGCCGGTGATGGCCAACGAATTCTCTGGGGCCGGCGACCAGCCGCCATTCACCGCTGATCCACGCAACCGCGACAACGGAATGATGTACCGTATGAACTCGGCAAAAGCTCCGGGTGCGAAGAAATCGGCGCAAATGGATTTCTCGCGTCCTGACGCTGCCAACGCGCATGCGCTGAATGCGATCCTCTGGCGCGACCGGAAGGGAAGGACTCGCATGCCGAAACCGCGCCATACCGTAACTCAGGCTCCAGGACCGGGCAGCGGTCTCGGGGACGCCTTGGTCGATCTTCTGGGAACAAGTACCCTGCGGAGCTCGTCGGGCCCCTGAGGTGCAGCCATCATGTCGACCTCATCCAGCCAGCGCACGACCACCAATTCCCGCCAAGGCGTCCCACGGCAGCTTACGGCCTGTTTCCTCACTCTGTTACTTGTTATTTCCAACGCCTCGGCCAACGTCGATCCGAAGCTGGGGCGCGTCACTGCCAACCCGACGGCAGGGAATAACTACACCATTGACCAGGAAGTTGCGTACGGTCAGAGGGCGATCCCGGAAGTCGAACGACAGCTGCAACTGCTGCCCGTCGACAGCCCCGTCTCGCAGTACGTCAACCAACTCGGCCACAAGCTGGCTGCGAAAGCGCCGGGATACAAATTCCCTTACAGATTTCGCGTGGTCAACCAGAAGGAGATCAACGCATTTGCCTTGCCCGGTGGACCGATCTATGTGAACACGGGAACCATCGCCGCAGCCAACGAAGCTGAACTTGCGGGCGTTATGGGCCACGAGATCTCGCACGTAGTGATGCGCCACTCCACGCGGCAGGCCTCTCGACAGACCAAGGCCGCTGTACCTCTAGCCATCCTCAGCGGGGTCCTGGGAGCGAGCGTCGGCGGCTGGGCCGGTCAACTCGCCCAGATGGGAATCTCCATCGGCGCTGGATCGGTCTTCACGAAATACTCGCGCGACTCAGAAACCGAGGCCGATATGGTCGGCGCCCAGATTATCTACGATGCTGGCTATGACCCTCGAGCCATGGTCGCGTTCTTTCAGAAGCTGAAAAACCAGCAGGGAGCCAGCAGCGGGCCTAGTTTCCTCGCCTCCCACCCCGATCCCGGCGATCGCGCGCGCAATGTGGCCAGCATCCTCTCCCGGTTCCCGGCAAAGGCGTTTGATGACCAGGACAGTGATGAATTCCGCATCGCCAAGTATTCCCTTGGCGCAATGACGGCGGGAAATGCGGCCCAGAGCGTCATGGAGTCGTTGGGCATGGGCGGTTTGCGTCGACTGACGAGTAAGGAGTTCACCGCCAGCGACTTCCAATCCTACGACCAGGGAGCCTTCCGAATGACTTACCCCAGCAACTGGCAACTCTCGGGCAATCCCAACTTCTCGTTGACGCTATATCCCCAAGGCGGCGCCAACCTCCAGACCGTCAGCTACGGCATCATCATCAGCGGTTTTACCCCCAGCCGTGGAGGTAAGGACCTCAACGAGGCCCTCCGCCAATTGGTCAGCTCTATCCGCGACACCAACCCCAAGCTGCGGACAGCAGGAGACCCCGGCAACCTCACCGTGGGGGGCAGGGACGCCAAGGTCGTCGAGATGTTGGGCGAATCTGCCATTCGCGAGAATAATCAGCCCATTCCCGAGCGCCTCCGGGTGATCGCCCTCCAGACCAGGTCCAGCACGGTCCTGTACCTGATGTGCGTGGCACCCGATGCTGACTTCGACTCCTTGCGCCCCACGTTTGACCGGGTCTTGAGAAGTTTTGCACCGAACTAGAGTCTCAGGTGGTCTCTGGCACTCACGACCGCCATCGTCCGCAAACGCAAACAAACGCAGGTGCTTTCCCCGGATTTCCCGGATAACCCTCCCCTCCCTTTTGGCGTCCAACTCAACAGAATCGTTGCTACTTCCACTTCCACTCGGGCGTATACTCTGACCATGTGGGGCCCGGGTCCAGGGCAGGAGTTGGTTATGAGGTTTCGGCTCACATTAGCAGCTGTCGTTCTTTCTGCGCTTGTCCTTTCGTTGGGAGCGTTCGCGCAACAAACCGACAAGTCACCTTCCGATGCGCAAGCCGCTCCTGCGTCCACGGACTCAAAGTCCGCACCGGCCACGCCAGACTCCAGCGCCAAGTCCGATCCGAGTATCACTCCAGTTCCAGACGCCAAGCCTGATCAGCACGCCAAGACATCAAACGATTCTGATTCGAAGGACTCGGCCGCAAAGCCGCCCGCTCTTCCGCCTGTGGTTAACCAGCCTGATGACAGCAACGTGAAACACGATGGCAGCAAGAACGACGTGAACGCCATCGGCAACCGAAAAGTCGGTGGACGGGGCCTCGGAGACTGGTATTCGCTTGAGGGCGAGATCCGCATGGGCAAGCAGTATGCCCAGGAAGTCGAAGCGACTTCGAAACTCATTCGGGACCCGGTCATCAGCGAGTACGTCAACCGCATCGGCCAGAACTTGGTACGCAACTCTGATGCCCAAGTGCCTTTCACCATCAAGGTGATTGACTCTGACGAAGTGAACGCCTTTGCCTTGCCCGGCGGCTTCTTCTATGTGAATTCCGGGTTAATTCTGGCTGCCGATGAGGAATCAGAACTTGCGGGAGTCATGGCACACGAGATCGCGCACGTAGCTGCGCGTCATGCAACGCGTCAACTGACGCGGGCACAATGGGCTAACATCGGCACGATTCCCCTGATCTTCGTGGGCGGCGGCATCGGCTACGCCGTCCGCTCGGCGGCTGGCATCGGCCTTCCCATGGGATTTCTCGCGTTCTCCCGCGGCTTTGAATCGGAGGCTGATTATCTCGGGCTGCAGTACATGTACAAAGCCGGATACGATCCCAACGCCTTCGTGAGTTTCTTCGAAAAGTTGCAGGCGCGGGAAAAGAAGAAACCCGGAACCTTAGCCCGGGCTTTCTCAACTCATCCGCAGACACCTGATCGCATTTCGAAATCGCAGGAGGAGATCTCCAAAATTCTTCCCGCGCGACCGCAATACATAGTGACCACGTCGGAATTCAATGATGTAAAAGCGCGGCTCGCGAGCATCGAGAACCGGCGCAAAGTAGTCGATGACAAGGCCGGCAACAAGCCCAGCTTGCGCCGCACGTCGACCGCCGACAAATCCGGAGACAAGAACGGAGACAAGGGTGACAACCAGGATGACGGTCGGCCGACCCTGCACCGTCGCGACGACTAAGTAAGGGGAAATTTTCCCAGAAAAGCAAAACCGGCAGCCTGTTGGCTGCCGGTTTTCACTGGATGGCGTAACACTACGCGGCTTCTTTAGCGGCCAGCGAACGCATGGCCGAGGACCCTTTTCCATTTGGATTCACAACCCTCATCTCTTCCCAAGAGTATGGGAACTCTTTGCCGCAATCCAGGCACACAACATACGTTCCAGTCACCGTGGCGGCTTTGTTCCGGCGCGAACCCGGGCGAACCGTGATGGGAAAGCTGTAATGGCTATGCCAGCAACCAAATAGAGCGTTGATGAATTTATCAACCATACCCCCTACCTCCCCAGAACCAAACGATTAATGGTGCAATTCACCAGCCAATCCGTATCAATCGATTAGATTCGGATGTCGTGTAAAAGGTTCGCCTCCTGGCACACGTCGGCGACTCTGAGGCGAAAGGAATGAAAACAGTTGCACAGAAAGTGATGATTTCGGGAATGGAGCGAAGAAGGAGTGTTACAAGGTCTCCCGCGTTTTCTTGTGCTGCTGGCATTTCGACATGATTGCCGAGCGTAGCCGTGTGCGCAGATCGTCGGGCAATTCGTAGAGTTCGGAGTTGCGGTAAATCTCGATGGTCTTCTTCGTCGTATCGCACACTACATAGCAGTTGTGGCACCAAGCTAGATGATCTTCCAGCTCAGACTTTGTGCGATCGTCCAAGGCGCCGTCCAAGTAGTTGGTCAGCTCTTGCAGGAATTCAGAGCATTTCACTTTTGGCCATCTCCACTCTCTCGTTTCTTGAAGTACCGGCTGAGCCGCTCGCGCAGTTGCAAACGAGCTCGTAATAGCCGGGACTTGACCGCTGGCACGCTGAGCCCAAGAGCATCAGCTGTTTCCTCGGTCGATAAACCTTCCACATCTCTCAGGACAAAAACCGTCCGGAAACTCGGCGGCAGCCCCTGCACGGTGCGCGTCAAAATGTCTTTCAGCTCCGCCTGCTTGTAGAGCTGTTCGGGGTTTGGACTCCAGTCCGCAACCTCGCGCGGTACCGAATCCTCTTCCGTCTTGACGTCTTCATCCAGTGACACCATGCGCTCGGGGCGACGGCGGCGCAATTTCATCAGCGCCTCATTCACCGCAATGCGCACCAGCCACGTGTAGAACTTCGACTGACCCTGGAATTGATCCAGGTTGCTGTAGGCCTTCAGGAACGCGTCCTGAACGACATCTTCAGCGTCTTCCCGGTTCTGCGTAATGTGCTGCGCGATACGAAAAACGTTGCGATCGTATCGTCGAACCAGGTCTTCGAATGCCGAGACGTCGCCCTGCTTGGCCGCCTGTACCAGTGCCAGTTCGTCGCTAACGGGCTCACCTACCTTGGGTTGGATGGCGCTCATTCCAGGTCCGATGCAGTATTTTGCAGAGCCTTCACGAAAGATTGATTTGTTATTTTACTTGGTAACCGGCACTTCTGACGAACGATTTGCCATAGGACGCTGCATGGGTTTGCGCTACATTCAGAACAGGCCGGTTGACACCGGGGGAACACGTCCTAAAGGTACTCAGGACGCGCCGTACAAGTGCCGTATAATCAAGGGTTAGCTGCTGGCTTGGGCCCTGCGCCACGAAACATTCACTTTCATGTCTGAGAAAAACGAAATCGAAGCGGTCATCGAGCGTGTCGTGACCCAAGTACTGCAAGGGCACATCTCGCAAGTTCGAGAAGACCTGGTTCGGCGCGTTCTCGACGAGTTGCCGCAAAGCGCCAGTGAATCCGGAAGTGAAACTTCCGGAGCCAACGCGGCTGACTTGTTGCGCGCGGTTTCTGCCGTGCACGCGGGCAACACGCAGAAAGAGATCCTCCGCGCGCTTCTCGATGGAGTTTCCCGCTACAGCGCTCGAACTGCTCTTTTCGTAATCAAGGGTGGCAACTGCTCCGGCTGGCAGGGGCGTGGGTTCGAGGACAACGACGCCGTGAAGGAATTCGCGCTCGATACTTCGCGCGGTTTGCCCGAGCGGGTGCTGCACGAGAAAGCTCCCTTCGCCGGCCAGATCATCGATATGGATCCGCGCTTCGTCGACCACTTCGGTGGTCCGACCGATGAGCATATCGTCATGCTGCCGCTGCTCCTGAAGGACAAAGTTGCCGCCCTGGTTTACGCCGATTCCGGACTGGAGCCCAACCGGCTCGATACGGCTGCCGTAGAACTGTTGGTGATCTGTACAGGGGCGTGGCTGGAGTTGGTTTCAATGCGCAAGCAGGCCCCGCGTGATGCCGCCGGCTTCAGCGAATCTGCGCCGCCGCCGATGGCCCAGGCGGCAACCAGCTTCAACGATCCCTTCGCAGGGCACGCACCTCGGCATACCGCAAGCGCTTCGATTGCCGCCGAACCTGCGCCTCATGCTGCTCATGCCGAAGTTGTGACTGCAGCCGCGGCAGCCGCTGCGGCCGGCTCGAGCTCGCACGCAGCGCCAACCCTCAGCGAAGAAGATGCCGAGGTGCATCGCAAGGCGCAGCGGTTCGCTCGTCTCCTGGTCGATGAAATCAAGCTATACAACCAAGCTAAGGTGTTGGAAGGCCGTAAGAACAAGGACCTCTACGACCGACTGAAGGAAGACATCGACAAGAGTCGCGCCACCTACAAGAAGCGTTACGGAAACACGGTTGCCGCTGAGGTTGATTATTTGCAGACGGAACTCGTACGCAGTCTGGCCGAAGACGATATTTCATTGATGGGCGCCAACTTCAGGCGATAATAAAAAGCAGTGCGGTTCTCCCGAACATTCGGCTCCTGGCTTGTCGCTGGATTTCTCACATGCTCCCTGGTTGGGGGTACGCTCTCGCACGCCCGACAGAACGAGTCTTCTTCCACCGCGTCGGCGTCTCGGAAAACATCAAAAGCTAAGGCCAGCAAAACTAGCTCGAGCAAGACGGCTCGGCACACATCGGCCAAGAAACGCCATCGCGTTTCGCCTCGCGTGCAACGTCTTCACCAGGCCTTCGCCACTTCCACCAACCTAAAGCCGATGGCACAGCAACTTCTGCAAGAGCGCAGTCCCGCTGCTTACACGGGGGTGACCGCTTACGCGCAACGGCATTCCCGGGAAGATGCCGGCGCTCTCGCCTGGCTCGCTTTGGGTTATGCCCACATCCTCGATCACGATTACGCAAAGGCGATTGACCCGCTGAACCGCGCCCGCTCTCATGCCGGCGATCTCGGGGACTACGTTGCCTACTACCTGGGAAGCTCTTACCTGCAGACGGGTCGAAGCGCAGAAGCCGCAGCCGCGCTCGCGAACTTCAGCGAAGCCTATCCCGACTCAGTGCTGACCAAGGATGCGCACGTGGTCTACGCCGGAGCCCTGATCGCCGATGGTCGCGCCGCCGCCGCTGCTGCGCTGCTGGAAAAGGACCGCCTGCCCTTGCGCGCTGATGTCGAGCTTGGGATCGGACGCGCCTACGCGGCCAGCGGTCAGACCGCCAAGGCGGCCGCAGCGCTCCGTAACGTCTACTACTACATGCCCACCAGCCCCGAGGCCGACGCGGCGCTCATCGAATTGCGCAAACTTTCCGGCATAGCGCCGGTGACGGTCGCCGTGCGCCGCATCCGTGCGGATCTGCTGGCGAAAGGGAAGCGCTACTCCGACGCAGCCAGCGACTACCGTGACCTGCTCGACGAGGTGAGTGCCGAAGAACGTCCCACGGTACAACTTGCACTAGCCACGGCCCTGCAGAAGAGCGGACGCAGCCGCGACGCAAAACAACTGCTCGCGAGCATCCCTGAAAGCACCCCTGAAGTTTCTGCTCAGCACTTGTTCCTGCTCGGCGAAGTAGCACGCGCTAGCGATGACGACGATGGGTTCCTTCGCTACCAAGCTCAGCTTCGCCAGGCAAACCCGAATAGTCCATGGCTCGAGCAATCGCTGCTGGCCAGCGGGAACCTGTATCTGCTCAGACGCGACTACGACAAGGCCATCGATTCCTACCGCGAGATGCAGCAGCGGTTCCCCAACGGGGGACGGGCTTCCTACGCACACTGGAAAGTCGCTTGGCTAAGCCTGCGCCAAGGACGCAACGAAGAGGCGAAGCAGGGGTTCGACCAGCAGATTGCGCTGTATCCGAATTCCGCTGAGATTCCAGCCGCGCTCTACTGGCGAGCGCGCCTCGCGGAAGAAGACAACGAGCCATCAAAGGCCCGGGCCTACTACCAGAAACTCTCGGATCGATTCCGCAATTTCTACTACGCGGAACTCGCCCGCCAGCGCCTGAACGTCCTCAAGCCCGCGACTGAGCCGATGCAGTACGCTCTGCTGGACCGCATTCCTCCGCTCGACATCTCAGGCAAGATCACGCCGGCCGACCCTCCGGCTGACGATCTGCACGTGCAGAAAGCGCACCTGCTCGAAAATGGAGGCCTGGTCGACTCCGCGGTGCGCGAAGTCCAGGCAGCTGCTACCGATCAGCAAGGCAATTGGGTGCTGGCCGAGATGGCGCGCATTTACCAGGACAGCGGCCGTTACGACCGTGCCATCGAGGTGATGAAGCACGGCGTTCCCAATTACTTCGCCGTGGATGTTCCGGAGTTGCCGCGACCTTATTGGGAGGCTTTGTTTCCCAAAGCGTACTGGGGGGATCTGAAGCGCTTTTCGACCCAGAACGAGCTCGACCCCTACCTGGTCGCTTCGCTCATCCGCCAGGAGTCGGAATTCAATCCCAACGCCATTTCGCGGGCCAACGCTGTGGGCCTGATGCAGTTGCTACCGGTCACGGGAAAGAAAGTCGCAAAGGAAGTGAACATGCACCATTTCACTCCCAGCCAGCTCTACACGCCAACCGTGAACCTGCAACTCGGTACGCGCTATTTCAAGAGCATGGTCGACAAGTTCGGATCCTTCGAATATGCACTTGCGGCCTACAATGCCGGCTCCGACCGGGTGCAGGACTGGCTTGCCCAGGGAAAATTCCGTGACCCACAGGAGTTTGTCGAATCCATCCCCTTCACCGAAACTCGCGAGTACGTCCAGGCCATCCTGCGCAACGCGAACGTGTATAAGCAGCTCTATGGAACACCTTAGAGGCAGTTACGGGTTCACAGGTGACAGGTCAGAGGCAGACGCTAAAGAGCGTCGCGGGGAGTCAGTGTCTTTCTAAGAATTGCGGGGCTAAATATCGAGCCCTGCGAAAGAACGCGCTGGATGGATGGAAAATTTCTGTGACCCGTGACTTGTTACCTGTGACCTGAAGGTTCGCCGGTCACCTGTGACCCGTCACCTGTCATCTGTTCCTTCGCGAACATAATCTCATACACCAGCAAACCGGCTCCCACCACGATCGCGCTATCGGCCACATTGAATGCGGGCCACTGATATTGCCCGATATAGAAGAGCAGAAAGTCCGTGACGTGCCCGGCGGTCAGTCGATCCCACAAGTTGCCGATGGCCCCACCCAGGATCAGCGACAGCCCCACTCCCGAGACCGTCAGGCTTACGCTGTTCTTCCAGAGCAGCCGCGAAACCACCAGCAGCGCGATCAACGAGAACAGCACCAGCAAGCCAATCTTCCAGGGAGATGGCGAATCCGCGAATAGTCCGAAGGCAGCGCCCCGGTTCTCGAGGTGGGTCAGCCGGAAGAATCCCGGGATGATCTGAATGCCATCGTGCAGGGGGATCTTGTGCTCGACGGCAAGCTTCGCCACGCGGTCGAGCACTACCACACAGAGTGCAATCAGAAAGTGAAGCGCGCGCATGGGGGACTTGCGACTCATGAAAACGACCTAACGTTCCCCCTCGATCTCCCGCAGCACCGCGCTGCAACGCTCGCACACTTTGGGATACACCTTGTCCTCGCCCACGTGCGTGGAGTAGTTCCAGCAGCGCTCGCACTTCGCCCCGTCCGCCTTGCTGACCGTCGCCGCTACCGTACCGGTTCCATTGCCCGATTCTTTGCGCTCCAGTGTTACCGCCGAAACGATGAACAGATACCGCAACTGGTCGCGATACGCCTCCAGCGCCGAGTACACCGGATCGGCCGCGGCAATCTTCACCTGGCCCTCCAGCGATTTGCCGATCAGCTTGCTGTTACGCGCGTTCTCCAGTTCTTTCAGCACCTGTTCGCGAACCCCCAGCAACGACGCCCAGTCCTGCGCTTGCTTGGGGTCGTCGCCTACAGCCTTGCTTCCGAGGATCTCCTCGCGCGTGGGAAACAGGGCCATATGAACGCTCTGCGGACGATCGGCCATCTTCGGCAGATACCCCCACACTTCTTCGCAGGTGAAGGTCATGATCGGCGCCAGCAGGCGCACCATGGCTTCGAGAATCCGCCAGATTGCCGTCTGCGCTGCCCGCCGTGCGGCCGATCTCGGCGCCGAGGTGTAAAGTCGGTCTTTTAGCACATCGAAATAGAACGCGCTCAAATCTACCGCACAGAAGTTCAGCACCCGCTGGTAGATCTTGTGGAAGGCGAACTCGTCGTACCAGCGCGTTACATCCGCCGCCATGGCCACGGTCTGCCGCAACATGTGCTGGTCGATCCGCTGCAGCTTCTCGAAGGGCACCGCATCCCTCGCCGGGTCAAAGTCGTAAAGATTGCCCAGGGCGTAGCGGAAGAGATTGTTCCGGATCGTACGGTAGTTTTCGGCGATGCTCTGCATCAGACGCTCTGAACCCACCACGTCCTCGCGAAAATCGACGGAAGCCACCCACAGGCGCACGATCTCGCCGCCCAACCGTCCGGCGATATCGACCGGGTCAACGTCATTGCCACGCGACTTCGACATCGCCTGCCCGTTTTCGTCCAGCGTCCATCCCTCCGTTGCCACGTGTTTGTATGGCGCGTGATTCTCGGTGCCCACGGTGCAGAGCAGGGAAGAATGGAACCATCCGCGGTGCTGGTCTCCGCCCTCCAAATACAAATTCGAGACCGGCGGATACTCGGGTTCGGCCGCCTTCAGGGCGAGGTAGCTTGACCCCGACTCGAACCACACATCCAGGATGTCCATCTCCTTCTTGAAGGCCGTGCCCTGGCAGTGCGCGCACTTCATTCCGGTTGGGAGCAGGGTGTCAGCTTCGCTCGTATACCATCCATCTGCGCCAGCACGCGCAAACAGCGCCTCGACCTTGCGATCGATCCCCGGGTCCATCACCGGTTTACCGCATTTCGCACACAGGAACACCGCGATTGGCACGCCCCAGACGCGCTGCCGCGAAATGCACCAGTCCGGGCGGGTAGCGATCATGTTCGCGATGCGGCTCTCACCCCAGGCCGGGTCCCATTTCACCCTACTGATTTCTTCCAAAGCTCGCGAGCGTAGCGTTCCGCCCGCCATCGGTGTTTCCATCGAGATGAACCATTGCTCCGTTGCGCGGAAGATGATCGGATTGTGACAGCGCCAGCAATGCGGATACGAGTGCTCGATCTTCTCCGTGTGCAGCAGCACCCCGCGCGTTTTCAGCAACTCGACGATCGAGGAATTGGCGTCGAAGACCTGCTTCCCCTCGTACTCCGGCATTCCTTCGTGAATGATCCCGGCTTCGTCTACGCGCGAAGTCGCATCCAGCCCATACTTCAATCCAGTGAGGAAGTCGTCCGCGCCATGCGACGGCGCCGTGTGCACGACGCCTGTGCCGGTGTCCATGGTCACGTATTCGGCCAGCACACCCAAGACGTTCCGGTCGAGGAACGGGTGACGGAAGTTCACTCGCTCCATCTTGCGTCCCTGAAAGCGCGCCAATTCCTTCGCCCCGGCAAGGTTGCATTTGGCGATCACATCCCCGGCCAGCTTCGCCGCGACGATGTACACCTCGCCCCCCGACTCAAGCGCCACATACTCTTCATCCGGATGAAAAGCGACCGCCATCGAGGCCGGAAGCGTCCAGGGCGTCGTGGTCCAGACGATGGTGGAGACCTTTTTCCCGCGCAGATTGGCGTCCACCGTGGCGGGATCGTCCACCATTGCGTACTTCACCCACACGGTAGGGCTGGTGTGGTTCTCATATTCAACTTCCGCCTCGGCCAGTGCCGTCTTGTCGTATATGCACCAGTACACCGAGCGTAGGCCCTTGTAGACGAATCCGTGTTCGAGGAAGGAGTAGAACGTCCGCAGCACGACCGCTTCGTACTCCGGCGTCATGGTCGAATACGGACGGTCCCAGCGCCCGAAGCAGCCGATCCGCTTGAACTGCTCGCGCTGCAAATCGAGGAACTTCTGTGCGTACTTCCGACACTCCAACCGCACCTGGGACGGGTCCAGCGACAGCTTCTTCTTCCCCAGTTGCTGGTCGACCTTGATCTCAATGGGCAGGCCATGGCAGTCCCACCCCGGCACATAGGGCGCGTCAAACCCGGCCATACTCTTCGACTTGACGATGAAATCCTTGAGACACTTATTCAGGGCGTGGCCCAGGTGCAGCGCCCCGTTCGCGTAGGGTGGCCCATCATGCAGGATGTAGCTCGGCAACCCCTTGCGCGCCTCCTGAACGCGCTCATAAATGCCCGTTTCTTCCCAGCGAGCCAGGATTTTTGGCTCGTTTTGCGGCAGGTTAGCCTTCATGGGGAAGTTTGTATTAGGCAAATTGACAGTCGTCTTCAATTCGAGCGGCACGCTTCGCTGGTCTCCTAAATGGTTGATTTTTCATTATAGGGAGCACTGCGGGGTACGTCTATGCGAGCAGCCTCCTGCACCGAGGTCGTACGCCCGAGGGGACTCCAAAATGCACTGCGTAATTGAATGAAAAAGAGTGTACAATTTTCCTCGACTACGACTCTTGCTGTCTCCAAGCGCCTGATGGGGTGGGGAATATTGTCGTAGTCGAATGGGCAAATGATTGCTCGGATGCAACTCTGGGCCTTTGTTGATCATCACGTATTTACGGGCCTGAGATGTGGGAGCAAGTAGACGGTAAGAGCGGCTGGCTCATTTTTTGATATGGCAACAGAACAACAGAACTCACCTTCACCGGAACCTCAGCTCGACTTGCTTCTGCCTAAAGGGACGCTGGACGTCCCGCTGTGGAAATCTCTGTTTGCCGGCATCGACGCCGCCCTGTTCCCCAAGAAACTTCCTCCACTGGTACTGAGTTCCAAGCCCGCGGAAACCGGTGAGCTTGACGAGCAACTGACGCAGCCGTGGTATCAGTCGGTAATCAGCAATCTGCGTGACGCGCTGTTCCCGAAGAAGCTTCCGCCTCTGCAGCTCAGCTCGAAGCCGGTCGAAGGCGAGAACGCGCTTGACGACAGCCTCGCTCTGCCCTGGTACCGCTCGCTCTTCGAGAACGTTCAGGAAGCGCTGTTCCCGAAGAAGCTGCCTCCCCTGGAACTGACCTCAAAACCGGTCGCGGTTCGCGATATCTGGGGCTTCTATAACTACAAGCGTGATGGCGCGCTGGCGTCAACCGGTGTTCACGTCGTGCTGATTGCCTTGTTGATCGGCGGAACCATGTTCGCCCGCAGGGCCGTGACCTCGGCCAAGAACCAAGGCCCGGTCATGCCGCTGCTCTCTGACGCTGATATTCCCCCTCTGCCTCCCTCCAAGACGATTGCAGGAGGTGGTGGAGGTGGCGGCGACCGAGACAAGCTGGCAGCAACCAAAGGGCGTTTGCCCAAGCTGGCCATGGAGCAGTTCACGCCTCCTGTAGTTGTGGCTAGAAATGACGCACCGAAGCTGCCCATGGAACCCACCGTCGTGGTTCCCCCCCAGATGAAGTTGGCCATGCCGAACATGCCTAACCTTGGCGATCCGATGGCTGCGATTCCGAACGGGCCCCTTTCGAACGGCACCGGCTCCGGTGGTGGCATTGGTTCTGGTTCGGGCGGCGGCGTCGGTTCGGGCGAAGGTCCGGGTGTTGGCCCGGGCAGAGGCGGCGGCATCGGCGGAGGAGTCTTCCACGTGGGTGGAGGAGTTTCCGCGCCTCGTCCTATCTTTTCGCCGGATCCGGAATATTCCGAGGAAGCCCGCAAAGCGAAGTACCAAGGCACCGTAGTCCTAGGTCTGGTCGTCGGTCCCGACGGCCGTCCGCGCGACATGAAGGTCCTGCGCAGCCTAGGGCTGGGCCTCGACGAGAAAGCCCTCGAAGCCGTCAAGAACTGGCGCTTCGATCCCGCTGTGAAAGACGGCAAGCCGGTCTCGGTTTACATCAGCGTCGAAGTTGACTTCCGGCTGTACTAAGCGCCAGGCTCAGGCTTTGTCCATCCTTGCCCCTTCTTGGTATACCCACTCCCATAGATCCTTGCGATGGCGGTGCGCGGATCGCCAAGTCTTGGGCCGCGTCCCGTTTTTCCCAGAACACCTCCTCTACCATCTACAGCAACAGAGGAAGGGATCTCTCGCAATCCCCCAACGTACATCGGCTTTTCGGCGAAATACGTGTCTACCTCTACAATGATCTTCGGCTTCTTCCAAACGTAAAACCGCTCTCCCTCGCTGACAGACCCCTTCGCGTAGACTTGGCCCTGCCGGGAAGGCCTGGCAAAGTTTTTTCATAATGGTCCCGAGCGGTGTCTCGTCAAATTTCTACCCCGGCCAAGACCAAGTCGTCTTCCGGGCGCGCGGCTTTGCGCGCCGCAAGATCATCTGCAAAGGTATTTGTCTACGGCAGCGAGAGTATCAGTATCGCTAGAAGAAGCCATTTGTTCACACCGAGTGTCCGGTGCACCCGACAACATCACTCCGAAAATGGGGCGCTTCCCACATGACCGTTGACCACACGTTGGGCGGGGAAGCTTGGGCGTTTCGGGCGAGTCTATTCCCTCAAATCCACATGCTCAACCGAATCGAGAGGATGTCCCAGAAAATTCGGGCCGAGTTTCCGGAATTTCTCCACCGAATCGGTGGCGAAAAATCGCAGTCGAGCCTTGCCGGCGGCCGCCGAGGTTGGTGCTTCTCCGTTCTCCGATATTGTCGCAGCGACCGCCTGCGCTGTCGAGTGCGCCGAGTCCACGATGCTCACGTGCAGCGGCACAACTCGGCGCAAGATGGGCTTAATCAGGGGATAGTGCGTACAACCCAACACCAGCACGTCAGCCGTGTGGAATCCGTCAGCGAAAGCATCTCGTAAGTAGATCTGTGCCACCTGCTCGGTGACAGGATGCTCCACCCAGCCTTCCTCCACCAGGGGCACGAATAACGGGCAGGCCTTCTCTTGCGCTTCAATGCCACGCTTCTCCAGCGCCTTCCGGTAAGCATGACTGCTGACCGTTGCCTCGGTGCCGATCACTACCACGAGCCGGTTCTTGCTCGCTGCTGAAGCCTGCTCCGCGCCCGGTTCGACCACGCCAATCACCGGCACGTGCGCAGCCCCAGTGATGCGGTCGAGCGCTAACGCGGTTGCCGTATTGCAAGCAATCACCAACAGCTTCGCGCCCTGGGCCTCCAGAAAGTGTGTCGCTTCGACGGCATACCGCGCCACCGTCTCCACCGACTTCGACCCGTAGGGAAGCCGGGCCGTATCGCCGAAGTACAGATAGTCGGCGCCCGGGATCAGGTGGACCAGTTCTTTGAGGACAGTGAGACCGCCAAAGCCGGAGTCAAAGACTCCGATCGTGGGACGTGGAGAAGTCATTGCTTTGAATTCATCATAAAGGAATTTGGCTCAACCGAATGTAGCGGCGATGGTTCGCACCGGGGATCGAGGCTTTCCTCGCTGGATTTAACGGGCCCGGCTATTGAGTGTTGACTTGTTTCTTTCCTAGGCGTCTATTTCCACACAGGGAGGGAAACGTGAAGCGCAGACAGTTTCTCCGCCAGGCGTTGGACGGCCGCTTCGGCCTGCACCGCCTGGCTCCCGTCTTTTGCGTAGGCCGCACTGCAAAAACGAATTTTGGCGTTGGGAGGTACTTCCTTCCTCGGGCCAGCTCTAGTCGATGCCTTGGTTGCCGAGGGCCACACTGTCACCCTTTTCAATCGCGGTGTCACGAACCCCGAGCTGTTCCCGCACCTGGAGAAACTTCGCGGATTTCGCAGCGTCGACCCGAATGATCCCAACGTGCTCGCGTCCGCCGCGGATCTTCTGAAAGCGCAGGCACTGCATTATCTTTTTGTCCCCTCAGTCGCCGCCTATGACTCGAAGGAATTCGCCAAGTCCGATACGCATGAAGACGCGCCATGGAGTCCTTCGAAGGTCCCGGCCGTCCTTACAACCGCAATAAAGCGGAAAGCGAAAGGCGCTTGCACCGGATCATCGGAGACTCACCCATCGTGCGCCCCGGCCCCATCAAAGGCCGGCGCGACAGCACGCCCGACCTGCTGACGTGGCTACTCCGGGCTCAGTACGGCGGCGAGCATATCGCTCCCGGCGACGGTGGCGACCCCGTGGAACTGGTCGATGTTCGGGACGTCGCACGTTTTCTCGCGATTGCCATCCGTTCGTCGCTTTACGGACTTTCAACCTAGCCGGGAAGTCGATGAAGTTTCGAGAATTCCTGGATGCCTGCAAATTTGCCACTCGCTCCGACGCGACCTTCGTATGGATTCCCCAGCAGTTCTTGCACGACCATGGGTTGGAGACAGATGTTGCCCTCAAAACATTCTCGGGAATTTCCCGTTCTGGCGACCGGATTCGAACAACCAAGGACTGTATCGCATCAGCAGCGGCAAGGCGTTTCAGGCAGGCTGGCACACGCCCCTTCGAGGAAACCGCTCTCGACTGCCGAACGATTTCTATTCTAGGCAGGGAATCGAACGATCAGAATATTTACCCGCCGCCAAGGAGCGAGAAGTACTCGACACCTGGGCTCGGGGTCGATCCTGACATCGATCAACGTCAGATAGACTCAGCTGCCACTTCAGCGTTGCCCCGCAGTTTCTCAGCCCACCGCCTTTGGAGCCGCGGTCATCAGGTAATCCTGGCGGACGATGTTGTCCTCAAAATACGTCGCTATGATTGCGTCGAACTCTTGGCGGAAGGACGCGAGGCGCGCCGGGTCGGTGACAGAAAGCGTCTCGACCAGCTTGATAAGCGGACCGGCGGAACGCTCGGTGTTTCTACGAAAGTGTGCCAGGCTGAGCGCTGGTACTAGCATTGTGGCGCGTTCGTAACGGATTGGTCCGGCTCCAGTGCCGAGGCGCTGTTCAATGATCTTGGGATCCCCCCAAAGCATGGGTGGTGCTACTCCTGGAGGCGGTGGAGGAGAATAGCGCGCCGCCAGTGCTCCCGTTTGCCCGACCAAGGCATCCGGAGGCCAGGTCGAGAAGGCGATCGTTCCTCCTGCCTTCAAAACGCGAAGCATTTCACCGATGGCCACCTCAGGACGGGGCGCAAAGATGTGACCGAACTGGCTCAGCACCGCGTTGAATTGTGCATCGGGGAAAGGCAAATTCTCGACATCGCCCTCATGAAAGTCGATCTCGACCCCAGCCACGCTCGCGTTCTCTCTTGCGCGGTCCAGTAATTGTGGCGTCAGGTCGAGCGCGGTCACGGTGGCGCCCAGCCGCGCCGCGGTGATCGCAACTACACCCGTGCCGCAGGCAACGTCCAGCACTCGCATTCCCGGGGCAATGGCCGCGTGACGGACCAGGCGCGCGGCTGCCGGAGTGGTGATCGCTTCGAGTGGCGTGAAGTGCACCCAGCTCTGCTTCTGCATTTCCTTGAATTGCGCAATTCCGTCCATCGGACTCCTCGAAGGTGATAATGGATTGGAGAAACACTCAACAAAGATGTGCTCCAGGTGGCTTCGGATTCGCGATTGCAAATGCGGGCGGGCTTTGAACTTTACCCACGTCGCGGGTGAGCAGCCCGCGTTAGCTCCGGAGTTGAAACATCAAGCCGGACTCCGCAGCACGGCCCCGGCGGGATGGGGGCGCCGTGCGGGCAGGTCCGCGGATGCCCGAGAAACGCGCAGATCTTGTCCGTCGCACCTGGCGAGAGGATGTGCTCGAACTTGCAAGCCTGCTGCTCGATCTCAGTTTCGCTGTCCATGGCCAGGCTGTCGGTAAACAGGCGCTCGGCGAGCCGGTGGCGCCGAATGATGCTGCCGGCCTTGTTGCGCCCCCGTGGCGTCAGGGTCACCACCGCGCTACCGTCGCGCACAAAGATGCTCTCGGGCCGCATAGCATCATGACAGGGATTCACGAACGGCTTGTGGTTGTGTGCCACCTTCGGATGTGGTTCCGTCGTGAGCAAGCCAAGCTCGACCATCTTCTCCACCGCAATGCTGACGGGCAGGGCGCCGTGCGTATCCATGCGGGCCAGCTCGGCGCGCTCACCGTGTTCCTCCATCACCCAGAGCTCTTCTAGGATCTCGTCAAACTGCTCCTCGTCGGCCATGGAGAAGACTTCCTGGGCCGCGATCTTTCCATGGTGTAGCTCGATCCGGCGATCGGCGAGGCGAGCAACGACCGGGTCGTGGGTGACCATGACAATGGTGCGCCCCTGCTGATGGAATTCGCGCAACAGGCGCAAGACTATCTCTTCGTTCTGGGCGTCAAGGTTGCCCGTCGGTTCGTCGGCCAGGATGATCTTGGGATCGTTGATCAGGGCGCGCGCAATGCAGACGCGCTGCTGCTCGCCGCCCGAGAGCTGTGAGGGCACGTGGTGGCAGCGGTCCTTCAGGCCAACTCGCTCTAGCGCATCGATCGCCTCCTGCTCGTCAGTCATACTGTGAAAGTACTGGGCCAGCATGACGTTCTCGACTGCGGTCAGGTAGGGAATCAGGTGAAACTGCTGGAAGACAAAGCCGATTTTTTCCGAGCGCACACGGTTCAGTTCCGCCCCAGAGATGGTCGAAACGTCCTGTCCGTCGAGCCAGATCTCGCCGCTTGAAGGACGATCGAGGCAACCGATCAGATTCACGAGCGTCGATTTCCCTGAACCGGACGGGCCCATGATCGAAACCCACTCGCCCGGCGTGACCGTCAGCGAGAAGTCGTCGAGTGCGCGGATGGTGCCGCCATTCTCTTCGGCTTTGGCCGGATACAGCCGGCTGACGTTCTTGAGCTTGATCACCCTTACTCCCCCTTCAAGATGATAGCGGGTTGCACGCGCCTTAACAGCGACATGGGCACAATGGCCGAGAGTAGCGCAACCGCAATGCTCCCCGCCAGCACAATCGGCAGCACGCTGAACCGCGGCACGACCGGGGCGTTGAAGTTCGCACGTCCGATCCAGGCAGCGATCCCGATTCCGATCGCAAATCCGAGTAAGGCACCAACAGCGCCCAGGGCAGCTGCCTCGGCGGCAAAGAATCCGCTGACCAGGCCCTCGGAAGCACCCAGCGCTTTCATGATGGCAAAGTCTTTGCGCCGATCAAACACCCATCCGGTCAGGGTGGCAAGCACGCACAGGGCGGCTGTCAGAATGATGAGGATTGCCGCCGCGTACAGCGTGGCCCGTGTCTTCCCCAGAACCCTGGCCTCACCCTCTACTATCTGGCGGACGGGCTTCACCTCGGCGGTGGGGAGCAAAGCAGCGAGCCGTCTCACAGCTTCATTCACTTCCTCGGCCGATCCGTTCGCGGCAATTTCGATTGTCGAAGGCGCAATCCCGCTCCACGCGAAGAACTGGTTCATCGGGAGGTATACGCGGCTGTCTTCAGCCGCCCCCGTCTGCAGCGTTCCAGCGGTTTGAAGATGAATCGTGTGCCCCTGAAAACTGAGATCGAAGGGCTTCCCATTGGGTGAGACGACGGCCAGCGCTCGCATGCCCACCAGAGCCTCTCCAGATCCCACAGGCCATGCGCTCACCGACCACCAGCGATTCAGTTTCTGCACGCGTTCAAGATCGGTACCGGCGACGACCACAGACTGTCCGCCCGCAGTGCGGGCCACCACATAGGCGAAGGGTACTGCCATACCGCGTCCGCCAAGAACCTGCTCAGCGTTGGCGACCGAATCCGTGGGCAGGGAAGCGCCATCTCTGCCAACGACCACCACGTTCGCGCCGTAGCTGCGGAATTCCTTGCGCAGCTTGGCCTGCACGTCAACATAGAGGTCCATCATCGTGGTTGCGACCGCGGCAGCCACCACCATGGCCAGCAAGGCCGAAGCGGCCCGTCCCCTGCGCAGAACCGCCGCCCGCACCAACATGCGCAGGAACATGGAAGTGTGTTCGGCCTTGGCTCGCCGCTCGACCACATTCGCCGTAACCGGGGCCGCGCTGCTCATGCGTCCCCTCGCAGCGCAAACACCGGGTCAAATTTCACCGCGCGCCGGATCGCCGCCGCACTCCCCGCAAACGTCACAATCACGGCGATCACCAAGATGACGGGGAAGAGTACCGGTTGGATGGTGATGTTGGCGTCAAAGATCGAGCGCCCGATGCGATGGGCTAGCCAGGAACCGGCGAAGAAGCCAATAAGTCCGCCTAACAGCGCGAGCAAGGTGCTCTCTGCAAAGAACAGAGCGGCAACAGCAAAGTTGCCCGCGCCCAGGGCTTTCATCAGACCGACCTCGCGGCGGCGCTCGAAGATCGCGGTGGCCATTGCGGCTGAAACGGCTAGCGCTGAGGCATACAACGACGCCAGCGTGATGAGCAGCATCAATCCCTTGATGCGCGACAGTACCGTGCCTTCATTCTGCGCGACCTGGCGAATCTGCTCGGCATGCGAGTGCGGGATCGCTTCCTGCAATTGGTAGGCGATCGACTGCACATACGGCGAGCAGTACCACCGGTCCCAGAGTTCGCCGTTCATCGTCTTGGGATCGCGTCGCGCCAGCGCGTCTTCCGGCTTGGTGAGTGCGCTCACGTAGACACGCCTCACCGCGTCGGGCTTCCCCAGGATTGCCTGCGCGACATGCAGGGGCGCTACGATCTGCTCTTCTTCCGGTCCACCGGTCGAAAGCACGCCGCTGAGTCGGCGCTTCTGTCCGGCAATCTCGATCGTTCCGCCAGCGCGCACCTGCAGCTTTTCCGCAAGATGCTCGCCCAGGAGAACGTCATCGGATTCATCCGCCGGCCATGAGCCGTTCACCTTCCACCATGGATGCGTATTCAACACTCCCGTGGTGAACTGGTCCTTCCCGAAGGAAAGTTTCTTTGCGAAGTAAGTACCGAGCAGGGTCACTTGCTCTGAAAAATCCGCAGGCCCGATCCCCACATTCACCGGCAGCATCGGTGAGAACCCGAGAATGTTGTTGCGCCAGAACGTGCCTTTGATCTTGGGTAAATCGGATTCGCTAAGGAAGTTGCCGTCGCTCGGCGGCTTGAGGTTCACGCCCCCGATTTCGACATCAATGGTGTCTTCCTGCGGCGTGACCAGAAGGTTCGCGCCGTAGCTGCGCAGTTCGCGATTGATCTTGTCGCCGATGTCAGTGGCCACGGCGATCATGGCGGTCGCAATCGCAACGCCCAGCGTGATAGCTGCGCCCGCCAGCAGTTTGCGCCGCTTCTGCCGCCGAAAGCTTTCGTAGAGAAGGCGCGCGAACATGGGCTATTTCTGGAAGAACTTGGTCTGGGCCGCGACCTCGGCTTCCTGGATAATCACCGCGTCCGCGGTGGTCTCAGCTTTCAGAGGGATCGGGTTGCAGCCTCCTGGCATGCCCACCGATTGCGGATTAATGGGCGCTGCACAGTTCTTGCACACCACCCCGTTAGTTCCCTTGTAGAAGCCCACCGAGCCACAGATCTCGCAGGCATCGAGCACGGTGGCGATCTTCCCGTCGGGCTTCTGATAAAGCCAGAAGCGGACGTCTACTCCGTTTTCGGTCGCCTGGTAGAAGTGAATGTCGCCGTCACTGAGCTGGCTCAACGGGATCAAAGCCCTCCCGTTGACGAAGCCAAGTGGCGCCGCTTTCTGCGGCTGGCTCAGGCCCTTGGCGTAGATGAATTGCGCGGTCACCAGCATGATGAACAGGAATGAACTGACGTACACAGACCCCATCCAGAGTCGCTCGCGCCGCGCCGACCACAAGGCCTTACGGCGCTCGGCCGAAGTCACCGCCTCAGGAGCGGGCTGCCGAGATTTCACTTCGAACAGAACCATCAGCGCCGCCAATGCAAAAATCGTCACGAAGAAGAAAACGTCGTTGCGGACGATCGGCCCGATCAGCGCCATCTCCCGCCTGGAGGAGGGCAGGACTCCGTTTTCGGAAAGTTCATGCAGTCCTGAAATCAGCAACTGCGCCGCCACGAACCACAGGATCACGGTCGTGACCCGGAAGAACTTTTGCAGGTTGATTCGCACACTTCCCTTGACGAACATCACGCCGAAGGCGATCGCCGCGACAACGCCCAGCACCGTGCCCGTGAAGGTCATGAGCTCGGTCGAGTTCAGGCTCACACCGGCCAGGGTTAAAACTGTCTCGACACCTTCCCGCATGATCATGAGGAATATGAACAGAAAGACTCCGAGGCGGGAGCTCTGGCTGGCCAGCGATTGAAGCTTACCCTCGATCTCGCCTTTCATCTTCTTTCCCGTGCTCATCATGAAGATGATCATGGTGATCACGAAAAAGGCAGCGGCCAGCATCACCCAGCCCTCCACGATGTCCTGATTCAGCTGCAGCCGAGAGACGAGGATCGCGACCCCGATACTTCCGACAAAGGCGGCGCCCAGGGCCGCAAAAACCGATCGACGGAGGTCCCCTCGGCCAATCTTGCCCAGGTAGGCCAGGGTGATCCCGACGATCAGGGCCGCTTCCACCCCCTCGCGGAGCGTGACTATGAAGGCTTGCAACATGGCGAAAATGCCCCTGTTTCAAATGAAAACGATTTTGAAAATGAATTTCAATTTCAACTTTATAAGGATAGCGTCTGCCCGCTTGGGGCGTCAACGCGCGAAATCACGCCGGGATGTGATCTGAATCACGCCCCGGCCTCATCCCTACAGATGCCTGATAAAGCGCTGGGCTGCATCCAGTTGCGGAAAAAGTTTCTCCTCGGCGCGGAACTCCGCGGTGTGCACGCAGCGACGGCTGCCGTTCAGCTCCACCGGATGCCTGAGGTGCAACATTTCGTGGTAGACGATGTACTCAACGGCATAACGGGGAACGGCCGGCTGATCGAAGATCCGGCTGACCACGATCGCGTTGTGGGCGGGATCGTAGTGGCCCAGAAGGTTGCGAGCGCGGCCGTGGCTCCAGCTCATGCGCGGACGGGCCTGCATGCCTCCGAAGAAACGCAGGTTCAGGTCCTCGAAGATTGCCTCCAGGTCGTAGATCCTGCCTTGGGCCGAAACGATGCGCTTGCGTCCACGCACTCGCCTTACCAGGTGAGCCTTGCTCCGAATCTCGTGACTGTGCACATAGCGGCGATAGCGTGCCGCCTGCGCGGGCTCAATCGGACGCCGGTACATCTTGGCGAGCAGGATGTGGGCGATGGCGCGCAACACAGGCACGGGCGCGCCTTCCAGCAGATCAGACAGCCTGACGAACAACGCTCCGTGGCGCAGACGGATCGTGTTGTTCACATTCGCGAAAGGGAAGAATTCGATCGAGATCGGCGGTGAAGACACGTCCGGCCGCAAGTCGCGAAAAACGTCCTGGAAGATTTCGAGAATGCTGGGTCTCACGTTGAAGCTAGGTTAGCACGCTTGATTTGCGCGCCACACGACGGTTGAACTACTGCTTTTCTTTCTTGCGGTGCTTCCACACCTCTTCTTGCTCGGCTGCCATCTTGCGGTGATCGTCAGCGCTGTTGTCGACGCTCTCGATGGCGTTGGAGAGGACGAACTGGTACTGCTCGGCCTCTTGATTGGAAGCGCGAGGATCATTCTTAAGGCCCCGCAGTTTCGCCTGGAACTCAGTGTCGCCTTCAATGACGGCTTTGATCGCCTTGCGCAAGTCGGCTTTGCGTGCGTCGAAGTTGTCGAGATTATCGTTTAGTTCGTCGTAAATGGTGACGAACTCTTCGAGGAGTCGGTGAGTTTCGTGGGCGCGGTTCGTCGCCTTTGGGTCTGAGCGCATTTGCTCAAGTGCGACCAGACGGGCGCGGGCAAATGCCACAAAGAGCTTCATCCGCTTTTCGGGCTCGATTGCCGTATCGCGGAGCTGATCAATCTCGGCGGGAGTGAGGGGATCGTCGCGGCGCTGGGACACCACCGGAGCCGCAAGGAGAGCAAACAAAAAGACAGCAGCAAAAATTCGCCGGCAAGCCTTCATTTTGTGTTCTTTCCGAACATGCGGTTGAGTACGTCTGTGCGAAGTTTCTCCAGAGTGTCGACGGCATCCTGCACTGGGGCCTGGTTGTCGAAAGCAAGGGTCCGCTTGATGTCGATCAGCCGGTGTGCCATCTTGCGCAGTGCAATCTCCGTATTCTTCAGCTTATGTCCAGTCTGGCCGGCGGAGTCGGCCGCCTTCTGAGAGTAGGAAACGACGTCGTGAATAGCGGCCTGCGCTTCGTCGATCTTGCCGTCGGTATAGAACTTGTCAGCAGCTTCAACCTGGCGTTCGGCAATCTGGATGCACAGGATCGCTCGTTCGTCTGGTTTGGCTGACTCAGCACGGGCCTTCAGTTCCGGCAGGGGAGTGTCCCGGTGAGACGCCCATACGATGCAACTAATCGTCGCCACCAGCAGGGTTGCTCCGAAAATGGCTCTCCACATCCTCATAGTCTATTTCTTGGGCTCGATGGTGATCAGGCGGTGCCGCGCCTGCCACTCCTGATCAGGATACTTGCCGCCAGCTACTTGCAGGAAGAGGTGGTAGTTGGCCGCAGCCTGATGGTAGTCGCGCAAGTGATCGTATGCGGTGGCGCGCAAGAAATAGCTGACCGGAATCTCGGGGAGATATTTGGCGCGCGCATCGAGCGCCTGGATCGCAAGCTGGTAGTGCTGAGCTTCGTTCGCGGCAAAGGCGAGGTCGCCGTAGGCCGTGCCCAGGTCCGGCTTTAACTTCACCGTAGTCAGGAACTCCTGTTCGGCGCCGGGAAAATTCTTCAGCTTCATCAACGTCTGTCCGAGTTTCTGGTGCAGGTCAGGGTCCTGCTGCCGATTCTTTAGTAGAGCGCGATAGAGGGCCTCTGCTTCGGAGTACTTACTGGCTTCGAGCAGAACGTCGGCCAGGTCGCGCTGCGCTGAGAAGTCCTCTGGCGCGATTTTCAGTCCCGCCTGAAGTTCGCTGATCGCCCCGTCGTATTTCTGATCGGCTGCAAGAACCCTCCCGAGCTGCACATGCGGTGTGGCTTCATTCGGCCGCTGGCTGACGACTTTGCGTAGATACTCCTCTGCCTCGCCGAAGCGCCTGCCTTTCATGTAGATATTGGCCAAACCGACCAGCGCGTCCTGCGACGCGGGATCGAGAATGAGCGCTTGCTTGTATTGCTCCTCGGCATCGGCGAACTTGTTTTCTTTTTCCAGGAGCAAGCCAGCGGCGAGGCGAAGTTCGGGATCCTTCGGGCGCAAGGCAGCAGCCCGGCGGTACGCTTCGAGCGCCCGATCCGGATCCTTGTCTTCCAAAAAGCGGGCAAGACCTAGCCACGCCCGTGCGTGGCCTTCGTCCACTTGCGCCTGCGGCCGGAGCGTCGTAGCCGCGCGCAGGTATTGCTCAGCGTCAGCCTGGCCCGATTTTGCGAGCAACAAGCCCAGGTTGAGATTGGATTCAAAGATGTCTGGTTTGGCCGTCACCGACTTGCGATAAGCCGCGACCGCGTCACCGTCCTTGCCGAGGGAGCTTTCGACGAACCCGAGATCAAACCAGGCCTGGTAGTTCGCCGGCTGCGCCGCCACAACCTTCTCCAGGAGCGGCTCTGCCGAGGAGTAGTCTTTCTTGTCAATGGCCGCTTCGGCTTGTTGAAGCTCAGGAGGCTCCGAGGGATCTGTGACTGCCTCGCGGTGATGCCGTACCGTTTTTCCGCTGGTGGTTTGGCCAAAGACAGAAATGCAGGAAGCGAGCAGGGCGCAGACCAGAACTCGCACTGCGTTATTTGTGTCCATTCGCACCCGACGCGCCGTTGAGAACGGCTGCCAAGTATTTGCCCGTGTAGGAGTCTGGAATCTGAGCGATCATCTCGGGCGTACCGGTCCCGACGACGCGGCCACCGCGCTCGCCCCCTTCGGGGCCAAGGTCGATGACCCAGTCCGCCGTCTTGATGACTTCGAGGTTGTGTTCAATGACGACGATCGAGCCCCCCGCATCGATTAGACGCCGAAATGCCGACAGGAGCTTGCTAACGTCGTCAAAATGTAACCCCGTAGTGGGCTCATCAAAGATGTAGAGCACCCGGCGCTTGCGCGCGGCAGCGGCGTTGCCGGAGGGACGGCCGATCTCACGCCCAGTGGGTTGCAAGCGGGCCGCCAGTTTCATGCGCTGAGCTTCTCCCCCTGACAGAGTGGTGGCAGACTGCCCGAGCCGTAGATAGCCAAGCCCGACTTCCTCCAGGACACGCAGCTTTTCTGTGATCTTCGGAACCTCGGCGAAGAATTTCAGCGCTTCCTTCACGGTCAGGTTGAGGACTTCGTGAATGTTCCTGCCGCGGTAGCGGACCTCGAGCACTGGCGCCTTATAGCGCGTGCCCTTGCACTCCTCGCAGATCAGCTCGACGTCGGCGAGAAATTGCATCTCGACCGTAACTGTTCCGTCCCCCTGGCAGGTCTCACAACGTCCCCCGGGAATATTGAACGAGAAGTGCCCGGCCGCGAACCCGCGCTTCTCGGATTCAGGAAGGGAAGCAAACAAGTCGCGAATGGCATCGAAGGCCTTGATATACGTAACGGGATTGGAGCGCGGGGTGCGTCCGATGGGCGATTGGTCGACGAGTACGACCTCGTCGAGATAGTCGGCCCCCTCCACACTGTCCCATAGCGGAGCTGGAGGCTGGCTGCCGTTGGTTTGCTGCTTGGCGATGCTCAATGCCTGATACAGCACATCGTGCAGCAGACTGGACTTGCCCGACCCCGAGACTCCAGTGATCGCGACGATCGTGTTCAGGGGAATGTCGAGGTCCACGCATTTCAGGTTGTGTGCGCGGGCGCCGCGGATACGGATCTTCTGTGGCCCCGGTTGCCGCCGCTTGGGTGGAAGCTGAATGCGAAGCTCTTGGGCTAGGTAGCGTCCCGTCAACGAGACGGGGTTGTGCCTGATTTCCTCATAGGTACCTGTCGCAATGACTTTTCCGCCATTTTCTCCCGCCCCCGGGCCGAGGTCGAGGATGCGGTCGGAAGCCTTCATGATATCCGGATCGTGCTCGACCACAAGGATGGTATTTCCTAAGTCGCGCAGGCTGTGCAGGATCTTGATAAGCCGATGCGTGTCGCGCGGGTGCAGGCCGATGGAAGGCTCGTCGAGCACATATAACGTTCCGACCAGGCGCGACCCGAGGGAGGTCGCCAATTGAATTCGCTGCGCCTCGCCTCCAGAGAGTGTGGAAGCCAGCCGGTCGAGCGTCAGATATTCCAAGCCTACGTCGTTCAAGAAACGCAGTCGCTCCGCAATTTCGACGAGCAACTTTTCTCCGACGGCCGCTTCTTGTGGGCGTAACTCGAGGGATTGAAAGAAATCAGCGGCCTGCTCCACTGTCATACTGCAGACTTCACAGATGTTCCGTACGTCTATTTTTACCTGCTGTGCTTCGGGGCGCAGGCGGGCGCCGTTGCACGTGGAGCAAACGGAATAGCCGCGGTAACGGCTCAGGAACACGCGTACGTGGAGCTTGTACTTCTTGCGCTCCAGGTGATTGAAGAACCCTCGAATGCCCGGATACCGCCCCTCGCCGTCAACAATCAACTTCTGGTGCTCTGGATCAAGCTCAGACCACGGGACGTCCAGCGGAATCTTCACCTGCTTGGCGAACCGTTTGAGTTCGGTGAACAGCGGCCGGTACTTAGGCTTGGTCCAGGGCTCGACCGCGCCTTCGGCCAGAGTCTTGGATTTGTCGGGGATCACCCGGTCGAGGTCGAAATCGATCGTATTTCCAAACCCTTGGCAACGGGGGCAGGCACCATACGGATTATTGAATGAGAACAGGATCGGCTCCGGCTCTTCGTAGCGGATGTTGTCGCGCTTGCACTCGAAGCGCTGGCTGTAACGGAACCGTTGCGGCTCCTGGTCCTCTGTGGGTGCGGTTTGGAAAATGACCTCGCCGGACTCCCGGTAAGCGGTCTCGATCGCGTCGACGATTCTAGGGCGGGCGTCAGCCGCGACCACCAACCGATCGACCAGCACGAACACCGGTGCATTGAAGTCGATATCGAGCAGCGATTCAGGTGTGGAAAACTCAAAAATCTGTCCCGCCTGCAAGAGCCGATTGAAGCCGCGCGTGCGCAGGTCCACCAGGCGTGTTTTCAGCAGGTCGGATGGGAAGTTTGCGGTCCCTGCCGTCGCCCTCTTCCGCGCACGTGTTTTCTTTTCTGCCTCTGCCGGACGCGGCACGAAGGAGTGCAGGGGAAAGGACACCTGCAGCCGAGTCTCCTCGGGCAAGTTCAGGATGGCATCGGCGACCTCATCGACCGAATCCTTCTTCACTTCCTGCCCGCATTTCAGGCAGAACGTGCGGCCGATTCGGGCGAACAGCAGGCGCAGGTAGTCATAGATCTCCGTTGCGGTAGCCACGGTCGACCGGGGATTGCGTGTGGAGTTCTTCTGGCGGATGGCCACAGCCGGAGCAATCCCTTCGATCGAATCGGCTTCCGGCTTTTCAATGCGCTCCAGGAACTGCCGTGCATAGGCCGACAGTGACTCCACGTACCGGCGTTGGCCTTCGGCATAAATGGTGTCGAACGCCAACGAGGATTTTCCCGACCCGGATACACCGGTCACGACCGTCAGGGTGTTGTGGTCCACCGTAACGTTGATATTCTTCAAATTGTGGACGCGAGCGCCGCGGACAACGATGCTGTCTGTGGACATCAGTACTCAGGGACCCACCGCGGCCTGTCAGACTTTCCCCCGACCCCAAATCTTTCCGGGAACCCCTCAGAACACCTCAGCAGGCCTGCGGAATCTTTCTATTATACGGCGGTGAATTGACCTGTGCGCAGAATACCGTCTTCTCCCGATAGACGCTTCTTCGACTGCAGTGCAAGATGGGCGTGTTCTGAACAAAAAGGCGCCACCGTCATCTGCCGAGCGCCCCAAGAAGGAGCTCCCCAGTGCAGCCAGCGTTGAACTCTTGCTTTGTTGAAGGGCGGAACGCCGCCTATGGAATCTTTCCGACGCGCGTTGGTCTGGAAGAAGTAATTTCCTGCCTAAATTCAGCGGGCTTCCCGAACAGCGACATTTGCGTGTTTCTGCCCCCTTCGCACCCCATCGCCGAGGAGCTACGCCATCTGCACACTCCCTACGCCAGCCTCGCCCGGGAAGTGGAATTGGAGAGCACGGTCTCCTGGCTATCAAGGTTTGGAGGTTTTGTAATACCCGGGGTTGGGCTATTCGTGGGATCGGGGCGTTACCTGTCGGCCTTGACGCAAGCAGATTGCCGACCGGCGCAAACCACACACCGAGGCATGCTCCAGAACCTTGGGATTCCCGAAGAGATGGCTACCCGCTACGAAGCAAGGCTGCGTCGGGATGCAATGATCGTTTTCGTTGACTGTGACGGCTGGGCGCGATCGGAATGGGCGTGCGAGATCCTGCAAAGGCTCCAGGCGGAAGAGGTGACGTTGCCGGGCAGATTTGCAGGTGGGCTGTCAGCAGCCGCGCAAGCCGCAAGTGCAGCGGCATAAGCCGGAACTGACTAGCCTAAAGAGGGACTCTACGATTTCTCGCGATCCCGGCGCTTGCCGTATTGGAACGCCAATCCCATTCCCAGGCTCATGAACCCCAGGGGCGGGAGCAGCAGAACCAGGACTCCGCGGCTGATCGCTTTCTGACCATCCTTGGTCGCTCCCGCCGCATTGGAATAGCACATGGCGCAGCCTTGGCTGTATGCGGGCAGCGACCACGCTGCCATCAACACGGCAATGTAGAGCAGCCGCTTCATTTCACTCCCAGCTTCAAAATCCGGTCGGCATCCCGAAAGAAAAAGATCCACATCAGGGCAAAACAGGCGGTCACCGCTATGATCAGCAGCCAGCGCATGGCCGGCAACTCACCCTTCAGGTGCATGAAGTACATGGTAATGAGTCCGGCCTTAATGACCGAAAGCACCAGCAGCACTTCCAGCATCTGCACGGGTTGCAGAACTTGTTTATAGGCGAGGACCACTTCCACTGCGGTCAGGATCAGCAGCGCGCCCCAGACCCAGAAGTATTGCAGCTTGCCTTCTTCGTGCGTCGTGTCGTGCATCTCGAAATCCTTTCGCAGGGAGTTAGACTCTCGTGGACATCAGGTAGACGAGCGGGAAAATGAACATCCACACCAAGTCAACGAAGTGCCAGTACAGTCCCGCGACCTCGACGTCGTGAGCATCGTAGTCTTTCGGCTTCAGGAACAGTACGATTGCCGCGACAACGGTCCCGATCAGGAGCACGTGAATCCCGAGGTGGAAAACGCTGTCCGCTGGTGTGAGGAAAAACCCAAGCGCCCAAAGGACCAACAGCAGGGGCAGGAACCTCTTCCGCAGCGCAACAACCCCCAGATAAATCACGCCGATGGTGACGTGCAGCATATGCATGCCGGTCAGCGTGAAGAACGTTCCCCCGAACAGAGGGACCTGCGACCAGACGTTGCTCGAAGGAGTCATTTTTTCGACATTGATCAGCTTGGTCCATTCCATCGCGTGCAGCACTGTGAATGCCGCACCGAAGAACATGGTGGCCAGCAGCCAGTTGCGCACCCAGGGCTTGTCGCCGCGGTGTGCAGCCATCACCGCCAGCACCATGGTCAGCGAACTGGAAAGCAGGCAGGCCGTCATCACGGTAGCATTGGCAATACTCTCCTTGCCGAATGGCGTGGGCCAGGCCGGATTCGAGATGCGCCCGTAGCTGTAGGCAAACAGCAGCGCTCCGAACGTGAGGGAATCGGAAGCCAGGAACAGCCACATCCCAATCTTTTTCGAATAGGTGCCAAACAGGGACGGCTCGTACGCGCCCTGGGCATCGTGCACCGGATGTTGCACAGTTGCCATCGTCAGGTATCTCCTTCGATCGCTACCGCACTTGCGTTATCGCACCAAAAGCAGAAGAACCACTATATAAATCCAAAGCACTGCCATGAAGTGCCAGTACCAGGCGGTAACATCCACCGCGATCCGCTGCGCTTCCACCGGCTTATGCAGCAGCCACGAGGTGCTCGCCGCATAGACAAGGGCAATCACTCCGCCCGCCAAATGCACCGCATGCGTTCCAAACAACAAGTACGCAAACGAACTGCTCGGCCCTGTGTTCACGAACACATGCCGATCGTGCAGGATGCGCCATACCAGAAACTGGCCGACTAAGAATCCCATCCCCAGAACAACCGTGATCCCCAACCACGGAAAGCTCTTTTCCTCCCCCAGTGACACACCAGGGATCGCGCTCACCGGCGCCAGCGCCGCTTTCCGAGCGATCCCCCGCCGGGCCAATTCCATCGTGATGCTGCTCACCAGCAGAACTGTCGTATTGACCCACACCAGGTTCCACGGCAGATCGAGCTTCACCCAATCGCGCGAGTAGGTGTTCGTCTGTGCATCGAACGACGGTAGCCCCTTCCGCACCAGCAGCGCGCTGGTGAACCCCACGAACAGCATGATAACCGCCGTGAGCCCCAGCACCAGCCCCAGGCGTGCACGACGCAGGCGCTCGCCGTAATCAAACGAGCCACCTTCGCCATTTCCGTTCCCGCCGCCCCCAAACGACGGAGGCGTGCCTCCGCCTTCACCGATTCGAGGGTCCTTGACTGCAAGCTTCGGGGCCAATGTGGACATACCTAATGACGGGTCAATGCTTTCCACCATCGGGCGGGTCGTCCTGCTTAATGAAGTCGTGAGGCGCACCCGGCACGCCGTACTCGTACGGCCCGTGATTCACGACGGGCGTTCGCCCACCGAAGTTGTCATGCGGAGGCGGCGTAGCGGTCGTCCACTCCAAGGTCGTCGCATCCCAGGGATTGTCGGTCGCCTTTGCTCCCTTGAACATGCTCCAGAACAGGTTGATCACGAAGATGAACTGCGCGGCAATGGTGACGAATGCAGCGTAGGTCATGAATTCCTGCACGGGCATGAGGTGATGCAGGTACTTCAGCTCGGTGAGCTGCGAGTAACGCCGCGGATGCCCGGCCATGCCTAAATAATGCATCGGCATAAAGATGGCATAGGTCCCGATAAAGGTTAGCCAGAAATGTGCCTTGCCCATGCCTTCGTTCATCATGCGTCCGAACATCTTGGGGAACCAGTAGTAGGTTGCAGCGAAGATCCCAAAGATCGCAGCCACGCCCATAATGAGATGGAAGTGCCCGACTACGAAGTAGGTGTCGTGCAGCGGAATGTCGAGCGTGGGCTGCGCCAGGAACGGCCCGCTCAATCCGCCCGAGACAAACAAGGAAACGAAGCCAACCGCGAACAGCATGGGCGTGTAGAAACGCACGCGCCCTTTATGGATCGTGCCCAGCCAGTTGAAAGTCTTGATCGCGGAGGGCACGCCGATCCCCATGGTCAGCAGCGAGAACGCGAAAGCTGAGTAGGGGCTCATGCCGCTCATAAACATGTGATGGCCCCAGACCATGAAGCCCAGGAAGCCGATCGCGAGCATTGCGTAGACCATGGCGCGGTAACCGAAGATCGGTTTGCGCGAGAAGGTCGAGAGCAGCTGCGACGCGACACCCATGCCGGGAAGGATCGCGATATACACTTCGGGGTGCCCGAAGAACCAGAACAGGTGCTGCCACAAAAGCGGCGAGCCGCCTTTGTGGACCGTGAGCTGGCCGTTCATCACGTCCACTGGAACGAAGAAGCTCGTACCCAGATTGCGGTCCATCAGCAACAGGATGCCCGCCGACAACAGAACGCCGAAGGCCAGCAGTCCCAAAATCGCGGTAATAAACCACGACCACACGGTCAGGGGCATGCGGAAGAACGTCATGCCCTTGGCGCGCAGGTCGAGCGTGGTCGTGATGAAGTTGAGCGCGCCCATTAGCGATGCGGCGCAAAAGATCGCAATGCTCGTGATCCAGAGATCGGCACCAAGGCCCTCGCCCGGGCCTGCTGACTGAATCGCGCTTAACGGCGGATAACCCGTCCAGCCATGCAGTGGCGCGCCGCCCGTGACGAAGAAGGCGGCGATCATCACCACGAAGGCCACGAACGTCGTCCAGAACGAAAGCATGTTCAGGACTGGGAACGCCATGTCAGGCGCGCCGATCTGGATGGGCAGAAAGTAATTGCCAAAGCCGCCCTGCGGCGCGGTGGTCAGCACGAAGAACACCATGATCGTGCCGTGCATGGTGAGCAGGCTGAGATACATTTCCGGCTGAATGTGCCCGAGGAACGGGATATTCGCCTGCGGCCAGATCAGGTGAATGCGCATCAGCAGCGAAAGAATCATTCCCACCCAGACTGCTGTCAGCGCGAGAAAGAAATACTGGAGGCCGATGACCTTGTGATCGAGGCTGAAGATATATTTCCGAACAAAGCCCTGCGGGGCCGCATGGGCATGAACTACTTCCGAGGTCGCCATTATTGTTTCTCCGCCTCCCGGGCCACGAGCCATTTGTCGAACTCTTCCTGACTGACAACTTTCACCATGCCATGCATCTTGTAGTGGCCCAGGCCGCAAAGCTCGGCGCAGGCAATTTCATAGTCGCCGATCTCGGTGGGCGTGAAGTGCATGTGAATGGCGAGGCCGGGAACTGCGTCCTGCTTGAAGCGCATGTTGGGAATAAAGAAGCTGTGAATGACGTCGACTGCCCGCAGCGTCAGGTCGACCTGGCGATTCACGGGAAGAAACATCGTGCCCGTCACGACATCATCTTTCGCGGCTGGGTCGCTGGTATCGAGCCCGATCGCAGCTTCATTGCCCGCGGAGGGATCCATCAGCTTGGGGCTGGTCAGGCCAAACTTGCCGTCGGGCCCGGGGTAGCGAAAGTACCAGGCGAACTGCATGCCGGTGACTTCCACCGGAACCGCCGAAGGGGAAGCCGGCTCAAAGCGCTCGGCTGCCCAGATCTGGCTGCCCATCAGGTTCAAGCCCACGAACAGGACGGCGGTTAGCACCGTCCAGATAATTTCCAGCGTCGTGTTGCCGTGGGAGTAGTCAACCTTGGGTGACTCCGGGCCACGATCGCGATACTGCCACACGAACAGTCCCAGGGCGCACTGCGCCGCCACAAAGACGATCCCCATGGCGATGTAGGTGTGGTTGAACTGGCGATCGATCGCCGCCGCGGCGGCCGAAGCTCCCGCCGGTAACCACCAGGGATGCCAGATGAAGAAGTATGTGCTGACGAAAGTGATTAGCCAGATGACCGCGAGAAGCGCGAGGCCCATCTACAACGACCTCCAGGGGATTCCGATTTTCCTCACACCGCAGCCTGTGCGTCGTTCGGGAAAGCTGCGGATGGAGCGGAAGTCTATCACAGCCGCATGTGACAAGCGCAAGCCGCTTTTGGAAGGCGAGTACTGCAAACCGCTTCCGGGTCGCAGGCTACAATGCATTCCTGTATGGCAGGCAGCGCCAAAGGCCGCGGGCACGACACCCGCTACGTACAGTTGCAGAAGAACTACTGTTTCGCATGCGGCGGAAATAATCCGGGAGGCATGCGGCTAAAATTCACGTACGACGAAGAGCGCGATTGCTTCGTCTGCCGCTTCCGGCTAAGCAAGCGCTACACCGGGCCTCCGGGACACTGCCATGGAGGAATCATTGCGACGATTCTTGAC